>WNFX01003469.1_pt1 | contig 15736 bp, 8 predicted proteins | sample 5400111 | NCBI WGS metagenome assembly WNFX01 (sample SAMN13153363, study PRJNA577476) | soil metagenome | isolation source: 40 cm soil or saprolite under grassland replicate 1 | place: USA:California | collected 2016-06-15 | reverse complement strand
ACCTGGAACACCGGACGGGGAGGAAGTTGAGCCATGGCCCGCATCATCGTGATCGACGATCAGGAGCCGATCCGTCGGATCGTGCGGCGCGCGCTGGAGAATGACGGTCACCAGGTGTTCGAGGCCAGCGATGGCGAGGCCGGGATGGCGCTGCTCGAGCGCGAGCCCGCCGATGTCGTCATTACCGACATCTTCATGCCCGGCATGGACGGGATTCAGACGCTGCGCGAGATCCGGAAGCGGTTTCCCGCGATCAAGGTGATCGCGATGTCGGGTGGCGATTCGACGGGGATGATGGATCTGCGACGCGACGCCGAGCTCCTGGGCGCCGTCAAAAGCCTGCAGAAGCCGTTCAATGCGCGGGATATCGTGGATCTGGTGCAGACTGTCTTGAAGGGCTGACGAAGCTCCCGAGGCAGGACTCGAACCTGCGACCCGCCGGTTAACAGCCGGCTGCTCTACCAACTGAGCTACTCGGGAAGAGGCGCGAAATATAGAGTCTCGGAGGCCGGGAGACCAAGGCCTCAGAACCCAATCGCGACCTGCACGTGCAGTTCGTTGGCCGATCCGGAACGGTCCGTCGTCCTGCGGTGATACTCGATCTTGAGCTGCGTCGTGGCCGCGAAATCGTAACGCGCGCCAACGATCGCGCGGTGGAAGTCGTCGGCGACGAAATGCGGATCGGCGGCGTTGAACAGCAGCACATCGTAGCGTCCGTAGGGCACCAGTTTCCCGATGCGATACCCCGCGTACAGATACGCCGCATCGTTCCCCGTGGACGGCCCGCCGGCAGCGGGGCGGTGGCTGATGCGCTGATACTCGGCCATGATCTCGAGCTGCGGACTCAGATAGACGCCGTAGGTGCCGAGCATCTGCTCCGTTACGGTATTCGTCAGTGTGTCCGCGGCGGGAAGGACGGTATCGATCGGCGCCCCGTAAATCCGCGCCGTGCCGGGTGTCAGGCGGTCGTGGTAATAGTCCACGCCCACGCGGAGCGCCGTGGTGAGCTGGGAGTGCAGCGCGAGCGTGAGCGACTTTGCGGGGTTGTTGTCCGAGATCGGCGTCGCGCCGATGCCATTGCCGAGCATCACATCGAATCCCAGATGCGCGGGCGTCAAATCGCGTCCCGCAAACAGCGCACCGGTTGTATGGACCGGGAGGATGCCCCCATCGTCCTCGAACAGGTACATATCGGGCCGCCGGGCGGTGGGTTGCATCAGTGTCCCGTGATGATAGGCGGTGTTCCAATAGCCGAGTGGCGTGTGATGCTTGCCCATCGCGAGCAAGACATGCGCGTTGGGCCGGAAGCTGATCACGAGACGCTCGACATCCACCACGAAGTCTTGGTCGAACTCGAACACCGTCTCGCCCAGAAACGACCATTTATCGGCGAGCGCGGACGTGATGAAGAGATCGAACTGACCCAGCGCAAAATTCGGGGCCGTGCCGGCCCGGTCGGAGGCGTTGAGCGTCACGTCGGTAAAGCCGCGGATGTGCGTATCCTGAGCGGCGACCTGGCGCAGCGGCCCCAGACACGCGAGCACGACGATCACGGATGCCAGTCGGCGCATAGACGGTCTCATCGCAGTGGGTAGGTTGCGTCACTGGGGGAGCGTCCCCCAATGGTCACGACTCGGACAGTTGCGTCCACCGCCCGCAGCTCTACGAATCCAATCGCTCCGGGATGCTCAGCCACGAAACGTTTGGTCGCTTCAGCATCGTGCATCGGCTGGGGCGGAGTAGCGCCTTCACCCTGAAAAACGAGTCCGATCCAACGTCGATGGACCAGCTCCGGCGACATACCCAGGGCCTTCTCATAGAAGCTCTTCTGGAGCGGCGTGCATTCGAGCAGGGCTACGCGCTCACCGTTGCTGAAGGTGGTCGTCTGACCGAGATACAGGCGCCGCAACGCGTCGACCGAGAGATCGCGTGTCGGGTTGTCGCGATGGACGATCACGGCCATTTGGGCCGCCGTGTGAGGGACCAGCGACGCCACCAGCAGAACGGCCAGCGCGAGGGACTTCATCTGGGAACTCCCGGCTCGGCGAGATAGGCGATGGTCGCCTCATGCGCACGTTCCGCGACATGGCTCAGCGCCTGCGCGGTGGTCACGGCTCCTGCTTTGGCTGCTCGCTCAATTTCTCCCAGCACGGCCGCGAGCTCGTTGGCGCCGATCGCGGCCGCGGCCGACTTGAATGCATGGGCGGTCGTCGCGATGGCCGCGGGATCTCCACCCGCCAGCGCGACACGAAGATTGTCGAACCGGCCGGGTGCGGACTGCAGAAACGTTCCCAGAATGCCGGGGACGGCGTCTTCTGCGCCTGCCTCGCGCATTGTTTGGCGAAACCCATCCAGATCCACCGGAGGTCCGGCGCTGCTCCCCTCGGCGATCCTGGCCCCCCAGCCTTCGACGATGGCGAAGAGCTGATGTGCCTTGAACGGCTTCGTCAAATAGTCATTCATGCCAGCCGCGAGGCACCGCTCCTTCTCCACGCCTGATGCATGGGCCGTGAGCGCGATGATGCGTTGCTTCGCCCCGGTGGGTGTGGCGCGAATCGCCTCGGTCGCGGCTAGGCCGTCCATCTCGGGCATCTGGATGTCCATCAATACGATATCGAACGCGTCGCGCGCGACCGCCGCAACGGCCTCCCGGCCGTTGTCCACCAACGATACACTGTGGCCGCGCTTCCGGAGCATCGTGGCTGCCACCTCCTGATTCACAGGGTTGTCTTCGGCGATCAGGATGCGGAGTTTGCGATGCGCTTCCTCGATCGAATACCGCGTCACGACCGACCGCGCGTCCCCCGGCGCGCCGCTCAGGACGACCGCGGTCACGGCCTCGAGCAGGTCCACCCCCGACACCGGTTTGGTGAGGTACGCCTCGATCCCGAGCGCCCGGCAGCGTTCGCCGTCGCCGGGACGGCCGGCGGATGTCAACATGACGAAATGGGCGGCGCCGATCGACGGCTCGGCGCGCAGCAGGGTCGCAAGATCGAAACCATCCCGATCCGGCATGTTCGCGTCGCTGATGACCAGCGTATACGGAGATCGCGCCGCCGCTGCGCGGTGCGCGAGGGCGAGCGCTTCATCGACGCTGGCTGCTTCGTCCACGACGAACCCCGACGAGGTGAGAAACTCGCGGACAATACGGCGATTGGTGGCATTGTCGTCCACGACCAGGGTACGTGTGCCGGCGAGCGGCGCCGGTCCGCCGCGAGCTCCCGCAGCGCGCTCACTCGCATCCAACGCGAGTGGAACAGCGAATGAGAATTCGCTGCCGGCGCCGGGCGTACTGGTCACGACGATCTCGCCGCCCATGAGTCCCACGAGCCGTTTCGTAATCGCCAGGCCCAGACCCGTGCCGCCATACCGGCGCGTCGTGGACGTGTCCGCCTGGCTGAAGGCGTCGAAGATCTGGGTTAATTTGTCCGCGGCAATGCCGATTCCCGTGTCGCGTACCGCAAATCGGACGACCGCCTGGCCGTTCGCCCGCTCGGCGAGCCGCGCGAACAGATGCACCTCGCCCGCGTGGGTGAACTTGATCGCGTTCCCGAGCAGGTTGGTAAGAATCTGGCGCAGCCGACCTGGATCTCCGACGACGGCGCCGGGGACGTCGGGCGCCACCTCGGCCACCAGCTCGATGCCCCGCTCGCTCGCCTTGATCGCCAGGAGCCGGGCTGCGGCGTGCACGAGTCCGGGGAGATCGAACGCGATCGCCTCGAGCGTGAGGTGTTCGCCCTCGATCTTGGAGAAGTCGAGCACGTCATTGAGAATCGTCAGGAGTGACTCGGCCGACCCATGGAGCAGCTCCAGTTGCCGCCGCTGCTCCTGCGTGAGACTGGTGCCGAGGATCAGCTCGGAAAGACCCAGGATCGCGTTCATCGGCGTGCGAATCTCGTGGCTCATCGTCGCGAGGAACGCGCTCTTCGCGTGCGTCGCGTCCTCGGCGGCATCGCGAGCCTGCGCCAGCTCGTTGGCCTGCGCGGTCACCTGAGCAAACGCATCGCGGACCTTGCGTGCCATCAACTGTAAGGCAGCCGCCAGAGCGCCCACCTCATCCGCGTGACCGATGGGGACGTCGACGTCGTAGTTACCCGCGGCAATCGCAGCGGCGGTCTGCCGCAATTTTAGCAGTGGCCGGGTGATGAGCGCCGCGCCCAGAAACGCGATCAGCACGCTTCCCAGCACCGCCAGGAGCCCGATTTCCATGCTCGTGATTCGCAGCCGGGCCGTCGCGCGCTCCGTCGGTGCGAGCGATGTCCCGAGCACGAGCGTCCCGTAGTTACGGTCGCGGATGCGGATCGGCGCGACCGCGTGCAGCAGTCCGGCCTGTTCGACTACGATCGTGCTGTCGGTTGCCCGGACCACGTCCACGTGCACGCCGCGCGGGTTGTAGCTGGCGAAGACGGTTCCCGCGGTGTCCAGCACGATCGCATAGACGAGCGCGGAGTCGCGTTTGGCCCATTCTACCGCTCGCCCGACCGCCGCCAGGTCGTTCAACTCGAGCCCGACACCGACGGCGAGAGCCAGCATTTGCACGCTGCTCGCCGCCCGTTCGTGGGCGCTGCGGAAGGCCGCCCGCTCTTCACGGCCCGGATAATAGAGCAGCACGAACACCCAGCTGACGAGCAGGACGACCGCGGTGCTTCCCAGCATTTTGGCGCGAATCGGGAGGTTGCCCACTGTGCCCCGCCGGGCCATCAGCTGCCCGCCCGCCGCAATGCAGCCTTCACTCGGGCGACAAACCGTGCCGGCTCGAGCGGCTTGCGGATGTAGTCGTCCGCGCCTTCGTCCATGAGCTGCGCCTCGATTTCGTCGGCGACGGAGCCGGTGAGCACCAGCACCGGCAGCCCGGTCGTGTGAACCGATTGGCGCACGCGGGACAACACCTCGCGACCGCTAAGACGCGGCATTTCAACGTCGAGCACCATCAGCGAGTAGGCTGGGTTGGCCTCGAGTTTGTCGAGTGCAGCCTGCCCGTCTTCCGCCTCGGAAACCTGGAATCCGTTTTTCTGGAGCACGGCGCGAGCGATCCCGCGCGCGACCGGATCGTCGTCGACCAGGAGGACGTGCGGGGCCGTCGAAACCGCGGCGATTTCCTCCGTGGTTCCGCCTCCGCCGAGCACGCGTTCGATTTCCTGGAGGGTGGCCTCTCCCGCTCCTACACGCTCGGCGGCCACGTCTCGCAGCGGTCGCATGCCGGCCGCCACGGCCGCCTTCTGGATCTGTGCCGGCGCGGCGCCCTGCGTGATCAGCGCTTCGATCGCGGGGCTGCTCATCAGGACTTCGAGCAAGGGCAGGCGGCCTTTGTACCCCGTCTTGCCGCAGCGCGGACATCCCACCGCGCGCACCACCGGCTGCACGTTGTACCGCGCCGCGAGCGATGCCTCGTCGGCGGACGGCGCCCCAACGACGCGTTGGCCGCAGTGCGGACACACCCGGCGTGCCAGGCGCTGCGCAACCGCTCCACGCAGCGTGGTCGCCAGTTTGGCGCGATCGACGCCGAGATCGGTGAAGCGGCCGATCGCGCCCACGGCATCGTTGGCGTGCAGGGTGGCGAGCACGAGGTGTCCCGTCAGGCTGGCCTGGATTGCCATCTGCGCCGTCTCGAGGTCACGGATTTCGCCGACGAATACGACATCGGGATCCTGGCGCAGAATCGAACGCAGTGCGGACGCGAACGTCACATCCCGTTTGGGCTCGACCTGGATCTGGGTCAGCCCGGGCAATTCATATTCGACCGGATCCTCGACGGTCATGATGTTGATTTCGCCGGTCGCGAGCTCGGCGAGTGCCGCGTACAGCAGCGTCGTCTTGCCCGAGCCCGTCGGGCCTGTCACCACGACGATGCCGTCGCGATAGCTGAGCAGGCGCCGGAAACGCGCGAGTTCCGGTGCCGGAACGCCGAGACCCTCGAGGCGTCGCGTACTCTTGGGATCGAGGATCCGGATCACCGCTTTCTCGGCATCACGCGTGGGAACGGTCGACAGGCGAAGATCGAAGGTGCGATTCGCGATCTGCACGCGCGCCCGCCCGTCCTGGGGCCGCATCCGGTCCGAGATATCCAGCTTGCCCATGATCTTCAGTCGTGAGACGACGCGGTTGAGCGCGGGCAACGGCAGCTGCATGAACGGCCGCAGCACGCCGTCGATGCGGAAGCGCACGGTCCCGCCGTCGCGGCCGGGTTCGAGATGAATGTCGCTCGCGCCCTCGCTCACCGCGTCATGCAAAATGAGGTTCGCGAGCTTTACGACGGGAGCACTGTCGAGCTCCTGCGTGCTGACGGCTTCCGGGGCGGCGTCCTCCACGACCCGCACATCATCGACGAGTTTGGCGCCGACGCGATCCACCATGCGCTCCAGGAGGCGGTCCGGCGCGTACCGCCGATCGATCGCGTCTTGTATGGCGGCGGGGGGCGCGATTTCGCTGACGACCGTGCGGCCGGATGCGAAGCCCAGCGCCTGCTCGGCGTCGAGATCGGTCGGGTTGGCGACCGCCACCACCAGCTGGCGGTCAGTCGCACGCAGGGGGTACACGAGAAACTTTCGTGCGGTCTTCTCGGGAACCAGCCCCAGCGCCGGCGCGTCGCCAGCCTGAAGATCCGCAACCGAGAGGCGGTAATGGCTCGCGACCCGTGCCGCCAAGTCCTCATCGGAGAGTCCCGCGGCACGCGCGACGGCGAGCCACGCGTCGGGCAATGCCGTCTCGGGTGGGACCACCGCGTCGGTGGCCCCGATCAATCCACCGCGTGCGGCGACCTCCGCCAGCCAGTGTCGTCTCGTGCTATTCACCGGTCTCCTTCCGCGCGGCCCGAACGCCGCGCACCGCAGCCGCGGTCTCGTTGCGCGCTAACGCCAGTCTGCTGCGGGCGAGCTCGACCGCGCCGGCGCGCCCCGCCTGTTCGATTTCGAGGAGCACGCCGGCGAGGCGCTGGGCGCCGATCGCGCCCGCGGCGGACTTGAATGCATGCGCCGCTTTGGCGATCGCTTCAGGCTCGCCCGCGTCCATCCCATCTGTGAGCGCCTGCAGACGCTCGTCGGTCGTATTGACGAACGTGTCGAGAATGCCGTCCACCGCGTCCTCGGCGCCCGCCTCGCGCATCGTCACGCGAAACGACTCCAGATCGAGGACTGCGTTGCCCGACAGCGGGGGCAGGGGGGCGGCGGGGGAGGCGGCCCGTTCGACGATGGCGAACAGATCGTGCGCTTTGAACGGTTTGGCGAGATAGTCGTTCATCCCGCGGGCGAGGCAGCGCTCGCGCTCTCCACTGAGCGCGTGTGCCGTGAGCGCGATGATCGGCAGCACCCCGCCTTGGGGGAGCGCGCGGATCGCAGCGGTGGCGGCGAAGCCGTCCATCTCGGGCATCTGGATATCCATAAGTACAAGGTCGTACCGCTGCCGCGCTACGGCGTCGACCGCCTCACGTCCATTATCGACCACATCCACCTGATGCCCACGCTTCGCGAGCATCGCGGTCGCCACCTGTTGGTTCACCCGGTTGTCCTCGGCGAGGAGAATACGCAGCGTCGCCCGGGATTCGGCGATCGTATGTCGCGTAATCAGCTCCCCGGCGCCTGCCCCCCTGGTAGGGTCGAGCGCGACGCGAATCGCCTCGATCATATCGGCGCGCGCGATCGGCTTGGTGAGGTACGCCTGGATGCCGAGCTGCCGGCAACGCTCGCCGTCGCCCCGCTGGCCGGCGGAGGTCAACATCAGGAGCCGGGCCGCAGAGAGTGACGGGTCGCCGCGCACCGCCGCGGCGAGGGCGAACCCGTCCTGGTCGGGCATTTGCGCGTCGAGAATCGTAAGGTCGTAGAGGCGGCCCGCGCGCGCCGCATCGCGTAACAGCGTCAAGGCCGCGGCGACGCCGGGGGCTTGCTCGACCTGCACGCCCTCCGCCCCGATCATGTCCCGCAGGATCCGGCGGTTTGTTTCGTTGTCATCCACGACCAGGATCCGGCAGCCGTTGAGCGAGCGCGCCGGACGGGATTGTGCCTGAGCGGCGTCCGACTCGAGCGGGAGCGACAGCACGAAGCTGAATTCACTGCCGTGCCCTACGTCGCTGCGAACCTGCAAGACGCCACCCATGAGGTGCACCAACCGGCGCGAGATGGCGAGGCCCAGCCCGGTACCACCGAAGCGCCGAGTCATCGAGGAGTCGGCTTGGGTGAATTCTTCGAAGATCGCGGCCTGCTGGTCTGGAGCGATGCCGATCCCGGTATCGCGCACGCGAAACTCGATCAGTGCGTCCGGATCGCGCCGTTGCACCAGGGTCGCCGAGACGTTGACCTCACCCTGCTCCGTGAACTTGATGGCGTTGCCGATCAGATTCATCAACACCTGCCGGATGCGCGTCGGATCGCCGCGGACGGCGTGCGGAACTTCCGGACCCACGTCCACCGTCAACTCGAGGTGTTTTTCCCGTGCGCGCACGGCGAGGAGCGTCGCCGTCGCGTGCACGACCTTGGGAAGCTCGAAGCGGATGGATTCCAGCTCGAGATGTTCCGCCTCGATCTTCGAGTAGTCGAGGATGTCGTTGAGAATCGTGAGCAACGCTTCGGATGAAGACCGCACCAGCTCCAGCGCGCGGCGTTGCTCATCCGACAGCTCGGTATCGAGCACGAGCTCCACGAAGCCAAGCACCGCGTTCATCGGCGTGCGGATCTCGTGGCTCATGTTGGCCAAAAATGCCGAGCGCGTGCGGGCGGCACGCTCCGCAAGATCGCGAGCCTCGCGCATCGCGGCTTCAGCCTGTTTGCGGTCGGTGATGTCGAGCCATGTACCGATGATTTCCACCGGGAGCCCGGCGGCATCTCGGACCAGGCGCGCCGAATCGTGCAGCCACCGGTAGCTGCCGTCCTTGACGGCGAAGCGGTATTCGACCGTGACGTGACCCGCCTTCAGGACGGTGGGCAGTTGCGCGACAACGCGGCGGCGATCGTCAGGGTGGAGGTGTTCGATCCACCACGTCGAGCGGAGCGCCTCCGCGACCTCGTAGCCCATCACTTGGCCGATGTTCTCGCTCACCCATCCGGGCGTGAGCCCATCGCCGAAGTCGGTACACGCGTAGAGCACGGCGGTACTCGAGGCCAGGACATCCTTCAAGCGGCGTTCGCTGGCGCCCAGCGCATCCTGGGCGCGGCTGCGTTCGACCGCGAGCGCGATTTGTGCCGAGACGAATTCGAGAACGCCCTGTTCCCGTTCACCGTACCGCACGCCCTCGAGATAGCTCTGGACCACGAGCACGCCGATGGTGCCGGCCTGCGTCTTGAGGGGAACTCCCAGCCAGTCGATCGGCGGCGTGCCGATCGGGTTCACCTCTCCGCGGCGCACCAAGTCGTCGAAGACGGCCGGTGTGGCCAGCAGCGATCTACCCGTTCGTAATACGTATTCGGTCATGCCCTTGCGCAGCTCCCGGGCCTGCGGGGCGGGGTCGTGTTCGTCCACGAAGTACGGAAAGGAGAGCACCCCTTTCTCGGCGTCGTGTAGGGCGATGTAGAAGTTCCGTGCCGGCATGAGCTCACCGAGCGCTCGATGCACGGCGGGCAGCAGCGCGGCGAGCGAGACCGCCGCGTTCGCAGCCTGGGCGATGCGATACGTCGCCTCCTCGAGCCGCTGCGAGCGCCGCCGTTCCGTGACATCACGCGCCACGGCGGAAATGCCGGCCACCGAACCAGCGCGATCGCGGATCGGCGAATAGGAGATCGACACGTCGACGACATGCCCGTCCTTGTGACGGCGCTCTGTCTCGTAATCGTACAGGCGCTCGCCGGCCGTGATGCGCGAGAGGATCGACTGCGCCTCCCCCGGTCGACTCGGCGTCTCGAGCATGACGACCGACTGGCCGACCACCTCGCCGGCTGCATAGCCGAGCATCTGCTCTGCTCCAGGGTTCCATGCGGTGATCGTGCCGTCCGCGGCCGTGGCGACGATCGCGTCGTCCGACGACTCCACGAGCGCCGCAAATCGCGCCAGCGACCCCGCCTGGGCGGCGAGGTGGCGGTCGAGCATCGAGGTCCCGAGTGCCAGCGCCAGCACCAGGAACGTGGACCCCGCGATCGCCGCGGTCCCCAGCGCCGAGGTTCCGATCGCGTTGTGCACCTCGGAAGCAACGGGGCCAGCAGCCGTGAACTGGGCGGCCGCCATGCCGGTGTAGTGCATCGCGGGGATCGCCGCGCCCATGAGCAGCGCGCTGCCGATTTTGCGCCAGTCCCAGGCGCGGATCGCATCCGAACGGAGCTGGAAGGTGAGGATCAATGCGACGAGGGCGACAATGATGGCGATCACGACCGACAGCGTGAACCAAAACGGCCGATAGCTGATCTGCGCGGGCATCCGCATCGCGGCCATGCCGGTGTAGTGCATTGCGGCGATCCCGGTCCCCATCACAAGACTGCTCAACAACGCTGCAATCGGCCCAAGCGTGCGCCGGCTGACGACGAACAGCGCCACCGCCGAGGCGAACACCGCCGCGAGGAGCGACGCCATAACGGTCGGCACGTCGTACAGGACCGGCACCGGGAGGTGGAATGCCAACATCCCCACGTAATGCATCGACCAGATTCCGAGTCCCATGGCGAAGGCGCCGCCGGCGAGCCACAACGCACGCGCGCGCCCGTGCGCCGCCGTCACGCGATTGGTGAGATCCAGCGCCGCGCCCGCCGCGAGGATGGCGATGATCACCGACAATGCCACGAGCCCCGTACTGTAGTATCCGCGGAGCTCGGTCATGGCGTGGGGATTGCCCCGCCCCAGTCCCGCTGCGCGCAGTCAGGGCAGAGCCCGTGACTAAACTCGGCGGCACTGTGGTCGCGAACGTACGATTCGACGGCCTGCCAGTGTCCGCCATCGGTGCGAATCCGCTTGCAGCTGGCGCAGATGGGGAGGATGCCCTCCAGGACCGTCACCTCCGCCTTGGCGTCCGCCAGTTGCTGTTCACGCTGGCGCAAGGCGGCGGTTCTGGCGGCGACCATTTCATTGAAGGTGAAGGCGACGACCTCGAGCTCGTCGCTCCTGCCGAAGTTGAGGGGAGCAGGCACGTCGCCACGCGCGAACTGCACGCTGGCGTCCACCAATCTTTGCAGTGGACGCACGAACGTTCGGCGGGTGAGCAGATACAGCAGCGCGCCGATCGGGAACAACAAAATGAAGAGGAGGGCCATCTCGTCCCCGAGTTCCCGCCGGATGGTGGCGTTGGTGAGCTCCAGCCGCATTTCCACCGAAGCAGCGGCAACGATGTCGCTGCGCCGACCCGCATCGTAGCGGCCACGGAGGGACCGGGCCGACCGCAAGAACGGCTGTCCGCCGGTGGTGAAGTTGTCCAGTCGCTGGCCCACCTCCCCCAGCAGCGGCAGCATGGTGGAATCATCGGTGAGGCGACCAACTTCGAGGCGCGAGTCGGCGATGACGCGGCCGTCCGGGGTAACGACGCTGACGCGCGCGACGGCGGGAAGCTTCCGGGTGAATCGGTCGATCACCGCATCCAGCGCGCCGGGTCGGAGCAGCTCCGGATGTTCAGCGACGAGATCTTCAAGCACCTGCATGAGGTTCTCCGCCGACGTTCCGATCGCCGCGTGGAGCTCGCTATGGAGCGCGAAGTAGCGTGGGATGGCGACGGCGGTCGCAATCGCGATCACCGCGCCGAGCTGCAGCGCGAGTGCCTTGGTGGCCAGCGAGATGGGGGGCCGTTTCATGGTTTGGACGGGGGCCGGCGAAGGGCTCCCACCAGCAGCAGCGCGACGCCGCTTCCAAGGAGCCCGAGACCGAGATAGCGAGCCGCCCACAAGTAATGCCAGCGCAAGGAGCGAATCTCCTCGATCCGCCGGATCAGATCATCACCCGCAGTCACGCCGGTCCAGCGCGCGAGCGCCATCACGGGACGTCCTGAGGCGATGTCGAAGACGTAGTCGCCCGAGGGACAACCTTCTTCGAGCTTCACTTGCTCTCCCGTGCGAGGCTCCACCCAAATGCGGTAGTAGAACTGGTCGTCAAAACAGTGCACCTCCTGCCCACGAGCGACTTTGAAGCCGCCGAGGTCCCCCGTGGCATTGGCATAGACCGCAGACTGTTCGAGCCGCCCGCGGTAGGCAAACAGGTAGGTCGGGAGACCTTCGAGCATTTCCTCGCGCTCGAACGTCAGGGGAATCCCGGTCACGTAGTTGCTGCGCAAGCGGTAGGTGCGTCGCTGGACGTCGCGGGGAAACAACACGACGTCGCCGCGATGCGGCGCGTCGGCATGCGCACCCGTTTGGGGAAGGACGGTATCGCGAACCGTGTAGTCGAAAACCGCGCGGCCGCTGCTCGCATCACGAACCGTGTAGCGCTCTTCGATCTCGACCGAATGCGGCCGTCCGGCGTCGCTGGTCACACGCTGCTCGCGTTCGTAATACTCGAGCGCACCGCCGGGCGGCAGCTGACCGGTGCGCGGGTCTGCCGGCATTGCGGTCCCGATGTAGTGGACGGTGGCCGACCAGCCGGGGGGAATGCGCTGCGTCCAGTGCTGAGCGAGCACGAACTGCCACGCCGCAGCTGTTCCAAGCAGTGCCAAGCCGATCCCGATGGCGACGCGCGACTTCACAGCACGTCCTTCCGGGACTCGAGCACTTCGCGGACCCTGCGCGCGAGCACCGCCGGCGTGAACGGCTTCTGGAGGAAGTTGAGCCCAGGCTCGAGCATGCCGTGGTGGACGATGGCGTCGTCGGTGTAGCCGGAGACGTAGAGCACCTTAGTCTCGGGCCGTGTTGCCGCGAGCTGCCGGGCGAGGTCGCGGCCGCTGCCCCCCGGCATCACAACATCCGCCACCAGGAGGTGAATCGGCCCGTCGAACTGCCGCGCCACTTCCAGCGCCTGCGCGGCATTCTCGCCGGCGATCACGCGATAGCCCAGCTTCTCGAGCAATCCCTTGGCGAGGGGCCGCAGCATCGCGTCGTCCTCGGCGAGGAGAATTGTTTCGGTACCGGTGACGGCGCCGCCTTCGCGAGCGCGGTGCAGGGCACCCGCGGGCGCGTCGACGCGCGGCAAATAGATCTTGAACGTCGTGCCGCGGCCGACTTCACTATAGACCCAGATATAACCACCCGACTGTTTCACGATCCCGTAGACCATGGAGAGACCCAGCCCGGTGCCTTCCCCCTTCTCCTTCGTCGTGAAAAACGGTTCGAAGATATGTGCCCTCACCTCGGGCGTCATTCCCGTACCGGTGTCGCTCACCGCCATCATCACGTAGCGTCCGGGAATCACCGGCTGGTGCAGCTCGGCATATTGCTCGGTAAGGTCCGCATTGGCCGATTCGATCAGGAGCTTGCCCCCCCGCGGCATCGCGTCCCGAGCATTGACCACCAGGTTCATGATGACCTGCTGCAGCTGCCCTTGATCGGCGCGCACGTTGCCGACGTCCGGTTTCAACGCCAGGCGCAACTCGACATCCTCGCCGATCATGCGTTGCAGCATCTTTTCGAGGTCTTCGAGCAGTTCGTTCGGTCGCAGCACGACGGGCTCGAGCACCTGTTGGCGGCTGAACGCCAGCAGTTGTTTCGTGAGCGCGGCGGCGCGCTCGGCGGCCTTGCGGACTTCGGCCAGGTCCTGCAGCGCACCGCTATCCGCGGGCAGCTCCTCCCGCATTATGTCCACGTACCCGAACACCGCCGTCAGCACGTTGTTGAAGTCGTGCGCCACGCCGCCGGCGAGCCGGCCGATGGCTTCCATTTTTTGGGCCTGCCGCAGCTGCGTTTCCAGGCGATGCCGCTCCGTGACGTCGCGGTAGTTGAACACGACGGCACGCACCGCCGAATCGGTCAATCGATTCGTGACCGTCCCCTCACCTTCATGCCAGGTGTCGTCTCCGTGACGAAAGCGGGAGTGTACGAGGACCGACGCGCCCGGCTTGCGCCGCACCGTCGCGAGCGCGGCCAGCACGCCGGGGACGTCGTCGGGATGCAGGAGATCGAACGCGTTGCTTCCCGTGATCGCATCGGCCGATCGGCCGAGGACCGTCGTGGTCGAGGGACTCGCGTAGGTGATCTTGCCGGTGTTGTCGAGTAGCGCGATGGCATCGCCGGACCGTTCCACCAGGGCGCGAAACCGTTCTTCGCTGTTGCGCAACGTTTCCTCGGCGCGCTTGCGCTCGATGGCCGTCGCGATTTGCGTGGAAACAAACTGCAACATCTCTTTGTCGCGCTCTTCATACCGGACCCCCGGCGTGTAGGTCTGGACGGCCAGCACGCCGAAGGCGCGCTCACCCGTCTTCAGCGGCACGCCCAGCCAATCGATCGATGGGGTACCGACCGACAGCTCTCCCGTGACCGACATGTCCGGCTTCATCAGGAGGGGCTCCCCGGTACGGAGGACGTAGTCCGTGATTCCGGTGCCGGGGCGGCGCGGCGGTGGTGGGGGGTCCATTTCATCGACAAAATACGGGAACGTGAGGAGATCCTGGTGTTCGTCGTACAGGGCGATGTACAAGCTCTTTGCGGGCATCAACGTGCTGACGATTTCGTGAATCGCGGCGAAGAGCTGTTGCAGATTGGCGGCCTCGTGACTCGCATGCGCGATCGTGTAACTCGCCGCCTGAGCGGTTTCCGCGTGGGTGCGCGACGTGATGTCGTTGGCCACGACGAGCCGGGCGCGCCGGCCCTCGAAGACCAGCTCGTGCGAGGTGATCTCGACGATGATGAAGGATCCATCCTTGCGACGATGGCGCCAGATGCCGGCGCCGTGAAAACCGGGCGGCGTACCCTTCGTCAGGTGCTGGTGCAACAACGCGGCGTCCTCCGGCGACCGCAGCTGGTCGATCGTCATGGCGTGAAGTTCGTCGGCGGAATACTGATACTGCTCAACGGCAGCACCGTTGACTGCAAGGATTCGCAAGGTCTCGAGGTCGTAGACCCACATCGGTGCGGGTGTGCTTTCAAACAACGACCGATAACGCTCCTCCGACGCGCGCAGCGATTCCTCCACCCGCTTGCGCTCGGTCAGGTCCCGCAGGAACGCGCTGAAGGACCACTCGTTCCCGATCCGAATCGGCGTGACGCTGAGCTCGACGGGGAACTCGCTCCCGTCCCGTCGCAACGCGGTCAGCTCCATGCGCCGATTTAAAATTGGCCCCACGCCTGATTCGGCGAAGTGGCGCAGTCCGCGCCAATGCGCTTGTCGCAGCGTCGGGGGGATGATCATCTCGGCCAGTGGCCGTCCGGCCGCCTCCGCGGCCGTCCATCCGAACATCGTTTCCGCCTGCGGATTCCATCCCGTGACGTTGCCGAGGGGATCCATCGTGATGTGCGCATCGAGGGCTGACCGCATGATCGCGCCCAGCCGCGTCTCGGCGCGCTTGCGCTCGATGGCGTACCGGATCACGCGCCCCAGCAGCTGGCCTTCGATGCGCCCCTTTACGAGATAGTCTTGCGCACCGGCCCGAACTGCCGCGAGCGCCACCTGCTCGTCGTCCAGTCCCGAGATGACCACAATCGGTTCGGCGGGAAGACGGGCGTGCACCCGCGAGAACGTTTCCAGGCCCTGGCTGTCGGGCAGGCCGAGATCGAGCAGGACGATGTCGACGCCGGCCTCGTTGACACGATCGAGCGCCGGGCCCAGGCGCTCGAGCCGCTCGAGCTCGAAGTCCAGGTCTTCTGTCCCCCGGAGTAGCTCGAGGATGAGCCGCGCGTCCCCCGGGTTGTCTTCGATGAGGAGGACGCGAATCGGCGGAGGCGCCACCGACGTAGTCATGGCAGCTTCACAATCT
>WNFX01003468.1_pt1 | contig 15738 bp, 10 predicted proteins | sample 5400111 | NCBI WGS metagenome assembly WNFX01 (sample SAMN13153363, study PRJNA577476) | soil metagenome | isolation source: 40 cm soil or saprolite under grassland replicate 1 | place: USA:California | collected 2016-06-15 | reverse complement strand
GCTGTGTGAGTAGCGCTTCTTTGAACCATAAGTCACGTAAAGGCAGGATCGCGTCCAACAGCAAAATAGCGCATACCATAGCGAACAAAATAGCTAATGGAAAGCGTTTATGACTCTTATGAATTTCGCGAGGTAGAGTAGTTAATTCACCAGGGTCTATGTCAAGATGTTCGATAGCTATCCCCTTTAGTACATTAACCAGATTATTAATTATGCTTTCTACAATGGTTGCCAGATTAGTAACGAGTGCTTTTAAAAGCAGGTCACAAAGTATTGCATTGGCTACTTAGTACATCTATTCTTGAAAGAGACAATCAGATCTTTCACAACCCTCCCATGTATCTTTGTCATGTGGTACTCAACCATTGATGTAGCATGGCAATGTTTCTCATGCACGAGAGAAAATGAGAAAACACACGTGTGTTTGCAGCATACACTCAGGGAAGCCATGCAAAGGCTGCATGAGAGATTGGTAATGCCTGTGCTGGCTACATGATATATCTGTTATGGGATAGTGAGAGAAAAGGAGGAGCTGAGGGCCTTTGATTGCTGAGTTCGCATACTGATAAGCGATCAGCAATGTAGCACTGAAAAGCGTGTGTGAGAATGCAGTACAAGAGAGCCAATGTAGGGAGGTATCCTCGAAGCGAAAGAACATCTGTTCTATTAATACTGGAAAGTTGTATAAATAATCTCAGCGGAACCGACAGGTGTCGAGTTCTCTGTCACCAATTTTTTACCTCTTCCTTATTCCTTCCGGTGCCCTGCATCAAAAGGCACAGCACCTGCTGGCTAAGGATGAAGCATCTGAAGGCAGTCATCCTCCTGAAGTGATCAAGCACCAGCGTACAGGGCCAAAGCACCCCACATACAGTATCCCCACATCAGAGTGGCCGACCGTGGTGCATCGTGTGATAGAGCAGAAAGAATCGCTCCGTACCGTAGCAACAGCATATGGTGTCTCGCATGAAACAATTCGTCGCATTGTGCTTTTTACCTATCAGCAATGTGGACAGCAAGATACAGGTACTATTCCTACGTCAGAGGCACGATGATGCCCTGGTCGCATGAGCGCTGATTTTTCCTTGCATCTTCCCTGCACAGTGTCTATAAGCGATGGAAAAGGAATCAGATGATCCAGTGCGCATTGCTTGTCTCATTGGCACACAACAAGCATAACATAGGCAGGCGGTATGACAACGGATAGCACCTGGATAGGAGGTAGGAAAAGGCGGCAAGCAAGATAAATTGTAGGGTTTACTAAGGCTCTCCACCTGCACTCTAGGCAGAGGCGAGTTGGTTTCCTGGTGCCCGGAGCACCTGTAGCAGCATACCAGTAGAAGTGTACCATCATCTTCGTGAACATCCGCAAGCACCAGTGGTGGCTTTCCAGCTAGAGGTGAAAATGTTGAGCATGGATGGGAAGCGTCGAAAAAAGGCAGGAACGATCTATGAAGCACCTGGGAAAGGGTTGAGAAAAAGCCTGGAGTAGACCCAAGGGCACCAATGGCAATCTCCTCTTTCGAAGTGAAGTATGTTTGGGAAAACTCTGCGGTGTGAGGAAATCAAGCACCAGTATGTGTCACAGGAGCCAGTCCGAATTCGCCTGGCAAGGACCCTGCAGTGCTGGTCAAGCTTTGGATACAGAGGTGGCAGATTGACTGATGAAGAAGCGTCAGTGGCTCCATCTCACATCGAGGTTTTTCAACAATCTGTTGCCTACGTAGTCCGAGCCGCTAGCTGCACTTCGACTTCGAGCTGACCAACTACACCACGACTCCCTTTGTTCTCTTTCTTCGTGGCATCTCGTAGAGGGAGCACGAACTGCTTCCTGGTTCCATCTACATGAAACTCCCGGATTTCTGTGCCCGAAGACACTTTCAAAAGAGCAGGCAGATTTTCTGATTGGCCTTCAGGTGTCACACGATGCACCCAGACCATCAGTTCGTGTGACACAGGCGCAGGGAGGTGGAATTTAGCAGAGCAGAGAGCGGGAAATTGCGCGATGGTACCACTTGCAGCATGGTACACACGCTCGCCGTCGGTATAGTCCAACCAGACCATGGCCTGCGTTGCGGCCCGGCCACAGTCCAACACCTGAAATGTGCCGCTTTCCTGCGCCACCTCTGCGGCATCTTGCCGGACCTCGATCACCACCCGGCGAACAAACGCCCCCTTTCGCAGCATCAGCGCAGTCGTTACCAGGACAATGCCCCCAACAAGGAGCGCCACCACTCTCTGGAACGGGTCCTGCCAGATAAACAGCCCGTGCAGGGAAAGCGTACCCACAGCCACCAGGTAGATCCCGCCTACTACCAGTGGATGAGCCAAAAACGGTAGCACCAAGCCAGGCACGTTTTCTCCCTTTCTCCGGCTAGCCACCAGCAAGAGAACGGGAAAGACGCCTGCCAGTATGGCGACGGTAACCACCCCCATAAAACTCATCAATTGGGAGAATGATTCCTGGTTGTTCACGAGCAGCCACTCCGCTACGATGAAAATGAAGAGCAGCGGACTAAGCCCCAGCCAGGAACGAGCCTGTTCTCCTTGCGTCAGTTCTTTCACATGCAAGAGCCATCGCCGTTGCTGCATCTGGTGGCCTTCGTCACTTGTCTGGGATGTCTCCTGCTCAGAAGTGTCGAGCGCCTGCCAGAGTGCCGTGGGAACCTGCCGCCTGCGCCTGGCAGCAAAATGCACCTGGTACAACGCCTGGCCTTCCTTCCTGGTCTCCACTAAGGTCCCCTGCTCTACCAACCTGTCCACAACGGCTTGAGGATTCTGCTCGGTGTGGAGGAAGCGGCGCATTTCCTCCATACTCGCCTGCTCTTGACTGGCAAGCCAGCTAACCAGAGTTATATCAGCCGTCTCAGGAGCGTCAGCCAGTTCCTGGAAGTCGAACCCCAGTGTATCCCACGTTCCCTCATAGCTCACTCGCATGGTCGTCACGAGTTGCAGGCGAACGATCTCAGCACTGGCCATCACGATCTGTACGTTCAGGCGGATGTTCCTGGTGAGAAGATGTGGGAGGTGTACATTAAGAAAAGGGGTCAGTTCCCAGGTGGTGTTCATTTCGGTCTCAAAATGCCGCATCTCTCCCGCCCGTTGCAGGTCCAGGCGGAACTGCGGTTGCATCCCTTGCTGGCCCAGGTAGGTCAGTGCCAGGCTCACGCTGTCCTTGCCGCGAGAAGTAAAGATCAACTTACCTTGTCGGCGTCTAAGCAGTAGGGTATACCGGGCATGCACAGGCACCCACTCCCGCGCAGTGAAGAAGAGCGCCAGGCTAATGTGAATGGAAGCCATACCCATTGCGAGAATAACCAGAATGGATCCAAGTATGATCGCGGCAGGACCTACAAGGTTGGCCAACGGTGTCAGTGCCGTTCCTGTGAACCCAATCAGGGTCTGCGGAGCAATGGCTCCATTGATGGCAACGACCCACAGAATGTAGAGCAGCATTGCACTCACTTGTGCCGCGATCCCTCCCCAGACCAAGGAGCGTCCACTAGGATCGTGCTGGAGGACGGTCCTGGCACAACTACTGACCGAGAAGTGGCCAAAGTAGGCACCGTAGACGACGCCGAAGACCAGGCCCAGCAGAGCCGCTTCGAACGGTTGCCCGTTGAGGAACGGGACATGCACATACAGCAAGTATTGCATCTGCAGATGTGGCAGGGCCAGCCCGCTGAGGAGCAGGATCAAACTCAGAGTGATCGCCCCCACCAGCAGGGCGCTCGCGATCGTCGCTTGCAATGTGTTGCGGCGAACGAAAAAGCATCCAAGTAGGAAGAGAACGCCTACCCAGACTTCGGCAGGGACGGGTGTCATCGTAGCCAGGGTGAGCGAGAAGCCGAAATAGTAGGCAAAAAGCGCGAGAAAGCCATCAATCACCAGGATGATGGTCAGCAGCCAGGAGCCAGGTCTTCCCAGGTAGTCCCGGACGAGTCGACCCAGATAGCTTCCCTGATAGCGGATCGCCCCGTTGCGGGTCACGGCTTCCGCCATGGCAGCTATCGTGAGCATATTCATGAAGCCGATCACCAACAGGATTCCAATCCCTGGTAATGGACCCAAGCCAGCCAGAACGATTGGCAAAGCCAGGATGCCTGCGCCAACCGTCTCGGTGAAGGTCAGAGCATAGGCCGTCCAAAATGGGGGTAAGTGCTCCACCCAACCACTCAGCTTGTTCCAGCGCCAACGCACCTGCTCGAATGGATCAGCTTTGCTAGTATAGGTAGTCTCAAGGGACTGGTGATACTGCCGCAAAAAGGCTTGTTGTACGCCTTCACGGTCCAACCCTAGCGCCTCTCGAACGTGGGGAATGTCTCGCTGTCTGAAGCGGTACTTCTGTCTCAATAAGTGAGCCAGGGTGGCTTGCAGGGTTGGGTTTGGAGGCACCAGGGATTGCCAGTGAGGGGTGTAACGTTCCAGGTCGCGAATCGTGGGGCGGACAGGCAACTCGCGGCCCTCGGCCAGTGCTTCGAAGAACGCCAGATCCTGCTGCTCGGCGGTCTCTTCGGTCAGATAACGATCAACTGCCCGACGTGATTGCATCATGAGAGAGGCGGTTCGGCTCTCGATTTGAAAGAGGAGCAGGTGTGCGCGCTTGGCTGAAAAGCCGGCCAGCACCTCGTCAGGGGTGAACAGCTCATCATCGGTTGACATGTATCTCTGCTCCTTCGGTAGCCAGGGCCTGGCAGACACGCTGGTACTCCTGCTCGAGGCGGGTGACCAGCTCCGCCGCCCCTTCGACCGTTCCACTCTTGCCCAGCGTCTCCAATTCAGTGCTGAGTGTGGCCATCATACGGGCTCCCAAATTGTGACTGCTACCCTTGAGGTTGTGAGCCGCTCTCCCAAGCTGCTCGGGCTGCCGCTCGAGCACTGCTTGATGCATGGCCTCTAACAGCGGCGGCGTTTCGGACTGAAACGCCTCGGCGAGTTCCTGCACGATATCCGGCTCCCCTTCTCCCTGTAACTGGCGCAGCTCGGCCAGCACCACCGGATCGAGGGCTGGCGTGACTTCCTCCTGTCGTCCATCGTCAGTGATCGGGGGCGCTCCCTCAGAGATTTCCTCAAAGGGGTGAAGCTCGGCAGTAACGGACCGGAGCGGGGCAGTGCGTCGTTTGACCCCAAGCCCTGCTCGTTCGAGGGCTTCCTGCAATGCTTTGACCTGAATCGGCTTGGTGAGGTAGTCATTCATGCCCGAGGCCAGGCACTCCTCGCGGTCGCCCTGCATGGCATTGGCCGTCATGGCCACAATGCGTGGCCGCTGCTCGGCGGGCCACCCCTCCTGAATAGCACGTGAGGCTTCCAGTCCATCCATCTCGGGCATCTGCACATCCATCAAAATCACGTCGTAGTGCTGGCGCTGCAAGGCCTCCAGGACTTCCAGGCCGTTGGCTGCGAGGTCGGCGCGGTAGCCCATGCGCTCTAACAGCCGCAGCGCCAGTTTCTGATTGACCGTGTTGTCTTCGGCCAGCAAGATGCGCAAAGGCAAACGCTGACCCAACCCCTCATCAAACTGTCCACCTGTCTGCTCTGCCGGCTTAAGTCCAGGGTACGCCTGCTCCTGCTCCGCAAACAGCGAGAGCAGCGCATTGTAGAGCTGCGAAGGCTTGATCGGCTTGTGCAGGAAAGCCGCGAACTCGACGCCTTGCGTCTCGATCTCGCGCCGTCCCAGCGATGTCAACATCACCAGGGGCAGTTCCTGGGCACTGCGGGAGCGGCGCAGCTGTTCAGCCAGCATGAGCCCATCCATGTCGGGCATTTGCATATCTAGAATGGCTACCTCGAACGGCACTCCTGCCTGTACCTGTGCCAGGGCTTCCTGGCCGGAAGCCGACTCATAGGGCAGCATGCCCCAGGCCCGGGTCTGCAAGGTGAGGATGGAGCGGTTGGTGGCGTTGTCGTCCACGATCAGTATGCGCTTGCCAGTGAGGTGAGGTTGGCTGCTCTCCAGGTAGGGTCGCCAGCGAGCGGGAGCGGCCTGGGCCAGCAGGGTGAAGTGAAAGGTCGAGCCTGCTCCTGGTTGGCTCTCCACCCACATGCTGCCCCCCATCAGTTCGGCCAGGCGCTTACTGATGGCTAGACCCAGCCCGGTTCCCCCGTAGCGCCGGGTGGTCGAGGCATCCACCTGGCTGAAGGAGCGGAACAGGCGCGCCTGCCCCTCCTCTGAGATGCCGATGCCCGTGTCCCTGACAGCAAAATGTAGCTCGTAGAACGTGAATTCATGTCCCTCCTGCCCATGCATTTGTCCGTTCTGCGCCTTCTCGGTGCGCTTGGCTTCCATGGAGATCACGACTTCGCCTTGTTCCGTGAACTTGACGGCGTTGGAGAGCAGGTTGACCAGGATCTGGCGGAGGCGGGTCACATCCCCGTACACGGCGGCAGGCACCTGCTCGTCCAGCAAGTAGGCCAGCTCCAGTCCCTTCTCGGTGGCTCTGGCTGCCAGCAAGTCCAGGACTGACTCCACACACTCCCGCAGGTCAAAAGGCTGACTCTCCAATTCGAGTTTGCCCGCTTCTATCTTAGAAAAGTCCAAAATGTCGTTGATGATGGTTAACAACGTATCGCTGCTCGCGCGCACCGTTTCGGCGTACTCATGCTGTTCGCTGGTCAGCTCGGTATCGAGCAGCAAGCCGGTCATGCCAATGATGGCATTCATAGGGGTGCGGATTTCGTGGCTCATCATAGCCAGAAACGCACTTTTCGCCTGGTTGGCGGCTTCGGCATCTGCCCGGGCCTGCTCTATTGCTTCCATAGCCTGCTTGCGTTCGGTAATATCCAGATAGAGGGCAAAAATCCCAACGCGCCGACCTTCTACCATCACCGGAACACCCAGGGCTTCCACATCGACCAAGGTGCCATCCTTGCGTCGCCTCCGGGTCATACTATGAATGACCTTCCCTGTGTGGGCTTGGGCCTGGTATCTGCTGGCTTCGGCACGATACTCCAGGCTACTCACGACTTCATCCAGGTTGCAGCCGACGATCTCAGCCTGGATGTAGCCGAACAGCTGCTCGAAGGCCGGGTTGCAGGCCACAATCTTGTCATCAAGGTCAGAACTGACGACGGCGATTGGACTATTGTTCATCAGCGCCTCAAAATATTGCCGCTGGCTGTTGGCTTCCAGGTATAACCGGGCATTTTCCCGCGCGGCTTTCGCCTGCTCCTCCCGGGCTCGCTCTATTGCTTCCATGGCCTGCTTGCGCTCCGTGATATCCCTTAAGACAACCAGACGGCCGGCAAGGTTCCCCCGCTGATCGGTGAGGGGCGAGATGCGTAGATCAAAGGAGCGCTGCATCCCGTCTATCGCAAGGACAATCTCCTCATGGGCCTCTGTGACAGCTTGAAAGCGTTCGACCTGCTTGGGCCAGGCAGAGGCGACCTGATCGGCTGGTTGCCCAATCAGATCTGAGAGCGGGCGACCAAGAAGACGCTGCGCCGCCGGGTTGAGATCGGTAATCCGGTTGAGCCGATCCAGCACCATCACCGCATCGCTCATGCTTTCGATCACAGTATTGCGTGCTATCGGAGCGAGATCCAACATCCGAAAGCGAAAGAGACCCCATGCGACTGCCAGGCAAGTGACGGTAAATGCCGTGGGGGTGAGGTCAAGCAGATTGAAAGGGCTAGGGCCAAAGAGAGAAAGTGCGTTTCCTATCCATGGGACTATCACGGCAATCAGCAAGACAATAGCCTGTCCACGATAGAGGGATGCAGAACGCTTATTCGCTCGGATGAACGAACCGATCAGAAATGCACTGAGGAGAAGTAACACGTATGTATACAGGACAAAAACCCAGAACCAGACGCCATTCGAAGTAACAAGCGCCGAAAACGGGACACTACCATCGAGCCTGGCGTTACTGTAGATCAAACCGTGCAGAGTATTTGTCCAGGCCAGCAGCAACGTAACGAGAGGTACAATGGCCAGTATGATCATGGTGCGACGTGTCAGCCATCTCGCTCGGCCTGTATGCTGGAGTACAAAGGCAAGCCAGGCTGGAGCTATTACAACGATCCCCAGCCACGTAACATTATACCAAAAGATCACGGTGGGTAAATCAGGACTTCCCAGTTCCAACGCATATGCTAGCGACCATTCAGCCGCTCCCAGCAAGAGGAGCATAAAAGGCATTGCGCCAGGTGCAGAGCGACGTTGCCAGATAGCGATCAGGAGACAGACCAGGACAACTACGGCGATGACCTCGGGAAGCACATATGGAGTGAACTGCCAGTGCATGGGGTTTCTCCCTTCACGCCTCATTGTCCAGCTTGTTGGCCGAGCTCTCTCGTATTCCATCTTCCTTGTCGGCTCTGGCTCGCTTGCGTAGTTCATCGGCTTTCCCCAACAGTTGCTGGAAGTACTCGCTTTCGGTGATGTCGGAGACCTCGCGGGCACGCCTCTCCTGGTCAATCTCGATGCGTAATTGCTGCACCTCTCGTTGCAGTTGCTGCTCGCGGGCATAGATCTGGCGTGCCATCTCCTGAAAGACCTGGGCCAACTGCCCCAGTTCATCACTGCGCCGGGTCACTTCATCCAGGCTCTCAAGCTCAAAGGTATTGGCCTTGATTGCTGCGGCGGCCGCCGTCACTCGTCCCACTTGTTGCAAATAGTCGACTTCCTGATCGCGCAGCCATTTTCTTTCCAGGCAAGCCGTCAGCCTGGCACGTAGCAGCACCGGGTTGAAGGGCTTGGGCAAGTAATCCTGCGCGCCCAGTTCGATACACCGAACGACACTCTCAATCTCTTCCACGGCTGAGATCATAATCACTGGGATATCGCGTAAGCCCGGGTCGGCTTTCAGATGTTCCAGCACCTGATAGCCGTCCATTTCGGGCATCTGCACGTCCAGCAACACCAGGTCAAATGGCTCGTTCCCGAGTTTGTCTAACGCCTGGCGCCCGTTTTCGGCCAGGGTGGCCTGGTAGCCGAGTTTGCTAATGTAACGCGAGAGCATGATGCGGTTCACGCTGTTGTCATCCACGACCAGGAGCGAGCTGGCACGGGTGGATGGAGATTGAGTGGTTGTGGCTGCTTCCCCTGGCAACTGGCTCATTGCATATCTGCTACTTCCTAGCTGTCTCATCTCCATCGAGGTGAACCTCAATGCAACCTAGACGGAGAAAAGGGCGGAATAAAAGAACGAGTACAGGCGACTATTCTCCAGTGAACGACGAACTACGAGAGCAATCAGGATCTGATGGGTCAGTACGCATCTGGATACGGTCCCCTCCATCAAATTGAGAGTCCTTCACGCAACAAAACCCAGCGCAAGCACATGTTGAACAAAATGCTCACCCTTCTTGCATATCCTGAAGTATATCAAGAGGGAAGCAATAATACAAGAAGTTTTCCCCGATTTGCAACCGTTCCTGGGCTATGCTAAGATAACCCCAGGGTATTTACTTCCTCTGCTCAATCGAAGAATTCCCTGTTGGGAGTACTCTCACTTACAAGGAAGCATTCCAGTTGTTAGAGCAGAAGGTTGACCAGATGAGTAGGGGCTAAGAGCAGTGTGCAACCTTGCATGGAATCTAGAACAGGGAGACAGCAAGCCATGTCCACGATCGTTTCGATTCACTCCTACCGGGGTGGCACTGGCAAATCCAACTTGACGGCCAATCTAGCGAGTAGTATTGTCCAACAAGGCAGGCGAGTCGCCGTTGCCGATACCGACATTCAGTCACCTGGCCTGCACGTCCTCTTTGGCATGGATCCGCAGCACATGGGCTTGACCCTCAACGATTACCTCTATGGACGGTGCAGCATTGAGCAGGCGGCCTACGATGTAACCACAAAGTTGGAACCTCACGTGCCTGCAGGAGGAGCACTCTACTTGATCCCCTCGAGCATCAAGGCCAGCGAGATTACGCGGGTCTTGCGTGAGGGCTACGAAGTCAACTTGCTCACCGACGGCTTTCGCCAGCTGATGAAAGCGTTTCGTCTCGATTACCTCCTCATTGATACCCATCCAGGCTTGAATGAGGAGACGTTGCTCTCCATTCTGATTTCCGATACGCTGGTGTTGCTCCTGCGTCCCGATCAACAGGATTTCCAGGGAACTGCCGTCACGGTGGAAGTCGCCCGTAAGCTCAAACTGAAGAAGTTGCTATTGGTGGTAAACAAGGCCCTGCCCAAGCTGGATTTTGCGAGCCTGAGGCAACAGGTGCAAGCAGCTTACCACGCACCCGTCGCCGCAATATTGCCAGTCTCGATGGAAATGATGGAATTGGGCAGCGCTGGCCTCTTCAGCCTGAAGTACCCTGAGCATCCTTACAGCCAGGGAGTGCGGGAGATAGCTGCACAGGTAGTGAGTACCGTTTGAGATACATTGATCAGCGCGGCTGCACCGCCATCAATCCGTAGCTAACTACCCCACGGTTGACCCAGCAATATTGAAAGAGATGGCCCAGGCATTAGCAGACCTTTTTGGTCTGAGGCTTCCAGTCTCATTGAAGGGGTTGGGTTCTTTCTGGAAGCCAGGGCTTGTGAATTCTCGAGGTTTCCTCCTCTCTTCGAGAATTCACAAGCCCTAGAGACGAGATTCTGCCATCTATACACAGCCATTAATTCATGCTAAAATAGCAGAGAAAGATCACAAATGCAAGAAAGCGAGAAGTAAGAAGATATAGCTAGATCTGTCGAGAACAGCTCTGTACTACGTCTCTGCTAATATTCATCGAGGATGTGATGCAACCTGACCTAGGAGGACCTCACGGCCAACTGCTATACCGTCTGCGAGGATTAGGCATAGCTGGAACCGTCCTGCACATTGGTGCGCATCCCGATGATGAGGACATTGGTCTGCTGGCGTACCTGACTCACAAATGGGGAGTGCGCGCCGTCTACTGGTCGGCCACCCGTGACGAGGGTGGACAGAACCGGACCAACGCCTATACCGGGGAGGCCCTGGGTGTCTACCGAACCTGGGAGAGCCTCGCCGCACGGGCAGTCGATGGCGGCGAGTGTTTGTTTGGTCCCTTTTACGATTTCGGGTATAGCAAAAATGCCGAGGAGACCCTGGCTAAATGGGGACACAGGGCCCTGGTTCGCGAAATGGTCCGGGCCATCCGGCTGGTTCAGCCGCACATTCTTGTCGCCTGCTGGACGGGTACAGCCGGGGACGAACATGTCCAGCATCAGGCGATAGGGCAGGCGACACTAGAGGCCTTTGAAGCGGCTGGCGATGCGCAGCAGTTTCCTGAACTCACTGCGCAGGATCTGGCCCCCTGGCAATCCCTCAAGTTGTATCAGTCCACCAGGGGCGACTGGCAGCCTGGCCAAGAGGACTTCACCTTCGGGCAATTGACCTCGGGGCTGGAGCGGGATGGTGTGCTGCGGCTGAACACGGGTGAGTTCGACCCAATTGCCGGCATGACCTATCAAGAGTCGGCCTGCCTGGCCTTCAACCAGCACCAAACCCAAGGTATGGGACTGGCCCCGGCTCCGGGAGATGCTTTCCACTATTTTTCGTTGTTTCGCAGCCTCGTCCCTGTGCCGCCCAGGGAGGTCACTATTTTTGACGGCTTGGATCCTTCTTTGATCGGCCTGGCCGACCACCCGGGAAACGGTTCTGCGTCCTTGCGACAGCATCTGGAAGCCGTGAGCGCCAGCGTCGGGGAGGCTCTCCGGCACTATCGGATCGAGGATCCCATGGAGGCGTCCACTTCCCTGCTGGAAGGCTTGTCGCTTCTCCAGGCGGTGCATAAGAGCCTGGCGAGCGAGGACTTGACTCGCGAAGCGCGCCAGGCCATCGACAAATATGTAGCCAGGAAGATCGTTGATTTCGAGGAGATGATCGCGCTGTGTCTCGGCCTCGAACTGGAGTGCCTCAGCGAACGGTCGCGGATCATTCCTGGGCAGCGATGCCGGATATCCACTCACCTCTGGAATCATCGAGCGGTATGCATAGACCAGAGCACCTTTATACTCCATGTACCGGAAGGCTGGGACGTCCGGTTCGCGGAACCCGAGGTCCTCAACACGAACCGAGACCCTGCAGGGCCATCGGCCACCTTTGACGTTGTAGCTACAGAGGTGGCTGACTTAACCTGTCCCTACTGGCTGACCACACCGAGAGCGTCCTATGTGTATCACTGGCCCGACGGGGAGCCGTGCAGCCATCCCTTCGGCCCGGCGCCAGCCGAGGTCGAGTGTGACGTTGTCCTCGGCCAACATCAGATCAGCCTGCGCAAGGCCGTAGTTCATCGGGAATCTTTCCCAGATGGGTTTCGGGAACTGCCGCTGGCCGTCATACTGCCCATCTCGCTGCACCCGGTACGCAGCGAGGTCTTCCGGCCGGTTAAGGAGATGATCCAGCAGCGCACGGTACGTTCACAACAAGAACTAAGGAGTTTGCTGGGTTTCCTGCAGGAGAGTCTTTCGGACCAGCAGCTGGAATTGCAGGTGCTCGTGCGCAATCATAGCGATCAGGCCTGTGCTGGCTACTTGTGGCATCCGTCGGCCAGAATAGCCCTGTGAGAACCCCTCATTGCTGTCTCTTGCTCCTTGCCGATTCACCAGAGGAAGAGTACAATCGAAAACATGCATCTGCTCATCTTTACAAAGGGGAAATGGACACTGTGCAGAAGATTCTCACGTTCGTCACGTGCTTGACATGCTTGTGTCTTCGGTCGCTCCACCACCGCTTCGTCACCTGGACCAAACCCGACACCACCTCGCTCCTGCTGGGGACGCTGATCGACCTTTCCAGGAGTAAGTCTGAGCTTGTGGCTGAAATTGCCCTGTTACGTCAACAACTCATCATCCTGCGGCGACAGGTGAAACGACCTGTCTGTACCAAGATGGACCGCATGCTCCTGGTCCTACTGGCAAGAATGGTGCGGACCTGGAAACAAGCTCTCTTCCTCGTTCAGCCAGAGACGCTCTTGCGGTGGCATCGCCAGGGCTTCAAGCTCGACTGGAAATACAAGTCCAGAGCCATGTCGGCCACACCCAAGATCTCCGCTGAGACCGTGGCCTTGATTCAGGAGATGGCAAGGGATAATCGCCTGTGGGGAGCAGAACGGATCCGGGGCGAATTGCTCAAGCTGGGCATCCGCGTCTGCAAACGCACCATTCAAAAGTACATGAGGCATGCTCGCACCCCAAGACAGCGAGGACAGAACTGGGCCACCTTCCTGCACAATCATACCAAAGACACCTGGGCGTGTGATTTCTTGCAAGTCACCGATCTCTTCTTTCGCTCACTTTTTGCCTTCTTCATCATTGATATACACACTCGTCAAGTCATCCATGTCGGCGTCACTCGCTCTCCTACCGACGCCTGGACCGCACAACAGCTCCGAGAAGCAACCCCCTTTGGACGATCGCCAAAGTATCTTATTCGTGATCGTGATGACAAGTTCGGATCCTGTTTCGCACGCGTGGCTGCAACCAGCGGCATTAAGATACTGAAAACACCGTATTACGCGCCACGAGCCAATGCCATCTGTGAACGCTTTCTGGGAAGTGTGCGGCGAGAGTGTCTGGATCACCTATTCATCCTCCAGGAGAAGCAGCTGCAGCGTGTCCTTGGTGCCTATGTCCAGTACTTCAATCGAGCCAGACCGCATCAAGGCATCACACAACAGATTCCAGAACGGTTTGGCGACTCTGTCCCTCCAGATCGAAATGGTGGTAAGATCCTCTGTTTGCCAGTCCTGGGTGCATTGCACCACGATTACCGCAGAAGTGCTTGATCGCTACAGGTGTGAGAAGAAGCGGAGGGTTCTATGTGGTGGCGTGCGCTTCATGTGGGAAGTCGCAGACCGTAAGTCCTTTTTCCCGTGTTTCTCGGATGACGACGACAAGCAGGCATCTGTGTCTTTCCTGATAAGAACGTTTCCCGCTTCGAAGCGATGGTCTCTTCATGGCTTTGCTTTTCTCCCCAAAGAAGCAGCAAAGCAGGAGGGTTCTGAAGAGATCAGATCCTCTCTTTTCAGTAGATGGCTCATGGAGCCAGTACAAGAGGGTTGTGCTTCGTGATGTTCTTGGCACATATCCCGATTTTTCTGAACGGATGTACTAGGTAGCCAGCACATGTGTGAAAACGTAGAGAGAAGACTTCGCTGTGTTAGAACAGATGTTCTATTATTAATAGAAAGATACATAAATAATCTCAGCGGAACCGACGGGCGTCCGATGATCTCCAAGAAGCCCAGCGTGACAGGCAGACAGTTAGGCCAGTCCTTCTCCCAAGTGCGGGATATGGTTCTGTTGTTTCTCCTGCCTTGTTCAGGGAACAAGACCTTGGGAGGCTCACTCCACTTCTCGCCTGTCCTTCTGCAGAAGACGCCCGGCTCCGGGCAGCGCTGTTGGCAAACCCAAACGGTGTAGCAGTGTAAACGCCGTTGCCGTCGTTGCCGAGAGGACTGGCAGATCGAACTCAGCCTCTGCTGGCTCAATCAACGGCAGAGACGGCATCTGCACACACGCAGATAGGATCAGGGCATCCGCTTTTGTCAGATCCAACGTGCGTGCGGCAGCCAGGATGCGCTCACCAGGAATGCGGGCAACCGCAGCGTTATCCGGCTCTTCCAGCGCAACCCAGTCTGTTACCTCGATCTGTTCCGCTGCGATGTAATCCACCACCTTCTGAGCGAGGGGCTTCAGGTACGGAGTGAGCAGCACCACACGCTCTGCTCCAAGTGCTCGCATAGCCTCGAGCAGTGCATCCGCACTCGTGATGATCGTAGGCATCCCAGCGTGATCACTCAATTGCTCGCTGATGGCCGCCGTCACCCGACGATGCTCTGCGGGACCTTGTGCCATAAGAGCGACAAGACACCCATAGACCAGCGCATCGCAGGAGGCATCAGTTAGTTCGGCTACGCAACGTTCCCTCTGCGCGTTCATTGCCTGCAGCGCTTCCTCTGAAACCTCTTGCATCCTCATCCTGCTGCTATGGAAGGTGAACGTTGCCGACTCGTGCCGAGCCAACAAAGCTGGCAACTCGGTTTCGATGGTCACATTAGAACTCGGTACGATCAGCCCGACCCGTATGGGGGGAGCGAAAGAGTTCATAGTGTTTAACCCCTATCTTGTCTGCCTTTTGTTGTGTTGCTCATGTGAGCAAAAACTCGTGCAAGGCTTCATATGTTTCCTCTGGAGCTTCTTCAGGAAGAAAATGGCCACCTGGAAGTGCTTTACCAAGCACATCAGTAGCGCGCTCACGCCACGTCTCCAGGACAACATACCTGCGCCCGACAACTCCTTGCTCACTCCAGAGAGCAAGGAAGGAACAAGTCACCTTTTGGTCCAGGTCGGCCTCATCATGCTGGAGATCAATGGTGGCGGCAGCCCGGTAATCCTCACAACTTGCGTGAATGGTTGCTGGATCGCTGAAGCAACGGATATATTCTGCCACTGCTTCGGGAACAAAAGCCGCAGGGTCTGTGCTCCAGCTTGCTAAACATCTGCGCAGGTAGTACTCTGGCTGAGAGCCGATCAGGCGTTCTGGCAAGTCATAGGGCTGGATCAGGAAGAACCAGTGGTAGTAGGCAGTCGCAAACGCCTTATCGGTGGTCATATACATTGTGTAGGTAGGAGCAATATCAAGAACCGCCAACTTCTTCTGTAAATCACGGTTGTCAAGTGGCTCTGTCTCACTTTACGTGAACAGCTCACCCACAAAGGAGCATGCGTTGGCGTAGCAAATCGAAGTTCGCACGTCCATACATTTGCCTCTTGATGCACTTGAGCTTATTGACTTTGCCCTCCGTTTGTCCATTGCT
>WNFX01003465.1_pt1 | contig 15742 bp, 8 predicted proteins | sample 5400111 | NCBI WGS metagenome assembly WNFX01 (sample SAMN13153363, study PRJNA577476) | soil metagenome | isolation source: 40 cm soil or saprolite under grassland replicate 1 | place: USA:California | collected 2016-06-15 | reverse complement strand
CACCACGGGTGAACGCGCCACGGCCAGCGCCGCTCTGCCTGCTCTGCCCGATCCTTCCCCGGGCCAGTCCGCTACGGCCGATGCGGCGGAGCACGGAATCTGGCTGTGCGGGGGTGGCCCGCTGCCCGATGGGCTGCTTGCCGCGTTATCCAGCCACGAACCATCAGCGCTCCCGGTCAGCCCCGAGGCGACCAGTGTCGGCCGAGGCCAGGCCAGCACCGCAGCACTGGGAGGCCACGGTGGTGACGCCCACCGCGATCCCAACAGATCCACCCCCGGCCCCATTGACGCCCGTGACCGGACCCCCATTGACGCCCCTGACCGGACCCCCATTGACGCCCCTGACCGGACCTCCATTGACGCCCCTGACCAGACCTCCGATCTGGTCGACGTCGGCTTCAGTCAGGGTGGCCTGCTAGACGAGCTCACGCCAGGCCCGGAGCTGGCTATCTTCCTGCGTGACGCCGCCGGAGCCGACGAAGATCGACCGGGCGAGGCCGACCCAACCGCCGCGGATCAAGCGATGGCCAGCCCAGCGGGGCTGGGCCTCATTGGTGATGACACCCTGACCGGGGTGCTGCGCGGCTGGCGGCGTCTGGGGTCGTGGGTGGCGGCGATGGAACACGCCGCGGCAGCCGAGCTTGCCCAGCGGCGGATTGACCAGGCGCAGGCGGCGGGCTGCTGGATGGCGGAGGCCGGCCGCTATGCGGCCGCCGAGGTCGCGGCGGCGCTGACCCTGACCAGAACCGCAGCCGACAACCTCGTGGGACGGGCGCTGTCACTTCAGGAACTGCCCGCCACCGCAGCCGCGCTCGCCGCCGGGCGGATCGACATGCCCAAGGCGCTGGTCATCACGGACGGTGTTGCGTGCCTGGACGCCCGGCTGGCACGCGCCGTCGAACACGAGGTTCTCGCGGCCGCGCCGCGCCAGACGACCGGGCAACTGCGCGCCGCCGTCGCCCGCGCCGCGCTCGCCGCCGACCCGGCCGCGGCCGAGAAGCGCCGCGCTCAAGCCGAAAAACAGGCGCGCGTGGAACAGCGCGCCGAACCCAGTGGGGTGAGCGGCAGCCTGGCCGGGCGGGATCTGCCCGCCGCTGACACCGCGGCCGCCTTCAACAGGATCACCGCCATCGCTAAGGCGCTCAAAGCAGACGGGGCTGACGGCGGCATGGACCTGCTGCGTGCCCAGGTATTCCTGAGCCTGCTTCTCGGCCGCCCGGCCGTGACGCCCGCGGCCGACAGCCCGGTGGCTGACGATGGTCCCGGCCTTGATCCCGAGCCTGAAGGAGACGGCGACGCCGCAGGCGGCAGCCACCGATCGGGCGAACCAAGCGGCGAACGTGAGCCATGGCCCGTGCACGGCGCGCCAGGCGGGGCGGAGCCTGGGGTTCCCGCGCCGGGCGACGTTCCGGCCGGGCTGCGACGAGCCCTAGCCGCAGCAGGCGCCGAAAACACAGCCGACGGCGCTTTCGCACCTGACGGCGCCGCCCACGGCGCGGCCGGCGCTGGTAGGGGCGCGTGGTCGGCGGTCGGGAACTGGGCCGGGATCACCGGTTCGGTCAACCTGACCGTTCCGCTGACCACCTGGCTGGGCCTGACCGGAAGTCCGGGAGAGATCACCGGACATGGGCCAGTCACGGCCGGCACGGCCCGCCAGATCCTCGCCGGCGCCACCCGTGACCCCGCCACCCGCTGGTGCGTGACAGTGATCGGCGATGACGGCCGCGCCATCGGCCACGGCTGCGCGGCGAACCGCCGCGCAGCCGGCTCGACCGGGGGGTGGCTGCTGACGATCGGGATGGAACCCCTCGCCCTCGGCGACTGCGATCACCGGCGCGAGTCCGCCGGATATGTGCCCCCGCCTGCCCTGCGCCATCTCATCGAAATCCGCAATCCCACCTGCACATTTCCGGGCTGCAGGCATCCCGCTGCGAGATGCGACAAAGACCACACGCTGCCTTACGATAAAGGCGGGCGAACATGCGAATGCAATCTCGGGCCCCTTTGCCGATTTCATCATCGCGTGAAACAAGCGGAAGGCTGGGAACTCGAACAACTCCGCCCCGGCGTTATCCGATGGTCGGCACCCTCAGGCTGGTTATATAACAACGACCAAGGGTAAGACCCGCCTCAAATGTGGTGCTACAACTCGTAGGGGCTCCGGTTGTCGCCCAGGGCTGCGCTCACGTTGTCCTCTGCAACCACACCGGCGTGCTCGCGCCGTTGAGCAGCGGGGAATCTGCAGCTGACCCCGGCCGGACGCCCTGGCACGTTCCTTCGCGTCACCCCCCGGCGAGTGACGGTTTCTGGAGCGTGCCAGGGCGCGGCAGCCGTTATGAAGCCTTACCGTGTCAGTTGTTACTACAGATCGAGCCATTAACATAGAAGGCTACAGGCGCTGGAACCTGCCCGGTATCGGTGCCATTGAAACCGACCGAGACCGTCCCACCATTGGCCGCGATGGTGCCATTCCAGCTCGCGTTGGTCACTGTTACCGTCGAGCCGGTCTGCGACCACGTTCCGTTCCAGCCGGACTGCACCGCCTCACCGGAGTTTGGCCAGGTGAAGGTGAGCGTCCATCCGTTGATCGCGGTCGTCGCCTTATTGGTTATCGTGATGCTCGCGCCGAAACCACCCGGCCAGCTGCTGCTCAGCGCGTAGTGCACCGCGCACGAGCTGTTGGCTGGCGGCGGGACCGTGAACGTGACCGGCGGGGACGGCAGGGATGGGTTGCCGTGGCTGTCCACCGCGACCACGTTGTAGGTGTAGCTGGCGCCGATGGTCAGCCCGGTCAAGCTGAACGATGTCGAGGTCGCCGTGCCTGCCAACGTTGAGCTGCCGCCGCTGCCCTGCTGGTACACCTGGTAGCTGGCGACCGGGTACGTTCCCGCCGTGGCGGCCGGCCAGTTCAGGGTGGCAACGCCCGAGTTAGCGCCCGACGTGCTGGAACTCAGGCCGGACACGGTGGGCTGGCCGGGCGCTCCCGGTGCCGTGACACCGGTGCCGCCGCTGCCCGGTATCTGCACGACCGTGAGCGAATACGGCGCCACGGTGACCGACGACGCCGAACTCTGCGTGGTGCTCGTGATCGAGCTGGCGTTGTTGGCGAACGTGAACACGGTCGGTGAGCCCGCCGGCGTGAACCCGTTGTACGCCAGGTTGACGGTGTAGGAGTTGCCCGGATCCTCGTTGTCGATCAGCACGTCGAGGTTGCCGCCGGCCCGGCGGACCGCGTGCACCTTGAGCAGCGAGTTGCTCGAGGTGGAGTTGACCATCCCGTCGCCCGGCGAGCCAAGCTTGGACAACATCCCGATCGCGTAGTAGGGGGCGAACGGCGTCTCTGGCGTGGGTTCGGTGACACCGCTGCTGCTCGACCCGTTGGAGAAGATGCCCTGATCGCCGTAGTCGGTGGCGCCGTTGACGGTGGTGATGGTGCCCGCGCCGTTGTGCTCATTCCAGTAGTCGACGTTCGTGATCCCGTTCTCCAGCCAGGTCATATACATGTCGGCCGTGAACAGCGCGCCCGGCTGCGTGTCCAGGTCGATCGAGGAGTTGGTCTCGGTCACGACGATCCGGACCTTCGACGCGTTTGCACCCGCGTACTGGTTGACCTCGGAGTGCAGCGTCGACACGATGCCGGAGATGTCGGACGGGTCGGTGAGCATACCCGCGGCCGAACTGCCGCCCGGGTAGTAATGCACGATGACGCAGTCGGTGTTCGACCCGAGCTTGGACAGCACCGTGTGGTTCCAGTCCGCGCTGTCGCCCGATCCGACCACGCCGTCAGGCCAGAATCCGGGGGTGGTGAGCACTACGCAGACATGGATCGACGGGTCCACTGCCTTCATCGCCGACTGGTACTGCAAGAAGTTGGCCGCGTAGGTGTCCGGGCTCTTGCTCGCGTGGCTGTCCTGCTCCCACTGCGAGCCGTAGAAGCCGTTCCCGTACACCTCGTTGCCGACCTCCCAGTACTTGATGCCGTAGCTGTGAGTGACGTTCGCGTTCTGCACCCAGGCCGCGGCGAGCTGCGACGTGCCTGTGCCATAGTTCGTGATGATCACCGGGCTGGCGCCGACGGCGTTCGCAGTGGTCATGAAGTTGTCGAAGCTGGTGTTCGGCGCGTCGTAGCCGCCTGTGGCGGTGTTGGTCTGCCAGTTGAAAATGTCGGCGTAGGAGCCGCCGGGGTAGCGGAGCGCGTTGACACCCGCCGCCTTGAGCAGGCCCGGTATCGGCGTGTCGTTCATATATCCGTCGTAGACGGCTGTGTTCAGGCCCACGGCGCCCGAACCGATGGTGCCAAGGCCCGCGGTGGCATTGACCGTGACGTTCGCCGTCAGGGTGGCCGCCCCGGCCGGTACCGCCGCGGCAACCCCGGGGATGGCGGCGGCTAGCACAGCCGACGCGAGGAGGATGGATCTGAGCCCGGCGCGGCGGCGCCGCGGCCACATCTGATGCATGGGGATGCTCCTTACTGTGCGCGGCCCCCCTGCCACTCCCTGACGAAAGGTGAAGCGCTTCGACGGAAAGTAGAACCCGATCCATTACCTGTCGATACCGCGGCAGTTTGGTCTTCGTGAGCCGGCCGCTCACCTGGGTCAAATCGCAGGTCAAGAGCGGCCAGGCTCGTCACGCGCGGGCCCGCGCGTGGCACGGTGAAATGAAAACCTGTTATCTGACCGGCCGACGAGACCCGAGTGCGCCGAGACTGGGCGCGGACCGGCCAGCGTCCGGCGTAGCCTTTTTGCTGTGACTCTCGAAGCAGACCGCGTGGCGGCGGCCACCGCGCGCCCCGTCACCAGGTTGACCCGTCGCGACGTCGCCCGCGCGTGCCTGGCCGTACCGGCCCGTGATGCCCTCGCCGCCCTGCCGAGCCTGCGCGAGCAGCTGGTCACCGCGGGCAACCCGTTGTCCGCGGTGTTCTGGACAGCCGCGCAAGAGACCCTCACCGCGATCTCCGCAGGCGAGGCGACCAACGGAGACGTACAACAATGGCTCGAGGCGACGGGCACCGAGCCGAACTCGATCATCGGGATGCATGTGTGGGAAGACGAAGAGGAGCGCAGCGCGCTGCAGGCGGAGATGCACGGCCTGCTCGTCGCGCACCTTGAAGAGTTGGTCGAGGCCGGCGAGATCGAACCCGATCTGCTCGCTAGCGGGAATGCCGCGGCGCGCCGGGCATATGCCGGCACTCAGGAACGGTGGATGATGGCCACGCTGCCCGACGGGCGGGTGCCCATGGATGTGCTTCTCGACGAGAAGGACGAGGAATTCTTCGCCGCCTGGGACGAGGCGGACGCTGAGGCTCTCAGTGAACTGCGGGCGGTTCTGGCACAGGTCGGAGACCGGCCATGCCCCGGTGACGCGCTGCGCGAGGCGTGCCGTGACATTCGCCTCGCCGTTGCGCTGCCCGGCGGGCCTGGCCCGCTCCTTGCGGCGTGCGGCGGACTGAATCCCCATGACCTGCCCAGGGACGATGCCGAGCTGTGGCTCACGCTGGCGGCGGGCGTCGTGTCCCCGCAAGATGATCTGTCGGGCGCGGACGAGTCGTTGGACAGGCCCGGGGACGACGAGGTGTTGGACGAGCTCGGGGACGACGAGGTGTTGGACGGGCTCGGGGACGACGTTGTGTTGGACGGGCTCGGGGACGACGTTGTGTTGGACGAGGCGGCGGATACGGACTTTGCCGAGCTTGGCGAGGACGCCGAGTTCATGGCCGCGATCTTCGCTCTGGATCATTTCGATTGGCTCGCGGCCACGTCGGCCCTCGCCCGCGGCGGACCCGGAACACCGGCGTCCGAGTCCGACCTCTCCCGATACGTGCGGGAGTACGACACCGCCGACACCGCCGACACCGCCGACACCGGCGAGCAAAACGGCGCGGGCAGCGCTGACGAGAACCTCAATGAAGATGATCCTTGGGATCCGGACGAGGCCGAAGATCAGGAGGCGGCGGAGGAACTCTTCGGCCACGTCGTCCCGCTCTGGCAAGCGCTTGGCGCGATCGATGATGACGCGCGGCTCACCCCGCTCGGATGGTGGGGCCTGCCCGAGGGCCTCCAGCGGGCGTGGGCGCCCCGCGGTTGACGGAACCCGTCAGCCGGTTTCGCCGTCAGCCGGTTTCGCCATCAGCCGGTTTCGCCGTCGGCCATCCGGAGGTAGGCGGGAGTCAGCAGTGAGACAAGATCGCGACGCCGCACATGCAGCGGCGGCGGCTCGGACGATCGCAGCAGCAGGTCGGGTGTGGTGGCGGGCGTGACGGGCACGGCGCGAAGCCGGGCCACACTGATGCCGGGCGACCAGAAGGCATCCAGGCAATCGGCGAGCGGTGGATCGGCGACCTCGATCCTGGCCACGGCAGCACCAGGTTCCACCGCGGCCGACCCCTGGCGGTGAGCGCCCCGCAGCCGGTCAAGCAGTTCCGCACGACCCTTGCCGCGCCAGGCGAGCACGAGGAACGGGTCGTCGTCGAACTTCTCGGCCAGCACGTAGCAGGTCGCGGCGAGGTGCTTGCACGGCACTTCCCAGTCCGGGCAGGAGCAGGACATCTCCAGGTCGCGGAGCGAGCGTGGGAACAGCGGTGTGCCGCAGTCGGCGAAAACCTGCTCTATCTCCGGCGGCATCTCGCCCGCGAGCAGTTTGGCGCGGAACAGCGCCTGGCCGGCCAGGGCCTCCTCCACCGTGTGCCACTGCTTCGTGGTGAGCGGCAGCACCTTGATGCGCACCACGTACGGCACCGCGCGCGAGCCCTGCACGCGGGCGGTGACGTAGCCGGATGCGAGCTCGAAATCCAGGATCTGTCCGGCCCGGGCATAACTGCGGCCCCGCGCCAGCCTGCCGTGCATGCCGAACGACTCAAGCACGTCGATGAACCGGCGCGACCACCACTGCTGCCCGATCGTCCCCCGCTTGGTGCGCGCCTTGATGCCGCCATCGACCTTGCGTGGCCGGGTGTGCTCGTGCCACCAGGAGGGGCCGTCACTCACGAGGATCTCCGCGGCAGCCGTTTCGGCTGTGCCGATCCGGGGGGGCGACCCCCCGGAATCCGGCCCGAAGGTCCCGCATGCCGCAGGCGGCACCCCGCGGCAGCCGTTTCGTGTTATTCATTCCGACACCGCCTCGGGTGACAACGCGATCACGTCACGGAGTTCGGCCACCGACAGCTCGGTCAGCCAGCCCTCCCCCGTGCCGACGACCCGCTCCGCCAGCGCCTTCTTCTCTTCGATCATGCGGTCGATGCGTTCCTCGAGGGTGCCAACGCAGACGAACTTTCGCACCTGGACGTCCCTTCGCTGGCCGATACGGAACGCACGGTCGGTCGCCTGGTTCTCCACCGCCGGGTTCCACCACCGGTCCACGTGGATCACATGATTGGCCGCCGTGAGGTTGAGCCCGGTGCCGCCCGCCTTGAGCGAGAGCAAGAACACGGCCGGTTCACTGGAGTCCTGGAACTGCGCGACGAGCGCGTCGCGCTGGCGCTTGGGCGTGCCGCCGTGCAGGTAGAGCACCCGGCAGCCGAGACGGGCCGCCAGATGGGGCTGGAGCATGGCACCGAACTCCGCGTACTGGGTGAAGCACAAGGCCTTGTCGCCCTCGGCCAGCACCTCGTCGCATATCTCCTCGAGCCGGGCCAGCTTGCCGGAACGGCCGGGCAGGCGCGAGCCGTCGCCAAGCAGGTGCGCGGGATGGTTACAGACCTGCTTGAGCTTGGCCATCGTGGCCAGCACCAGGCCGCGCCGTTCGATACCCTCCTCGGCGCGCTCGATCCTGGCCAGCATGTCCTCGACAGTCGCCTGGTAGAGGGAGGCCTGCTCGGCGGTGAGGTTGCACCACACCTTCATCTCCAGCTTGTTGGGCAGATCGGAGATGATCGACCGGTTGGTCTTGAGCCTGCGCAGGATGAATGGACCGGTGAGCCGCCTGAGTGCGGCGGTCGCCTCCTCGTCACCGTGCCGCTCGATCGGGATGGCATAGGAGCTGCGGAACCTCTCGGCCGATCCGAGCAGCCCGGGGTTGACGAACTCCATGATCGACCAAAGCTCGCTCAGATGGTTCTCCACCGGGGTACCGGTCAGCGCGATCTTGCTCGCCGCTCGCAGGCCGCGGACCGCCTGCGCCTGCCTGGTGGCGCTGTTCTTGATGTTCTGCGCCTCGTCACAGACCACCCGGCGCCACTCGATCGCACTCAGCGTGCCGTGGTCCCGCGCCGCGACCGCATACGTGGTGATGACCAGGTCGGCCGCCTTCAGCGCGTCGGCCAGCGCATCGCCGGTGAGCCGGTCGGCGCCGTGGTGGACATGCACGCTCAGGTGCGGGGTGAACCTCTGCGCTTCGCGCTGCCAGTTTCCGACGAGCGACATCGGGCAGACCAGCAGGGTCGACTTCGGCTGAACGGCTGCGCCACCAGTCGCGCCATTGCTTGTGACACCAGTGCCTGCGTGCTCGGCGGCGAGCAGCGCGAGCAGTTGGACGGTCTTGCCGAGGCCCATGTCGTCCGCGAGTATCCCGCCGAGCTTCAGCCCGGCCAGGAACGACAGCCAGGCCAGGCCGCGCTCTTGATAGGGGCGCAACTCGCCGCCGAACGACTCCGGCGTGCCGGTCGGCTGCAGGCGCGTGTCGGCCTGCCCGGAGAGCAGGTCCGCGAGCCACCCGTCCGCGTCTACCTCGAGAAGCGGCAGCCCGTCGGCGTCCGGCGCGCCGTGCAGCCCGGTGAGCAGCGCGTCGCCCGCGCGCATCTCGCCAGTCCGGTTGCGCTCCATGAACCGCAGCGCCGCCTGCAGTTGCCGCTGGTCAAGCTCGACCCATTGCCCCCGCAACCGCACCAGGGGCACCTTCAGCCTGGCCAGCTCGGCCAGCTCGGCAGGGTCGAGCGCCTGATCGCCGAGGGCGACCTCGTAACGGAACTCGAGCAGGTCTTCCAGCCCGAAGTCCTGCGCCCTGACGGCCTGACCGGCCGCCTTCTTCGACCGCGTGGTGAGCTTCAGCCCGAGCCTGGCCTTTCGGGCCCAGGCGGGGAGCAGCACGCCGAACCCGCAACCGGAAAGCAGCGGCGCGATCTGTTTGACGAAGCGGTACGCTCCGGCCGCGTCCATCCCCAGCACCGCAGGCCGGGGCGTCCGCAGTTCCGCATCGAGTTCGGGGAAAAGCCGCGCGGCGCGGCCCAGCCCGGCGAGCAGTTCCTCCTCCGCGTGCCCGACGCCGATCGGCGCCGGTCCGGCCCAGATATCCGTGGCGGGGATGACGAGGCTCGGGTCGGTGGTGGACTGGAGCGCGAACTCGATCCGCCATGGCGCTACGTCGGGCTCGGATTCCACGCTCGCCGCGGGCGTTGGCTCGACGAGACGAAAACACGTGCGCACGGGGCCCACCGGCACCTGTGCCGCCGCACGCCATTCCCGTAGAGCGGCCGCAAGCCCAGCCGCCGCGGCTTCCTCCTCGGGCCCGTCGACGGCTAGCCGCGGGTCGGCGGCCGTCAGCGCCGCGAGCCAGCGCTCGCTTGTGCCCAGGGGCGCGCGACCTCGCCGCGGGGGCAGCAACGTGACCGGCTTGCCCGCGCCGGTGCCGAGGGCACCACGTGCGGCGGCGTCGGTGAGCGCGTCGAGCGCCTCGGTGAGGATGCCGGCGGATGGCTCGCCTGCCGCCGCCGTCGCCCGGCACAGCGGCGGCATCGCCTGCGCAAGCTCCCGTCCGCGTTCGGCGTCGACCCCGGTAAGCACCGGCTGCCAGCGTGCCGTGTATCGGCCATCCTGGCTGGTCAGGCCGGGCAGTACCCGGCCGCGGCTAACCAGGTCGGCGGCCATGCGGCTGACCGCGGCGAGGTAGTGCACGGACGCGCCCACCGCCACCTCCGGCGCATCCGGCGGCGCATCCGGCGGCGCGTCCGCCGCCGTGGGCGCATCCGTGGGCGCATCCGGCGGCGCCTCGGCCATCGTCAACGTCGGGGCTTGGGTGCCCGGCGCGCACAGCGCGCCGAGCAGGCTGAGCGCGGCGGCCGGCTCGAACGTGAGCGCAGGCACCTGCCACGCCGCAAGCCTCGGCCGGCCAGTTTCGGCGGGCTGCACCAGTTCGGGCGAGGCGAGCGGGCCGCTCGCGGTGGCGGGGAGCCAGAGCGTCAGCTCATTCTCGGCCGCTTTGCGGACGAGGTCGCCGAGCGGCTCGGCGATGCGGGCGAGAACGTCGGCGAGTGAACCCGCGTCACTGGCGAACGGGTGCGGCCGTGGTTGCCGCGGTGGTCGGCCAACGCGCCGGGGCGGGCGCGATGGCTGTGGCGCGCGGGATTGGTCGGCCGGGCGGGGCGCGTCTGCCCGGCGCGATGGGTGTGGCGCGCGGGATTGGTCGGCCGGGCCGGGCGAGTGCGACAGAAGCCCGGAATCCTCGGCCCAGAGCCAGCACGTGCCCTGCACCCAGATCCCATGGATCGCCAGCATCGCCTGATTCCGCACCAACCCTCGCCAATCCCCAGCACGCTAGCATCGGGCCGCCACGCGGCACGCCCCGAACCGCCGGCGCCGCGCCTTCGCGTACCCCGGCAAGACGCCGATTTCATGATCGTGGTGGTTTCGTTGAAATAGTTTCGACAAAACCACCACGATCATGAACCAGCGTGCTGCCGTTCAGCCTCCCGCGGAGCCGTTCGGCTCGCGTGACGAGCTTTCGGGGGTCGCGCCGAACTGCGCCGGGTCGGTGCCGACCTGCGCCGGGTCGGTGCCGACCTGCGCGGGGTCCTGGCCCGGCTCCAGGCCGGCGTCGCGCGCCGCCCTGACCCGCCGCAGGTGCTTGGTCATCGAGCGCAGCAGGAAGAACAGGGCCACGCCCATGGCGGCGACGACGACGAAGCCAAGCGCGCCGGGGGTCACATCGTTGGCAGATCCCGACGCCGCAGCCAAGACCGCCGCCAGCGAAATCACAGGGGTACCTTTTCCCGGATCCCAGCGAACAAATCATCCTCGGGAAGCTCGGTATCAACAAGCGAACGTGCCAGATGGTAGTCCTCCGTCGGCCACGCCGCGCGCTGCACCTCCACTGGGCAGGCGAACCAGGAACTCTTCGGGTCGATCTGCGTCGCGTGGGCGAGCAGCGCCTTGTCGCGCACCTCGAAGAAATCGCCGCACGGCACCCGCGTCGTTATCTCAAGCTGCGGGCGAGGCTCGGCAGGCTCCTCCCAGGACGCGATCCATTCGGCATACGGCGACTCCAGGCCACGCCGCTGCATCTCCTGATGCAGTGCCTCGAATCGCGCCCGGTGGAAGGTGGCGTGGTAGTAGAGCTTGCGCGGCTGCCACGGCTCGCCCGCGCCCGGATAGGCGTCCGGCTCCCCCGCAGCGTCGAAGGCCGCCATCGACACCTCGTGGCACTTGATGTGATCCGGGTGCGGGTACCCGCCGCTCTCGTCATAGGTGATCACAACGTGCGGCCGGAATTCGCGGATGAGCGCCGTAAGCGGCGCGGCGGCGGCGTCGACCGGCTGCAGCGCAAAACAGCCATCGGGCAACGGGGCCGGCGGGTCACCCTCCGGCAGACCGGAATCGACGAAACCGAGAAACCGCTGATCGACACCGAGGATCTGGCGTGCCTGCGCCATCTCCTCGCGACGGATCCTGGCGATATCCGCTCGCACTTCGTGCCGGTCCATCGCGGGATTCAGGATGTCGCCGCGCTCGCCACCGGTGAGCGTGGCCACGAGCACCTGCACTCCTTCAGCCACATAACGGGCCATCGTGGCTGCGCCCTTGCTTGACTCGTCGTCCGGGTGCGCATGGATCGCCATCATCCGCAGATCAGACAAGCTGTCGGACAAACCACGGCCTCCCAGGTGATGCCAAGTAACGTCATTACCGGAGCCTGCGCGCGGCGGCGCGGCACCCACGGGGACAACATTATGGCCGCTCGCAGACATTCCCGCGCGGCGCCGCTGCGGGCCAGGCGCGATGAAACGAGAGCAGATTCGGGCCAGGTTGGACATTGACCGGGACGACGCAGTGGCCGACCCTTGTTAGCCTCAGAGGATTACGCTTGAGCGCCGTCCCCCGGGAACCCGGGAGACGAATACGTCCCGTGCAGTACGCAGTACGAGGAGTGCCCGTGACCGAGACCCGCGATGCCACCGTCACCTGGCTCACCCAGGAGGCGTACGACCGGCTCAAAAACGAGCTGGACTACCTCTCGGGCCCAGGTCGAATGGAGCTCGCCAAGAGAATCGAAGCCGCTCGCGATGAAGGCGACCTGCGCGAGAACGGCGGATACCACGCCGCCAAGGAGGAGCAGGGCAAGCAGGAAGCCCGGATCCGCCAGTTGCAGCACCTGCTCGAGACGGCGCGGGTGGGCGAGCCGCCCCGCACGGACGGTGTTGTCGGCCCGGGGATGACCGTGACGGTCAGGTTCGAGGGCGACGAAGACGAGGTGACCTTCCTGCTCGCCTCGCGCGAGGAGAGCGGTAGCCCGATCGACATCTACTCACCGCGGTCGCCTCTTGGCAGCGCGATCAACGGCAAGAAGGTCGGCGAGAAGGCCACCTACACCCTGCCGAACGGGCGCAGCGCCACGGTCGAGATCCTCGAGTCGGTTCCCTACGCCGGCGAGTGACAGACCAGTCTCCATAACGGCTGCCGCTGTGTGTCGCCGGTTTACCTGGTCAGCTGAACATCAGGGTGTACCCGGTCTCGCGCAGCCTGCCGATCACCTCGTCGCAGTGCGCCGGCCCGCGCGTCTCCACCTGCAGTAGCACCTCGGTCTCCTGCAGGCGGAGGCGGGGCGCCACCCGTTCGTGCACCACGTCGAGAACGTTGGCGCCGAGCCCGGCGAGTTCGGTCAGGAGGGTCGCGAGCGCTCCAGGATGGTCCGCGATCCTGCACCGGAACGCGAGATAGCGACCGGCCGCCGTCAGGCCATGCCTGAGCACCTTCGCCAGCAGCAGCGGATCGATGTTGCCCCCGGAAAGGACCGCCACGACCGGCGGCTCGAACGCGTGCGGATGCTCGAGCAGTGCCGCGACCGCGGCCACGCCGGCCGGTTCGACAAGCAGCTTGGCCCGCTCCAGGCACAGCAGCAGCGCACGCGACAGAGTTTCCTCCTGAACCGTAAGCACGCGCTCGACCAGCGTCGAAATGATCTCGAACGGGAGATCGCCGGGACAGCCGACGGCGATCCCGTCGGCCATTGTCGGTGCGAGTTCCACCCGCACCGGGTGCCCGGCCGCCAACGACGCCGGGTACGGCGCCGCCGCCTCGGCCTGCACGCCGATGACACGAACCGACGGGTCCGTCGAACGGGCGGCGATCGCCGTGCCCGCGATGAGCCCCCCACCGCCGACCGGCACGGCGATCGTGCGAGCCCGCGGGCACTGCTCCATGATCTCCAGGCCAAGCGTGCCAGCGCCGCCGATGATGTCGGGATGATCGAAGGGGTGGATGAAGACGCCGCCGAGCTCTTCCGCGAGTGACAGCGCCGCGGTCAGGCACACGTCCACGGTGGCACCCTGGAAGACGACCTCGGCGCCGTACGAACGGGTCGCCTCGATCTTGGGCAGCGGCGCTCCCTCGGGCATGACCACGATCGCCTTGGCCCCAAGAGCGGTAGCGGCGAACGCCACGCCCTGCGCGTGATTTCCCGCGCTGGCGGCGACGACGCCCCTCGCCCGGTCCTGTTCGGTCAGCCGGGCGATCCGCGCATATGCGCCCCGCGCCTTGAACGAACCCGTGCGCTGGAGGTTTTCGCACTTCAGGTAGACCGGCCCGCCGAGGCGCTCGGAAAGCACGCGCGAGTGCAGCATCGGCGTCTCGGTGATCACATCGCGGAGCAGTTCGCGGGCGGCGACAACATCGTCGAGCCGCACCGGGCCGGGTGGGAGCGCCATGCCAGCAGTCTCGCACGGGGCCGTCAGCAGGCGTTCATGACCGATCGCAACGCCGGGCGCCTGTCACGGGGAGCGCGGAGTGCGCGGCGGCCCGGCTCCCCTGCCGCGCACCCCGCGTCTGATCAGTGCCGCACGGGCTTGGCTGGTGCGCCCGGCGAGGCTGGACCTCCGGCAGTGGTGGGAGGTACCGGACCCGCGGGGGCGCCCGGATTTACCGGTGGTGCCGGAGTCGCCGGGCCTCCGAGATTTACCGGTGGTGCCGGAGTCGCCGGAGGTGTTGGGCACGTGGTCGGAGTTACGGCCCGCGTTGGCGATCCCGCCGCCGACGGTGTCGCGCACGGATTCGAGGGCCCGGCCGGCGGTGCGCTGGCCGGTGCACCCGGCCCGGCCGGCGGTGCGCTGGCCGGAGCACCCGGCCCGGTTGACGGTGTCCCGCACGGAGTAGGCGCCACCGTCGCTACCGGTGGCGCGGCCGACGCGGGCACCGTCATCGCGGGCGCGGCCATCGCAGCCACAGGCGCGGCCGGTGCAGGCGCTGTCGTCGCCGCCCCGGGCGGTGTCGCCGCCGCCCCGGACGGTGTCGCCGGAGCCGCAGGCAATGCGCCAGGCGCCAGCGGCACCGCAGTCGGCTCCGCCTGGCCGGTCGGGGCCGGGCTGGGAGCCGGGCTGGTTCCCGCGGGGCCGGTTCCGACCGGACTGGGACTCGCGGGGCCGGTTCCGACCGGACTGGTACCTGCGGGACTGGGACTCGCGGGGCCGGTTCCGACCGGACTGGTACCTGCGGGACTGGGACTCGCGGGACTCGCCGGGCTGGTGGCCGTGCACGGCGGCTGAGCCGACGGCTTGTGCTTCCCGGCCGGGGCATAGCCCGGGCAGTACGGAGCGATCCGCTTCATCGTGCCGGACACATAGGCGTGCGGCAGCCAGTTCTTTGCGCCGATCCTGTCCCACAGGTCGCTCTTGCGGCCGATGCCGCGCACGCTCGGCCCGTGGGCCTCACAGGCGACGTCGACGGTCGAACCGTTCACGGCAAAACCGACCTTCTTGGCCAACCATCTCGGCCGGGCACGGAGCGCGACGAGCCCGTGCCACGGGGTCTGGATTATCACCCGGTGCGAGTAGCGGCCCGTCCACAGCAGCGAGAGCCGGACCCACGCGCTTGTGTGCAGATGCAGGCCTTGAGCCATGGTTCCGTCAGCCACATCGATACCAGCCGGATTGCGCACAGCCCGACCGAACTGATCGTGCCCGCGGTTGAATCCCCGCTCGTAGGCGGACTGCGATTCGGGCAGGCCGGTCGGCAGGCTGGGCCACATCTGGCGGATCCGTGACGAGTCCCAGTAGTCGTCCTGAATATTCCACGGGCCGACGTCAAGCACGGGTGCGTATTCGCAGCGGCCGTTGCCCGGCGCGCAGATCCGTACCGTGTAGTCGCCCGATCCGGGCAGGTCAAGGCCGCGCCGTGACGGCAGCGCGACGAAGTGGTCGTTCGGAGAGATCACGTGGCCGTCGGCGGTGCGGGCACCGGCGAGGCCCTCGCGGGTGGCGTAGACGCGCATGGTCAGCGGGGTGCTGCCCACGGGCACCCCACCGCCTGTTCGGCTGGGCCGTGCAACTGTCCGCTGGGCGGACAGGTGCACGGTGTGCACCACCGGGCTCGCGCCGCGACGTCCTCTGCTCATGTTCAGCCGCACCTGTACCGAGGTCACGGGGTCGGCGAACGTGGCCTTCCCATCAGGTGCGACCGGCTGCCACTGCGTCCAAACACCGTCTGTGGCGCGGTCCCCCCGTACGTCAAGGCGCACAGACGAGCCGGCCGGCGTCGCCACGCTCGCCCGTGCTTGCACCATGTCCGCCTGGAACGCGAGCAGGTGCGCGGGCAGCACCGCCGCC
>WNFX01006708.1_pt1 | contig 15745 bp, 15 predicted proteins | sample 5400111 | NCBI WGS metagenome assembly WNFX01 (sample SAMN13153363, study PRJNA577476) | soil metagenome | isolation source: 40 cm soil or saprolite under grassland replicate 1 | place: USA:California | collected 2016-06-15 | reverse complement strand
GAGCCACGGGGTGTTCGGGCCGCGGAGCATCATCCTGTTCCCCGGGCGCAGGCCGAAGTCCTCGGTCAGTACCTGGGCGAGCTGGTTGGTCCGGCGGACCGTCTCGCCGTAGGTCCATGTCTCGGTGGCGGACACCAGGCAGGGACGGTCGGCGCCGTCGCGGGCGGCGGTCGCGTCGAGGAGTTCGGCGGCGCAGTTGAGCCGCTCCGGGTAGTTCAGTTCGGGCAGGTCAAACCGGAATTCCGGCCACTGGTCCCGCGGCGGGAGGCGATCACGACAGAAGGAGTCGAGGTGCGCTGAATCCGATAGCCGCATCTGGCCCCACTTCCTTCTTTCCCGTAGGGTAGATCACCAGTATTTAACTTCTGTGACGACAGTCAAGAGTACGCAATAGGAGTGCCCGCGATGAGCCCGTTCCGAGCCTCGGCGCCGCTGACCGACAGGTGGGAGCACTTCCGGTTCTCGGTGTCCGACGGCATCGGCACGGTGACCCTGGACCGGCCGGGCAAACTCAACGCGCTCACCTTCGAAGCGTACGCCGACCTGCGCGATCTGCTGGCGGAGCTGCCGCACCGCGGTGACACGCGGGTGCTTGTCATCCGGGGGAACGGCCGGGCTTTCTGCTCGGGCGGGGACGTCAACGAGATCATCGGCGCGACGCTGGCCATGTCGCCGGACGAACTGCTCGCCTTTACCCGGATGAGCGGCGAGGTGATCAAACAGATGCGCGACTGCCCGGTGCCCGTCATCGCGGCGGTGCACGGCATGGCGGCCGGGGCCGGCGCGGTGATCGCACTCGCAGCCGACTTCCGGGTGTGCACCCCGGCGGCCAGGTTCGCGTTCCTGTTCACCAAGGTGGGACTGTCCGGCGGCGACATGGGCGCCGCCTACCTGCTGCCGCGGCTGGTCGGGCTCGGGCACGCCACCCGGCTTCTGATGCTCGGGGACACGGTAAACGCCGAGGAGGCCGAACGGATCGGGCTGGTCTCCCTCCTGGCCGGGAAGGACACCTTCGACGACGAGGTCAGCGCGCTAGCCGGGCGCCTTGCCTCCGGCCCGGTCCAGGCCTTTGCGCAGACCAAGGCCCTGCTGACCAGGGAGCAGGACATGAGCCTTTCGGCGGCGATCGAGCTCGAGGCGATGACCCAGGCCCTGCTGATGAAGGGCGAGGACTACGCCGAGTTCCACGCGGCGTTCAACGCGGGCCGCCCGCCGCAGTGGACCGGCCGCTGAGGATCTGCTCCCGCAGGATGTCCGCGTGGCCGCAGTGCTGCGCGAACTCGCGCAGGGCGTGCAGGTAGACCCAGCGCAGCGGGAGCGGCCCCAGCCAGTGGCCGCTCAGCACGTCGTCCAGGTTCAGGCTGGCGGTGGCCCGCCGGGACGCCGCGCACGCATCGTCGTGCGCGCTGCGGACGGAGTCGATGGTGTCCGCACCGGTCAGGGTGAACGCGTCGGCGGCGCGCGGCGGCAGCCCCATCTCCTGCCGCGGGCGCCCGGTGACGGCCTCACCGAACCACACCCGCTCCGCAAAGGTCACGTGCTTGACCAGGCCGAGCAGCGTCGTTTCCGAGGGGACCAGGCGCCGCCGGGCCTGCTCCTCGGTCAGCCCGTCCAGGCACCCGCGCAACGCGGCCCTGTGCTCGTCGAGGAACGTCTCCATCTGCATCTTGAGCGGTTCGCCGGTTACGTCGTACGACGTCCGCCCGCCTCGCATCGTCACCACGGGAGTATCACCCGGGCCGCCCGCCGGCTTCAACGTAATTCACCTGCCGATTCGGCGCGGTGTACGGCCCGCATGGCGGCGGAGAACAGCCGCTGCTGACTGAACATCAGGCGCGCGGCCAGGAGCCCGGCGGTCGCCGCCGCCTCGCTCAGCGGTCCGCCCGGCCTGCCGTACATGCGCCGCGCCCAGCGCGGCAGGGTCGAGAATGCCAGGGCGCTGACCGGCGGCATCCCTAGTCTCAGCACGCGGTCGCCATCAGGCACCGGAGGGAGCAAGATCACACGCAGCGCCTGTCTCGCCTCGTCGCCCGCGTACAGCCGCGGCTTGATCTGCTCGTAGTAGGCGTCGAGCTCGGCCATCGAAGCGGCAGCCTGCTGCGCCGGGCTATGTCGGCGCACGAGGCGACCTCGCCGCAATGCACCCACAGCAGCAGGTCGGGTTCGTCCAGCCGGTACCGCGTGCCGTCAGGGTCGGTTCCGGTGAGCGACTCGTGGATCTTGCGCACGCGGCGTCCGGCGCGTTCGGCCTCGGCCGTCGTCCCGAACGTGCGCGTCTCGATGAACTTCCTCGTCCGCCTCAGCCTGGCCCAGCCATCTACCGGCTGCGTGATGCCAGGGGCGTTCTGCAGTGTGCCGCGTACCACCCGGGGATGCAGCGCCTGCAGGTACAGCGCGCGCAGGGCCGCCACCCAGATGATCCGGCTGTTCATGATCTGCCAGGTCACCGACCCGGGCCCGAACAGTCCGTTGTCTTCCCGGTCGGGATCATCCGGGCTGGTACACGTATATGGCGTAAAGGGCATAGTGAGTCCAGGCTGGCAACGAGGACTGGAACGGTGCTGATGCGGCGCTAAAACGCGGGCACCGGGCAGAATGACGGCCATGGCGACGGATGATCCCTATGACCTTCAGCGGTTCGTGACAGCCCAGGACGCTGACGGCACCTATCAGCACGCCCTCGCCGAACTGCGGGCCGGGCGCAAGACCAGCCACTGGATGTGGTTCGTCTTCCCGCAGATCGCCGGGCTCGGTTACAGCCCGACATCACGCATCTACGCGATCACCTCGCTGGCCGAGGCCCGGGCGTACCTGGCCCACCCGGTCCTGGGTGCGCGGCTGACCGAATGCGCCGGCGTCCTGGCCGGCCTGCGCGACCGCACCGCGGAGCAGGTCTTCGGTGAGGTCGACGCGCTGAAGCTGTGTTCATCCATGACGCTGTTCCTCCGTGCCGCTCCCGGGGAACCGGTGTTCCGCCAGGTCCTGGACCGGTACTTCGGCGGGACGACCGACTCCGCGACCGAGCAGCGTATCTGAGCCCGGGCATCTGAGCCCGGGCCTGTGAGCTCAGCCGAGGAACCTGGCGAGTTCGGCCTCCGCGGGGTCGCCGGCCGCCCGGTTCTGCACCGAGTGGCCCGCCGTCGGCACCACGAACAGGTGGCCGTCCGGGGCCAGCGCGGCCTGAGCCCGTGCGCCCGCCAGCGGAGTCGAGAGGTCGTGGCCGCCGGCCAGCAGCAGGACGGGGATCCGGGGCAGTTCGGCGCGCGGCGAGGCCGGGGACGGGGCCGGGGACGGCGGCCAGTGCAGGCAGGTCTGGATGAAGCCGTTGCCTGCCGCGGTGGCCCGGTCGAACGGCCAGACCTGAGCCGGAGTGAGTCGGCCGACCGCCCGGGCCAGCGCCGCGGGCCGGCCGGCCAGCGGGGTGTCAGGCCCACCCCACGGCATCGGCATGTCCGCGCAGAGCGCGCTGGCGTGCAGCCCCTGGCTGAGCTCACCGGCCGTGGCGGCGTCCGCCGCGCGCACCCGGGCCATCAGCGCCGTGAGCGCGTCCGGATGCCCGGCCGCGGCCGCGTGGAGCGCGGCGGGGACACCGGGGAAGGACGGATCGCCGACGCTCAGCGCCACCAGCATGTCCAGCAGCGCGGGCCCGTCATGGTACCGGCGGACCACTGCGGCCAGGTCGCTGGCCAGATCGAAGCCGCACCGCTGCGCCGCGCACACGTCGCGCAGCACGGCGGCGCTCTGCCGCATGTTCACCAGCTGCAGCGGGTCCACGTTCCAGCTCGGCACCACCGAGTCGAGCACAAGCCGGCTCACCTCGCCCGGATGGGCCAGCGCGAACCGCTCCGCGACGTAGGAGCCGTACGAGACCCCGTCCACGGTGAGCCGGGCGACACCGAGCGCCGCCCGCAGCGCCTCGATGTCGGCGACTGTATCCGCGGTGGCGTAGAACCGCCGGTCCGGCCCGATGGCCGCCGCGCACCCGCGGACCGCGGCGGGCGCGGGCACCGTCAGGTCCGATGCGCCCATCTGCCGCTGCAGCGCCGGGCAGTCCAGTGCCCCCGCCCCGGTGCCGCGCTGGTCGAACATCACCAGCCGGTAGCCGCGCAGCGCCGTCCCGAGACGGTCCATAAGCCGCGAGACGAACGGCACTCCCGGCTCGCCCGGACCGCCGGTCAGGAAGAGGAGTACCCCGCGCGGGGCGGACGCGACGCCGGACACCGCGACCCGCAGCGCCAGCCGCCCCGGCACCGAGCCGAACGGATCCAGCCGCACGCTCAGCGACCCGCAGCGGAACCCCGCGATCCCCGGGCACGGACGCACGTCCTTCATCCCGGCGAGACGCTGCGCCGACCGCGCTGTCTGCGCCGGGCTCGTCGGCTGCGAGGACGGTGCCCCGGTGCAGCCAGACACCAGCCCGGCCACGACCGCCGCCGCGGCCAGCCCGCGAAGTACCGGTATGCGCATAACTCCAGCGTCGGCCCCCGTCATCACATCCTGGTCACGGCGAACCCTTCGCCGAAGTCGGTAAATGTGCGTCTCTACCGGATCTAAGGGGGTGCGGATCGGCGGATTCGCGCCTTTCATACCAGGCCTGATGATCAGGCTTCGGGCTCGCTGGCGAGTGCAGCTGAGGGCTGCTTGGTCGGGATCCGGCGGCTGAAGAACAGCGCGATCAGCGCGATGACAGCGAGCAGCGACAAGGCCGAGCGCAGTCCGGCGATGCGCGCGTCAGCGTTCTCGGCAACGATGGCGTCGGCTGTCTTGGCGGGCACGCCAGCTTTGTCGAGCTGGGCCTGCAGGTCCTTATCGGATATGAACGGGATACCTCCGGCCAGCTCCACCTGCGCCTGGGAGGCGAGATCCTTAGGGACGTCGGGGTTGTTCTGGACGCCGGTGAGGAATGAGGTGGTCAGCGCCGAGATGAGCACTGCGCCTGCCAGCGCGGTTCCGATGGACGCGCCGAGGTTGGTCATCGTGTTCTGGATTCCGCCGACTTCACCGCTTTGCTCGTCGGGCACCGACGAGACGGTCACGCTCCCTAGCTGGGAGGCCAGCGCGCCGATGCCCAGGCCCGCGAGCAGCATCGGCCAGGTCACGATCTCGGGCCCGGCGCCCGCGTCCAGCGCGGCCACCAGGACCACGATGCCAGCGAACAGCGCGAGGAACCCGATCTGGACCACGCGGCGCGGGGATGCGTTCGGGTAGACCTTCGGAACGCCTACGGCGGCCAGCAGCAATGTGAGGGACAGCGGCAGCAGCCGGACGCCGGTCGCGATCGCCGAGAGCCCGAGCGCCACGGACAGGAAGAGCGGCACGGCGAAGAAGAGACCGGCTTGCAGCAGGTACTGAAAGAAAAACGACGTGAGCCCGCCCCGCAGGGTCCGGTTCCGCAGCATCGCCGGATCAACCAGCGCGGCGGCGCCGCGCGCCAGACGGTGATTCTCCCACCACAAGAAAACCCGCAGCACCACGCCGCCAACCAGGATCAGCCAGATCACCGGTGACAACCCCAGCCAACTAGGAGCATCGGCCTTGGGCTGGACGAAACCCCACGTCCCGGAACGCAGCACCCCGTACACGATCAAGCCCAGGCCCAGCGCCGACAGCACGGTACCTACGACATCGAGCCGCGCACCTTCCTCGGCCGGGGTGTCGGCCATGTGGCGGGTGAGCCCCAAGATGATGAGCACCACCAGGACCTCACCGACGAACACCCACCGCCAGGAGGCATAGGTGGTGAACAGGCCGCCGATCAGCGGCCCGGCCGCCACCGCGATCGCGCCGGCGGACGCGACCAGCCCGTACGCGCGCGGTCGCTGATCACGTGCGAAGTTTGATGCGACCAGCGCGACGATCGCCGGCATGATCAGCGCGGCCCCCACGCCTTCCAGGACTGACCAGCCCACGATCAGCACGGTGAGGTTGCCGGCCAGCGCGGTGGTGAACGACCCGCACCCGTAGATGACGCACCCGATGGCGAAGGCACGCTTGCGGCCGAGGATCTGGCCGACCTTGCCGCCCGTGATCATCAGGGAGGCCATCACCAGCGTGTAGAAGGTAATCGCGGTCTGGATCCCCGTCACCGTCGTCCCGACGTCCTTGGCCACGGTCGCGATCGACACGTTCATGACCGAACTGTCCAGCGTCATCAGGAACTGCGCCGAGGCGAGCGTCAGCAAAACGATCCCGGCCGCTGCCGCGGCGCGGTCAGCGGTGTCGCCCGCTACGGCCTTCCGACTTGCATCCATACGATCAGCTCACTCCGGACGAAGGACAACAAGGCCGATATCATCGCACTCGACGCGGCTGCACCTCACCCATCCCAGGTGAATCACAGACCCGGCGGCTGGCGACGTGAACTCTTCTGGCCTGCACGCGGTGCACACTCCGCCGTCGCCGGGGGCATCGCCGACCCGCCGGCCGCCGGCCGGATCATCGGCGCGGCGCTGGAATGCTTCGGCCGCATCGATACCCTGGTCAATAACGCGGGCGTGTACCTCTCCAAGCCGTTCACCGACTACACCGCCGCCGACTATGCCACCATCGTCGGGGTCAACCTCACCGGGTTTTTCTGGCTGACCCAGCGCGCCATCGCCGAAATGGTGAGCCGGTACGGCGGCCACGTGGTCAACGTCTCGGCCACCCCGGCCGAGGCCGCGGACTCCGCCACGCCCGCGGTGCTGGCCGCGCTGACCAAGGGCGGGCTGGCCGCGGCGACCAGGTCGCTGGCCTTTGAATACGCCGCCTACGGCATCCGGGTCAACGCCGTCTTGCCGGGTGTCATCCAGACCCCGGTGCACCCGGCGGACAGCTACGAGCACCTCGGCGGTCGGCTTGTCCCGCTCGGGCCGGTCGGCCAGGTCAGCGACGTCGTGGACGGCGTCTTGTTCCTGGAGTCGTCGCCCTACATCACCGGTGAGATCCTGCACATCGACGGCGGCCAGATCGCCGATCACTACGGCTGACGGCTAAGTCGGCTGGCCGTCCTGCCCGAGGCTCGCCAGCGCGGCCCTTAGTTCGTGGCGGGAGCCGATGCCGAGCTTGGTGAACACCTTGCGCAGGTGCCATTCGACCGTGCGTGTGCTGAGGAACAGCTGGGCGCCGATCTGCGGGTTGGTTCGGCCGTCGCGGGCCAGCCGGGCGATCTGCTCCTCCTGCGGGGTGAGCTGGTCGCGCGCCTCGACGCCGCGCTTGCGCACCTTCTCGCCCGTGGCGATCAGCTCCCGGCGCGCACGCTCGGCGAACGCCTCCATCCCGATCGCGTCAAGCATGTCGTGGGCCGTGCGCAGCTGCCCGCGCGCGTCGACGCGTCGGCCTTCGCGGCGCAGCCATTCCCCATAGACGAGATGCGCGCGGGCGAGGTCCGGACGGACCTGCGTGCGGCTCAGCCGGTCGATCGCCTCGCGGTAAAGGGGCTCGGCGGCTGCGCCGTCGCTCAGCAGCGCCCGGGAACGAGCCTCGATGCCGAGCGCGACGTCGCCGCCGCAGGGCTGCGTCGTCTCCGCGAGCCGCTCGAGCGCCCAGCGTGCGAGCCCGGCGTCTCCTCCGCGCGCGGCCGCCTCGATAAGCTCGGGCCACGCCCACATTGACGGCGTTGGGTAGACGGTGTCCGCGGTGGCTTGCCGGGCCGCCGACGCCGCCTCCGGGTAGCGGGCGAGGCCGTTGTACAGGATCGCGGCCGCCCAATGCGCATAGGCCGCCGCCATCCCTTGCTTTTCGGCTACGGCATGCTCGACCGCGCTTGTTATCGCGGTGGAGGCCTCGGCTTCCCTCCCTTGGAGTGCCCGGAGTCTCAGCAAGGTATAGGGCGCGATGGGGCTCCCGGTCGCCGCCGCCACGCTCTCTTCCTCCGCGACGAGCACTTCGGTACCGGCGAAGTCGCCTATCCACTGGCGTGCCATGCCCAATTGGTTGAGGTGGAAGGACAGATCTGTGAGCGCGCCGGCGTCGCGGGCGAGCTGGACCTGCCGGGCGCAGATCGCGTGCATGCCCTCGAAGTCCCACACGAACACGGTTGCGCATGCGGCCGTCCAGCCCCAGCGCAGGACGTCCTCGATCGGAATGCTAGTGAGCACCTTCGCCGCGCGTTGCAAGGTTGCGGCCGCGGCGGCGTGTCCGCCGGTGGTCAGCAGAGCGAGGCCGTCGAGCAGCAGGTCGAGGGGACGCGGAGCACCCGGCCGCGGGAGGGACACGGCGGCGTGGCAGATCTCCAGGAGGGCATCCCGTCCGGCGAGACTCCCCGCCATCCCCACTGCGGCCCACGCGGTCAGGTAGGTCTCGCGGGCCAGGTCCAGGTTGAACGGCTCGAGCTGCCTCGCGGCCTTCAGCAGCAACGGGGGAGCATCGCTGCCAAGGCCAGAGGCGAAGGCGACGTGGGCGCGCAGCAGGTCGACCCGGGCGCGCTGGAACTCATCCAGCGGCCCGGAACCCTGATCCTCTGCGGTCACCAGCAGGTCCAGGGCCTTGCCGAACGCGCCGGCCTGCAGGCTTGCCTGCGCCGCCGCCAGGATGCGTTCGGCGAGCCGCCCCGGATCGGCGGTCAGCAGCACCGCCCGGTCCAAAAACGCCGCGGCCGCGGCCAGCCCGCCGCGGGCCTGCGCCCGCCCGGCCGACCGCTCGAGCTCCGCGGCGACCTCCTCGTCCGGCCCGGCCGCCGCCTGGGCCCGGTGCCAGGCCCGCCGATCCGGATCGGCCGCCGGGTCGGTTACCTCGGCCAGCGCCGCGTGCATCTGCTGCCGCCCGGACAACGACGCCGATCGGTAGGCCGCCGAGCGTGCCAGCGGATGCCGAAACCGCACCTGGCTGGCGAACTCGACCAGCCCCGCCTCGGTCGCCGGCGCTCCCGCCCGGACCGGGATGCCCAGCCGCCCGGCCGCCCGCCACACCAGCGACCGGTCACCGGACGGATCGGCCGCCGCCAGCTGCAGCAGCCGCCGGGTCGTTTCCGGCAGGGCGTCCAGCTGGCGAGCGAAGCTGTCCTCGATCCGGCCCGCCAGCGGCGCCGCGCCGGGCAGCCCGAACCCACCCGCCAGCTCCGCGGGGGTCAGCCCGTGCGGCAGTTCCAGCAGCGCCAGCGGATTACCCCGGGTCTCGGCGATGATCAGGTCCCGGACCCGCGCGTCCAGCGGCCCGGCCAGCGCCGCCTCCAGCAGCGCCCGCGCATCGCTGTCGCCCAGCCCCGTAACTTCCAGCTCCGGCAGCCCGGCCAGCTCGGTGCCCGGATCGCGGGCCGCGAACACCAGCCCCACCGGGTCGGCCCCAAGCCGCCGCGCCACGAACCCCAGCGCCAGCGCCGAGGCGTGATCGAGCCACTGTTCGTCGTCGATAAGGCAGAGCAGCGGGCGGTCCCCGGCCACCTCCGCCAGCAGGCTCAGCACCGCCAGCCCGACAAAGAACCGGTCCGGCGGCGGCCCCGCGGCGAGGCCGAACGCGGTCCGCAGCGCGTCCCGCTGCGGCACCGGCAGCCGCTCCACGCGACCCAGCATCGGCGCGCACAGCTGATGCAGCCCGGCGAAGGCCAGCTCCATCTCCGACTGCACGCCCACCGCGCGCGCCACCCGGCACCCCGCACCCGACGCCTGCCCGGCCAGGTGCTCCAGGAGTACGGTCTTGCCAACGCCGGAGTCACCGCGCACCACCAGGGTCCGGCTCTCACCGTCCCGGACGGCCTCGATCAGTCGGCCGAGCGCGCCGCGCTCGCTGAGCCGGTTCCTCAGCCCCGTCGCGCGGCCCTGCCGCCCGGGATCTGCGATCATCGGCCTGGCGCTACACCGGCTCGCGGTCGCGTGGCTGGGTGTCGGTGCTCACACGGCCTCCCGGCTGGTCCAGATCACCGGCCTGATGAGGCCCAGACCGGCCGCCACCAGCACCTCGGGTGCCACCCGCGGCGGCTGCCGCTCACGACCACGCCCGGGCACGTACCGGGGTCATGGCCACCAGCCCCGGCCCGCCGGAGCCACACCATTGCCTTGGCCGAATCGTAACCTAGCCGACGGTGAACGCGTAGGCCTGGACCCCGGGACCGGGGAAGGTGATCTCGAAGGTGTGGTCGGTGATGGGGCCGTGCTACCGGATGAGCTGGTGCAGCCGCTAGGGCCCGGTGATTGAGTCGCAGCTCCGCCGGGCCGTTAGGCGTGACGCTTGCCCGGGTACCGCGACACGGGGGACGCCAAGTGCTCGGTCCGCTCGAACCCTGTGTAGTTCTCCGGTGATCTCAGGCTGTCCCAGTCGGCGGCCTCTCCGTTACCACGGGCACCGACGGGCACCAGGTCCGGCCTGCGCCGGCGGATCGATCCCCCGCTCCTTCGCCGCCTGCCGCACGCGGTCGATCTCGTGCTCGAACGAGAACTCCGGCGTGTGGATTCCGATGACGGCCAACCCGTCGTTTCGGTAGGCCTGCGACCACGCACGGAGGCACAGCTCCGTGCGCGGCCAGCTGATGCACGTCAGCGTCCAGAAGCCCACGAGGACGACGTGGCCGCGCAGCTCGGCCGCCACGCCGAGCGAGGGCATGTGCAGACGTTCAAAGACGGTCAGCTAGCGAAGCGACCGGAACGCCGCGCAAACCTCTTCTGAAAAGAGTTGCGGCTGCTCCCAGGCCGCGAAGTGGCCACCCTTGCCGGCCTGGTTGAAGTAGATGAGGTTGTGATACGCCCGCTCGGCCCAGCGCGGCTGAGGTCGCGGTGTTGGTGAGCCAATAGAGCGTGATGTCGTCGAGCATCTCGTCGTAGGTGAGCACCCGCTCGGGCTCGCCGCCGCTGTCGGTCCAGGCGGCGAACTTCTCGTAGAAGAAGGCCGCCAGCCCGACGGGCGAATCGGTGAGGCCGTAGCCCTCCGTTTGAGGGCGCGTACTCAACATGGCGGCATAGCCAGAGCCACGGGTGACCAGGTCAGTGAGCTGCTCGTACGCAGATTTCTCATCGGGAGACAGCCCGGTCGGCGCCGGATCGCCAGATTGAAGCGCCTTCGCTATCTCGGGGGGCACGGTTTCCGGGAAGTTGGTGTGGATGGCGAGCAGTCCCGAAGGCGCCTGCCGCGCTAGCGCGTGCGCGACTATGCCCCCCCAATCGCCCCCTTGCGACACATAGCGCTCATAGCCCAGACGGCGCATCAGCTCATCCCAGGCGCGGCCCATACGCTCCGGACCCCAGCCGGTGCTGGTGGGCTTGCCCGAGAAGCCGAAGCCGGGCATTGAGGGCAGCACCAGATGGAACGCGTCCTCGGCCTGCCCTCCGTGGGCCGTCGGATCCGTCAGCGGACCGACCGTCTTCAGCAGCTCGAAGACCGAGCCGGGCCAGCCGTGCGTCATGATCATCGGCAACGCGTGCTCGTGCGCCGACTGGACGTGAATGAAGTAGATGTCGAGCCCGTCGATCTGGGTCATGAACTGCGGCAGGGCGTTCAGCTTCGCCTCGCCGTTCCGCCAGTCGTAGTCGGTGCCCCAGTAGCGCACCAGCTCCTGGACCTTCGCCAGCTGGGCACCCTGGGACTGGTCACTGACGGTCTCCCGGTCGGGCCACCGCGTGGCGACGACCCGCCGCCGGAGCTCGACCACCTCCTCCTCGGGAATATCGGCGCGGAAGGGACGGATTTCAGTTTCGCCGGACATAGGATCTGCTCCCTTTCCCTGGATCGGCTGACGTAGCGGCGGAAGGGATGGACCGATCGGCTTCGGCCCGACGTTGCAGGGCAACGGCCTTCCTCCAGCGCCAGCGGCATAGCTGTTACTGCCTCACGGTCGCGCCCCGGGCGGCCCGATCGCGCCCGTGACTCCCTGGCCGTTACCCTGGCCGTTACCCTGGTCTGCGCTAGCGCGCAGATGGAGGCCGCGTCGCGTCAGGCCTAGGGTCGCCGACCACCCCACGAGATGATGAATAGCTCCGGGCCCGTCACTCACACCTCATGCAGATGTCCCGCACCACTGGCGCGCGCATAGTTGTTTTCCGGCCCAGGCGCGGAGGCAGGGAAGCTGGCGTAGCCAGCTGATGCAGATATAGGTCTAGAGGCCGGCCAGGACCACCTTCCTGCGCAGGCCCGTGGCCGTCTGCGGCGGCGAATTGAGCCATCCGGTCGCGCCGCCAAAGGAGCGCAGCTCGCCTTCGACAGGCAGCCGGAGCGAGGCCGTGTGCAGCCCGGCGGGCGCGCGCCAGTGTGCTGTCATGACAATGCTCCCTCTGGCTGGATTGTCCCGGCCAGTGGCCCTGCCGCTGCCCGTCGCTTGTGCGGGATGCCGATGGTGCGCGCCGCCCCGTCGTTGTCGGTCAGTGCAGTGTCCGGAACGCCGCGCGAACTTCTTCTGAGAAGAGGTGGGGCTGTTCCCAGGCGGCGAAGTGCCCGCCCTTGTCGACCTCGTGGTAGTAGATGAGCTTTGGATAGGCCCGCTCGGCCCAGCTCCGCGGCGCCTGGTATTGCTCGCCGGGGAAGACGCTCACGGCCACCGGGATGGAGACGCCCTTGGTATTGAAGAAGCCGCCCTTGTATTCCCAGTACAGACGGGATGCGGAGACCCCGGTGTTGGTGAGCCAGTACAGCGTGATGTTGTCCAGGATCTCCTCGCGTGTCAGTTCGCCGGTGGCGCTAGTGGTCCGGTTCAGGGCCGAGGTGACCGCCGCGGCCGGCTGGCCGCCGGCGTCGTTGTGGTCCAGCAGCCAGGCGGCCAGGCCGACGGGTGAATCGGCGATGCCGTACAGGGTCTGCGGGCGCGCCGCCATCATCTTGGCGTACTCGACCTGCCTGAATGTCCGCTCCAGCTGCTCGTAGGCGCGTCGTTCGGCGGCGGATAGGCCCGGTGGCGCAGGGTCGCCGGCCTGCAGGGCCTGGTCGACGTCGGCCGGGACGGTGGCTGGCATGTTGGTGTGGATGGCGAGCAGTCCCCCGGGTTCTTGCAGGCCCATCTGGTCCACGACGAACGCGCCCCAGTCGCCGCCTTGCGCGACGTACCGGGTGTAGCCCAGGCGCTGCATCAGCTGCGCCCAGGCCCGGCCCATTCGTTCGGGGCCCCAGCCGGTGCTGGCCGGCTTGCTGGAGAACCCGTAGCCCGGCATCGACGGGATCACCACGTGGAAAGCGTCCGATGCGCTGCCGCCGCGTGCAGTGGGATCGGTGAGCGGGCCGATGATCTTCAGCTGCTCGATGACCGAGCCGGGCCATCCGTGATTGACGATGAGCGGCAGCGCGTCCTGGTGCCTGGAGCGGACGTGGATGAAATGGATGTCCAGCCCGTCGATCTCGGTCATGAACTGCGGCAGGGCGTTCAGTTGCGCCTCGCACCTGCGCCAGTCGTACCCAGTGGCCCAGTAGCGCGCGAGTTCCTGGATCACCGCCAGCGGCACGCCTTGGGAGGCATCGGCGACGGTCTCCTTCTCGGGCCAGCGCGTGGCCGCGATGCGCGCCCGCAGCGCCTCGATCTCCGCCTCAGGGATCTCGACTGCGAACGGCCGGACCGCCGTCGCGGCCGCTGAGTTGTCGGTCCTGTCAGACATGGGAGTCTCCTTGGTGTGGTTGGGTGGTCGATGCAGAGCTGGCGTTCTAGACCGAGCCAGGCCCTCCGAGGTAGGCGGGAGGAAGCTCAGCTCATGAGGATCCCCCTCACAAGTAGTCCTGGCTCACGATCGTTCACAGGGCAGGCGCATCGCGCCCGTGACTCCCTGGCCCGTTACCCTGGTCTGCGCTAGAGCGCACACGGAGGCTGCGTCACGCTAGGCCCTCGGGGTTCGCCCACAGCGGGCGGACCGGCGCCGGAGCTGATTACCCCGAACGACGCCGCCTCCAGGAGTGCAGCCCCTAATGAGGTCCAGCGGGCGACAGCCAGGACCCGCATCCGGCGCTGCGACATCGCGGAACCGCGGGTCGCCGTGATGACTGGGGCTGGCCGCACCGGCAGGCTGCAGCCCGCCCGAGTGTCAAGGGACATCGGGACTTCCCTGTGGGCGGAAGGGGAGCTGCGCGCGACCAGGACGGCGGTCGCACGGTCCACGGCAGCGTCAATGGTGGCCGCGATCAACCAGGCGAAAGCCGCCGCGTTCAACCCGTTCGCCGGGATCACCGGGGTCCCGTCGGGCGCGAAGATCAGCGCGGGTGCCGCCGCGGCGAAAGCGTACGCCAAGTCGATCCTGTGGGCGTACGGGTGGGAGATGGACCAGTTCCCTCCGCTCGACGCTTTGTGGACCGGTGAGAGCGGGTGGAACTACCGGGCTTACAACGCCTCGTCCGGCGCGACGGGCATCCCGCAGGCGCTCCCCGGTTCCAAGATGGCGTCCGCGGGGGCGGACTGGCGGACCAACCCGGCCACGCAGATCCGGTGGGGATTGGGGTACATCAAGGGACGGCCGGATTACGGGTCACCCGCCCGCGCGTATGCCCTGTGGCTGTCCCGGTCCCCGCACTGGTACGCGCAGGGTGGCCTGGTCGGCATGGCCGATGGCGGGTTCGCGGGCGACAGCCCGAACATCCACCTGCACCGGTCCAAGCCGGGCAACGCGGGCCGGGGTGACCTGTGGGCTGCCGCCACCGGCACCATGCAATTTGACGGGACGACCTGGAAGCCGTACACCAGCGGCGGCAGCTACGCCAGCGGCGGCGTGGTCACCCCGCCGAGCGGCAAGGGCAGACGTGGCTGAACGCGTGGCGTAGCAGGCGCGGCGGAGGTTTCGGCGCAGCGTGGGGCCCAATAGTTTTGAATGAGCAGATCCCCCGGATGCAGGCCGCGATCGGGCGGGCCACCACGTTGAGTAAAGCGGGTGGGCTGTCCGCCGGGCAGCACCGGTTCTGGGCGAACGCCGCAGCCGACGAGAAAAAGCGGCTGGCCGTCCTGAAGAAGGAACTGACGGTGGAACGGACCTGGCGTGGGCAGCTGGGTGCAACCGACGTGACCCTCGCCAAGGAGATCGCCGCCGCGGGGAACCTCCCGTCGCTGCGGGGGAACGTGAAGTCCTGGAAGGCGCAGAAGGCCCCGCACGAGTACACGATCGCGCAGATTTCGAAAATGCTCGGGTATTCGGACGCGTACATCGCCGCGCATCCTGCACCGCCGAAGGTGCCCCCGGTTCAGCACCTGTTCGGCGCGGACGTAGGCGACCGGATCGGCGCGTTCCTGGCGGGAGTGATGTCACCGTTCCGCAACGGCGGGATGGTCAAGTCGTTCGACCGGGGTGGGTGGCTCCAGCCCGGACTCACCATGGCCTACAACTCAACGGGCAGGCCCGAACGGGTCGGCGGCGACGGGAACGTCACGGTGACGTTCGAGTTGGTCGGCTCGGGTAATAGCGCGTTCGATCAGCTGATGATGCAGTGGATGCGGAAGAACGTGAAGATCAACGGCGGTACCGGTCCGGGCGCGGTCGACCGCGCGTTCGGATACCACTGATGGCCGTCGTCCCGGGCGGGTTTCCGCTAGGCGACGAAGCGCTCGACGCGTACAACGAAACGGTCAGCGCGGCCATCCTGCAAGCCATCCATGAGGGCGGCGCGGACGCGGCGATGGAATTCCTGACGGCGCTCGCCGATGAGTTCGGCCAGGACGTGCACGAGTACGCCGCCGAACTGATGAGGGGCCGGTGACTAGCTGATGCGACACAATTCCCCTGTTCGGTGCGGCGTGGAGGCAGGTAGCAGGGTTTAGCTGGCACACTAGTGTTCCGTGAGCGAGGAACCTTGACCGCTGGTCATGGTTCACGGACGATGGTTCATGCCATTGACTGTGAATGTGGAGGTTCCGCCGCGCGATCGTGAGGTGCTCGCCTCG
>WNFX01005099.1_pt1 | contig 15746 bp, 19 predicted proteins | sample 5400111 | NCBI WGS metagenome assembly WNFX01 (sample SAMN13153363, study PRJNA577476) | soil metagenome | isolation source: 40 cm soil or saprolite under grassland replicate 1 | place: USA:California | collected 2016-06-15 | reverse complement strand
TTCGTGGCATGTCCGTTCACGCAGCAGGACTTGTCGTTGCCAGTTCACCGATCACAGATATATGCGCCGTGTACGAGCGGAACGGCGTGCGAGTACTGGCTATTGATAAGTACGACGCGGAATACGTTGGAGCCCTGAAACTCGACTTCCTGGGACTCTCAACCATGGGCATGATTGCTAGATGCCTGGAGATGGCGGGGTTGTCGTTGCAAGACTTGTATGCTATACCCGACACAGACGAAGAGACGCTAAATGTGTTTCGCCGTGGAGACGTCATCGGGATATTCCAGTTTGAAGGGCGAGCTGCCCGACAAGTCAACAAGGATGTCGTACCAGAACATTTTCTGCATCTCGCTGATATCAATGCCCTCGCTCGTCCTGGTCCGCTGCTTGCAGGCATCACGGCAGAATACTGTGACGTGCGGCATGGTCGTAGTAAGGCAACCCACCTGCATCCAATGGTTGATGAGTTCACAAGAGATACTTACGGCCAGATCGTCTATCAGGAACAAATTCTTCGTATACTGAAAGACATGGCGGGGTTTGACTGGTTCTCTGTCGGACAGATTCGTCGTGTCATTTCCAAGAAACTGGGCGAAGCCTCGTTTCAGAAGAGCTATCAGGACTTCATAGACGGCTGTGAGCAAACGCAGAACATAAACAAAGAAACGGCGGATAAAATATGGAAACGAATTGTTACCTCGGGGACCTACAGCTTCAATATAGCACATGCTATTTCCTACAGCATGCTGGGTTTCTGGACGGCATGGCTAAAATGTCACCATCCCCTAGAATTCTATGCTGCCTCGCTAGCAAAGACAGACGACGCGGAGGCACGGTTCCGCCTCATGAAGGATGCCCTTGGTCACGGGATATCAATCGTGCCGCCAATTCTTAACGCGAGTAACAAGACCTGGCGTCCTCTCAAGAACACGAAACAGCTAGTAGCAGGCTGGGAGCAGATCCCGGGCATCGGAGCCAAGACTGCTGACAAGATAGACGAAATGCGCTGGCCGAACGGACCACAAGAAAGAGGGAACAAGTTCAGTTCCTGGTCTGGTCTAGAAGCTATACCGGGCATAGGTCCCAAGACCACCGAGAAGATGCAGACATTCGCCACTGCTCATGATCCCTTCGGTCTGTACAAGACCGAGAAGAAAATGAAGAGGGTACGTAAGTGGATTCAGAAAGAAAGGTCAGTTCCAGCCCCTACTCACAACGGTCAGCAGCTAGCCGAAATTATCATGCGGGACCAGAACAACGGAGGAAGGTTCACTAAAGGACCTCGTGTCGTGTACGCTGGCATAGCCCGCTCCCTCAACCTTCAGGATGTCATAGAGAACCGCAGATCACGAACGGGGCAAACTGAAGAAGAGATACTGGCAACCCTCAAGCGTCCTGACCTGCTCGAGTTCTGTTCTCTGCGGTGCTACGACGACACGGACGAAGAAGTGTACGTTCGTGTTAACAGGTATCAATTCCCGAAGCTGAAGCGCACGATCGGGAACATAGCCCTGAATCACGATGTGATTGTTGTCGTAGGCAACCGCATAGCAGGCTTCGGAACTCCTGTTATGGTCGACAAAATCCACGTCATAGATCCGGAGAATTGAAAATGACCGTCGACATTTCAAAGTCAGATCCGGAGCTGATCCAGGCAGTAGATCGTATGGACACCGAGACTTTCGCCCGACATATGGAGGTCCGACATCCGGAGTCTCTTGCTGGCTTGCCCGTACTGTGGTTCTCCGACGACTATGTTGAGGAATGCTATCGGGCTTTTCACAGACAGCTTCACAAGTTTCGTTATCACCTGGCCCACTATCACGAGGAGAACTTATGTTCTATCTTCTAGTTTGCCGGGAATGCGATGACCCGGAACGACCGCTGCCTATCCCGTTCGAAAGTCCTGCAGAACGCGGCAAATGGGCAGCCGAGCGGAACAGGCCACGATAAATGGTTCGTTATAGACCAGAAGGAGGATTAATGCAAGTCATGGGATTTACCGTATGGGTTCGTGTTCCAGACAATATGAACGCGAATCAGGTATCAGAAGAAATAAGAACCTCAGTGGGTTTCGGTCAGGCCCAGGTTGTTCCGCAGTTCGTATTTCCTGATCCTCCGGAGTCGAAGAAGTTTCATTCAGAGATGCTAGCCCACGACGGATACGCGAGTCACTGCCATACTATCCGGGCCGATCACCTCGGAGTCCACCGAAAAGAATGGGACGACAATGTGTAGTCACCAGCTCAAGAAGAACTCAGTCCACTGCGGCGGCTGCCACAGAGACTTCGGCGGAGTCACAGGATTCGACAGTCATCAAAGATTCGATCCTTTTCGATGCCTGCCTCCGCCTTACCCCGGCTTGATCGAAGACAAGAATAGAGTATTCAGGCAGGCCCGCCGGGGGATAACCGGCCCAACGGCCGCCCTGCCCTAGGCCATACAGGCCAGCCTTAGTAGGGCAAGGCCAAACGCACCTAAAACCGGCCCTAGCCCTAGGGCAGGGCGCTGCTGGCCAGGGTAAACGCCCCGGCGCTGGGGCCAGCCAGGCAGCCCGGCCAGCAAAACGGTCATTATAACGGTTGTGTAACGCTAAGCCCAATAGTAACTTTCCGGCTACGGTACGGCGTAGCGTTGGCCGCACAGCACGCAGAACTCCGGACCTCGGGACTGCGTGACCGCTTCAAGGTTAGGAAAGGTATGTTCACGAATGTCGTACTGGGGGCAATCTCGATAGCGGTACTTGTACCGACGGCTCAGGCAGCAAGCGCTCACGTTCGTCAAGATCTGCCGACGCCAACTGCACTTCCTCATTCTCAAGTCAGTCCGGTAGTAACTCATCGGTTGGTTGTGGTTCAACCGAGATACTACGAGGTACGTCCGGGGGACACTCTGTCAGGCATCTCCGCTCACCTATATCACAACGCAAGTTACTGGCCTCGTCTGTACGAACCTAACAAGAGGATCATTGGTAATGATCCCAATCTGATTTATCCAGGACAGAAAATCGCAGGAGGCTGGCCCGGCGGATCATTCGGCGCATGCGTCGTAGCACGCGAATCCGGCGGTAATTCCCAGGTCATGAACTCTTCGGGTCACTACGGGCTCTATCAGTTCAGCGCCAGCACCTGGGTCGCGTACGGCGGCAACCCGGCAACCTTCGGTCACGCGTCCATCAGCGAGCAAGAATCAGTGTTCATGAACGCCATGGCCCGAGGCGGTCAGTCGAACTGGAGTCCGTACGACGGATGTACCTCATGATGTGTGCTATAATGGGGTATGGCAAGAACACAACCTCCTCAATCAGGCGAACGATTCGGGCGATGGCTAGTCACTGGCAAGTCTTTCATGTCGAGAGGTCATCGATTCGTCCCATGCGTATGCGACTGTGGAACAAAGCAATATGTTCTAGTATTTTCTCTGCGCAATGGAAGCTCACTGAGCTGTGGCTGCTGGCGTCGCGAACGCTCAGCTACGATCGTCTCGGAAACCCGCTGGAAAGACTCACACGGACTGAGCAAGCATCCGCTGTATTTGAAGTGGAAGCGAATCCTGCGTCGATGCTACAATCCGAAAGCGCACAACTACCGATGGTATGGCGGTCGAGGCATCGGCATGTGCGAAGAGTGGTACAACGATGCCGGAGCATTCATTCGCTACATCGAGAAGGAACTCGGTCCAAAACCATCACCCCAGCACTCCCTCGATCGAAAGAACAACGATGGCGACTACGAGCCAGGGAATCTGCGCTGGGCTACTCCAAAGGAGCAAGCCCAAAATCGTCGACCCCGCAGCCGGTGACGAGAAAAATACTTCTGGCGCTACTTATCGCCATCTCAGTTATCACTGTTACGCCAAGTCTGTCAGCGCAGGCTTCTACAACGGCTCCTACGGTCACAACGAGTACTCTCGGAGACCGAATTCTGAACAAAGCCGAGACGAAAGCATGGCACTGGTACAGTTACGGTGCGGCCGGACCGACATACTTCGACTGCTCAGGACTGGTGTACTGGGCAGCAGGACAGCTCGGTATCTACGTCCCCCGAACAACTGGCGGTATGCTCGCCGGATCGAAGCACTTGTACCGAATCTCGCTCAGTCAGATCCGTCGGGGCGACCTCGTGTTCTACGGCAGCGGTCACGTAGAACTGAACACGGCCTGGCCGCACACCTCGTTCGGCGCGCATCACTCGGGAACGCAGGTGTCATGGCGAGGATGGAACTCGTACTATCACCCAACGTACGCGATGCGACTACGATAGGAGAAGCAGTGAACATTCTCGTCCGCATCTATAGGGCCAACCCTCTTCGCCCTCACTGCTCAGCAACGCATCACGTTCTTCTCTGCCGACTACTCGGTATGAAGGGGACTAGATGCCCGGCAAAGGACGCATTATGAGGTTCTGGATATGTGTAGCGGCACTAGTGGTCCTGATCGTATCGATCATGATGATAATCCTTAACTGGGTAGCGCCAGTTCCGCAGTAGACCAGGTCCAGGTCGGCAGCCGGTAATGGCTAGAGACTGGGTTTTACAGCAGAGGGCTGACGGTCCCGCTAGCAACCTGGACATTGCTTCTCCAGTACCCTGTGTTATATGCTTTAGCTAACAGCACCAGGCATACGCAGGAGGCAAGACCATGAGCAACAAACCCAGCAATGCACGAGTAGACTTCACGGCCGGATACATGGCGGCAGTCGATAAGTACCGATATCTCGGATATCCAGAGACCCCAGACAAAGAGAATGAGTATCTTGCGGAGTATCTTGAGGAAGCAGACAAGGCCGGTCAGGACTACGCGGAGATCCTCGCTCACAGCGACCCTAAGATCAGGCAAGCCGTCTACGAGGCAGCGTACGAGGCTGCTCACGACAAGGCTAAGACACTAGGACTATCGACTAGCGAAGCGCACCGGCTGGCCGACGACGTTACCGACGTACCGTAACCCGCAAGCGGGAAGGACCGGCCAGCGACTAAAACTGGCCGGGCCTTCTTCATGTCTACAGCGCAGGAGGCTTAACGCCGAAGTAGTCATCTTCAATGCCTACGACCGCTCCAGTTCCCTGCCACTGACACGTATAGGTCTGTATATCGGGACCAGTCCAGCCTGTCGTGTCAATATCGAAATGAAATGCTCCAGCCCCGTCGTGGACCGGAGTGGGCGTCTGCACTGCCCCAGTCCCGGCTCTGTACTTGAAAGTCGTAGTCGTAGGATCTGCAGGATTTCCGAAAACATTCTTAAACAAAGCAGACGAGCGCACGAGCGATCCGCTAACATAGATGTTCACGTCGAAACTTCTCCGTCCTTTACTTCCACCGAGTTTGCCAGGTAATTACGGACAGCTACGGTAGACGAGTAGTTGTCCGTTTGTACTGCGCTGACGTCTTCGTTAGTTATCTCTACAGTTGCAGAAGAGTTCACTACTGTCACCGTATTCGATAGAGAATGAGTAACTGTTACCTGGCCGGGCAGGGAGGCGACAATTCCCCAGGCGATCCATCCGGTACGAATGCGCTCAGAAGGCTTACGCTGCACCTTGCGCGGAGGTAGTGCCCGGGTATGCCCGGTAGGCGGCAGCCCGCTCAGACCGCGCCCCGGCAGCATCCCTGTTCGTATCTGACCCTTATCCCGCCTCGTTAGCCTGTAACGGAGTACAGGCTTGCTCGAGGGACGTGCTCCCAGGGCTGTCGGTACAAACGGACCAGGTATAATCCTAGACCGAACATTCGGTACAGCCTTAGCCTGTCGAGGTCGAACATGACCGAACGGCGGTATGCCTGACAAGCCAGTATCCGGCAGCATCCCGGTCCGCAGCGACATCCGTGGGGCACGAACGAATCGCCAGATAGGACGCACGAACTGGGTGCGCTGGATTACCGGTTGATATACCGTCCCGGCCGGGGCAAACGGCGAAGGAATGAGACGCGAGGTAGCCCGCAGTACCTTGTTCTTATTTCGTAGCACAACGGGAACGGGAACCGGAACAGTTAGCGAAGCAGGATATCCGGTCGTAATCCGTTGCCTAGGCTGACGCTGGATCTTTGCCGTAGCGCAACGAGTCTGCTGAACAGGAATACCGGACAGACCCTTACCCGGCAGCATCCCCGCCCAAAGCTTTTGGGCGGGCTGACGCTGTAGCCTGTATCGAGTACTGACCTTGATTGTCGGCGCACTGACAGCCTGATAAATCGCTCCGGCCGGTACAAATGGAGGCGGACACAGCCTAGACTGTACTGGCCGAATTCTCTGCTTATTGCGTACAACTACGGGCACCGGCACGGGTACGGTTAGAGAGCCGCGCTGACCTGCCCTGAGTGTTCCCGAGTTGCGTGTAACCAAACGTGCCGCGCGCGGGCGTATGTGCCCTGCTGGCGGTATGCCGCTAAGCCCCTTGCCCGGCAGCATGCCCGTGAGCAAGGTCATCCGTGGCTGGCGTTGCAGCCTGTACTGAGTACGAGTCTTGATCGTTGGCTGCGGCTGAGAAGGATAGGCAAATGGCGGGATAACGATACCGGGTATCAGCCGAGACTGGACCGGCCGGATCTTCTGTCGGTTGCGCAGTACAACCGGAACAGGAATCGGTACAGTAAGGCTCCCGCGCTGCCCGGGAAGAATCCGGCTAGCACTTCGAAGAAGCGGAGCTTGACGACAACGCAGCACCACGGGACGAGGAACAGGTACCGTAAGAGAGCCGCGCTCACCTCGAGCTAGGCGAGATGGAGAGAGGCGGGGTGGACCACGATGCGGGGCAGCAAGGACGGCAGGCCGAGTTGGCGTGACAATAACTACAGCACCAGGAGCAAACGGACCGCTGATGCTACCCCGTGGCCTGACAGCTAGTCTAACTAGCCGAGGACGAACATGCGACATCGGGGGTATGCCAGAAAGTCCCTTGCCAGGAAGCATACCTGTTGTCAGCCTCTGCTTAGGCTGAACACGAAGCGGAGGAACGGTTTTCCGAGTAGTACGAACAACTATCGGAGGAACTTGTGTTCCGGGAGTTAGTCGCAATGCCGGAGCACAACGAAGCTGAGGCTTCTTCATCGTGATCGGAGCATTAACCGGCTGAATTGCCGTCACTACAGCCGTTGAGATAATTGGACCGGAAGGTGGCAGCGCGAACGGAACTCCGGGGAATTTACTTGCTAGCGGAGCAAATCTCCCGGGAGGATACTGCCCAGCCGGTGATGACGACTGCGCAGGTACGGTAGCCGTGAAAATCATGCCCTGGGAGCCCTGTACCGTGGAGGTACCCTCCGCGCGGACCGTCCAGGTCAGCCCCGAGCTATCCGAGACTGTCCAGGTATCAACACCGGAAAAGTTATTGGATACCCCGGCGACCAGGGCGACCAGGACAGAGCCGGGTGGAGGACTGAAGGAAGCGGTTGTCGCGGACTGCCCGGTGTTTACCGCCAGCGTCACGCCTGCGGGAGAGGAACCGTCTATCGACGGGGTAGATCCGCTAGCCGCTTTGATCTCATAAGCTGCGAACGCACCGCCATTAGTTCCGGTGTCGTTAGATCCGACAAGAGCACCGGTCCCGGCGGTTACTGTACCAGTGAAATGACCGCTGCCTGCCCCGTCGAAGGCGTCGGGTCCAACGTTCTGGTCGAAACTGTTATTGGCCGCCGCGCCGCCGAAAGCGCCGGTCCCGTTATTATACGCAACCGCCCAGACCAGCAGGGAATTACTGAAGCTAGGGGTGATTGTCCCCTGAGCTTTGTTGCTGACCTGGAGGTTAGCGCCGCCCGCCTCGACACCGCCGGTCAGCACCAGGACTTTCAGCGCAATGGAAGGTGCGTTAGCGTTGGACTGACCCGAAGACAGGGTGGCGGTAACAGTTATAGCCACGATTACGACCCTGCCGTTCCAGAATCCTCATGGCCTGTGAGAGTCAGGATCGTGAACGGGAGGTTGTTGAACGTGGAGGTGACAGACAGAACGTTCCCGATAGTGTCTATTGCGGTATAGATCCGCGAGGACACTAGATTCATTCGGTCACCTTCCTCAGACTAGCAGTTGATCTTAGCCAGTCACCTCTCCCCAGAAATTCGTAACGACTACGGAAGGCGTTCCGGTAGTGCTAGACAATGTAACGCCGACATCTAGCTGAATAGCCGCCTGAGTATTCAGGGTTGACACAGTTCGCAGGGCAGCTGTCTGTGGCATAGGACCAATTACTGGAGTTCCAGTCAAACCGACGTTGAACAACGAGAAGAACAAGCCAGACCCGTTGATAGCTCCGACCGACTTGCTGATCGTCCTGATAGTTCCGTCGTACTGAAGAAAGCACTGCCAGGCCGTAGCAGATGCGCTGACAGCCAAGGCTGTCGTGACACACAGGACCGCCGCACTGCCGATAGCTCCTGCGACCGCTCCGGCGTAGAACCCGAGCGTACAGGTCGGAGTTGCGCTGGTGCTCGTGATTTCGACTTGCGCCCGAAGGCTGACGTGAGCACCGTTCTGAAGAAAGCTTCCCGGAATTACCGGCGGGGGATCAGGAGTACCGAACGTTGGAGACGCAGCAGTCACCGCCGACCCAGCTGACGATGACTGCTCTCCCGCTGGCCATCTATACAGTGTAGCCATTACTCAGCCAACCCCACAGCAGGACCGAGATCATCCGAAGCGATCTTGTGAGACTTTACCAGCGAGAGGATCTGATAACCATATTGACCGGAATATATGGGAACATGCGCTGAAGTTCCGGTAATCACCCATATCCCCTCCTCTCCTCCTCCAGGTAGGAGGACTAGAATTTCTTCCGGGGTCATAGGACGAACAACTACGCCCAATATAGGACCCCCTCGAGTTAGATCTATCGGTGCTGCCAGGATGAAATCGCCGACTTCGCAGTCTGCTACTATCGGGACTGACATGGTTTCTCCTAACGCGCTGCCAGTAGAAGATTATTCCTCCCACTCCACGTCGATAACCCACGCGAGTGGGGTTGTGAGAGCGTTGACGCGGTTGACAAGAACGATACCGTTGGCGGTACCCTTCAAGATCTGCCACTCATCGGGCTGCTCCCAGTTCAGGATACCGCCGCCCCGTGAAGAGCAGGAGATCTGGTACGGGTCGGTCGTGCCTGCGCCGAACGTCGGTGTTGTCGTGCCAAATGCAGTAGCATACTGAACCAGCGGCGGAGGATAGTTCTGATTCAGGGGCACGTTGGCGACAATTGTCGTGAGCGTAATGGTCCCGGCCCATGTTCCCGTAGCCGGGGCGATGCCAAGCGTGCAGTTCTGGTCGGGCGGAGCCGAAGCAGAACCAACCGTAATCAAAGAAGCATCCACGCGCTTCAGGTTGTATCCGGAGCCTGCCGGAGACATGAGATAACCGAATGCAGTGTCCACGGCGATAGCCGTAGCGGACTGGTACTTTGCGTGATAGCGCCCCATGATTCACTCACTGTCCCTTGATTGTAGAACTGCCGATTTGCCGTGCTAGATCATCTAGTGCTGATTGTGCTTCCTCTGCCGTGGCGAACCAGGCAATAGGAAATGCATTCCCGCTATTCTGTTCTGGAATGGGTCCGACTTCAATAGCCCATAGCTTGCTTTCAGGAGCTGGTGGACTAGCGAACTGATTGACCACTAGTGCCCAGATCCGGCTAACGTTCAGGTATGCTGGTCCAGGTCCAGGATTGCCGATGTAATTGGGAACTAGTATTGCGTCCGCCATTGTTCTTTCTCCTTGTTGTTGTTAGTTGGTGTGGAAGGATACGGTTGCCGGACCCGAGTCTAGCCGAGTGAACGAGCATCCGTTACAGTCGCTCGGAGTGCCGATCGTGTAGATGCTGGTGCCGTCGACGGTCTGCTTTCCTGCGTCGAACACGTCGGAGTTAAGATGCGCGATTCGGAGATCTACAACCGGAGGCTTGTCCTGTACGCCTTCCCAGTCGCTGAACATAACGATCTGATGAACAGACGACGACGCCCAGGTATGAGATTCGCGAATGAAGGGGTCTGAGGTAATTAGACCGGAAGGCATTTCCGACTCCTTTGTTGACGAGACATCTACTACGGGCGACTTGACTACAGAAGAACGAGACCATTGACCGAAGTCCTTGGAAGTAGCCTCGTGCAGACGAACATCTACATCTGCTCCGCCGAGAGGAGGACGATCGAGATTCTGGAACAGGACACAGCGAGGATCGGGTTCGACATGACCGCCGGACCACGCGATTGCCTGCCAGGCGAAAACTGCAAGGTTTGCGTCTAGCACGCGCTTCACGGCCCAGTAACCTCCATATACGCCGACCCTGTACGGAAGCTTCAGAGCGTTGATAGCCTGGAAGTAATGACCAACTGGACCGAGTTTGGTCAGTGCATTCGCTGGCGTATCGGGAAGAGAGGGTGCGTAGTCAGGGATATCGAAGTCGACCGCGAAGTACACGCACATGTCCGGTGGAGCACCAAGCTCTGATAGCTGGCTATGAGCTAGCTTACCGTCAGCACTCCCCTGAATAGTCCCCTTGGCCGCCGCATTGGCCGCGTACTCAAACGCGAGGAACACTGCAATGCCGGCGGCGCGAAGAGCAGCAGCCTCTGTCTTCGTGATGTTCTTGCCCATGGAGCTGAAGCCGGGCACGCTGTCCCAGCCGATGTATCGACCAACAGCGGTTACGCCTGCTGCCTTGAGCTGGAACATCGATGGGCGGGAAGTCGAGTAGTCGAGTATCATGATGCCTCCTTACGCCTAGTATACCACTACGGGAGCTGGTACTTTATTCTGAACAGTTCCGACTGAACATCGGACAGTCTGTCATTGAGTTTGGCCATCTTTTCTTGCGTTACTTTAAGTTCACTTCTACATGAAGCAAGGTCTTCTCGCAAGTTATCGATTGAACTTTCCCATATCTCTTTTGCTCTTTCATATGCTCCTGCGTCTACCGCTACCTGAGCTGCTTTTCCCTGAGCTTCGGTAGCCTTCGAGGAGAGCCTGTACGCATACAATCCCACAATGAGACTGAGAATTGCCAGAAGTACCTCTATTATTCGGTCAGTTGTCACCCCCGTGCTCCCCCTGTCTAGTCGGTAGCCGCGGATAAATGACAATGACAGGTTCTGGCCAGCTAGCTATAACCAGGACTGTAGCAGCGAACGCGAGCCATACGACGATAGCTATCCAAGCCCTGAGATTTCCCTCGTGCCAGAGCCACATATATCTGAGGGCCCAGGCTGTCTTGAGAATTGAGGCTAGAGCGAATGCTACGCGATCTCTCTTCTTTACGAATGCGCCCAAGAAACAGGCTGCTCCTACCGTTATCCAGATTATTCCCCATGTCATCTCTGACAGAAACGGATACGCAAGAGCGACAGGAATCTGATCAGTAAGAAGGCTGTAACCGTACAGAATATCAAGTACAGCAAGAAACAGCAAGAACGCTCCTCTATGTCCCACGATTCTCCTCAAGTTCATGATCATATTACATTCCTTACATCGGGATAACCATAAGACGCCGGTCAGAGAATGTACCTGTACCAGAAGTGCTAACACGATATTTAGCGGTAAACGTATTAACACCAGGGGTCAGGATCGTGCTATGGAAGAACACTGCGCCGACCCGCTGCCCGGCCGCGTTCGCCGCTACCTGGATCGCTCTGTTATCCACCTCCGCGTTCGTCGTCGCCCCGGTGATTCCGTAACTCATCCACGCCGCGTTCGAGGAGTTCTGCATGTTGCAGTAAATGGCAACGATACAAGACGCCGAAGTTGTGACAGTTACCGTTGGTCCTGTCGTAGCTAGATTAGCATAAGTGGTGGATGTAGTCGTTTCAGAAGTAGTAATAAGATCAGCCGATACAGTACGAGCAGCAATGGCGTTTGCTGCGGTAGACACGAACAACTGTCCGGCAGCAGTTGCCAGTGCAGGAGCGGTCTGATTCAGGTTGTCTCGGACGTAGGTGTTGAACTGGGCAGCCGTGAACACAGTGTTAGCTACCGCAGTCATGGGAGCAGTCCATGCCATTACATTACTCCATGTTCTTTGTTCTCGGCTATTAGATCTGCGACAGTTTGCCCGTGCGGACAGCGCTGATTGATCGCTAGCCAGTGATTCTTCGGGAACCAGTTCCTGGTATGCGGAATAGGTCTCAGGTTAAGGACCTCCGTTATCTCAACGGCGTCTCTAGGCCACTCAACAAGACAAGTCCACTGACAGTTAATACAACAGAATTCTGTCTGAAGAGGAGCTAGCTTCTGAGCACTGTTACAGCCGGGTCGTTCGCAGTCTGCAATCCACATCCCACTGTAAACCCGTGCCTGGATAAATTTCATGTTCCGAACAACCCTACGTCAAATTTTCCTTGAGTTGCATGATCGAAAATAAAAACTTCAGTCGGACTATCAAGACCGAATGATCCGAATTTACCGACATCGAACTTACCGAAAGTAGCATCGTCGAAACGGAATTGTCCAGACGCTGGCTGCGGTGCCTTTTCGCATCCGAATGTCGTTAGTACTTCCATTCCAGCCTGAGAGATAAAATGACTTATAGACTCTATGAAGAAATCGTCATCAAGACCTGTCTGCCGATCGACGATATGCACTCGATCAGACAAGTCTCTGTAGAGCATCTGGAACAATCTGAATCCATTTATGTTGAAAATAGGAATGGTTATAGCGGGTCGTCTCTGAGAATAGTACGCCAGATAGATATTGGCTATAGCTTTCGCATCCTCAACGCTAGTAAAACCGACATCAATGGTATTTGGCGGAGATTTTGTTTTGTAGGAAGCAACAGACGGAGTATCTTGTACATTGACCTGAACCGTATTAGCAACTGGAACAAGATTGGCTCGCAATTGCAATCCAGAGATAACACTGTCAGCTAGCCCCTGAATAGAGATTGTTGCCGACTGTCCAGAAGTACGGTCCAGAGTTATGCTGACTGATCCTCCCGGCATAATGGTGTAGTCTATATCCTGAACGGGAATAATTGCGTTCATGAACGGATCAGAAGCCTGCACTGATATCTGCAGTGTTGTCGCATTCGGAATAGAAATCGGAGATCCGTCCGACTGCCACACGACAGAAACAGCTCCATTAACGGCTCTCTGCGGAAGCTCGAATGAAATAGTATTAGTGATATCAACCCATCCTGTTCTATACTCGACAGGTGGCGAGTATACGGCCGTAGACGCATCGTCTGAAGAACCGATTGAACTGGTAAAGGTTGCCTGCACTGTCGTTGAGACTGTACGGAGCAAACGATGATGCCTGTCCCGATAAACGAACTTACCGTCGCTAGCCACGAAAGCTATAGCAGGCGGACCTTCACATGACAGTACCCTGTTCAAAGCCGTCATTCCGTCCGTGCCTTCTTCCCACCACCAGGGCATAATCGTAGCCCCGGGATCAAGATCACGAGCTACGGCTGGCCAGCCTATTGCGTCTAGAATATATCCAATCGCTGTTCCTGTCCTGACAGATGAATAAAGCTGCGTTGAGATATTAGCTTGCGCCAATAGCGCAAGTGAGTCTAGACAGGAGAAAGTAACTGATAGATCATCGGGATTAGGACTAAGAGTAAACTCATCAATATATCCCCGATACAGAGCATAAGTCGTGTCATCCTGAGTTACTGTCGCATAGACAGGGCGACCAGGAACTAGTTTTCCGAATAGGGGTCCCGTTGAACTATCTGGGCTGTATTTTTTGCTAGAATTATTAACCAAGAATGAGAATGTTCCGGGCTTAGCAGGAGACAAGGCTCGCTGCTGGTCTCTGCCAAAAGAGACAGAAACATTTCCTCTGACTCCAAGAAAATCATTTGTGATTTCCTCATTAGGTCCGCTAAAATCACCGTTGTTGTCCCAGTCCACATAAATGTGGAAGACGGGGTAATTTCCTGCCATTAGATCGCCGCCTTCGGAAGTCGCCCGGTCCGTCGCAAATCGTCAATTGCACGAACTAGGTCGTTCTTGTCTCCAACATAATTGGGAAAATAGAAATTGTACGTATCTCTAGAACCTGCACGACCGTGATCAGGCACCAGGTGCTCGCGTCTGCCTGTTCCGTTATACATCGGAGGATTCCAGCCGGGCTCAAGCCAGCCTCCCTTATCGTAGCCTCGCCCAGTGCCGATACCACCATAAGCATTCCGCAACCCGGGACCGTAGTTCCACTGAGCGTACTTGATCGCGGAATACACGTTAGCCATAGGATTCTCACTGACCCCGTAGGCAAATGGTCCAGTTGCGCGATACTTGCCCGCAAAAGCCTGGAACGTCCCGCGGATAACCTGCATCAAACCTACGCTGGGATGACCGGCGAACCAGTTGGAGTCCCACTTGTTGACGATAGTCGGATTGCCTCCGGACTCTGTCTGCATCTGATAGAGCACAGCATCAACTAGCTGTTGCGATGAACCAGCCTGTGACAATGCCGAGCTAACTACACCGCGCCATTGCTGCACTCCTGCGCCAGGATGATAATTGCCGATGCTATCAATTGCCGCTGCTTTAACTCTTGCGATCAGATCGGCCTGCATAGACGCGATAGCACTTGCCTCGGCACGCTTCATGAAAGAAATCTCATGAGTAGACTCGTACGGAACTGACGTGCCAAGACCGCCGACCAATCCGCCAGAGGCCATTCCGGGAATGCCCATTGCCTTAAGCAGATAAGCGTACTTCTGCGTACGGTATTTGTCTACAACTGCTTCTCCAGACTCCAGCAACGACAAGTGCTTATCGCCGCCGCCGAATCCAGGAATTTTACCGATTTTCCCGCCCGCCGCATGAAACTCAAGATAGCCAGTCTGTGCGTTCTTGATATTCTGTTCAGCAAAAGTGATCTTGCCCGAGCCAGCTCCGTGTACGCCGACATTCACGGTCTTGCCGTGCATCGCGTTGATCTTCCGCTGCAGACCGTTCACGTAATTCGTTGCGTCTCTGGCTGAGAACCCGGAGTTCTCAAGATCTCTTATGAGCTGCTGCCGTGCGCTTCTTCCCCGATTTGTGTTCTCTGAAGAGGAGGCAATGAGATCTGTCCATCTCCTCATATCTCGATTAACATGATTAGACAATAGCAGATCCTGCTGAAACATCTGATTTGTCATGCCTTTGAGAACATTAGTGAAGTTCCCAGCACTGATCGCATTTTTTGCGACAATTGAGTTCATTCCGGCCAGGCTAGTCGAGTTCTTCCCGACCCACTTGTCTACATTTTGCAGAGATACCGTACCGGGACCAAGCGCGTTATTAATGTAGTCGACCATAACGCTGCGCGCTTCTTTGTTATGGCCGACGTACTTGAGAATCTCTCCGGAGCCTGTCGCTACAACCTTGGTGAGGTCCTTGGTTGATATGCCCTGAAGCTGAAGTGCGTCCGTTGTCTTCTGCAGTGCCGGAATAGAGATGCTATACAGCGTGTTCGAATACGCGAGTGACTGCTCATTCAGGCCGGTCAGGTTACCCTTGGCGAGCTTCATGGCCTCAGCCAGGCCCGACGGACTCTTGAACTTAGCAGTTGTACCCGAGATAGACTGCTGGAACTGATTGAAAGTCTGCTGTCCGCCGAGAATTACGTTCAGGAGATTATCCTCAGAGCTGATGACCTTCTGCATAGCCGGAACAGTCTCTTGCATGAAGATATTCGTCTGCGCGTTCTGTGCAGCAGCAGCACGACCCGTTCCCAGTGCGAGAGCCCGCTGTGCGTTGGCGGCGGCCATTGCCTCAATCGTGAGTTCTTTCAATTTCTGAGCATCGGCCGTAAGAATATCCTTGCTCGTAAT
>WNFX01012757.1_pt1 | contig 15747 bp, 21 predicted proteins | sample 5400111 | NCBI WGS metagenome assembly WNFX01 (sample SAMN13153363, study PRJNA577476) | soil metagenome | isolation source: 40 cm soil or saprolite under grassland replicate 1 | place: USA:California | collected 2016-06-15 | reverse complement strand
TTCCACACGCGCTGCCCCATCCGGGTGCCCAGCTGCTCGGAGAACGAGCAGGTCCTGAAAGAGATCTCGCCGGGGCACTGGGTGGCGTGTCAGGTTCGCGCCTAGCATCACTCGACGGCGGCACGTTCGACGAGCTCGCCGAGACTCTGTCGGCCCTCGGGGCCTGACCTATCCCTCGGATACGCGTCGGGGAGGTCGAGCTGTTCTACCAGCGGACGGGGCCCGCTCGACCGCCCTCACTCGTCCTCGTCATGGGCTGGGGCGGCGACCACACCGCCTGGGCGCTCCAGGTCGCCGCCCTTGCCGCCGAGTTCGACGTCATCGCCTTCGACAATCGAGGCGCGGGACAGAGCGCTGCTCCTGACGTCACCTATTCGATGGCGGACATGGCCGAGGACGTGACCGGGCTGATGGACGAGCTGGGCGTCCGGAGCGCGCACATCGCGGGAGCGTCGATGGGCGGCATGATCGCCCAGGAGGTGGCCCTCCGGCATCCCGGCCGCGTGCTCAGCCTGCAGCTCCACTGCACGACGGCCCATGTCGACGAGTGGGGCCGCGCGGTCATCGATAACTTTCTTCGCGCCAAGGCCCACGGAGGCGTGGAGGAGTTCACCCTCTTCGTGCTGCCCTGGCTCCTCTGCCGGAAGACCTTCGCGGAGCGGCGCGATTTCGTCGAGATGTGGATCCAGCGAGCCCTCGAGTATCCCTTTCAGACGACCCTCGTCGGGCTGAACCGGCAGGCTCAGGCCATCCGCGGCCACGACACGCGTGATCGGCTGGGCAAGCTTCGCGTGCCCACCCTCGTCACCACGGGCACCGAGGACATCCTGGTGCCGCCTTCCGCCTCGGACGATCTCCACGAGCGCATCGCCGGATCCGAGCTCGTCCGCATTCCCGAGGCAGGCCACATGCACTTTCTCGAGCAGGCTCCCGCCTTCAACGAGACCGTCCTGAGCTTTCTCCGCAAGCACCTCAACTAAGCAGGCGGGCTGCTACCGTTTCTGGTCGGAAAGCTTCACCGCGAGCTCGCGGAGGCGCTGCTGGGTCGCGGGGCTGAGCATGGCGGCGAAGCCCGCCGGATCGGCCTTGGCGCGCTCGACGGCCTGGAGCATCTTCTGCGCGTCGCCGCCGCTGTTCTGCGTGAGCTCGGTGAGGACCTGGCCGGCCACCGCGTAGAACTCCTGGGTGAGCGCGTCCGAGCCCGTGAGGGCGCGCACCTGCTGGTCCGCCGTCACGCCCTGAGGGTTCTTGGCCAGCTCGGCCGCCCGCGCATCGGGGTCGAGCATGATCTGGAGCGTCTGGCCGAGGGCGTCCTGCGATCTCGGATCGAGGGGCTGGGCACCGGTCGACCCCGCGCTCGTGAGGAGCGCCAGCGCCACCACCGGCACGAGGCGACGGAGGATCACTCCCAGAGGTAGCTGGTCGGGTTGACCGACTGGCCTTTCACCTGGATCTCGTAGTGGAGGTGCGGGCCCGAGGATCGCCCGGTGTTGCCGGACAGCGCGACCACTTCCCCACGCTGCACCTTCTGGTTCACCGTCGCCTGGAGCTTCGAGAGGTGACCGTAGAGCGACTTGGTCTCGTGGCCGTGATCGATGATGAGGGTCTGGCCATATTCCGGATGGATCCCCGCGAAGACCACCGTTCCGGGAGCGGGCGACTTCACGGCCGTGCCGATGGGCGCGCCGATGTCGAGACCGCTGTGGAACTCGGACCTGGACGACCAGGGCGACACGCGGCCGCCGAAGCCGGAGTTGACGGGGCCGCGCAGCGGCCAGCGCGAGGGGAGGGCGGCGAGGACGCGCGTGGCGCGCACGAGGAACCGCTCGAGCGAGCGGAGATTCTCGCCCTCGTCCTTGACGAGAGAGGTCAGCCGCTCCAGCTCGTCACCGATGGCGCCCCGGTCGGGCCCTTCGCCCGTCCGCGCGGGCCCCGTCGGCCCACCCATGGCGCTGCCTCGCTTGGCCTTCCCGTCCTCGGGCCCAAAGGGCTCCCAGATCCTGGCCTGGAGGTCTCGCCAGCTGTCGATCTCGGCACGGAGCTCGCGCATGCGCGCCTGCGAGCTCTCGATCAAGGTCTGCTGCTCGGTCACGCGAGCGGTGAGCTGAGCAAGCGAGGCGCGCTCACGCCGGAGCTGGAGGTAGTCACCGTAGATGACCGCCAGGCCAATGGGAGCGGCGAGGAGCACGCCGAGAGCGATCAGGATGGCCCATCGGGAAAGAGCGAGACGGACGACGCGGCGTCCGTCGCCATGCACGACCAGGAGATTGAATTCTTTCGGTGTCCGCATGCTCCCTCAGCGCTTCAGCGGGACGACCGAGAAATCCCGAGTCGTCGTCGCCTCGGCGTTCGGGTTGACCTTCGTCATCCGGCAATGGCCCTCGAAGAGCACGCCTTCCTCCAGGACGACCACGGGCGCCTCCACGTCACCGAACACTCGCGCCGTGCGCTTCAGCTCCACGCGCTCGGTGCCCGAGATATTGCCCACGAGCTCGCCGCTCACCAGGACCCGCCCCCCGCGGACGTTCCCGTTGACGGCGGCCTTCTCGCCGATGATGAGGGTGTCCGTCGTCGAGATCTCGCCCTTGAACCGCCCGTTCAGCATGACCGTGCCACTGAACGTGTATTTCCCCTCGATCTCCGAGCCCTCGTCGATGAAGGCGGTCAGCCCGTTGCGGCCCGGCGACTTCCGCTTGCGCATCCACATGGTCGACCGGCAGCCTCCTTCACCGGTGCTGCGAGTGCGGCGCGCTCAGCAATCACCTTCCGGGCCCCAAGGCGGGTGGAAGGGAGTGATGGTGCTCGATCTAGCTATTGGAAGGATGTATGAGGATCTTCGCCCTTGTAGCACGCGCTCTTCCGAGGTGTCAACCCCGGAAATCCGCCCGCCGCCATGCGCGCTATGTCCGCGTCGCTTTGGGTTTGTTGACACCTGGAAACGGTCCGAAGTATCATCGGCGAATCCAGAGGACACCATGGACGACTTCTACCGGATCAAGCGGCTGCCCCCCTACGTCTTCGCCATCGTCAATGACCTCAAGACGAAGGCGCGGAGCCAGGGGCAGGACATCATCGACCTCGGCATGGGCAATCCTGACCAGCCCACCCCCAAGCACATCGTGGACAAGCTGGTCGAGGCCGCCCGCAATCCCCGCAACCACCGCTATTCCGCCTCACGGGGAATCACGAGGCTCCGCAAGGCCGTCACGACCTGGTATCGGGACCATTACAAGGTCGAGCTGGATCCCGAGACCGAGGCCATCGCCACCATCGGCGCCAAGGAGGGCATGGCCCACCTGGCCCTGGCCGTCCTCCAGCCGGGGGACGGGGTGCTGGTGCCGAACCCGACCTACCCCATCCACTCCTACTCGGTCGTCATCGCCGACGGCGACCTGCGCTCGGTGCCCCTGGTGCCGGGCGAGGACTTCTTCGCCCGCCTGCAGGAGGCGGCCCGTCTTTCCTGGCCCAAGGCCAAGATGCTCATCCTGTCCTTCCCGCACAATCCGACCACGATGTGCGTGGAGCAGGACTTCTTCGTCAAGGTGGTGGAGTTCGCCAAAGAGCACAAGCTCATGGTGGTTCACGACTTCGCCTACGCCGATTTCGCCTTCGACGGCTACCGGCCGCCCTCCTTCCTCGCGGTGCCGGGGGCCAAGGAGGTCGGGGTCGAGATCTTCTCGCTCTCGAAGTCCTACAACATGCCCGGCTGGCGGATGGGCTTCGTGTGCGGCAATTCGCGCATGATCCACGCCCTCGGCCGGATCAAGTCCTACCTCGACTACGGCGCCTTCCAGCCCATCCAGATCGCGGCCATCGTCGCCCTGGAGGGCGAGCAGTCCGTGGTGCGCGACATCGTGGAGCTCCACCAGAAGCGCCGCGACGTCCTCGTGGACGGGCTCAACAAGATCGGCTGGTGCGTGCCCAAGCCCAAGGGCACCATGTTCGTGTGGGCACCCATTCCCGACGGATTCCGCGCCATGGGGTCGCTCGAGTTCTCCAAGATGCTGATCCAGGAGTGCAAGGTCGCGGTCTCCCCGGGCATCGGCTTCGGCGAGTACGGCGAGGGCTATGTCCGGTTCGCTCTCGTCGAGAACGAGCAGCGCATCCGACAAGCGCTCCGCGGTCTCAAGACTCTGGGCGCCCGCTGACCGGGCGCGCAGAGCGACCTTCGGTCCTGCCATGAACGAGATCAAGATCGGCCTCCTCGGCCTCGGCACCGTGGGCAGCGGGGTCGTCAAGGTTCTCCAGAACCACGGCGCCGACATGGAGGAGCGCGCGGGCTGCCGCCTCCGCCTCCACGCCATCGCCGACGCCGAGCTCACGCGCCCCCGCGAGGGGCTCGACCTGAAAACCCTCCCTCTCGTCAATGACGCGGCCAAGGTGCTCGCCGATCCCGCCGTGCAGATCGTCATCGAGCTCGTGGGGGGACTCGAGCCGGCCCGCACCTTCATTCTCCGTGCCCTCGAGGCAGGCAAGCACGTGGTCACCGCCAACAAGGCGCTCCTCGCCCACCACGGGCCGGAGATCTTCGAGGCGGCGCGGCGCAACCGCGTCCTCCTGGGCTTCGAGGCCGCGGTGGCCGGAGGCATTCCCCTCATCCGCGCCGTCAAGGACGGGCTGCCCGCCAACCGCGTGCTCTCCGCCTTCGGCATCGTCAACGGCACGTGCAACTACATCCTCTCGAAGATGACGGACGAGGGGCTGGACTTCTCGATGGTGCTCAAGGAGGCGCAGGCCCAGGGCTATGCCGAGGCTGATCCTACCCTCGACATCGAGGGCATGGACTCCGCCCACAAGCTGCAGATCCTGGCCACCATCGCCTTTCGGACCGCGGTGGACTTGAAGGACATCCACACGGAGGGGATCACGGGCATCGCGCCGCAGGACGTGGAGAACGCGGCCGAGCTCGGCTATCGGATCAAGCTGCTCGCCATCGCCAAGACCTCCGACGGCGCCCTCGAGGCGCGCGTGCACCCGACCATGATCCCCGCCGCCTCGCCCATGGCCGCCGTCTCCGGCGTCTTCAACGCCGTGTTCATCACGGGCGACAACGTCGGCAACCTCATGTTCTACGGACGCGGGGCGGGCCAGCTGCCCACGGCCTCGGCGGTGTGGTCGGACACCCTCGAGATCGCCCGGCGCGTCGCCCACGGCGTCCCCGCCATGGAAGGGGACCTGCCCTCGATCAGCGAGCGGCCCCTGCCCCTTCGGCGCATGGAGGACATCCGCTCCTCCTACTATCTGCGCGTCATGGCCCTGGACCGGCCGGGCGTGCTCGCGCAGGTGGCGGGCATCCTGGGTCAGCACGAGATCTCGCTCGTCTCCGTCCTCCAGAAAGGGCGCGCCCAGGGCGAAGCGGTGCCCGTGGTGATGATGACGCACGAGGCCCGCGAGCGGGACATGCGCGCGGCCCTCCAGGCCATCGACAAGCTCCCCGTGGTCGCCTCGCGCACGACCATGATCCGCGTGGAGCCGGCATGAGCCTGTGGCCGGGCGTCATCGAGCGCTACCGGCAGTTCCTTCCCGTCACGAGCTCCACGCCGATCGTCACGCTGCACGAGGGCAACACGCCGCTCATCCCCGCCCCGCGTCTGGCCGAGGCCACGGACCCGAGCCTGCGCATCTTCCTCAAGTGCGAGGGCTTCAACCCCACGGGCTCGTTCAAGGATCGCGGCATGACCATGGCCATCTCCAAGGCCGTGGAGGCGGGCTCGCGCGCCGTCATCTGCGCCTCGACGGGCAACACGTCCGCCTCCGCCGCCGCCTATGCGGCCCGCGCGGGCATCCGCGCCTTCGTCATGGTGCCCAGGGGCGCGGTGGCCATCGGCAAGCTCTCGCAGGCGGCGATTCACGGCGCCACCGTGCTGGTGATGGAGGGCAATTTCGACCAGGCCCTCTCCATCGTCACCCAGATCGCGGAGCGTCACCCCGTCACCCTCGTCAACAGCCTCAATCCGTTCCGTCTCGAGGGGCAGAAGACCGGCGCCTTCGAGGTGGTTGATCAGCTCGGGCGCGCCCCCGACTACCACCTGATCCCCGTGGGCAACGCCGGCAACATCTCCGCGTACTGGCGGGGCTACCGCGAGTACCACCGCGCGGGCATCGCCAAGGAGCTGCCGAAGATGGTGGGCTTCCAGGCGGCCGGGGCCGCCCCCATCGTCGAGGACCGCGTGATCGCCGAGCCCAAGACCCTCGCCACGGCCATTCGCATCGGCAATCCTGCCTCCTGGGGGCTCGCCAAGGAAGCGCTGTCGGACTCGAGCGGCTGGATCGACGCCGTGACCGACGAGGAGATCGTGCGCGGCTACCGGATGCTCGCCCGCGAGGAAGGCATCTTCATGGAGCCCGCCTCCTGCGCCACGGTGGCGGGACTCGCCAAGATGGTCAAGGCGGGGAAGTTCGAGCCCGGCTCCACGCTCGTGCTGACCCTCACGGGCCATGGCCTCAAGGATCCGGACACCGCCCTCGAGTCGGCCACGCGCCCGGTGACCGTGCCCGCCCGCCTCGACGCCGTCCTCGCGCAGCTCGGACTCTAGCCGGACGTGCCCGGCGCGGCGCGGCTGGTCAAGATCCTTCTCGGGATCGCGATCAGTGTCGCCCTCCTCGTCTACCTCTTCTGGAACGTGGACGTCCGCGCCGTGCTTGCCCGGCTCGCGGATACCCAGTGGCGGTGGCTCGCCCTCAGCATGGCCTGCAACCTCGCCTCCCTCTGGGTCCGCTCCATCCGCTGGCGCCATCTCTTTCCTCGCGGCTCTCATCCGGCGCGTCTCTTCAACGCCGTGATGATCGGCTACATGGGCAACAACGTGCTGCCGCTCCGCGCCGGCGAGGTGCTGCGCGTCTACGTGGCGGCTCGCCACGGTCCTCGCGTGTCGACGGTGGTGGCCACCCTGGTCGTCGAGCGCGCGCTCGACGGGCTGGCCATCGGGCTGATTCTCGCCACCAGCCTGACCCTGGTGCCCACACCCCGTGAGATCGCCTGGGCCGCCGAGATGTTCGGCGCTTTCGTCTTCGTCCTCTTGCTCGCGCTCGTGGTGATCGCGGTGGCGCCGCTGCCCTGCCGCATCTTCATCCACTCCCTGACGTACCGCTGGCCCGCCATCGAGCGCCGGCTGCTTCAGGCCTTTGACGTCATGGCCGACGGCCTGCAGAGCATGCGGCGCCCCCGCCAGCTCGTGCCCATCGTGATCTGGTCCGTGATGGTCTGGATCTTCGTCGTGCTCGCGTTCTGGACGGCCTTCTGGGCGGCGAGCCTCGATCTCTCCCTCCTGGCCGCCCTCACCGTCATCGCCTTCGTGGGGCTCGGGGTCAGCCTCCCGTCGAGCCCGGGCTTCATCGGCATCATCCAGCGGGCTTCATCGGCATCATCCAGGCCGCCACCGTGCTCGCGCTGTCCTTCTTCGGCGTGCCGCGCGCGGACGCCCTCAGCTTCTCGCTGCTGCTCCACGCCGCGCAGTTCGTGCCCGTGACGGTCTGGGGCCTCGCCCTGCTCGTCGTGGAGCACGTGAGCCTCTCCGCCGCTTCGCAGAGGCCGGTCGTCTCCGCCAGCGAATAAGAATCGGAGGGGGGCTCCGCCCCCCTTCGTCGGCGGGTTTCTGGGCACCCCGCGGGCCCCTCTTCCCGTAAACGCACCGCCGCACGATGGCGTCTATCCCGTGAAGGCGCAGTCAGGACTCTTGCCAAACACGAGCCAATACGGGAGGACGACGACCATGAATCGACAAATCTCAGGCTGGACGACGGGCGTGGCGGTGGTGACCGGCATCTTCGCGGGCATCGCGCTGTGGGCAACGGTGGCAGGCGCCCAGGAGATCCGCGACGATCTCCGCGACATTCGCGGCGACCGCCAGGACATTCGTCGCGACACGCGCGACATCCGGGAGGACAGAGGTGAGATCCGGCAGGACAACCGCGAGATCCGGCAGGATGCCCGCGAGCTGCGGGGCGACCGGCAGAGCCTTCGCGACGCCATCAAGTCGGGCGATCCCCAGGCCATCCGGAACGCCCGCCGCGAGCTTCGGCAGGACCGGCGGGAGATGCGACACGACGTCGCCGAGCGCCACCACGATGTCCGGGACCTTCGCCAGGACCGGCATGAGCGGCACGGCGACGTGCGGGATCTTCGCCACGATCGGCGGGAGCTGCGCCGGGACGTGCATGCGAGGCGGGCGGGGTAGGACGGCCCGAGGGCGGCGGGGCCCCAGGCCCGGGTCTCCCGCCGCCCGACCCTGTAAACGGACGGCGGAGAAGTGTCGTCTAACCCCCGGGAGTCGGACCGAAGGCGGCCGGGCGGGGGATGCCGAAGCCAGTCCCGGCCAGGGTTTGGGCTCCCCGACAACCATGTGCGAAGATCGACGCCAGTGGAGACTCTCGCGCCGTCCGACGAAGCGCTCTGCAAGAGAGTCGCGGAACGGGACGGGGGAGCATTCGACGACCTCGTGGAGCGCTACCAGGAGCGGGCGTATCGCATCGCCTGGTCCATCGTGCGCGACCGGGAAGACGCCAAGGATTGCTCCCAGGAAGCGTTCATCCGCCTGCACGAGTCGGCGGGGACCTTCGCGGGGCAAGCGAAGTTCTCGACCTGGTTCTACCGCATCCTCGTCAACTGCTGTCTGGATCATCAGCCGCCGTTCGTGGATCCCATCGAGGCCGTGGGGGCGGAGCGACACATGAGCCAGATCTGGGAGGCGGTCGAGGAGCTCTCCCCGCAGCAGCGGACGGCCGTGCACCTCCAGTGCCGCGAGGAGCTCTCCACCAAGGAGATCGCGGCGGTGCTTCACCTGTCGGAAGCGACGGTGCGAGTGCATCTGCACCGCGCATACACGACGCTCAAGCGTCGATTCGGAGAGCAGTCATGAACAGGCCACCGGAAACGAACAGGCCGCCGGAAGACGAGTTCCGTGATCTCCTCCAGGAGCTCCGGCGCACCGCGCCCGAGCCGCCGCCCATTCATTGGGGCGCCTACCGCGCCGAGCTGCGGGACAAGCTCGAGCGGCGTCGGGCGCCCGCGCCCTGGACGTGGGCGTGGAGCTGGAAGAGCCGCCCGCTCCAGATCGCCGTCGCCACCAGCCTTGTCGCCGTGCTCGCCTGGGTCGGATTGCCGGGTCGACAGGGGGCGGATCCGGCCCTCCTGGAGAATGCCATCCTGGCCAGCCGGCTCGACCTGATCGTCCAGCTGGACGTGGTCCAGCAGCTGGACGTGCTCGAAGATTTCGACGTGATCAGCCGCCTGGACCGGCTGACACCCAACGAAGGATAGGGAACAGCGGTGATCGCGCGGTGGCTCCGGCAGACGGTCCTGGCGGTGCCCGCCCTGCTCGCCATGGCGGGCGCCGCGTGGGCGGCGGGGCCCGCCGCGCCGTCCAAAGGGCCCGCGACCGGCCAGCCCCTCGATGCGGAGTTCCTGCGCGATCTCGACCTCCTCGACAACCCGGACTACTCGCGCGACCGGGAAGTAGCGAAGCGAATGCGGCTCCTGGAGCGACTTCGCGTGCTCGAGTCCTATCGGGCTCTGGAGAGCCAGACTCCCGCTACCCCGGTCACGCCGGCGGGCCAGACGCCGCCGGCCAGCTCCACTCCCCCAACCGGCTCCACTCCCCCAACTGGTTCCACTCCAAAGGAGGTGAGGTAAATGCGCCGCCTCGTCGTGACCACCCTCTTCGCCGTCGCCGTGCTGTCGGCCGCCGTTCCATCGGCGGCGCAGACCTCCGGTGAGCAGGCGCCCCGGACCTCGGAGAGCGAAGTCCGCGGGCTCGAGCGACTGACGCCCGAGGAGCGGGCCCAGGCCGAGAAAAATCTGGAGAAGTGGCGGCAGCTCTCACCGGAGCAGCGGCAGCGGGCGCTCGAGAACTACCAGCACTGGAAGACCCTCACCCCGGGCGAGCGGCAGGCGGCGCGGCAGAACCTCCAGCGCCTGCGGAACATGCCGCCGGGCGAGCGCGCGCGCATCATGGAGGACTTCCAGCGGTGGAACAGCCTGCCCGAGGACCGCAAGCGCGAGCTCGAGGCGGCGCACGAGCGATTCCAGAAGCTGCCCCCGGAGCGACAGCAGCAGCTCCAGCGGCGCTTCCAGCGCTATCAGGCCATGAATCCCGAGCAGCGCGAGCGCTTCGAGAAAAACGCGGAGCGCTGGCGCCAGATGACGCCCGAGCAGCGCCAGCATCTGCGCGAGCAGGTCCGCCAGCGCCGGCCTCACGATGGACCCGGGGCGCGCCCAGGCGAGCCACGGCCCGAGGGTGAGCAACCCGGTGCTGAAGGACACGGCCCCGGTCCGCGCGGCCCTCGACCGCCGCGCTAGCAGGCTGCTGAAAAAGGCCCATCTGCTTCGTTGGCGCCCTCGACCGCACGCTCAACGTACAGAAAGTACGCCTCGCGTGCGGCCTTCGGGCGCCGCCTCGCATCTGGACCTTTTTGAGCAGCCTGCGAGGGAATGTCTCTCGCGCGTTCTTTACAGTGCTGTAAGGGGTCGTGTACGATGACTGCCTCATGGGCCAGCTCATCGTGCAGAAGTATGGTGGCTCATCCGTCGCCGATCCCGAGAAGATCAAGAGCGTCGCGCGGCGCGTAGCCGAAGGCGCCGCTCAGGGCCACCGGATGGTGATCGTGGTGTCGGCCATGGGCAAGACCACCGACAGTCTCGTCGCCCTCGCGCAGGCAATCACGCCTACTCCAGACCCGCGCGAGATGGACATGGTGCTGGCCTCGGGCGAGCAGATCACCATCGGGCTCCTCGCCATGGCCCTCGCCAGTCTCGGACACCCCGCGTGCTCCTTCACCGGTCCCCAGGTCGGGATGATCACCGACGGCGTCCACACCCAGGCGCGCATCCGGCGCATCACCGCGGAGCGGATCCAGACCGCCCTCGAGGCGGGTAAGGTCGTGGTGGTGGCGGGCTTTCAGGGCATGACGGAATCGGGAGACATCACCACCCTCGGGCGCGGCGGCTCCGACCTCACGGGGGTGGCGCTGGCCGCCGCCCTCAAGGCGGACGTGTGCGAGATCTTCACGGACGTGGACGGCGTCTACACCGCCGACCCCAACGTTGTCCCCGACGCCCGCAAGCTGGCGCGCGTCTCGTACGACGAGATGCTCGAGATGGCCGCCCTCGGGGCCAAGGTGCTCCAGGCGCGCTCGGTCGAGTTCGCCAAGAAGTTCAGCGTCCCCGTGCACGTCCGCTCGACGTTCAAGCCAGATCCCGGCACCATGGTGACGAGGGAGGATCGCAGCATGGAAGACGTGGTGGTCACCGGCGTCACGCATGACCGAGGCCAGGCCAAGCTCTCCATCCTGCGCGTGCCGGATCGGCCGGGCATCGCCAGCCAGGTCTTCGGCGGGCTCGCCAAGCAGAACATCGTGGTCGACATGATCGTCCAGAACATCGGGCGCGACGGCTCGACCGACATCTCGTTCACCCTGCCCCGCGCGGACCGGCAGCGCGCGGAGAGCGCGCTCGCCACGGTGGCCAAGGAGGTCGGGGCGAGCGGCGTGGCCGCGGACGACCGCGTGGCCAAGGTCTCCATCGTCGGCGTGGGCATGCGCAGCCACTCCGGCGTGGCCGCGCGCATGTTCGAGACCTTGTCCAAGGAGAACATCAACATCCAGATGATCTCCACGTCCGAGATCGCCGTCTCCTGCGTGATCGAAGACAAGTACGCGGAGCTCGCCGTGCGCGCCCTGCACGACGCCTTCGAGCTCGCCAAGGAACGCGAGGCCTAGTCGTGCCCGCCACCGCCAGGGCCGCGGTGTTCTTCGGGCCGGGCAAGCCCTTCGAGATCCGCGAGGTGCCCATTCCCGAGGTCGACGCCAACGGCGTGCTCATCCGCGTCACCGCCGCCAACATCTGCGGATCGGATCTTCATTTCTGGCGCGGCGACGCGCCCCTGAGGCTCCCCGAGGACGGCTGGATCTTCGGCCACGAGATGACGGGCCGCGTGGCCAAGCTCGGGTCCCGGATCAAGGCCGATTCGCTCGGCCGGCCTCTCAAGGAAGGCGATCGCGTCGCCTACACGTACTTCTACCCGTGCGGCCGCTGCTACGCGTGTCTCAACAAGGAGCCCGCCGCCTGCCCGCACAAGCTCGAGCGGCCACTTGGACCGAGCACACCCCCGCATCTGCACGGCGCCTTCGCGGATCACTACTACCTCCGCCCGGGCGGCGCGCTCTTCGCCGTGCCGGCGGAGCTCCCCGATGAGGTGGTGGCGCCCGTCAACTGCGCCCTCGCCCAGGTCATGTACGGCCTGCACGTGGCCGGGGTGCGCTTTGGCGACCGCGTGGTCATCCAGGGCGCGGGAGGGCTGGGGCTCCAGGCCGCCGCCGTCGCCAAGGACATGGGCGCGGCCACCGTCATCGTGGTGGACCAGATTCCCGGGCGGCTCGAGCTCGCCAAGGCCTTCGGCGCCGATCACACCCTCAACCTCAAGGACGTGCCGGACCGCCGGGAGCGCGTGAAGCTCGTGCGGGAATGGACAGGCGGAGTCGGGGCCGACGTCGCGTGTGACTTCGTCGGCTTCCCCGCCGTCATCACCGAGGGCATCGAGATGCTGCGCTCGGGCGGCACCTATCTCGAGATCGGGACGATCAGCCGCGGCGCCAAGATCGAGCTGGAGCCCTCGCTCCTCGTGTGGGGCTCGAAGAAGATCGTGGGCGTCATCCAGTACGATCCGTGGATCATCCCGCGCGCCCTCGACTTCCTCGTGCGCACGAAGGCGCGCTGGCCCTGGGACCGCATCGTCTCCCACAAGTATCCCCTCGAGAAGATCAACGAGGCCTTCGCCGCCTCCGAGTGGCACAACAAGGAGACGACGAGCATCACCCGTGCAGCGCTGATCCCGTAGGCGCGGCGCCGGCGGGAGCGCGTGGGATCAGTCCCGGCCGCGTCGCACCAGGAGGACTCCCGACCATGCGACCGCTTTCATTCACGGTGGTGCTCGCAGGTCTGCTGCGACCCCTCTCCGCATGGGCGCAAGAGCCGACCTTCGACTGGCGGTGGGACATGCATCCGATCTGGTGGCCGTTTGCCGCGCTGGCGGCGAGCCTGCTCCTGCTCGTCTTGTTCGGCTGGGTCCTGCTCAACCTCGCCCCCCTCATCCTCGGGGTCGTCGCGGCCGTGCTGGGCATCCGCTGGCTGACGAAGACCAGCCGGGCCTCTCGCCACGATCCCGCCGTCGCCGTCCTGCGAGAGCGCTACGCGCGAGGCGAGATCAGCAAGGAAGAATTCGAGGCCAAGCTCAGGGACCTGGAAAGCCGGCCCTGACCCGAGCGTCAGCAGGGCGGGCGCCCGGGAGGAGGCGGGAGAGGCTTCCGGGCGGCTGACGCCACCCGGTGAAACTCGCTGCTGTTGGAATCGGTCTTCCCGCCCACCTGGGTGCCACAGACGCTGCACGTGTAGTCGTACTTGTTGCCGGTGGGCAGGACGAGCAGGAGCTTCTTCCGAACCGCCGTCGCCCGCTTGCAGCGCGGGCAGAAGAGGCTCGAGGCCTCCAGCTCACCAAAGCTATCTGCCATGCGGCCATTGTAGACCAGGCGTCGAGGGGATCAGCGGCCGCCAAGGAGAAGCGCATGAGGAAGGTGTACGGGTACGTGGCTCTCGCATGCGTCGTTCTGGCCGCCGGGGAAGCCGCGGCCATCACCGGGAACGACTACCAGCGCCTCACGCCGCAGGAGCGGGCCATGTACGTGGCAGGGACACTCGAGGGCTGGATCGTCGCGGACACCGTCATGCGCGCTCGCCCCTCGGCGATGTTTAGCACGACCTTCGGTCAAATCGTCAGGTGCGTATCCGGGAGGCTGTCCACAGCCGAGGTCCGGACGCTCGTGGACCGGTTCGTATCCAGAAACCCCGGCGAGCGGAAGCAAGACATGGGTCAGCTCATCCTCCTTGCCCTGGACGAAGCGTGCAGGAAATAAGCGCAAGATCGGGCTCCGAATCCTGCCGTCACCGGCCGATGAAATCTACGAGGAGCTGCCCGGTTGGAGGGCGGCCGCATAATCGTGCCCACGCAAGCCCCGGCCGAATGTGTCGGGCGGACAAGACGAGGCAGGCGATGACCATCAAGCAGGCGCAGAAGCAGGTCAAGCAAGCGCTCAAGGATCACGGCGAGGCGACATCAGAGGGACGACGGCTCAAGGCGGCCTATGACCACATCGTGGCCCGCACCTTCCTGGATGGCGTGGACCACGGGGTGCGCCTCGAGCGCAAGCGTCGCAAGTAGCCCCGCGCGGCGGGAACCGGTGGCGAGGCGCCCACCTCGCCCCGCCACCGGGCAGTGCCGTTGACCTCTCCTCCCCGCTCTGGCAGTATCGCCACCGAACAGGACCTACGCTCTCCAAAGCCAACGGGAGGAGACCGCGATGGCACACAGGTCACTGCGGCTGTTCGCTCTGTGCGCGATGCTGGGACTCGTCGGTGTCGGCACCGCTGCCGCCGAGGAGTGCAGCGGAACCATCACCGCCGATGAGGCGATGAAGGCCGAGCTGGCCCGTTATGCCGCGCAAACCACGAACGACTTCGCGGCGATGGAGAAGCTGTTCGGCAACGACCTCACGTACAACCACTCCTCCGCCGCCAGCGATGACAAGGCAAAGTACATCGACGCCATGCGCTCGGGGCGCACGAAGTACCGGAAGATGACGCCGAACAGCGACCTGACGACGCGCACATATGGCTGCCTCGCGATCATCACCGGGACCGCGGTGTACGAGGTGACGGCGGGCGGCCAGGATCGCACCGTTCCCCTGCGCTTCACCGCCATCTGGGCCAAGCGGCCGGGTGGGCTCCAGTTCGTCTCGTGGCAGTCGACCGGCATTCCCCCGAGACAGTAGCCGGCGGGAGAATGGCCCGCCGTCCGGCATGCGCGAAGCGGCGCGAGAGGCTCACCCTGCCTGTGAACGATGGCGGTCGCACTAGCGTCCGGCCATGAGCACACAAGCCGCTTCCGACCGCATCGACTCCTCGCGCGCCGTCCTGATCGTATACGACGCCTGCCGCCGCGCCCTGACTCCCGCCGATCCTGCGCGACGCACGGCCATGCGGCCCGTCCTCGACGCCTGGGTTGCCCTCATCGGCGCGTGTCGCGCGCGCGCCATGCCCATCATCTACACGACCCCGGTCAGCCGGGCGGACGGCGCCGATGTCGTGCTGCTGCCCACCGACCTCAGCGTCCAGACGGGCGTCCCGTCCCTCACCAACTGCATCGAGGGCACGCCCGAGGCCGGCTTCCCGGAGGAGATCGCCCCTCGGCCCGAGGACTACGTGTACCTCAAGCGCCGCCCCAGCGCCTTCTACGGCACCGGGGTGGCCGAGCTGCTGCGATTGCTCCGCCGCACCGCGCTCGTCATCGGCGGCGGCGCGACCAATCGCGGCGTCGAGACCAGCGTCCGCGAGGCCTTCAGCATGGATCTGGACACGGTGGTCGTGCGCGAGTGCTGCTGGGGCGGCGATGCCGCGGCCCACGCCTACAGCCTCGACACCTCGATGAAGATGTACGCGCGCGTCCGCACGCTGGAACAGACCCTCGCCATGCTCGCCTGAGTCGCGCGCCGGGGGATCCCGGCGTCAGCACCTTGCTGTCACTGATCATCCTCAGGAAAAGTAGATAGTACGCAGCCTGGCCCAGCCCGGCGGGAACGTGGGAGTTAGTCGCCAGGCTCGGCGAACCCCTTCGACTCTTCAAGCCAGATCGCGTAGCACTTCAAGTGAGCGAGCGCCTGTCGCGGCTGTTCGATTCTGATCTCAATCTCGGAGGTTGG
>WNFX01010785.1_pt1 | contig 15750 bp, 17 predicted proteins | sample 5400111 | NCBI WGS metagenome assembly WNFX01 (sample SAMN13153363, study PRJNA577476) | soil metagenome | isolation source: 40 cm soil or saprolite under grassland replicate 1 | place: USA:California | collected 2016-06-15 | reverse complement strand
CGTACACGCAAAATCGCGGACCGGACAAATTCAATCTCAACGACATCATCGCGGGGAAATGGGATGATTACATCGACAAGTGGGCCGACGCGGCGCGCGCATTTGGTCATCCCATGATCGTCGCATTCGGCGTCGAGATGAATGGCGACTGGTTTCCGTGGTCTGGAACTTACTATGGCGCCGATAATTGGGATGACGATCGCGAGAATTGGAAAGGTCCGGAAAATTTCCGGACGGCTTATCGCCATGTCGTCGATCGCGTCCGTGCGCGCGGCGCGTCCAATATCAAGTGGATGTTTCACGCCAATAATTATTCCTATCCGCTCGACACCTGGAATTTCACGCCCGCGTATTATCCCGGCGCGGATTACGTCGATTGGTTTGGACTGAGTGTTTACGGCCAGCAATTCAAAGACGAACCGTGGGCGAACGTTCCGTCACTGGTCGATTGGCCGTATCAGGAAATGTGCGGTCTCGATCCGAAGAAGCCGATTATGATCGCCGAATGGGCGACGGGTGAGTTTCCGCATTCTGGGCCAAAAGGCGAATGGATCAAACAAGGACTCGATCTTTTTCGGACGCGGTATCCGCGGATCAAGGCCGCAGTTTACTGGCACGAACGCTGGCAAAACGTCGACCAGTCTTATAGCAACTTGCGGGTGAATTCCTCCGTCGAGTCGCTCAACGCTTACCGGGAAGGCGTGGCTAATCCCGATTGGTTAGGCGACTTGATCTTGCGAGCGCTTCCGAGCGCCAAATAATGAGCACTCAAAGATCGACAATTGCGCCGGGTAAATGATGAGCGCAGAAGATAGATTTCCGGAAGAGCTTTTGCTGAATGAGCGAAACTGCTGGCGCCGTTTGGTTCAAGAGTTCTACCAACAGTATGGCACCACCAGGCAGGACCCCGCCTACTATGCAACGATCGGCACGTAGCATGAAGAGATCAAAAGAGCGTTCTATCGACGATGGCTGGAGGTAAATGGTCACGACCGCCAAAATCTGGGATTGGATGTGGGATGCCGTGGTGGAGTCTTTACCAAAATGGTGGAACTCATTCGCTGGATCGGCGTGGAGAACGATGCGGATGAGGACGACGACAGCGATGCCGACGACGAAGACATGGCCAGCCCGACCGGCGTTTCCTCGGTCTCTCTCATGCAATTCGGGCATCGCACTTGGGAGATTCATACCGTCCTGATCTAGCGGGAACTCCACCGGGGCCTTAACCGTTCGCATTCCCCGGTGGAGTTTTCCCTGCCCCCGTGGCGCAAGTTTCCAACTTGGGTTCAGATAAATCGCAAGCAACGATTCATTTTTCGGAGGGACGGCCTCTGTGCCGTCCGCAACAATCCAGGGGCGAGACGGAGCTCGTCCCTCCGACTCTGCTCCACGCCGGTTGGAGTGGCTTTTTTTTGAGGAATCTAATTTTTTTATTGACTACCGAAGTTGGCCGTGAGCAGGCTGCGCCCAGCCTACAGCCCCACACCAGATCCTGCCGTGCGCATAATAGGGTAGCTAGGGTAGCGAGCGCCGGCATCTTCCAGGAGAGGCTCCACCTGGGAGTTACTTACATGAAATCAGTTCCAGACGGCCGAGCACAAACTAATTATTTGGGCCTGAGCTCGAGTTTGTTTGGTCAATAAGCATGCTCTATTGTCTCTTGTCTGCGAATCACTCCACCGTTCGGAAAGCGAAATTATGAAAATGACCCAACCGATTCTTGCTGTGCTGGCCAGTCTTTGCCTAACGAGTCGCGCGTCCTGTGGCTTGATTACGCAACAGGACCTCAATCTGATTAGACCCGGCGATACAACCGAAATTAACCTTGTCCACATGTTCGGTCCGCCCGACACGCGAACAGTCCAAGAAGACGGCAAGGAGTCGCTCAATTGGTTTAAGTGTAGTGCCGCACCGCCTCAAAGCTATATCCCGATCGTCGGTCCATGGTTCGTGAGGTTGGACGCGCGAGTGCAGCAACTTTCGGTGTTGGTGGGGGCAAATGGAAGAGTCGAGCGTTACAACATGCACGATTCGCGAGACGACATGAAAATGCGAACGCAGGAACAGCTCGTACTGGCGGGTGCGCCAACTTCCAAGTGAGCTACGAAGGCGGTACCGGCAACGATCTGACCCTGACGGTCGTGCCTTAGCCCGGAGCCCAAGATTGCGTTCGCCTTGATTGGGCACGTCGCAGTGGAGTTTCCCTTGCCCGTGCGAAACGTCCCGCTCTATAGCGGGAAGCGTGATGGCGCCGGTTATTTTGTCATCGGGCCCAGCGGCAGCATAATTTTGCCGAACAATTCGTTGAGCACCTGGGCAAGGCCAGCGTAAATCGCGGAAAATCCGCAGAGGATTCCTTCATAACCGGTAACATGTTTGAATCCGGCACTCGCCGCGGTGAAATCACCGATGGCGAGCAGGAAGAACAGAACCGTGAGCGTGGCGAAGACAATTTGTAACGCACGGTTTAGCCGCAACGTGCCGACAAACATGACGGCGGTGAACAATCCCCACATAGCGAGATACGCGGCCATCGCCATGTCGTTGGACGGAGCGCCCCATCCCAGTTTCGCAAGGATGATCAATGTCACGAGCGACAACCAAAACAAGCCGTAGGAAAGGAAAGCGGTGGCGGCGAAAGTATTCCCTTTTCTCCATTCCATGATGCCGGCGATGATTTGCGCGGCGCCGCCATAGCAAATACCCATCGCCAGAATCATACTGTTGAGTTCGTAGAAGCCGGCATTGTGCAGGTTGAGCAACACGGTGGTCATGCCAAAGCCGAGCAACCCGAGCGGAGCGGGATTGCCGGTGGTATCTTTGATTTGAGTGATGGAATCGTTCATAGGCAATCTACGGAAGGCTTAAAGGTTAGCGGAAGGTGGCGATGCGCGACGGTCGAAACACTTTATCAACATTGACCAAACGCGAGATAAACTGTCAATAGTAAGCGTTGTTACATCCTTTGCTTTCGTCCCGGATAAAGCGCGGAATACTTTTGTGATAATGCGAATACTTTTGTTTATAGCCGCCGTCGCGATTTGCTCTCCGCTCCGTGCCCAAACTGGTGCAAGTCCGGCTCGGACTTCTCCGTCGCCCAGCGCGCCTTTGCTCGAACAACGCGTCGCCGATCTCGAAGCTTATATAAATAATTCTGCGCGCGGCGCCGATGCCGCGAATGTGCAAACCGGTTCGAATATCTCCGGCTCCGGTCCCGGTCATAACGCGTGGATGATGACTTGTGCGGCGCTCGTTCTTTTCATGACGCTGCCGGGTCTCGCGCTTTTTTATGGCGGCCTCGTGCGAGCAAAAAATGTACTGTCGATCCTCGCGCAATGCCTCGGCATCGCCGGCCTCGTCGCGATTTTGTGGTGGGCGGTCGGATATTCCCTCGTATTTTCGCGCGGTTCGCCGTTTCTCGGCGGGTTTAAGTTCGCATTTCTGCGAGGAGTAAATTCGCAGCCGAACACGGATTATTCCTACTGGGTTTCACAAAATGTCTTCGCGATGTTTCAGCTCATGTTTGCGATCATTACGCCGGCGTTGATCATCGGCGCAGTAGCGGAGCGAATTAGATTTGCGGCGGTCATGATCTTCGTCGCGATTTGGATGTTCGCCGTTTATTTCCCGATCGCGCACATGGTCTGGGGTATCGACGGCTGGATGAACGGCGTTTGGAATCCAGCCGCGAAAATCAGGGCGATCGATTTTGCCGGTGGCACGGTTGTGCACATGTCGTCGGGTTGGTCGGCGCTGGTTCTTTGCATTTTGCTCGGACATCGCCTCGGATTTCGTAAAGAGATCATGGCGCCGCATTCGATGGTTCTTTGCATGGTCGGGACCGGAATGCTCTGGGTTGGCTGGTACGGATTCAATGCGGGCAGCGCCCTCGGCGCCGATGGAATCGCTGCGAACGCCTTCACGGCCACGACGCTCGCGACCGCCGTTGCGTCGTTCACATGGGCAATGCTCGAATTCACTTTGCGCGGAAAATCGAGCGTGCTCGGCTTTTGTTCGGGCGCGGTGGCGGGGCTGGTTGTGATCACGCCGGCCTGCGGTTATATCGATCCAACCGGCGCGGTCATCATCGGTCTGGCGGCGGGCGGCGTCTCATTCTTTGCCTGCACCAAACTGAAATCGTGGTTCCACTATGATGACGCGCTCGACACTTTCGGCGTGCACGCCGTCGGCGGGACGCTTGGCGCCTTTCTCACCGGCATTTTCGCAACAGCCAGCGTGAATCCAAACCTTTCTGCAAATCCCGCGAGCCAAAACGGTCTCGCCGGAATTGTCGGCCATATGTTGTGGCTCGAGCAATTGAAGGTCATTGGGATCGCAATCGCGCTCGCGATTGCCGGCACGGCATTGATTGGAGTGCTGGTTAATGCCATCATCGGTTTACGCATCGCGCCCGAGGTCGAACGTCAAGGCCTCGACATCAACGAGCACGGCGAAGAAGGTTATATGACCTCGTGAACGCGCCGATCTTCCAAACGGATAATTACTGTCCGTTGACAGAATATTTGATTACTTTTGGCGTGTCCAATGCCCAGGCGCAAATATTCTGTAAAGGTACAGTGTGCGTTGCCATCACAATTGCTCATTTTGGGGCGCTGAACTTCCTCGCACTCCCTAAATCGCTTGTGTGTTGAAGTAATGGTTAGTCAGATTCGCCATTGCGGATTCTACATCAGTGCCGTCGGATCCATTTCCTTCTCCGGCGGGAATTCTCCGGCGTAGGCGCGCTAGCGGCGGGAACGGCGGGCAAAGAAAAAAATAAAAAACGCTTGCGTGTGGAGTTGTGTTATAGTTAACTATATCACTATATGAGGCTCAGTGGAACACAGGATGCATGAGTGGAACGATAGTCAGCCGATTTATCGACAGCTCCGGGATCGTGTCGTCGCCATGATACTCGACGGCGTGCTCAACGAAGGCGATCCGCTGCCGTCGGTGCGCAATGTCGCGGCCGAATCACGCGTCAATCCGCTCACCGTCCTCAAGGCCTATCAGGAATTGGTCGACGAGCAACTGGTCGAGACGAGGCGAGGGCTCGGCATGTTCGTCAATGCCGGTGCGCGCAATCTGCTGCTCAAGGCCGAACGCCAGAAGTTTCTCGCGGAGCACTGGCCCAGAGTCGCCGCAACGATTCAGCGGCTCGGCATCACACCGAAAGAACTGTTGGCTGCCGCAAAGCGCAAGTCGTCGTCGAAGACCGCAAAGGAGGAGCGCTAAAGTTATGGCTTGCATAGAAGCACGCGGCCTCCGCAAAGTTTTCGGCACAACCATCGCGCTGGACGGCATCGACTTGCGTGTCGCAGAGGGCCGCATCCTCGGAATTATAGGTCCCAACGGTGCCGGCAAGACCACCGCGTCGAATGCGATTCTCGGACTAACCTCGTATCAGGGAGAATTGACAGTGCTCGGACGCGATCCCTGGGTCGCGCGTGAACAGCTCATGCGGGACGTCTCCTTCATTGCCGATGTCGCCGTGCTGCCGCGCTGGATACGCGTTTCGCGGATCCTCGACTATGTGGCCGGCGTTCATCCGCGATTCGATCGCGCGAAGGCGGAAAGTTTTCTGGCGAAGACCACCATCAAGCGCGCGAGCAAGGTGAGGGAATTGTCGAAGGGCATGGTCGCCCAACTACACCTCGCTCTGGTCATGGCGATCGACGCGAAATTGCTGGTGCTGGACGAGCCGACGCTTGGCCTCGACATCCTGTATCGAAAACAGTTCTACGATTCACTCCTGAACGATTACTTCGATCGCAGCCGTACCATCGTCGTGACGACACATCAGGTCGAAGAGGTCCAGGACGTCCTCACTGATCTTATGTTCATCAATCGCGGTCGCATCGTGCTCGAATGCAGCATGGAAGAATTCGAGTCGCGTTATCTGGAAGTGATGGTGAATCCCGAGCATGTCGCCGCAGCACGGGCGCTCAAGCCGATTCACGAGCGTCAGGTCCTCGGCCGCAGCGTCCTGCTGTTCGATCGTGCCGATCGGGACCAACTCGCCGCGCTCGGCGAAGTGCGCAGGCCCAGCATCGCCGACTTGTTCGTTGCGGTGATGAGCCCGCCTTCGCACAAGGCTACGGCGCGGCAGGCAGATCCGGGAGGGAAGGTAAATGAATAATCCATTGAACATCGTGCCTGAATCTGCGATCGAGTCGCAGTCAATCGCGCCCGCAACGATGTCGCCGACTCGGCCACTCTACTGGTCGGTGCGACGCGAGTTGTGGGAGAACCGTTCGATCTATATCGCGCCGCTGATCGTCGCCGCTGTCCAGGTGTTCGGCTTTGCGATCAGCACAATTGGTTTGGCGGAGCGCAGGCGCGCCGTGTTGTTGCTCGACCCAGCGAAGCAGCGAGCTGCAATTGAGATGCCGTACGACTTGGCAGCGATGATGATGATTTTCACCGTGTTCATCGTCGGCGTATTCTATTGTCTCGACGCGCTGCACGGCGAACGTCGCGATCGCAGCATCCTCTTCTGGAAGTCGCTGCCGGTTTCGGATCTCACCACCGTGCTCTCGAAGTCGATCATTCCGCTGGTGGTTCTGCCGCTGCTTGCCTTCGCGATCATCGTTTGCGTGCAGGTGATCCTGCTGCTGGAAACCAGCGTAGTCCTCATATTCCACGATGTGAGTCCGGCAACGACGTGGGCCCACTTCCCGGTGTTTCAGAACTGGTTGGTGCTGCTCTACGGTCTGATCGCGATTGCGCTCTGGCATGCGCCGATCTACGGCTGGCTGCTGCTGGTCTCAGGCTGGGCGCGGCGCGCGACATTTCTTTGGGCGGTGTTACCGCTACTCGCGATCGGTATCTTCGAGAAGATTACCTTCAACACTTCGTATTTCGTTTCCATGGTGAAGTACCGCTTGATGGGATTCGCGCCCGACGCTTTCGACTTCCAAGGTCGCAGCAAGCCCACGATCGACTCGCTGGCACAACTCACTCCGGGAAAATACCTGAGCACGCCGGGCCTCTGGATCGGGTTGGTCTTCGCTGCGGCATTCATCGCCGCAGCGGTCCGGCTGCGGCGTTACCGCGGACCACTATGATCGCGCATTCGATTCAATCATTCACATAAGGAGAAACATCCATGCATCCAACAGACAAAGCCGCACGCGTCGCAGGCGCGGTGTATCTATCACTCGTACTCACCGCCCCGTTCAGTCTGCTTTATGTTCCCGGCAAGCTCATTGTGCGCGGCAACGCTGCCGCGACTGCCGATAATATCCTGGCTCACGAGACCCTATTTCGTCTTGCGATTCTGGCTGATCTCGTCGGGCAGGTGATTTTCATCTGCCTCGCGATCGCTCTCTATCGGTTGCTTAGCGGAGTTAATAAGACCTGGGCTGGATTAATGGTCGCGTTCGTCCTGGCCTCGGCCGCGGTAGGATTTTTTAATACACTCAACGATATCGCCGCGCTGATTCTCTTCCGCGGTGCGGATTTCCTTGCGGTCTTCGACAAACCTCAGCGCGACGCACTCGGGATGTTGTTTATTCGTTTGCACAGCCAGGGGATTTTTATCGATGAGATGTTTTGGGGATTGTGGCTCTTTCCCTTTGGACTACTGGTCTTTCGGTCCGGCTTCCTCCCGCGTTTCATCGGTGTCTGGCTAATGATCAACTGTTTCGGCTATGTCGTTCTCAGCATTACAGCGTTATTCTTCCCAGCGTACTACGAGGCTGCTTTTCGCATGGCGCAAGCGGTCTTATTTGGCGAGTTGGCCATCATGCTGTGGCTTCTGATTAAGGGCGCAAAGGTGCCGTCAGCTGCCGCCGCAGCTAGCTAACGAGTCATGAGTACGAGCCGAGTAGCTATAACGCAACGGATTGCCGAAGCCTCGCCACGTTTCAAGGCCAGGATTGCGGGTGTCTTTGAGTTGCTTGAGGCCCTGACATCAGGATTCGGCCAGGTGATCGTTCCCGGAATGCTCGTTGTGTCTGGCAACGCGGCGACGACGACGGCCAACATTCTCGCGCATGGATCGCTCTTTCGATTCTCCATCCTGGCCGCGCTCATTGGCGTCGTCTGTCATATCGCATGGGTCTTTCTCTTCTATGAGTTGTTCAAGCCTGTGAATAGCGCTGACCCTTATCTTTCTACGATTCAGCGCGCGGGCGTTCAACACCTACCTGGCGTTCTTTGGAATTTGGTGCGTTCTGATCGGCTATCTCATTTTGAAGTCGACTTTCATGCCTCGAATTATCGGCGTGCTGGAGGCTGTGGCCGGGTTGTGTTGGCTCACCTTTCTGTGGCCGCCGCTTGGTCATTTTCTTTCGCCCTATAATCAAATCCTGTCCGGCCCCGGAGAGACTTCTCTCACGCTGTGGCTGCTTGTGAAAGGCGTGAACAGTGAACGATGGCAGGAGCAGAGCTTGTTAGGCCGATGAAGATAAAGCGTTTTCTCAAGTGGAGTGCAGCCGTCATTTTCGCCGGTTTGGTACTGCTGACGTTTGTCGCCTACTGGATGTCGACTAACGATTGCGATCATCGGGCTACTCCGCGTAATCCGATGAAAGTTATTACCCATTGTGAGTATGGTTCACCCGATGTTCTGAAGCTTGAAGAAGTTGAAAAGCCGGTTCCGAATGACAATCAACTCTTGGTGAAGGTCCGCGCGGCTTCCGTGAATCCACTCGACCTCACCATCCGCGGCCCGTGGCTGATCCGCCCGATCTTAGGGATGCGCAAACCAAAAGACACTCGGCTAGGTGTCGACTATGCGGGGACAGTTGAAGCAGTTGGCAAAAATCCCGCAGCTGCGGGACAGTTCAAGCCTGGCGACGAAGTATTCGGCGGGAAAAATGGCGCCTTGGCGGAGTACGTGTGTGTTCTGGCAGATCGAGCAGTAGCACTGAAACCATCGAACATCACATTCGAGCAAGCGGCTTCTGTCCCCGTGGCGGCAATCACCGCGCTGCAGGGTCTTCGCGACAAAGGAAAAATTCAGCCCGGGCAGAAGGTCTTGATTAACGGCGCATCGGGTGGTGTGGGCACTTTCGCGGTGCAGATCGCCAAGTCGTTCGGGACAGAAGTGACCGGCGTATGCAGCACCCGCAATGTCGATCTTGTCCGATCAATCGGTGCAGATCACGTGATTGACTACACGAAAGAAGATTTCACCAAAACCGATCAGCGTTACGATCTGATCTTCGACCTCGTTGGGAACTATTCGTTCTCCGAGCGCCGGCACATTTTGAATCCAACTGGTATCTGTGTCATGGCCGGGATCGGAGGAGCAGGATGGCACGACGGGATCGGGACGCGTTTGGCCGGTGAGCTCAAAGCGTATGTGGCGTCACGGTTCGTCAGCGAGAAATTCATCACCTACATCGCCACACTGAACAAAGCAGACCTGACCATCCTGGGCGATCTCATGCGGGCCGGAAAAGTGACACCAGTCATCGACCGGACTTACAAATTGAGTGAGACCGCCGACGCTCTTCGCTACCTGGAAACAGGACACGCTCGAGGAAAAGTCGTGATCAAATTGGAATAATAACAAGAGCTGACCACGCGGAGAAAATGAAATGACAGTTAGCACCATCGACAATTCACAACGCACGGCGGCAAAAGTCGCGGGATTCAGTCTCCTATTCTCGATGGTAATCGTGGTGTTCGCCAACTTTGCGCTGCTCAATCCTCTGCTTGTTCCGGGCAACGCGGCGGAAACCGCCCGGAACATCATCGCGCACCAGACGCAACTTCGTATCGCTGTCACCTGCTTTCTCGCCTACAGCGTAATCGTTGTCGTTCTGCTCACAGCGCTTTACGTAGTTCTCAAGCCGGTAAACCCGGGCCTCGCCTTGGTTGGGGCGATCTTCCGTCTCGTATTCGCCTCGTTGTGGCTTCTTAGCACGCTCAACATGTTGGGCGCGCTGCGGCTTTTGGGTAGCGCTAATTATTTGCAAGTCTTCGAAGCGGATCGGTTGCAGGTTTTAGCCAGGCTAAATGTCGCCGCGACTTTCGACGACTACTACGTGGGTCTCCCATTTTTTGGATTAGCCGCGACCGTTTGCGCCTACTTGTGGTTCAAGTCGAACTATATCCCGAAAGGATTAGCTCTTTTCGGTGTGATCTCGTCTGCCTGGTGCGTCATTTGCGCCTTCGTTTTTCTCATCTTCCCGACCTTCAACAAAATCGTTAACGATTGGCTGTTCGATACGCCGATGGGTCTTTTCGAAATGGTCCTGAGTTTTTGGCTTCTGTTTAAGGGACTGAAGCCAGTCGAGCCCAATCCAGCGCAGGCTGGTGCCGCCTAAACTTTTCGCCGATGATCAACCGGCTGCCGGTAATCTCAAATATTCGTCAGGCTTATGAAACTAAAGCGTATTTTGAAGCGTATCCTGAAGTGGACTTCACTCGCAATTTTACTCGCGTTATTCGTGGGAATAATCGCGCTGTTTATCGCCTACTGGAGGTCGACCAACGACTGTGATCGCAACGCCGCTGCTCCGACCAATCCGATGAAAGCGATTGTTTATTGCGACTATGGCTCAGCCAATCTTAAGCTTGAGGACGTTGAAAAGCCTGTTCCCAATGACGATCAACTCTTGGTGAAAGTTCGCGCCGCGTCCGTCAATCCATACGACTGGCACTTCATCGAAGGCACGCCCTACATCATGCGGATAGGGGTGGGCTTGCGCAAACCAAAGGACACACGATTAGGAGTTGATTTTGCCGGCACGGTTGAAGCCGTCGGCAAAAATCCCGCAGCTGCGGGACAGTTTAAACCAGGTGACGAGGTCTTCGGTGGAAGAGGCGGGGCTTTTGCTGAGTACGTGTGTCCTCGCGCGAATCGAGCAGTGGCGCTGAAACCGGCGAACATCACTTTTGAACAAGCGGCTTCTGTCAACATAGCGGGCATCACGGCTTTGCAGGCGCTTCGCGACAAGGGAAAAGTTCAGCCCGGCCAGAAAGTCTTGATTAACGGTGCGTCAGGAGGCGTAGGTACTTTCGCGGTGCAGATCGCCAAGTCGTTAGGCGCACATGTGACCGGCGTCTGCAGTACGAGGAATCTGGATATGGTCCGGTCGCTCGGCGCAGATCACGTCATTGATTACACCAAAGAAGATTTCGCCAAAACCGGGCAACGTTACGACGTGATTCTCGATAACGTTCCGAACCATTCCTTATCGGACTGCCGGCGCGTCTTAACCCCCAAGGGGAAATACGTCATGATCGGAGGCGGAGGACCAAACGACGGCCGGTGGGTCGGTCCTTTTGGTCGAGTAATCGCAACGATGCTGTTGTCACCGTTCGTGAGCCAGGAGATGGGCATGATGATGGCAGACGTGAGCCAAAAGGACCTGACCATCCTGGGCGATCTCATGCAGTCCGGAAAAGTGACACCGGTCATCGACCGGCGTTACAAGTTGAGTGAAGTCCCCGAGGCGATCCGGTATCTGGAAGAAGGCCACGCTCGAGGAAAAGTCGTAATCACTTTGGAATAAGACAAAACTTCACCGGTCAGTATCACGCCAACCATCTAATCAGACGATGCAGGGGGAAATACGTCGTGGGGGAGGGCCGGGACAGCCGCTGGCTCGGTCCTCTGGCTCGCACTCTCGTATCCGTATTGAATTGAACTATGATCGCGATGCGTGGTGCATCTAAATCCTTTTTATGAGCGGCTTTTTCGAGGAGTTGCAGCGGCGAAAGGTTTATCGAGTCGCGGCCGCCTACATCATTGCGGCGGGATTCATCATTCAAATCGGTTCGGCAGTTTTCCCGGCATGCGAGCTTGACATTGCACCAATTGGTTCCCATAATCGTCGAAACCAAGACCTAACCACACGTCCATTATGCGGGGACTTTTCCTTACCAATGCGCGCTTCATGACGAACTGGGCATGTCGGGACAGGTGACTGTTACTCCCTAAAGAAATTCCATTGTGAGTGGAGGGGATTAACCCTTTCGAACAAAAGCAGCGATAAAAGAACGATTTAAGGGGACCGACGACGACTCAGTTATAAGTCGTCGTCGGCTCCGTGTACCGGCGACGCGATGGTGAGCGCGATCGGAAAGCCGATAACGATGAGCTAGCACCACAAACCGGATCGCCCAGTTCGGAATTTCAAAGAAAGGAAAAACTTGGGTCGCGACCTGAATCAGCAACCACGCGACGACCGCATAGGCAATCGCAACTTTGTAAACATTGCGCCCTTCAGCTCCGCGAAGAATTTCTTCGGATCCATTGCGGCGTTTACTTGTCCGCTTCTTTCGGCCCGAGTGAGGCGACGATCTTTTCGAAGCGCGGCCAGTTGAGCGGTGCGCATCGCTTCATTGTGCTCGTGATAACTGACGAGCGGTTTCTTGATTTTCGAAATGTTTCAACAAGATGCCGAAATGGGGCGGGTGGTTGACATAAAAGGTGAATCTGTGCGTTTTCGTGCGCGACCATTCGAAACAGGTTATTTGCAGTTTCTGGCCAATTTACCCTCGTAAACCAACGCTTTAGAGGGATTGCCGGCGGAGGGGATCGAACCCACACGATCTTGCGATCACTGGATTTTGAGTCCAGCGCGTCTGCCAGTTCCGCCACGCCGGCGGCGGGAAAATGAAGCTACGGAGGCTACGCGGAAGCTCAAGCGCTTGCAATCGGATCGGGCGGCTGCAAGCTTCGCGGCGGCCCGAAAATTTCGCGCAAGATAATCGCGTCGCGCAAACCAGATCTCGATCTTAGCAACGCCGCAATATCCGTTTTTGATTGCTCAGGTTTCGAGGCTGGTTCCGTCGCGATCGCGTATGCTTCAGCTGGCGTTCTGATAATCCGTGGCGCTGGCTCAGATGGCAACGTGGTTTCGTGAACCTCGAAAACGGGGGCCGATGCTAGCGGAGCCGTGTGTAAAATCACACGTCTCTTCCGGCGTTCTTCCGAAGTCAACCGGCGTTGCGGCAGTGAAAATGGCCGCATGTCGGCCGGAGGCTGTATTGGCGCAACTGGTCGAGGCGGAATGTCTGTGCGCGGCACGATCGGCGGCGGTGGTTTCGCTGTGGTTGGTTGCCCAAGCGCCTCGAGAAATTTGCGAACACGTTCTTCGTCCGCTTCCGCCGGCGAGTGAGGAATTAGCGGAGGCGTTCGCGGCGTAGATGTCGATCTTGGCTCCGATTCTTCCGAACCTTTGCTCGTTTGCCCTGCTTTGCTCGCCAGCCACCGAAACAGCAACGCGACGGCAACCAGCAAAAGGAAGAGCAGATTATCGAGATGCATTGTCCGAATCGTACAAAGTTAAAAAGTTACATCGTTTAAACGGCTTTTCTTTGTAACTCCCCAAGATGCCCGGAGCGAAACGCGTCCGCCATTGCTTGGGGCACTTGCGCTTCGGCCTCGACGACTTTTGCACGCATCTCCTGCGTTTTCGCGCGCATCTCCTGCTCTACCGCCACCGCCGCGGCGCGACGCACTTCCGCTTTTGCCTGCGCGACACGTTTGTCGGCATCGGCCTGCTCGCTTTGCAATTTTGCGCCGATGTTGTCGCCAACATCGACATCGGCGATGTCAATCGAAAGAATTTCAAACGCGGTGTTGCTGTCGAGCCCTTTGGCCAGGACCGCCTTTGAGATGCGGTCAGGATTTTCCAGGACATCTTTGTAAGAATCCGCCGACCCGATCGCGCTGACGATGCCTTCGCCCACGCGCGCGATGATTGTTTCCTCCGTTGCGCCACCCACAAACCGATCGAGATGCGAGCGTACCGTCACACGCGCTTTCACTTTTGCGCCGATGCCGTCCTTGGCCACGCCGTCAATCGTGGCGCGCCCCATGGCTGGATTTGGCGCGTCGATCACCTTCGGATTGATGCTCGTGCGCACCGCTTCGAGCACGGTCTTGCCAGTCCCTTTTGTGGCCAAATCGATCGCGCAGGCGCGATTAAAATCGAGCGAGATGCCGGCCTTGTCCGCCGCGATCAACGCGAGAATGACCTGACTGACATCGCCGCCCGCCAGATAATGGGCCTCCAAGGGATCGCTTGGAATTTCGATGCCCGCTTTGACCGCGGTGATCCGGCTGTCGACAATTAATCCGACCGGCACACGCCGCAACCGCATACCGACCATCTTACCCATGCCGACCGGCGCGTTCGCAATGCGCGCACGAAGCCAGACACCGAAAAAGTTGAAAAGGATGACCGCGAAAACAAGTCCAAAGACCGCGAGCACCGCGACGCCGACAAGATAAAGAGCATCCATAGGTGTCTCGAACCTATGCCAGTCGAAGCGCGCCGGAAAGTCTAATCGGGCTGTGATGATCGCATGCGCGCCGGATCCAATGAAGGTCGGCGGTCATAGACCGCCGCTACAATGCGAACTGTGCGTTGCAATTGAACTGAGACGGCATACGCATTGCGCGTTGTGCAAAAACTGCAAGGGCCGTTGTCAAATAAAGGCGCAGCGCGTGGTGCTCGGGGCGGGACTTGAACCCGCATGCCTTTCGGCATACGCCCCTCAAACGTACGTGTCTGCCATTCCACCACCCGAGCGTTTGCGCGCGGGCAAACTCTTCCGCAAACTGCTCCCTGTCGCAAGTCTCCCTTCGCTCTTACTCTTACACGTGCTCGTGCAATCCGCCTAATCCGCGGCTAAGTTTGCGGAAGATGTCGATCTTGCGAAATGATGATGGCGATGGCGATTGGATCAAGGTCGATCTGCACATTCACACGCTCGATGATCCCAAAGACGTCATCGATTATTCCGCTCACCAATTGCTCGAGCGCGCGCAAGCGCTCGGCTTCGGCGTTCTTGCGATCACCCTGCACGACGCCGTGTTTGATCGACAAGAAGTTTTCGCCGACGCAGAGGCAATGGGCATTTTGCTTATTCCGGCGGCGGAAGCCCGACTATGTGGCGCGGATGTGATCGTTTTGAATGTAACTGCCGACGAAATTGCGGCCCTCAAAAATTTTGACGATCTGCGCCAGCTGCGCGCCCGGCGCGGGATGTCGATCTTTACGATCGCGCCGCATCCATTTTATATTCTTGGGGGTTCGATCGGGCCGCGTCTTTTCGAAGAAATCGACTGTTTCGACGCGATCGAGGTCTGCCATTTTCACAAGGGTCTCTTGAACCCGAATCGGCGGGCGGAAAAGGTGGCGGCGCGATTTGGCAAGCCCTTGATCGCCACTTCCGATGCGCACCGGTTGAATGCTTTCGGCCGTCATTACACCAGCATTCCGCGTCCGGCCGCACTCACGGCCGAAAATGTTTTCGCAGTATTACGCAAAGGCCGGTTGCGCCTAACGAGTCCGCCATGTTCGATTGTCGATCTTACCAGCGCGATCTACTTCGTTTTCCTCGCGCATCCGTTTCGAAGACGGCAACGGCAATCGCCTCATGGGTGCGCGGCGCCAGCGCGACCGCACGTCGGCCTTGAATCCAAATCGCAAACGTGACAAACGTGTGGGTGATGAAGACAATAGCTTCCATCCTGCTCGTGCTCTCCATTGGTTTAAGTGGCTGCCAAACGCTGGCGCGAAAACAGAAAGAGAAGAAGGCGACGCCGACCAAGAAGACGACAGCCACGCCGCGTGAAGAAAATACCGGTGTCGATTTTGAGGCGTTTGTCGGGCGGCTGCGGAAAGCGGTCGCGGCCCACGATGTGAAGACGCTCTCTATGATGATGACCGACGATTTTGGATACAGGCTCAATCCGGAGGGTTCAGGCAACGGCGTGTTTCAATATTGGGATGAGCAGGGGCTTTGGCCGGAATTGCAGGGCATTCTCTCCGA
>WNFX01007493.1_pt1 | contig 15751 bp, 19 predicted proteins | sample 5400111 | NCBI WGS metagenome assembly WNFX01 (sample SAMN13153363, study PRJNA577476) | soil metagenome | isolation source: 40 cm soil or saprolite under grassland replicate 1 | place: USA:California | collected 2016-06-15 | reverse complement strand
GACCAGGCGATGGAGGCGATCACCAGGGAAGATATTCTCTGGATGGGTCCGGTTCAAGGCGGTGTACACATCGAGGAGGTCAAGCGATCTGCGAGGGAGATGTCGAAGAGGGATTTTCCGATCTATGCTCTTGGAAGCCCTACCGAGCTCTTGGAGTCTCAGCGTTACGATGTTCTGGTTGAGATGATTATTGCTGCAAAGCGGACCCTTCCGAAAGGAAAACCGTTTCATCTTTTCGGGGCCGGTCACCCTGTTCTATTTCCTTTCCTCGTGGCCTTGGGATGTGACCTGTTTGATTCGGCAGCCTACGCGCTCTACGCCCGGGCCGGCCGATACCTCACCTCAGAGGGCACCCAGCTTCTTGACGATATCGTCGAGTTTGCTTGCCCTTGTCCGGCTTGCGTTGGGATAAGCCCGTCCGAAGTCTTGAAGGCAGCTCCAAAGGAGCGTGAGGCTCGACTTGTCCAGCATAACCTGTGGGCCTGTTTTTCAGAACTACGAAGAATCCGTGAGGCGATCAGAAGAGGGAGGCTCTGGGAGTTATTGGAGTCTAGATCCAGGGTACACCCAGCTTTGCTGGACTGCTTCGATCGAATACGTCGCCATTCGGCGCTCTTAGAGGCTTCCACGCCTGCCGTGAAACCGCATGGAATATTCCATTTGAGCGCCTCAAGCGACGACCGGCCCGAGGCCCAGAGGTTCAGAGCTCGGGTATGGCGCTCCTTCGAGGAACGCAGAAAGGCGGTACTATTGCTACCAGGTCGATGGCGTAGGCCCTTCCACGAGGATCCTCGCTACCATACGGTCGCAAAGTCTTTCGACGATCATCCAGACATATCCATCTGGTTCTACTCTCAATCGTGGGGGCCAGTTCCAATCGAGCTGGACGAGACATTCCCGATAGCACAAACAGAAGGTCGAGACCTAGGAGATCCCTCTCTCTATCAGTCAAAGGCGGAAGATGTTGCGAGACTCATCAGGACTCTCGTCCCCAGAAACGTGATCTTTGTCTCCGACGGCGAATATGGCCGGCACGTCGCGACGGAATTGATGAAGACTTTAGGCAAACGGAAAATCACTCTTCTAGATGGAAAGAAGCTGAAGCCTCAAACGATAATCCTCTCTATTGGTCGTAAGATGGCTCGGAACAGTTAGGCGTACATTCTCTGGAGGGATTTGCGTGTCAGTCGAGATTTCTGGTCAAACTCTCTCTCGATGAATTTCGCATCCTTCACCAAGTCCGACACTTCGACGTTGAAATTGTACGCCTTCGAGATCTTCCTGATCGCGAGCGCGGCCGCCGCGGGATCAGCTCTAGCAGGTTCCGCGTACGGGAGAACCGCCACCGCGGGAAAGTCGTGGATCTCAAACTCGTTGAGCATAATCGCTAGCGGCCCATAGACTAGTAGCCCAGGTTCGAGTATGGGCGCTTTGAAGAGTTTCGCTCGGTCGAGATATGCTCCAGTAGGGACGACGCAGAAGTCTTCCTTGGTTTGTTTGTAGGCGGAGTCTAGTCCGCCTATGAGTATAGCGTCCTTGAACTTCTGTCCGATTGCCCAGTCAGAGATCGATTTTGCGAATTCCGCTTCCTCTGATCTGTGGGGTGAGAATTCGAGCTTCACTAGCACAGTCTTTCCTCTTCGGTAGACCTCGAATGGTGTGACCAATCCGCCTTCTGCTGTTCCGACCCATGGTGGTGGGTTGGAGACGTCGATGAAGCCTATCCTCTCTGCTTTGAGTGCGTGTATCATGTATGATGTGGCTATGTATCCTGTCTGCCCCACGCCATGGAATCCAGTTACTAGTGTAGAGCCTCTCAGGTTCTTTGAATCGACAAGGAGACGAACGGTCACCTTAATTCCACTTGGACAAGTCGATTGTACGAAGCGTTGCTTAAATCTGTCTTGTTTTCCTGCCAGTTGTAGGGCTTTTATTGTAGTGTTCCAAGCCCGATTGCTTAGTTAGAGTTTCGAGTCCTCACATGTTCCAGTGTCCGCCTGATTCGGTGTTAGAATGAAGATCAGATTCATGGGCGCCTGCCAAGAAGTCGGCAGGTCCGCATTCGCCGTAAGCGTTGGAGAAAAGAATCTGGTCCTAGACTACGGTGTGATGGTCAACAGGACTTTCTGAAACTGAGCGGATACTACGCTCCCTACGAGTATATCGATCTCCAGACAATGCTGAAGCATACTCGCGAGCTACAGTATCGACAAGCAGTCGATGTTGGGAATGGCTCGGTGACACTGGTTAACGCTGGGCACATCCCTGGCAGTGCGCAGGCGATTGTTCAGAGTGACGGGAAGAGATTGTTATACACTGGAGACTTCAACCGCCAGCCTACGAGGCTCGTCGACGGCGCGGACCCCGAGTACAAGAACCTCGACGGGATAATCCTGGAGGGTACTTACGCGACGGAGGATCACCCGGTTAGGGAGGGATTGGAGAAGGAGTTTGTGGAGAAGGTCACAGAGGTCGTCGAAGGTGGTGGAACCGTGCTCGTCCCCGCGTTCGGTGTCGGCAGATCTCAAGAACTTCTCAGCATTCTCTCCGCGTTCCATTTTGAACATCCAGTGTTTGTTGATGGCATGGCGCTTGATGCGATGGAGTTGTTGCTCAAGCATCCTGAAGCACTACGCGACGCGAGGGTCTTCGAACGGGCGAGCAAGATGGCCCACTGGGTGGACGGGTGGAATGATCGTAGGAGAGCTGCCAAGACTCCCGGTGTAATTATATCTCCAGCTGGGATGCTAAAGGGTGGGGCCTCCGTCTTCTACATGGAGAATGTTGCAGCAAAGAAACAGAACGCTGTCTTTATGGTAAGCTTCCAGGTTCCCGGAAGCCCTGGAAGAATACTGCTAGACAGGCGCAAATTCGTCATCCACGGGCGGGCACAGCCGGTCGACGCTAGGGTCGAGCGTTTCGACTTCTCGTCGCACGGTGGTAAGCGAGAGCTTGAGCAGACACTATCGGATCTGGACAAAAAGACGCGTGTGTTCATCGTGCACGGTGCTGAAGGGAACTGTAAGAAACTAGCTGATTGGGCGTCTAAGGAGCTGGGTTTGAATGCAGCTGCTCCAAAGACTGGCGATATAGTCGAGCTATAGTCTCCAATGGCAGAGAGCGAGGAGAGGATATTCAAACCTCGCCCGAAACATCTCCTACCCGTCGCATTGGGACTCGTAGCTACGGGGATTCTTGGCTATCCGATCGCCAGCAGCGGAGCGCCAGCGGCACAGGTAACACCCTTCGCCGGCAACGACCTTCCGAGCGCCATTCCTGACGCCCTCATCTTCGTACTCGCACTCGGAGCTAGTGCAACAATAATGCTACTCATGATACGCAGGGGAAGGATGGGCTTTGTCCGCCGGATGATCAAAGGAGCCCTCATCACAGTCTCCTTTGCCGTAACATTCTGGTATACCACATCCCTCTTGTCGCTAGATATCTCGATCTTATTCGCATTGTCTCTGGCGGTCGCCGCTTTGATAGGCTTGACGGTTTTTGCAAAGGGGCAGATTCGTCAGTTGTTCGGCGTGACTGCGCTCGGCGCTTTGACGGGTGTGTTCTTGGGGTATTCTATTCCTCTGATCACGGCTCTAGTCCTTGTAGGTGCGCTCGTCGTATATGACATAGTTGCTGTTTTCAGAGGTCCAGTCGGAGCTCTCGCAAAGACGGTCGCGGCGGGGGATCTGCCAGGGGCGATGTATAGTTATGGTGAGTTGACGATTGGAATGGGGGACCTTGTGTTCTATTCTCTCGTGGCGACGATCGCGATGATCACGTTTGGGCTCGTATCGTTCTTTGGGGCGGCTGTCGGGATTCTTGCCGGAACCTATCTTGGCTTTAGAGCGCTCTCCAGATTTGAGATGTTTCCAGGTCTCCCGTTTTCGCTATTGCTCGGTGTGGCTGGGATGCTGTTGCCGGTGTGGTTATAGCATTTGCAAAGTGGGCATCGCGTCCCCTAAGGTCTTGAACCGATAGTCTGCAAGAGACTCGTCCGGTGGCTTCGTCCGGTTGACCAGAACCGTTCTTAGTCCTGCGATATAGCCTCCTTGGATGTCGTGTCTTTCTGAGTCTCCAACCATAATTGCTTCCTCCGGACGGATGTTCAGCTGGTATAGGGCATACCGGAAGATCCCAGGGTCAGGTTTTCGGATTCCCGTCTCGGCCGACGTAACTACGAGGTCGAAATATCCGGCCAATCGCACTTTATCTAGAATCCCAAGGGCAACCTCATGTGAGGAAACGTTTGAGATTACTCCCAGCTTGACTGTTCGTCTTGACAGTTTTCTAAGAGTGTCGTTCGCATCCTCAAAAGCAACAGTGTTGGCGGCACGTGCTTTGACGATTATGTTGATGCTAGTTTGCAGTAGTTGGTCTGTTGGTTCTTTCTCTGTTACTCGCTTCAGTAGCCGGCGCATCCATGCCTGGATTGGGATCTCGACGTTATACTCTGATCGAATCGCGTCGTTGGTCTTGTAGCCTTTCATGTACAGTCTGAAGAGTGTCTCTGGCGAGACTCGTTTTGGTAGAATCTTGCCTATCTCTCGCAAGGCCTTTCTTGTCACCATGCTGTCCTCTATGTTCTGCGTGACGAGGGTCTCGCCTAGGTCGAAGAAGATAACCCTGGCTCGCTTTGCCACTTTGACCAGCCCGAGTCCTGCCAGTCCCTTGCATGGTCTTAGGTCTATTGCCGACTGAAGCGGAACTGTGGTGGCGCCAAGACTGAGTCCTTGATTCGAGACTCTCGCGTCGCGAGACCAAACTGATTTTGAGATCCCTGGTACGGTAACGGGTCTGGTAACAGTAGCTGGTAACAACGGGACTGCCGTAGTCCTTGAGGAAGTTTCGCCGAGACTAGGGGCTGTTGGAGTATGGACTGTATGGGGCCCTGGCGTCTAGTTGGCTCCGTAGCGTAGTATGGCTGCGACTTTTCCGAAGGAGTCGCGGAGCATCCGCCCCTCTTCGGTCTCCTCTGATATGACTTCGACTTTGGTCGCGGCCTTTTCCGCGTAGTCGAGGAAACTGTCTATGATATCCTTGTCCTCGATGACTTCGAGTGTTGCTTTTCCACAGTTCTTGCATGCTCGGGTTGCTAGTTCGGTTTTGACCGCGTGGATTTCATATCTCGTTCCTCGGACCTCTTCCGTGTTTCCACAGGTTTTACATTTGAGTAGGAGTCGGTCTCCTTCGAGCTTTTCCGATATTAGCAGGGTTTCGACTATTCCTTTTTCGAGGTATTCCTGGACCTTCTTCTCTCCAAAGGCTGCTTTGCCTGTCTCGTGTCCCAGTTCGTAGAGGAACTTCTGGACCAGCTGTTTCTCCTCGCTGTACCGCACTCCCTTCAGTATCTCATTGCTCTTTTCGACGACTTCCTCAACGCCTGCCTCGCTCGTGTAGCTTGTGTCTATTAACGAGAGGACCTTCTTCTTGAGCATATACTGCAAGTATTCTCCCTCCTCCCAGACATACTTGGTCGGTCCGGGTCCACCTATGATGATCCCCTTCAGGTCAAGTGCTCACCGACACGCTTGTAGTATTCGTTCGTGACTTGTTCTCTAATACGTTCGAACCGTCGAGCGGATTGCCCACCTGCCCGGCTCTTGCCCGGTATTCCTGACGTGAACGATTTGATGATCTCTACTCGGCGCCCCTTGAGGGTGGCCACAACCGCTTCTGTCCCGTCTATGACCAGTATCCCGTAGGTATCCTTCTCGGCGACCAGTGCCATTAGAGGCTCGACATGGAAGCGCGCGTCGCATCTGTAGAATCCCACAGTGATCGGTTCGGGCGGTATGAGAGTGTAGATTTCCATTTTCTCGCTACCAGCCCCGTTCTGGGGGATAGCTCCACAGAAGATGACCAGACCGGTCGGCGGTGGTTCTTTGAAGAGTCTCAGTCGCTGACTCGTTCTCTCGATCGCGTCTTCTACGTTCTGCCTGGTTGTCCGGGATTTTATGTTGCTTGCGGTGCCGAGTTCTTCCCGGAGCTGTCCAAGCACTTCGTGTATCCTCCTATCCGGCGGGACGTAGAGGCTGATGAGTTCTGTGCCTCTTCCCTCTTTCTTGGCGAGCTGCTCGAGGGTTCGCTTGAACTTGAAGCGTGAGACAGAGTCGGCTCCTGACATCTAACGCTCTCCGTACGCGGAAAAATTGGTTTTTAGAGCTTGGCTAGAGCGGCCGCTATTCGTTCAGAGACTGTTCTTCTCTGCCTGAGTGGATTTGACTGCATCGATGGACATTTTCGAGCCACTCCTAGACAAGATATTACCACGGATCGTATAAAACCCCTTCTTCATCATCACGCGGATGGAGCGAACTCATTGCCAAAGACGGGATGGTCCGATAGTCGATTTTCCCTTGTCCATTCTAATATACCCAATAAATTCCGTCTCTGTCAGCTGGTAGACGGATGAAGGCAGTCGTCAAGCTGGGCGGGGCGCTCTTCAAGCGTGACCCTGATGTTGATGCATTGCGAACCATGGGAAAGATATTGTCTGGCTTTGTTGGCGAGGGGAATCAGCTTGTGGCTGTCGCCGGCGGGGGCCAGAACGCCCGGGTCTATATTGATGCGGCGAGGAAGCTCGGCGCCGACGAATCGACCTGCGACCTTCTGGGGATAAGCGTAACAAGGGCCAACGCGGAGCTCCTCCGGCTAGCATTGGGCAATGTTGCAGTTCCAAAGATACCATCGATGCTCTCAGAACTAACCCACTACGTCGGTTCGGGAAAGGTAGTTGTTCTTGGAGGGCTACAGCCTGGACAGTCCACAAACGCTGTCGCTGCATTGGCGGCCGAGATTACCCGTTCGGATTTCCTGGTCAATGCAACTGACGTTGGCGGTGTCTATACCGCTGATCCCAAGAAGAACCCCAAAGCTAAGATGCTCAGGTCGGTCGGCGTCGATAAGTTGTTGAGTTGGGCTATGGCTGGCGATGTCTACGCTGGGAAGTATGAATTGCTGGATCCCCTTGCTCTGAAGATCATGCAGAGAGCAAGAATTCCGACTAGGTTTGTCTCGTTGGATGATCCGTCCAATATCACCAGTGCTCTTCGCGGCCGTGACATTGGAACCCTTGTATCATACTCGTGAGAGGTACCTAGAATGCGACTTTTAGATCTGTTTCAATCCAAAGCTCAGGTGAAACTTGTCGAGCATCTTCTGCAGAACCGAGACAAGGTGTTCAACCAGGCCGGGCTGGCAAGGGTCATGGACGTCTCCCCTTCAACTGTGGCGCGGATCGTTGAACCATTAGTGAAATGCAAGGTGCTCCTCTACGAAAGATATGAGAAGGGCATGAAGATCTTTGCACTCAACAAGGAAGCGCCTGCAGCTCAGAAACTGATCGAGTTCTACGACAAGATACGCGAACTATAGCCTCGACGAGACTGCCCTTATTTTCTGGAAGCTCTCTTCGTAACACTTCCAAGTCTCTCCTGAACCTGTGAGCTTGTGAGTTCGCGTAGAGCGTCGGCAGCGATCCACTTCGCGGATTTGGGGTCCTGCTTCTGAATCGCCTTTGCGGTTCGTATTGCGGCTTTGTTGAGAGCCATGTTTCTCTTTCCGATCTGCCTGAGTGCCCAGTTGACAGCCTTCTTGACGAAGTTGCGTTCATCCGAAGATTCCTTGATTATGAGAGGGAGAAAGTCTAGAAAAGTTCTATCGAGTGCTTTCCCATCATGGACCGCGAGCTCGGCCATCAACACGAAGCCGGCTCTCTTTACATACTCTTCTCGTCTCATCGACCACTCGCGGGCCTTTGCAACGGCGAAGGGGGTCTTGTCGAAGAGGTTTCCACAACTCCCATCGACGACGTCCCATGAGTCGAAATCTAATCCCCACTCCTCCATTTGATCCTCGGTGACTCGTGCGGGCTCGTCTATCATCCCCGCAAGAATTCGGGCCTCGTGAAATCCGGTCTGCCACAGCCGTTGGGCCAATTCATGGTCCTTCCCTATCCTTCCTGACAGTTCTCGGAGTTGTGGAACGGAGACTCCGAAAGCTCTGCCTGTCTGAATACCGAACCGCGCCATTCCCGCGACGGCTTTGGGATCACCTCTGCGCTTCATCTCAGCCATGACATCTCTGAGGGTTACAGGCGAAGCACGTTGACTGGCAGCATTCCGCATCTAATTATTCACCATTGTCGAGTCCGGCCGACACTTGAAAACATGACTCTGTTCTTCATTCTGTCGATAGTCCTAGCGTGATCCGGTCCGAGTTTGCCTTTTCAGTGGACGGGTTTCTGGGAGGCTTCGAGCGGGAAATCGGCCATCTCGTGGTTAGATTGTAGCCCAATCAAGGCCCTTCCACTGGCCCTGCTTTCGTACTCGATTGTTGGATTCGCACCAAATATCGGAGCGGCACTTTCTGCTGCGTCGTTTCCAGCCGCTGAGAAGAACACAGAAGCGGTTGCTGGGTACTTTTAGGAAATGATGGGCGAGGCCGTTCGTTTTCCGTTTCTAATACTCGTCCACGTCTCGCCTACGGCTAACGTGAGCCAATGCTCTTCGTGGGGTCCGGTAGCTGTCGTATGCTCGGCCAATCTGGTTCTGCGCATTGAGTGACTTCATCCTTCTTCTCGCGGTAGCAAGCTCCGCACTCGCCCTAATGTGCACAAGAGCGATTGAGGATACGATCCCTATCAACGCGCCAATAGCGAGTAACCATGCTGTGGTAGTCATCCTCGTGGGTAGAAGGCAGCTGAGGCAGAGTCCTCCGCCTGAGGGGCCACTAGCGCCGCTCTGGACCTGTATAGGTACCGACTGCGTACTGGTCCAAGATTGGTTGTTGCTGTCTGTTGCTGTGAAGTTGACTGTGAACGTCTGACCTGCCTGGGTCGTGCTTGGTGTGAACGAGAAATCGCCCGTAGATGGATCGAAAACCATGTTGGAGACAAGTCCGGTCGCAGACAGGATGATCGGTCCCCCTGCACCGCTAGGATCGTTCGCTGAGACACTGAAGTGTAGTTTTCCTCCAACGGTCGCGTTCTGGCGACCCGGCGCTACGAGGATGGGGAGATGGTCGGAAGCAACGACGGTTATTGACACAATAGCCTGACTCGACGACACACCATCGTCTATCGCGAAGATAGCGGTGTATGTCCCAGGTGCCACTGTTGCGGTCGGCGTCCACTTGAACATGGCCGACAAAGGAGACGTTCCTTGAACTGTTGTGAAGCTTGCTCCCGGAGGTAGCTGGCTGGCCGAAAGTGTAAGAGTTGGCGAGAGATTTGAAGACTCGGTTCCAGTCACCGTGAAAGTAAGGGTGTTCAGCTGACTGACCGTCTCTGCTGATGGTGCGCTCACGACTGGTAGCGCCTGAGCTCCGACAGTTACGGTCACGGTAGTTGTCTTGGTTAGAGACCCGCTTGTTGCCTTTACTAGTACCGTGTAAGCGCCGGCAACTCCCGAGCTTGCCGTGAGGGTCGAGGTGCCTGAACTTGGGATTGTTCCGGTGCTCAAGGCTACCGTGAGACCCGCCGAAGGTGTGGCTGTTATCGAAACGGTTCCTGCGAATCCGTTCAACGCCGTGATCGTAATTGTCGTAGTCCCAGAGATGCCAGTGTTGAGAGCGAGCGTCGACGGATTGGCGGAGACTATGAAATCGACGACGTTGAAAGTTGCTGTAGTACTCTGGATTATGCCTCCGCTGGTCCCGGTTATGGTTAGGGTGTATGTTGAAGCTGTTGAAGAGCTGCACGATACGGTCGCGGTGCTTGAACTCGTTAGGCTACTTGGCGTGATCGCGCTGCAACTCATGCCCGCCGGAACTGTGTCGGTTAGAGCCACAGTGCCTGCGAACCCGTTAATCGGAGTTAGCGTTATCGACGAAGTTGAGGCTGAGCCAGCGTTCACGGGCGCAGGAGAAGTCGCTGATACTGTGAAGCTGGGAGGAGCGCCGAAGGCGAACATAGCTGTGGCCGAATGGCTTAGAGAACCGCTGGTGCCTTTGATGGTGACGGTGTACACGTTCTGGCTGGCAGAGCTGCAGGAGAGAGTTGCAGTTCCGGAACCAGACAGGCTGCTGGGAGAAATTGCATTGCAGTTCAGACCAGTGGGCACAGTGTCTGATAATGCTATAGTTCCGGTGAAACCGTTCACAGATGTTAGTGTGATCGTCGAGGTAGTCGTCTGTCCCGCGCTGACAGACGTGGGTGTGCTGGCGGCAATGATGAAGTCTGGTTGTATTGGCTGGTTGAAGCTGAACGTAGCCGTCGCCGAGTGTACTAGTGAGCCGCTTCTTCCCGTTATTGTTAGGCTGTAGCTGCCGGCTACATTTGAGTTGCAAGCTATGGTCGCGGTTCCTGACCCGGTTAGACTGCCTGGTGTGATCGATCCGCAGCCTAGTCCTGATGGGACTGCGTCTGTAAGGGTGACTGTGCCGGTGAATCCGTTCAGTGGAGTGAGAGTAATGGTGGATGTTGACGATACACCTACGTTGGAAGCAGGAGGGGCTGATGCCACGATGACGAAATCCTGAATGTTGTAGGCTACCGTGGTAGAGTGGGAGAGAGATCCGCTAGTTCCCTTGACAGTCACATTGAATAGGCCTGTGGTTGACGCGGTGCATGAGAGGGTGGTGGTCCCTGACCCTGTTAAGCTTGCGGGAGTGAGGGTGCAGGAGAGTCCGGCGGAAGGGTTGATTGAGGAGGCCAGGTTGACGACACCAGAGAAACCACTCAGGCTCGTTACGGAAACCGTAGACGAGGCCGTTTGACCATTATTGACCGTTAGGCTTGTCGCGCTTGCGACTATGCTGAAGTCAGGAGATACTTGGGAAGATATCGTTAGAGTCTTAGAGATCATAGCTGTCTGCTTCGGGCTACCGGCATCCGTCACCGTCAGGGTGATACTGTATGTTCCGGCAGAAGTGTAGGCATGGCTCGTCGTCTGGCCTGAGCTTGTTGCTCCATCTCCAAAGTTCCAGCTGTAGGAGTATGGAGTTGTGCCTCCACTCGCGCTTCCCGTGAGGCTTAGCGTCTGACCCGCCGAAGGCGACGTAGGCGTGAGAGTGAAACTGCATGAGAGTGTCGATGGTAGACCCCCCGTACTGAGGAGTACGTTATACCAGTTGGTATCGAGAGCGTTCATGTCAAAGCCCTCTGTGCCGATCTCTATACCCGTTAGTGTACAACCGATGGTCGGGGTCGTTGCGCCGGGCGGGGAGATACCCCAAGCTATTTCAGCTTGTAAACACTGAGTCTGAACGTCTGCGATCAAAGTTCCTGAAGCGCCAACGCCGAGTTGTAAGACCGCGAGACTGTATCCGCATGCACCCACGCCGGGATCGCTTACTCCACCGTAGGTTGAGGTCGTGCCTATGGGAGAGTCAACCCCGTTGATGTCTTCTACTCTGACCTGTGTGTCCAGCCAGCTTGCTCCGCTGAACGTGCCGCATGCTGAGACTGTCTGGGCGAGCTGGAAGTATAGCGACATGAAGAGGTTGTATCTCGGTCCTGAACCTGACGGGCCCGAGCAGCTCGGCCCAAGACTTCTGTCCAGGAGCGTTGCTGAGGCTGACACCTGTTGTATGCCTGATGGCAGTGGGGTCCCCTGCGACGATCCTTGCGCAGGCGGCGGTGTACCCCTAATGAGGCTGTCATAGTAGCTGTTGGTCCAGTCGCAGACGCTCGGATTGCTGTGGCGTATCTCGGCCGTACCATTGGAATTGACGCTGAGAGTGCTGGGGGAGACGAAGTTCTGGCAGGTCCAGTTCGTGCAATCGAAGACGCCTCCCCCCGTGGTTCCAGTTGCTGCTCTCACGGTTAGAGTCTGAGTCTGTGTAGTGAAGGAGGCACCTTTTGAGTCAGTGACCTTGAGGCTGATCGTATAGGTTCCCGCGGAGAGTGTCACCTGTAAAGGGTTGCCTGCTCCTATGCTGAAGGAGCCAGACAGCCAAGAGTAGGAGTAGGGAGCTGTGCCTCCGCTAGCGCTTGCACTGAAAACGATCGTTGACGCATTTGTCGGATTTGGCGGGCTGTAGCTGAAAGAGGCCGTGAGGGGCGATGGTCCGCTGGTTCCGAAGACATCGCTCATGATCGGAGCGTTGCAGCCGTTGGCTAGACAAGCCAATCCCCAATTACTCTCTATCGTGTGTAACGAGGCAAACTCGTCATAACCGTTCGAGGCCGAGACGAGGCCCGTTTTGACCGACGCTCCGTTGAACCCGATCTCCAAATTGGGAGATGGATCGTATTCGTCCCACCAGATGTAGAGCAGGGTCCGGTATGAGGAGCTTGTGAAGAGTGATGAACCGAGGAGTGAGCCCGAGGCTGGGCTTGAGATCGTACCGGTTCCCACGAGGAAGGATTTGAGATAGCTGTCGCCGGTTGAGATGGAATTGTCGTGCATGTTGTGATTGTCAGTTGGAGTATACCAGAGAAGGTTGGGAGGGTTAGCTACGTTGGCTGCTGATATGAAAGTGGTCGTGCCCACTGATGAGCTAGTGAAGATGTTGGGACTGCCAGCATCACTTGCAAAGCCCGTGAATGCGAAGTGGTCATTCCCCCTCGGGCAGCCGCTTTCACAGTAAGCTTGCCATGTAAGCCCTGCCGACTGCATCTGGTCGACCAGAGTCGTGGCGCTTATACAGCATGAGTAGCCGTCAGATATGCCTTGGTCGGACCCTGAGACAATAGCGGTGTAACAGCCAGCTGAACAGCCGCTTATCGAGGAAGAGGCTCCGTAGCTGTGATAATTAGGGATTGTCGAGCTGAGAGGCAGCAGGCTGCAGAGAAAGGGAGCTGTTCCTATTGGACAGCCCGCCAACGTGCCTGTTCCAAGAACGTTTGCATAATTCTGATTCTCCATAGCAATTATGACGATATGGTCAAAGTAGCTTCCTGAAGGTGCAGCTGAGGCTTTCGGCTGGAGGGACGTGAACATGATACCAAGAATTGAGAGTGCAATGAGGAGCCCCGCAAGGCCCTTCCGGTCTAGATCTCGTACTATGGTCATTTGTTTCCAACTCTATCTTCATCAGATTCGGCTTCCCTGCGCTATCGGCGAGGGATTCGTTCCAGTGTCGGAGCGAAGAACCAGACTCTTTTCGATGAGCGAGTTCCCCGGCAATAACTACTATTGTCTCAGGATTCACAAAGGCACTCTTGAACCCAAGAAATTCTTGTCCGGTTCTTGAGCCGAGCTTGGAGTGGACTCTAGTGTGCACTAGCCTCGGTTGTTCCCAATTCTTCTGAAGCAGCCTATGAGGGGGCAGACCGCACGGTCTCCGGTTTTCATATGCCTCGTTTTATGTGGGGAACGGCAGTCTCGGTTGCCCATTCTGCATCGAAATATTTAACGCTCAGGATTTCCTAGGCCAGTTTAGCGAGCGGAAGTCGCAACAACGAAATCTTGTGTCCGAGGAACTAATCTGTGAGTCAAGAACGCGTGCATCAAGGTTGTCCTCTCTGCACCATATCGGATGGAGAGGTGTTGGAAGAGTATGCGCGATGGAGGCTGGCTCGGACGAAGACCATGAAGGATCATAAGGAGAGACTCATGCTCTTCCACAAGGAACATCGGAAGTCCCTTGACGAGCAGTCAGTCGGGGAAGCCTACCTTCTGCTGTTGCGGATAGGCTCGAGGTTTTTTTCCTACGCCAGGGAATGGGCAATCTTCGAGCCTGTATACGCAACTGTGCCAGACCATTGGCACAGAGTCGCGTCGGACCTAGACAATAAGGCCCAAGACTACGACCAGATCCTCAGGACTCCAAGGACGATAATAAACAATGATGGCGGTGCGATCTACAGAGCCGATCCGGTTGAGAAACCCGCTGAAGCATCCAAGCAAGCCTAGATACTTCTATTCGGAAAAAGCCCACCCTATGTGGGAGCTTGGAGGAAGATCTGTGCATCTGGAATTGCGAATCCGTTTGAAAATGGTTCAGGAAGAGATTCTAGACGAGAATTTGCCTATGAACTGGGCCGGGATGTTCCTCAGTGTCGAGAGAAGTCCAATGTGGTTGCTAGTGTCTAGCTCCTATTCTTAGAAGAACTACTGGTGTCACTATCTGCTTCCAATCCCGCAGCGGCGATATGTGAGAATATGAAGTCCGACTCATGTGGGAATAGACCTTGGACACAGGCCTCTCGGCGAACCTGTAGCCGAGAGTCAACACTTTGTAGTGAAGATAGTATTCAAGCTCGTATCCGTTCAGCCACTCCTGCTCGATATCGATCCGCGGATCCAGCAGAATGCTGGCTCGATAGGCTCTGAAACCATTGGTAACCTCCGTGCAGCGTACCCCTGTCAGAAGGGTCCACGCGAATGGGAACAGCCGCGTGAATATCCTTCTAAGGAAGGGCGTCCTCTCCCCTCTGCCGCCCGGAAGAAACCTTGAACCTTGGACGTAGTCAAAGCCGTCTTGTATGATTGGCGTCGTTAGCCGGGGGATCTCCTTTGGATCATCCTTTCCGTTTCCTGCCATGACCACAATGATGTCGAACTCGTGGGAGAGCGCGTATTGGTAACCCTCCTTGATGGCGTAGCCCACACCCTTCCGGTCAGAGTTCTCAATGATCGTGACCGGGACATGGATACGGTTCTTGGATTCTTCTATCTCCTTCAGAATTGAAGGGCTAGGCTGGTCGACAACAAGGCACAACTGATCGACAGACTCGGGTGTGAATCTCTCGATTACTCGACCGATCTTTCCGGTTTCTCGAAATACTGGGACGATCGCAACTCGTCTCATCGACGAGTTCTCTGATTACAAACCGGGCCTCCGTCGGGCTCACTTGGTCGGGGCCGAGTGCCTATCACCCTCGCTGGAACTCCGACCACTATCGCATTGTCGGGAACATCCTTAGTCACGACTGATCCTGCTCCAATGAGTGCGTTCTCTCCGATCTGTACACCTGGATTGATCGTGCTTCCCGCACCAATTGAAGCAAATCTCTTCACGCGTGTCTGGAGCCGGGTCCATTCTCCATGTGCCCTTGGATGCTTGTCGTTTGTGAAGGTGACGTTGGGAGCGATGAAGACGCTGTCCTCAATGACGACGCCTGTCGGGATGAAGACGAATGGCCGAATCTTGCAATTATCCCCTATCGTGACTCCTTCCTCGATGTAGACGTATGAGTCTATCTTTGTATTCTTACCTATCTTACAGCGATACAGGTTTACCTGGTCGTAAATGCGTGAGTTTTTGCCAACTTCGGCATTCTTGATTACCGAGTATCTTGTAGGCTTCATTTATCGAACCGGGATCTCCGGCAGTATCGGCAGTTGGACCTGTATTGTCCTTTCCTGGTACATAGACTCTCGGGACGCTTCCAAGAGGGAGACTACCCTTGCTCCGAGTATTCCGTCGGAGTGATTTGAGAAGGGAGTAGAGTCTTGCTTGCTTCGGATGCAGTCTGTGAAATGGATGATCTCGCTAGCCAGAGTGTTGCTGGGTGAGACTGGGAGTTCACGCTTTCCGCTAGTCTTTTCGAGGAATAACTTCTGGCCGCTACAGTCGAGGTGAGCCACCCCGTCGCTGCCGACGATTGTAACCTCTCTCCTCTTGTTAGGGTCTAGCCAGCTCAGTTCGATGTGAGCCAACAAGCCCCCCTTGTGCTCCGCGGTGATGAAGGCAACCTCCTCGTTCAGCTTTGTCCTGTATCCTCGTCCCTTGCAGGAGACCTTGTCCGGCCATGCGTTCACGACGTAGTTACAGATGTCGAAGGGATGGGGAGCGAGGTCAGTTATGACCTCCCGTTGCAGTTGAGGGTTCATGAGTGCGGTCCATCTTAGCTCAACAT
>WNFX01003460.1_pt1 | contig 15757 bp, 11 predicted proteins | sample 5400111 | NCBI WGS metagenome assembly WNFX01 (sample SAMN13153363, study PRJNA577476) | soil metagenome | isolation source: 40 cm soil or saprolite under grassland replicate 1 | place: USA:California | collected 2016-06-15 | reverse complement strand
GTGCTCGCGATGGCCATCACGGTAGCCGGGCTGCTGGTGCTGACTGGCCAGCCGGGGCACCCGCCTGGGACGGCCAGCGCAGCGCCGGACGGCCTGACGCCGCTGGGCACACCTGCCCCGCTGCCTAAGCCCGCCACCCTCACCGCGCCGCTGCCGGTCGCGCTGCAGATCCCGGCCATCGGGGTGCGCACCAGGCTGACCCGGCTCGGCCTCACCCGGCAGGGCACGCTCCAGGTGCCAAGCAGCCCCTCCGCGGCCGGCTGGTACACCGGCAGCCCGCGGCCGGGTGAGATCGGCTCCTCGATCATCGCCGGGCACATCGATTCCTACCTCGGCCCGGGGGTCTTCTACCGGCTGCGCGAGCTGCACCCGGGCAACCGGATCTACGTGCGGCAGGCGGACGGCAGGCTCGCCGTCTTCCAGGTCACCGGGGGTGCATCAGTACCCGAAGGCGCACTTCCCCACGGCCGCGGGTGTACGGCCCGGTACCCGATGCCGAGCTGCACCTGATCACCTGTGGTGGCACGTTCGACTACGCCACGCACAACTACCTCAGTAACGTCGTGGTCTACAGCACGGAAGCCGCTGAACCCCGGGCCGCTGAACCCGGGCCGGCCCGCTGCACCGGCGGCCTCCGCGGCTCAGCGGCGGGCGCCGGCAGCGCGAAGACGCGAACATGATCAGCGACGTTGAACGACTGTCCGTACCAGCTGGTGGTGAGGCACCGGCAAGAACTGCGAGACGGACAAGCGATGCCCGCACTCACGTAGGCACGCGCAGAATGCCCATTCGGCCGATCAATTACCTCGGCCAGAATCCGGCCGAAGTTCGCGCAGATCGGCGGGTTTGCGTGCTTGCCCACGGAGGCTCCACCACGCTCCGTGGCCAGCTGGCGAACGTCGGTCTTCGGCTCAGATGAGGATGCCCAGCTAGCCGTCGGCGAGGCGGCGCTCGGCCGTAGCCTTGATGTTGGTGGGTGAGGATCGGGCCGCCGTCTCCCACGTCGCCGCGAAGGCGAATGGCGGTGCTGCGCCGGCTGGTTCAGCACGTCACGTGCAGGACGGCGTTGGTGTCCTTGGTGGCCCCGGTCAGCACGCCGATCGCCTCCGCTGTGGGCAGGACGACAAGGTCGACCTGGCGGCGGCGGGCCTCTTCGTGGACTTGCGTCATCACCGGCAACGCGCCAGCAGCACCGGTGCCAATCACCAACCGGCGACATCGCCAGGGGATGTCCTCCGCAACCGACAGCGGGGTGTGCCCGTCCGCGCCGCGGAACCTCTTAGACGCGGCCTTCTTGCGCTTGCGGATCTTTCCGCGGTCGATGATCAGGTCGTGATCGTAGGTCACGCCATCGACTCGCACCGAACCGAATGAGTAGTCGGTGAATCGCACGCTGATGCTCCTTACCTGCACCGGGATCGTATGGCCGGTACCAGCGATCGGTCCAGATCGTTCCTGGGGTCGATGCCGGTGGCAGAACGGATCGCGAGCCGCCGCGCCGGTTCGGTGCTGGCACACTGGCCGCCCGGTCCGCCTGCCGCGCGATCAAGGACCGGGGCAACGAAGGTGAATCCCCATGCATCCGCTCCGTCAACTCGCCACTGAACTGAACGGCGGGAGGCGGGCGCATGCCGAGCGGCAGCGCCCGGCACGGCGGATCCTTGCGCGTTCCGGAGGGCGTTGCGGCGTGCCGAGCGGGCCCGGCGCGCGGGCGCCGCGGTATCCGCGGAGCCCCCTGCGGCTGGGCGGGGAACTTGAGCCCTGACGTCGCCGTCTGCCAGCCGGAAAGCACGCTCATCAGGCACGACCGCGCGACCAGCGGCATGTGCGCGGGGGTCGTCCGCTCATCGGCTGGCGCGACCCCAGGCGTCACCCGGGCTGAGCCGCGGCAGGCGGCGGTGGCGCGGTGGGATACTGGCGGCCGGAGATGGTTCTTGCGTAGGGGGCCGCCAGTGGCCGGACGGAACATCGAGATCATCCTGGCTGGGCTGGCCGACGCTGTGCGCAGCCAGGATCCAGAGCGCAGCACCGAACTCCTCAGCTCCGATGTGGTGTGGCAGGGCGTTGAGCCTGGCCTGCGCTGCGATCGCCGGGAGCAAGCGATGGGCGTCATCCGGCACCGGTTCGCCGGCGCGCCGCTCGCCGTGCAGGCCGTCGAGGCGATCGACGCCGGGCAGCACGTCGTCGTGGGCCTGCGCGGGCCCGGGTTCAACCAGACGCCGGGCGATCTGACCACGGTGGGCCAGATCTACAACGTGTCCACCCTCAGCGGTGGCAAGGTCATCCGCTGGCGTGACTACCGCACCCGCCAGCAAGCCCTGGCCGCGGCGGGCGCCGGCGACCTGCACTGGCATTAAGGCACCCACCGAGCCGGACGGCCGAAAGCTAGCCTGCCGCGCCACAGACCCCAATATTGGCACGACAGTGGGGTTCAAACGCGCTCCCTGGGCCTGCTGCCCGGGACACCCAGATCTGGACACCCAGACCTTGATCACAATCACCGCCGGCGGACCTGGACCCGGGCCGGAAGAGTATGCCTGCGGGAAGGGCAGGGACGGCGAGGTCCCGCAGAGCCAGCCGGCGCTACCGCTGGATAGCCAGAACGTTCCAGCTGGCCCGTCCCGGCGTCGTCTTTCCTCAAGCCCGCAGCCGATCAGTCAGGCGGGTATGCGAGCTTGCCTTACGAAGGCTCTGCCGCGGTCGGTGAACGACCGGCGGGCGGCCGTCGTCGTGGCGGACGCACCGCAGACCGCTGTTCACCAGCGTGCCCTGGGAGCCGCGCGATGCGGGCGATGAGTTGCCCGTCAGCCGGCTGCCTGGAGCGTTGGCTCGACCGGGGACACGGCAATGGCCTGCCCGGGGTCGTTGCTGCCGCCCCGGCAGTAGGACAGGGCGGACACGCCGGCGTCGTCGGAGGATACCCGCCCGGTCAGTACGGCGGGCTGCGCACCCGGCACCGTGATCCGGATGGTCGCCGCGTCCCGGTCGATTCCGATGTCACAGCGGTACTTCGCCACCAGGAGCCAGGCTGATGCGCCCAGCCGCAGCGTCACCGTGACCGGGACCCGGCGGTGACATAGGGCCGTGCCCGCGGCTGTAGCGGAACGGCAGCGGCGCGCCGCCCCCGTCATACAGCGTGACGGCCGCGTACCCGGCGAGCGTGCACGCCGACGCACCGCGGTTGGTCGGTGCGTAGAAGTCGCCATGCTCGCCGGTCATCGGGGACAGCGGCGGCCCGTATCGCAGAGCAAGTGCCGCCGGCCCGCAAGGCGGCCGGGCGCGGCGGCCGGCAGCCGGCGGCGAGGCTGAGGTCGGCGTGTGCTTTGCCGCGCCTGCGGCGCGGCCCCCTCCGCTCCCTGTGCTGGCACACGCCCCGAGCAGGAGCGTTGCGGCAATCCCCGCGGCCAGGGGCCACATGTGCTGCTGCATGCCCGCTCCTCAGCGTCCTGTCGAATCCCGTGAAGACCCTTACCGTCAAGACGCCGCACCGCATCGGCTCGTTGTACCCCGGATGGCGCATACTGGCCAGCGAATTGAGACAGTGGCCAAGGCGTTTTTCGCACGCCCGAGGCACGAGCGGCCGGCGCGCTGCGCACCGCGACGGCCGGCAGATCGACCCAGCTAACCCCTGGACGCGGCGACAGGGGACCGAACCGGCCGTGGCCACAGCCGCTTAGAACATGCGGCGAGCACTCATGGGATGCGCGGAACATCTGTTATGCACCGGTCTCGCCCGCAGCCATCTGCTGGCCGCACCCGCACCGAAGGGCGGCTCGGAGTGCGCCTGGCGTTGGGAAGCTGATTACGGAACGCGACGCGCGTGACCTTCCAGTGGTCGTGCATCACTCGTTGCCGGTTTCGTGCGTGCGCGCTGGCTTTGGCTCTTCCGTGCTGGTGGCGCCGGGCGTAGCGTCGTGGGTCTGGGGGAGGAAGAAGGGCCGGCCATGTATCGCTCCCGGTTTCTTATTGTGGTTGCCGCGGTGCTGACGGGTGCTGGGCTGACAGCCGCGCCGGTCACGCCGGCGTTCGGGGCAGCGGGGCCGGGCAGCGCCGCTGCTAGCGGCTCGGGCTGGACGTCGAGCGTTCCGTTCACCAATCAGGTGGCGAGTTCGCCGGCGGCCGGGGGCGGCTATCCGGTGCCGCCGGGGCAGACGTTCCCGAACCCGGGCACGTGCCGGGCTGGCACGTTGGACTCCAACCATTCCGAGTCGTGGATCGCGGTCAAGCCGGGCACCGAGGACCTGGTCGGCAACTCGAAGTTCTTCTTCGACAAGTACTCGAAGTTCTACAACTTCTCCCTGGGCTCCTACCGGATCCTCGGCGGCACGCCGGTCGACAACAACCAGGTGCAGGGGTATGACTGCATCTCGACCGGGACGCAGGCGATGCCGCCGAGCTGGACGAACCTGACCGACCCCAACGTCGCGTTCGACACCAAGGGGCGCGTCTACCAGACGACACTGCCGTTCAACGCCTTCTGGGGCGGTTCGACGCTGCACCCGGACGGCGAGATCGACGTGTCTTATAGCGACGACATGGGCCGCCACTGGGTGAAGGGCAACCGCGGCGTGCCGCTGGAACCGCCGAACAACGCCTCGGCCCGGCAGCTCGGCCACGTCGAGGACAAGCAGTGGATCGCGGTCAACGACATCCCCGGCAGCCCGTTCCAGGATCACGTCTACTCCACGTGGGACGTGATCAACGGGAAGTCGACGAAGATCCGGGTCGCGGTGTCCCGTGATCGCGGGCTGTCCTTCTCCAGGGCCATCACACTGACCTCGCCGTCGCAGTCGGGGCCGGTGAACAGCAGCAGCTATCCGTCCATCGATGCCGCCGGAAACGTCTACCTCGGCTACGAGTCGGACCCGGTGAATGGCAATGGGCCGTCGAGCGTCTTTGTGACCCGCTCCACCGACGACGGTGTCCACTGGGGTCCCTTTGTCCGCGCCGCGGCCTTCACCGTTCACGGCCTGCCCAACACCACCTTCCGGCTGGGGATCCCCGAGAGCTTTGCCGCGAGCCCGGCCTACCCGGGGCACCTGTATGTGGCCTACGAGGACTGGGACGGCACCCAGATGGACGTCAAGTTCACGCAGTCCACCGACGGCGGGCTGACCTGGTCGGCGCCGGTTAAGGTCAACGACAACGTGGACGCGCCGGGGCAGCCGACCGACCAATTCCAGCCGGAGGTCGCGGCCGGGCCGAACGGGGCCGTCGCCGTGGCCTTTTACGATCGCCGTGCCTCCTGCCCCAACGACCCGAGCGTCCTGCCCGCCGACGCCGGAAGGGCGAACTTCTGCATCGACACCTCGCTGCAGGCCTACAAGGACTCGGGAAGCGGCGCGGTGCCGATCGGCGGCAACGCGCGGATCACCAATTTCGGCTGGGATCCCGAGCAGCCGGGCCAGTCGGTCGGCGGTCTGAGCCAGCGTGTGTGCGCCGACGCCAACTGTGCGGTGGGGTTCATCGGCGACTACTTCGGCCTGGCGGTCTCCAGCGGCAACATCTACGCGCTGTTCGTCTCGACCCACTACCCATCCGATGTGATCGCCGACGGCGGCGGACCGGTGTACTACCAGCAGCAGGTGCTCGCGACCGTGCCACGCTCGGACTTCGGCGCCGGGTTCTGAGCACGGCCCGCGCCGAACACGGTGCTCCGGCATTTGCGCCTGCCTGAAGGTCAGCGATACGCGGCTCCCCGCGCGTACGGTCCCGGGCTTCAATGATTGCCCGGCGGCCACGAGCTTGCCGTGCGCGTGGGTGGGGCAAAGGTCGCCCTGAACGCGGTAGCGCAGAAAGACCAAGTCTGCCCGGCTTCGCCAGGCCACCGGACCAGCTGCCCTGACATGCAGATCGGCGGTTCGTGCGGTTTATGCTGCTTACGCTTGGTTACTTCACGCGGCGGCTTCAACGCGGCCGGGAGCTTCAGTGTCCGCCTGGCCAGCTCCCAGGCGGCCAGGCGGAGCAACCGTGGCCTACCGGGGTCTATCGCGCTGCGGCAGCGATGTAGGCGGCGACGATGTAAGTGGCGTGGCGGTCCAGCGAAGCGCGGGACCGGTCATAGCGCATAGTGGTTCTCGGGTCCGCGTGCGAAGCTGCTTCCTGCACATCCCGCAGCGGCACCCCGGCGTCCAGCGCCGCAGTGATGAACGCGTGCCTCAGCGTGTGCGGCCCGACGGTCTTGGTGATCCCGGCGCGGCGGACGACCCGGTGGGCGGCCCGGGCGGCGCCATGCCGGTCCAGCAGGCGGCCATCAGCAGCCAGGAAGACCGGCCCTCGCACCGTTCGCCGATGGCCAGGTCGATCGCCCGCGCCGTGCGTGGCGCAAGCGGAATAGTGACGACCTTCCCGCCCTTGCGGGTGATCACCAGGGTCCGGTGCCCCCGCTCGACGCCCATGGCCTCGATGTCGGCGCCGGTGGCCTCGGAGACGCGCAGCCCGTTGAGGGCCAGCAGCGAGATCAGCGCATGCTCGGCGGGCGGGCCGAGCCCGGCGGCGACCAGCGGCGCGCCGAGCTCGTTACGGTCCAGCCCGATGGCGTGCGACTCGTAATCCAGCCGCGGGCGCCGTACGTGGGCGGCGGGCGAGTGATCGAGGAGTTCTTCTTCGACCGCTGACGGGTCAGGCCGCTGTACCCGGCCAGGAACCCGGCGAGCGCCAGCCGCTCGGTGTTAGTGAATACCGGCGTGGTTACCACGAGTGCGGCGGACGGGGTTGTGGTGGTCATCGGGCACCTCCGGGGTTCGGGCTGAGACCCGGAGGCTGGGCCCGCCGTGGCCCAGCAAATGACGAGAACCCCACGGTAAGACGGCCCTGACGATCACGCCATGTCACGGCCCGGGGACTCCCACGACAGCACCACTGCCCCGGACATGTGCTCGCTTCGCCGAATCGGCGCAGGTCGGTCATGGACGAGTCGTCAATCGCTGGGGCGCACAGATTGTCTATTCTGTTCACCGAGCCGGTGCCCCGGCAGTCGATTATCTGTCGACCTCCGGGAAGATGGTGGAGGCGATCTCGGCAAAGGCCAGATCGGTGGAACTCAAGGTTGCCATGTGGATTATGTGGTTGCCGTAGAAGCGCTCCAGTTCCGGCCAAGCTGCTTGGATCTTCCCGACCTGGAAGTGGTGTTCGAATCCGGCCGTCCGGTTTCGGGACAGATGTCTCGCACTCGCAGCCGCACTGTGAGTGCGTTCTCGCCGTACGCGGATGGCGCGACTCGCGGCAATACAGGATGTTTCCTGACCGTACCGGCCGACAAGGCCAGCCGGTCCCCTCGCTGGTTGACGCAGCCGCCGCAACCGCCTCCAATGATGAGGTGGCCGACCACGCGCGCGACACAGACGCCGATGTCATATCGGCCGGACGTGAGCCGCCGGAACATCCTGTGCGGTCGGCAAGCCTGGTCCGGCTGCTGGTCATCGCGGAGACCGCGGCGCTGGTTGGCTTGGTCGCCGTCGCGCTGCTCTACCGCGCCGAGGCCGGACGGCTCCACCACGGGAGGCCACCGGCCGCCGGCCGGCCCGCGCCGTCGCTGCCCCAGATGACCAGCGTCGCGCTCCGGTTGCCCGCCGACGCGGCCATCGCTGGCACGGCGGTCATCACCGCCGCCGTCCAGCCCGGCGCTGACCGGGCGCAATTCGCGGTGTCTGCCCTCATCACCGGGGGCCGGCCGGACACCGTCTACGACCTGACCGGCAACGACTGCTCGTCCGGGTTGCCTGACCACGTGTGGGCTACCGGGCTCACCGACGCGGCCGGGACGGCCGAACTGACCGGCCACCCCTGGACCGGCGCGATGGCGGACGAATACTGGCTGGCTTTGACCCCGTCACCGGTCAGCCCTCCGCCGGGCCTGCGCGGACGGTTCGCCCAGGGGACGGCGGCACCATTTCCAGCCGGGCAGGCGCCGTGCGGCCCTTCGCCGTGAGATCTCCGATCCCATGCCCGACTGTCGATCCTCGCAGGTCCGCACGCGAAGTCGGCGGCAGATGAGGACGGCCTGGCTGGTCTGCTTCTGTGCTGTGCCGTCTGCTGTAAGAAGTCAAGCGCTGACCGCCGTCGGCCCGGGGGCGGCCTGAGCGGGGTGGTGATGCCAAGACTGGTGGGGGACCAGGCGGACAAGTACTGAGTGCAAGGCGGCTCGGAGTGCGCACCCTCACGACTTGGTCCTCACGGAGCGCGGCCGCAGTGGCGGTGAGCCTCTGAGTGGCCTGGCAGTGCCGGGCGTTGCTGTTCGCGGGTGGCCCTCTTCCTCCGGCGAAGCGCTGCACTGCTCAAAGTGGGTCGGCCGACAAATGCTGGCGGCGCGAGGCTGACGACCAGGAGAGCTCGTCGTGCAGGCGGGAGTCCGCCGGGATGCAGTGGGTGACCTCGCGGGGACGCCGGTGGCTGGGATGATGCAGGCATGCCAGACCGGATCGAGCCGTTCATGATTGGCGTGGACAGGGCGGTGCTGGATGACCTGCGTGACCGGCTGCGGCGCACACGCTGGCCCGAGCGCGAGACGGTGGGGGACTGGTCGCAGGGCGTGCCGTTGAACTACGTGCAGGACCTGTGCGGCTACTGGGCAGGCAGCTATGACTGGCGGGCTGCGGAGGCTCGGCTCAACCGGATCCCGCAGTTCATGACCAGGATCGACGGCCTGGACGTGCACTTCCTGCACGTCCGCTCGCCGCACCCGGGCGCGGTGCCGCTGATCATGACGCACGGCTGGCCCGGGTCGTTCCTGGAGTTCGAGCGGACCCTCGGCCCTCTGGCCGACCCGCCCGGGCACGGTGGCGACCCGGCCGATGCGTTCCATGTGGTCGTGCCGTCGCTGCCCGGCTACGGGTTCAGCGGCAAGCCCGCGGCCACCGGCTGGGACATCCACCGCATCGCCCGCGCCTGGGCCGAACTGATGACCCGGCTGGGCTACCAGCGGTTCCTCGCCATGGGCAGCGACTGGGGCACCAGCATCTCCACCACCCTGGCGCTGCAACAACCCGGCCGGCTGCTGGGCATCCACCTGGTCCCGCCGCTGGCGCCGCCCGGCCGCGACGCCGGTGACCTCACCGGCCGCGAGCGCGCTGCGCTGGCCGGCCTGGACGAACGCAGCCGCACCGGATCGGGCTACTCCGCCGTGCAGGGCACCCGGCCGCAGACCATCGGCTACGCGCTGACCGATTCGCCGGCCGGGCTGTGCGCCTGGATCGTGGAGAAGCTGTGGGCCTGGGCCGACCACCCCGGCGATCTCGGGCAGGTCCTGACCGCCGATCAGGTGCTGGACAACATCACCTTGTACTGGCTGACCGGCACCGGGGCGTCGGCGGCCCGGCTGTACTGGGAAAGCATCGCCCAAGTCAGCGAATGGTTCACCACCGCCACCAGCGACACCATCACCGTCCCGGCCGGGTGCAGCATCTTCCCCGAGGAAGTACCCCGGCCCTCCCGCCGCCAGGCCCAGCGCCGCTTCACCAACATCGTGTACTGGAACGAGCCCGCCCGGGGCGGTCACTTCGCCGCCTGGGAACAGCCAGGCCTGTTCACCAGCGAAGTCCGCGCCGTCGCACGCGGCTGCGCCCCTCGGCCTCGACAGCGCTGAAATGGCCACAGCCGTCGGGAAGACAAACTCACATTGCGTGAGCAGAGGGATCAGGTCGCCGAGTTCCGGATCGCCGACTACGCGCTGGTCCCGGATCGGCGCTGTGCAAAGCATTGAGCGCACAGACCGCCGAATACGAGCGTGGGGGCAAATTCGCGGGGCGGCTGCGTTTGAGCGCGCAGATTACCCGTTCTTGAGGGGCGGGAAGAAGACAATCAGCAAGGTCTGTTCTTACGGCGGGCCTGGTGTCCTGCCGCACATTGTCGATGTTGCGAGGGGTGAGTTCACCAGCGCGGCTGTGGGCGGTGGCTCTGCTGATGGATGCACCTGGGCAGCCTGCCGGAGCCGGGCTCTCAGGTCGTGGTTTTCGGCCAGGACCCGCTGGACACCGTCTGGGGGCAGGTCGTGCTCGAGGTCGCGGATGCGCCCGAGCAACTCTCCGATCCGGGTTCGCTGCGTGGCGATCTCGCTGAGTGCGCGCTTGAGTTCGTGCTCGGCATTCAGTGCCCGCTGCCGCCACCCCGCTTCAGCGGGATCCGGCTTGCCATCCGGGCCCGCTGCTGGGCGGTCACCTGCAGCCGTGGCGATCAGGCTTCGTGCCTGGTCGTTATGGTAGAGGAACGTGCGGGAGACAACAGGGCGCGGCGGGCGACCGGAGCGACGGTGATGCGGGCGCGCTCTCTGCGCATCTGGCGGAGGACCTGGTCGATTCGTTGCAGCATCTGCGCGGTGGCGGCACGGCGTGCCTCGATCGCCGCTGGGGCAAGACGACCCTCGCGAGCAAGATCGTCGAACTGCTCCCACTCGCACTACATCGAGCCGCTCGCCGACGGGTTGTCGGAAATTGCTTGACCGTGCGCGGAAATGGTGGTAATTGTTGGTTCTGGATTTGGGCGATATCTCGGGAGCGAAGGCAAGCTCATGTTCAGAGGTCATCGCGTGGCCAAGTTGGGCCTGGCAGGTTTGCTCGGCGTCTGCCTGCTACTGACGGGCCTGGTTCCCGTCGCCGCCGCGGCACCGGCCTCGGCGCCATCGGTGACCGCTGCCTCGACGAGCGCTGCCTCGACGAAGTACGCCCCGCCCACGAACGTGGGCATGCCCCTGAACGAGCGGTTCAGAGGCGTGAACTGGGAGCGGAGCGGCGACAACTTCACGACCGGCGATCTCCTCCAAGACGGTCTGTCCCCATCCGACAGCTACGCCACGGTGTACATGAAGGCCACCCAGATCCTCACGAGCCTGATCGCCAACCTGAACATCAACACGGTCCGGTTGGGGCTCAACGAGGCGACCGTCAACGACGCCTGGTGGACCAACTACGGGGCCGTCGTCCAGGCCGCCACCGACCTGGGCCTGAACGTGGTTTTGAGCTTCTGGTCGCCGTCCAATGCCGGTGGGTTTCCCGGAAGCGTGGTCCCCTGTACGGACGGGACCTATAACGGCTGCTACCCCGTATCGGACTACGCACCGTGGTGGGCGATGTGGCAGAAGGTGATCGACACCTACGGCTCGTACGGCAACGTCTACCTACAGCCGTTCAATGAGGCGGCTGGCTATAGCAACACTGCCACCGGCTACGTCGGGCCGTCGCCCACCCAGCTGGCGGATGTCGACGCCGCCTGGCTGGCCCATTACCCGGCCTTCCCGCGCGGCCGGGTGATCTTCGGTGGGAGCGGAGACGACTACTACCTCACTCTCGGTCACGACCCCCGGCTTGACGGCACGCTGCTGTCCTACCATCCGTACTGCTCGTTTGGCCTGAACTTCCCAACCGAGGCGGCCTGGCTGCGTTGGCTCAAAGGCCAGATCGCGGGAATGGAATCGCGAACGATCATCACCGAGTTCGGGCTCGGCCAGGGCAGCACGAACTTCGACGGCCCACGCGACGGCAACAACTGCGTCTCCTACGTCTACGCCGTAACCGACTACGCGCGCCAAGCGCACCTCGGTCTCACCTATTGGGACTACGGGAGCACGGACTCCTGGTCGGTGGCGACTCGCACCGGCAGCGGCACCGCTGACGACCCGTACGTCACGCACATTCGCAACCAGTCCTTTGTCGACCGCCTCGAATGGGGCTACGGGCTCGACCTGCCGCTGGCGCCGACGGTGAGCTGGGCGGCGAACGTCACCTACACCTACGACGACACCGACCCAGCGCTGCAGTACTCGGGCAACTGGACGCACGCGTTCAACCAGAGCTTCACCGGCAGCGACTACAAGAACACCGAGTCGTACTCCAGCCAGGCCGGCGACTCGGTCACCGTCCCGTTCGACGGAACCGCGATCCGCTGGATCGGCTCGCAGACCAATAACCACGGTCTGGCCGACGTCTTCCTCGACGGCACGAAGGAGGCCACCGTCGATACGTCCGGCAGCCAGAGCCAGGCCGCGCTGTTCTCCAAGAGCGGGCTTACCAACGGGCCGCACACCCTGAAGATCGTCGTTGACGGGACGCACAGTTCTGCCTCAACGGACAACTTCGTGTCGATCGACGCCATCGACGTGCCGACCGGATCGGCCGCATCGGACACCAGCTTCTACACCGGCGCTGGCTCGAACAGCTTCAGCGTCGAGACAACCGGCAATCCGACCGCGCGCCTGACCGCGAGCGGCCCGGGAGGCGGAGCCTTGCCAACCGGAGTCAGCTTCACCGACAACGGCGACGGCACCGGCACGTTGTCGGGTATCCGTGGCAGGCTCGTGCCCGGCACCTACCCGATCACCATCACGGCGCAGAACAGCCGGGGCTCGTCGGCCCAGACCCTCACGCTCACCGTGGCCGCCGGGCCGCCGCCCGCGCCGACCACCGGCGTGATCGCCGGGGTGGTGACCGACACCGGCGGCCACCCACTGGCCAACGTGTGCGAGCACGTGTTCGTCGCGTCAACGCTGCCCACGTACCGGGGCAACAACTACGCACCGGCCATCTATCAGACATGCACCGGGAGCGGCGGCAGCTACTCGATCCCCCTCGTCACCCCGGGCAGCGCCCGGTACAACATCCAGTTCATCGACCAGAACGGCCGGTATCTGCCGCAGTGGTACGGCGACACGAGCGGACCTGGCAGCGGTGCGCTCATGGGCTACAACCACCCCGGCGCAGCGATCACGGTGACAGCCAACGCCACGACCACGGTGAACGCCACGATGCTTCCCATCCCCTCGGGCATCACGACCCACCCCACCGTCACCCAGACGGTTGACACGAACGGCCACACCACGAACTTGTGGGCCGTGTCAGGCACGATCACCGTCACCAACACCAACAACGTCGCGCTCACCGGCGTGACCGTCACCGACGCGGTCAACCACCCGAACGCGACGTGCGTAGTGACCGGCGGGACGCGCGTGACAATCGCAGCGTCACCGGCCTATCCAGGACCGCTCGTCACCGCCAGCTTCCCGTACACCTGCACCTACAAAGCGTCGCCGGGCGCAGAGAACGAGATCAACACGGCAACCGTGACCTGGGACGTCAACACGAACGTCCCCAACACCTTCTATCAGTACTCCCAGCCGTTTAGCTTCAGGGGCGTGGCGAGATGATGGCCTGGCTGGCAACCCGCTGACACGCCCGCGCCGCCGACCCAGCCGGCGAGCCTGCAGGTACACAAGACGTGGCCGCTCCCGGCTACGACCCCCGCGCCATTACGGTGACGTCTGGGCCGGAACCGGCACGCATCCGGGCGATGCACCTATGAGCTGTTCACCATGAGCACGATCATCCTCCCTGCCGATTCTTTGCTCACTTGCAGCGGTCTTGTCTGCGTGCTCGTCGGCTACATATTCGCCAGTTCTGCGCCCGGAAATCTTCGACTGCGTCAGGTCAATGGCGCGGGCCCGACGCTTCGCCAGGTGCTGGCGCATTGCCCCGCAGGCAACTAGTGCAGCGAGTGCCGCGACGATCAACGCGGCCAGCGCGGGATGTTAGGAAACAGGTCGGTGACGCCGGTCACCTCGGTCACCTCGGCCTCGCCCGGCGTCGCCGACGCAGGGCCAGTGACTGCGGCCATGGCGCCAACGTACCGTGCCGCCGTCGCGCTGGCGCGGCTCCCCGCCGGCTCGATGATTTTGTCGGGATGCGATGGATCGCTACATTTCTGAGCCATTATTCGCGCTGCGGGTGCACAGAAGGGTTATCGCCTGTTCATCTGGCCTTCTTTGTTGCTCTCTTGGTAGGTTGATCACAGTTGGCTGTGCCCGGGTTGTCCCATTCGTGTGCTTAGGGGAAGAGATGCGCGTAAGTGCCCTGATGGCGCTCGCGGCGGCTGGGCTGGCTGCGGCAGCGGTTCCTGCCGGATCCGCGCTCGCCTCGCCCGGAGGCAGCGGTGGCCCGCTGACAGTCGCGGTCTACGGTGATTCACCGTACGGCCTAGCCGCCTATCCGCCAGGTGGCCAGTCTGGTGACACGGCGGAGCTGCAGAAGAGCCCCGCGTTCATCAGCACGATCAACGCTGACCCGTCGGTCAGCGAGGTGATCCACGTCGGCGACATCCACTCCGGCAAGGACTTCTGCACCGAGGCCTACGACAACCAGATCGCGTCGCTCTGGCAGCAGTTCCGCAAGCCGGTCGTCTACACGCCGGGCGATAACGAGTGGAGCGACTGTCACAAGGCCACGAGCCTGGCCAAGCCGGGTGAGGGCGGCGGGTTCTACAGCTCCGGCGTGCTGAATTACATCGGCACGTCGGGCCTGACGACCGATCCTTCCATGTGTGTCGACTACCACTGCGGGAACCCGATCGACAACCTCGCGAAGATCCGCCAGCTGTTCTTCTCCCAGCCCGGCCACACGCTCGGCAGCGGAACCTTGAACGTCGTCTCGCAGGCGACCGCCTACGACCGGCACCATCCGACGGACGCCCAGTATGTCGAGAACGTCACGTGGTCGCAGAAGGACACGGTGTTCGTGACCATCAACGTGCCCGGCGGGTCGAACAACGACGCTGACGTCTGGTACGGGGCTCCTGCCGCCACGCAGGCGCAGGCCGATGAGCAAGCTAACCGCACCGCCGCGGACATTCGCTGGCTCGACGCAGCCTTCGCCCGGGCAGCCGCTCAGCACGCCCAGGGGGTTGTCATCGTCACCCAGGCGGACACGTGGGACCTCGACGGCCAGACCCCGGCGCATCTGACCAACTACGAGCCGATCATCGCCCAGATCGCATCGCTGACGACCGCCTTCGCCCGCCCGGTGCTGCTGTTCAACGGCGACTCGCACCTGTACCGCTCCGACAACCCGCTCTCGCCGACCGCACCGTGCATCGGCGAGACCGATCCCGCCACCGGGATGTCGGTGTGCGCACATGACCCGAACAACACCGCGTGGAGCGAGCACCCCTTCTACAACGTGCCGAACTTCCATCGTGTCGTCGTTCATGGCAGCACATTCCCGCTCGAATGGCTGAAGCTGACCATCGACCCCGACGCCCACTACAAGACCACCGCCACGACCTTCGGCCCGTTCGCCTGGCAGCGCACGCCGCAGCCTCAGCTGTAACCGGCCGGGCCAGCCGCGGAACGGGCTGGCGCGGGATCCTCCGCCTGACAATAGGACCCGCCGGTCGGTCACCTGGGTGTCGCTGTGGACGTAGCTGCTCCCGGCCGGGCACCGCGCGATGACGCTGAGGCCCAGCACCTCCAGGCAGTACGGCGGCAGGACCGCTGTCCGGGTAGCCGCGTTCGAAGGACCCGTGGTCGTCGCTTGCCGGGCCGTGGCCTGCGGGAGAGGTCGCGGACGGGCAGGCGCCTGCCGGTTGCTGTTGCGCCTACCAGCCGACCGCCCGGTCGGTGAGCTCGCGGCTCAAGTTGGCTGGTCGGCGCGGCGAGAGACGCGCAGAACGGCGGCTCCGGCATGCGCGGTGATGGTTATGGGCTCTCACGCAGAGTAACTGCCTGGCGGCCGTCAGCGGGCACGGCTATGGCTCCGGATGCAGATGACCCCTTCGGCCGGACTTGCCGCGCTCCACCGGCGTCCGCAGCCCTGGGTAGGTGATGGTTACCGCCACGAGTTCGATGACTGTGCTTACGTGCGCTTGTATTCCTGGATCGCCCACATGTTCCCGTCCAGGTCTTCGAAGAAGCAGTAGCGTGAGCCGGGCGTGCCTTCGGGGCCCATCTGCTGCACGTCGCTGATGCCGACGCCCCGGCCGGCGAGTTCGCTGCGGACAG
>WNFX01005748.1_pt1 | contig 15761 bp, 15 predicted proteins | sample 5400111 | NCBI WGS metagenome assembly WNFX01 (sample SAMN13153363, study PRJNA577476) | soil metagenome | isolation source: 40 cm soil or saprolite under grassland replicate 1 | place: USA:California | collected 2016-06-15 | reverse complement strand
ATTCCCATCGCACATCGGCCTGACCGATGTCGTGTCTGCGCGACACGGCCCTGACGCGGACACCGGACCGCCGCCTCATGGGAAAGGCATCCTACGTTACGATTTCTATGTGAAGTGGCCGCCCGGCCAGCGCCCGACCGCGATCACCGCGGCGCCCCCTCCCGGAGCGGCCGCCGCCGGGCGTCCTGTCTCTTTCGCTCGCCTGCTGGCGTACTTCCTGGCGCTGGGCACGCTCGGCTTCGGCGGCCCGATCGCGGCGGTCGGCTACATGCAGCGCGACCTTGTCGAGACCCGCGGCTGGCTGCCCAAGCAGGACCTCCTCGACGGCATCGCGCTCGGGCAGACGATGCCGGGGCCGCTCGCCGCCCAGGTCACGATGTGGGTGGGCTATCTCCGCCGAGGCGCCCTCGGCGCCCTGGGGACGGCGGCGGCGTTCGTGCTGCCGTCGTTCGCGCTGGTCGTGGCCATCGGCTTCTTCTACGTCCGCTTCCAGGGGCTGCCGGTGGTCCGGTCGGTCTTCTACGGCGTGGCGCCGGCCGTCATCGCGATCATCGTGCTGGCGGCGATCAAGCTCGCCAGGCTGACCGATGGCGGGGACGCGCGGCTGTGGGCGATCTCGGCCCTGGTGATGGTCGTCACCGCCGCGACCGGCACCGAGGTCGCCCTCCTCTTCGTCGCCGCGGGTGTGGTCATGCTCTGCTGGGACGCGCCGCCGCGGTGGCTGCCCTGGGCCGCCCGCGCCGCCCAGCTCGGGCTGCCACTGGGCGGCCTCGCGGGGAGCGCCGCGGGCGGCGTCCTGCTGGCGCTGTTCGTCTTCTTCCTGAAGGCGGGCGCGTTCATCTTCGGCAGCGGGCTGGCCATCGTGCCCTTCCTGCACGAGGGCGTGGTGGACCAGCAGCACTGGCTCACCGAGCGCCAGTTCCTGGACGCGGTGGCGGTGGGGCTGATCACGCCCGGCCCGGTCGTCATCACCGCCGCGTTCATCGGCTACCTGGTCGCCGGGCTGCCCGGCGCCGTCGTGGCCTCGGTCGGCATCTTCACGCCGATCTACCTCGGGGTGGTGATCCCCGGCCGCTGGTTCGTGCGCCACCGGCGGGACCCCAGGATCCAGGCGTTCGTCAGGGGGGCGACCGCCGCGGCCGCCGGCGCCATCGCGGGCGCGACGATCGTGCTGGCGCGGCAGGCCCTGGTGGACGGCGTCACCGTGGTGATCGCGCTGGCCAGCCTGCTCGCCCTCTGGCGGCTCCGCTTCCGCCTGAAGGAGCCGCTCCTGGTCCTCGCGGCCGGCGTCGCCGGACTGGTGCTGCGGGGCCTGTAGCGCGGGCCCGCCGCCGCCCGATACCAGAACGGAATGTTCCGTTCTGGTACGATGATCGCATGGCCGGGCCGACAGCGAGAGCCACGACCGGACCCGACCGGGGCCGGTCCCGTCCGACGCTCGGTCTCCGCGCGCTCAACCGCGCCCTGCTGGAGCGGCAGCTGCTGCTGCGGCGCGCCAGGCTGTCCGCCGCCGAGACGATCGAGCGCCTGGCCGGCATGCAGACCCAGGTGCCCAACGCACCCTACGTCGGCCTCTGGACGCGGCTGGACGGCTTCCGTCCCGAGGACCTGGCCGACCTGATCCAGCACCGGCACGCGGTGCGCGTGACGCTGATGCGGGCGACGCTCCACCTGGTGACCGCCCGCGACTACGTGGCGCTCCGGCCGGTGCTGCACCCGGGGCTGGAGCGGACCTTCTCGGGCAGCGTCTTCGCCCGGCTCGTCGCGGGGGTGGACATCGAGGCGCTGCTGGCCGCGGGGCGGGCGCTGCTGGAGGAGCGGCCGCGTGGGGTCACCGAGCTGGGCCGGCTGCTGCGCGAGCGCTGGCCCGATCGCGACGCCAGCGCGCTGGCGTACGCCGTTCGCTACCTGGCGCCCCTGGTCCAGGTGCCGCCCCGTGGCATCTGGGGCGCCACCGGGCTGCCGATCTTCACCACGGCCGAGTCCTGGCTCGGCCGGCCCATGGCCTCCGACGCCTCGCCCGACGGCCTCATCCTGCGCCACCTGGCCGCCTTCGGCCCGGCCACCGTGGCGGACATCCAGAGCTGGTCCGGGCTCAACGGCCTGCGAGCGGCCGTGGAGCGGCTCCGGCCGCGCCTGCGCACGTTCGTGGACGAGCGCGGCCGCGAGCTGTTCGACGTGCCCGGAGCCCCGCTGCCCGACCCCGACACCCCGGCTCCACCCCGCTTCCTGCCCGAGTACGACAACGTGGTGCTCGGGCACGCCGACCGCACCCGCGTCGTGGCCGACGAGCACCGCCTGAAGGCGCTCACCAACAGCCTGCTGGTGGACGGCTTCGTCCGCGGGACCTGGAAGATCATCCGGCGGCGCGACGCCGCCACGCTTCTCGTCGAACCGTTCTCGCCGCTGTCCGGGCGGGACGCCTCCGCCGTCACCCTGGAGGGCGAGCGCCTGCTCGCCTTCGCGGCCGCCGGCGCCGGCGCACGGGACGTGCGGATCGCGGCCGCCGGCTGACCGTCGCGGCGGCCGCCCGCTCCACTCAGCCGGCCATGCCCGCCGGCGCCACCCCTGCGCTTTCGCCGGTTGGCGCAATTGTGCGGGTGACGTGTGCGGGTTGTGCCTGGGCGGACGGTGCGGCGGACGCTACGATCCGGCTGCAGGGACCCGGCCTCCCCCGGACCGGGTCCCTGCGATCTCACGGCCGGTCAGGCCGGAGGGCCGATGGTGGCCGCCTCGGGTCCGAAGCGTTCCACGTAGGACTCGTGCACCTGGGCCCATCGCTCGGTCGGGTCCCACGGTGCCCGCTCGCCGTCCAGGTGGTAGCCGAGCACGTCCAGGCACGCGTGCCAACCGGCGGCGTCGCGAGCGGCCTTGCCGACCTGGTCGAAGGTGTTCAGGAACGTGAGCTCGGTGCCGCCGCCCTCGCGCCGCAGCTCGAACCGCAGCGTCTCGTCGTCGCCCCAGCGGAACTCCAGCACCGACGGCGGCTCCCAGGTGATCATCTCGCCGTCGATCGTCGGGCCCTTGCCGCTGCGGAACACGAAGCGCAGGGGGGCTCCGGCCCTTCGCTCCCCCTCGATGTCGGTCGGGAACCAGGCGGCGAGGTGCTCGGGCTCCGTGAGCGCCCGCCACACCTTCTCGGGCGGGTGCGGGAGCCTGCGGACGAAGCGCAGCTGCCAAACGGCGCCGCTCTGTGCGAGCTGTCCTTCCACGTCGTGATCTCCTTGGCTCAGTCCTCGTCGTCCGGCATGACGTCGAGGTGTCGCTCGAGGTCGTCGAGCCGCGACTCCCACAGGCGTCGATACGGCTCGAGCCACTCGTCAACGGCGCGCAGCGGCTCCGTCCGGACGCGATAGATCCGGCGCTGCGCGTCGGTGCGGACCTCGACCAGCCCGGCCTCACGGAGAACGCGCAGGTGCTTGGAGACCGCGGGCTGGCTGACCGCCAGCTCGTTCACCAGGTCGTTCACCGCGCGCTCCGCGACTCGCAGCAGATCGAGGATGCGCCGCCGGTTCGGCTCTGCGAGCGCCTCGAACGGTGCTGCCACGAGACCAATATATCCTAACGGTTATATGCTCGTCAAGTAATGCAAGGCTCCCTTCGCACGCGAGGAGGTATCCCCGTGTCCTTCAGGCCCCCGCGACGGGAAGCTCGCGCATCAACCGCGCCGCCACCGCCGCGATCCCGACGAAGCCCGCGAGGAAGACCAGGCCGGTCGCCACGGAGTACGCCGCCCAGCCCCGCCGGCAGAGCGCGGCGAACCGGCTGGCGACGACGAAGCACGCCGCGATCAGCGAGAGGAACCCGATGCCACTGCTGACGAAGTGCATGAGGCCGTGCCAGCTCACTGCACGGGCGTCCTCCGGCGTTACAGGGTGATCGACTGCGTCAAGCGGTACGAGCAGCGGATGGGTTACGACAGGCATCCCGTCGGGATGACGATGCAGTACCCGGTCCCCGACCAGGCCACGGTCAATCGCCGCGAGGCCAAGAAGCTGCCGACCTCCCGGACCAGGAATGGTGAGCGCCGGCCTCAAAGCAACCATGCGTTCGTAACGGCCTCGGTGCTGTGGCGTTCTATAAGCATCCCCTGAGGGGCAGCAGGGCAAAGGAGATCAACATGAGAGTTCTGCCCTGCGTAGCCGCGATGACGTTCGCGCTTGCCGGCTGCGGTGGCGGTCAATTCGCATCACATCGGTCAGCGTCCCCGGCGCCACCACCTGCCGTCGCTGCGTCCCAGCCGGCGCCGACCCAAACCCCAGCCACGAGCCCGCTCACCTCCCTGATCGCCGTCGCCGATGAAGGAGGAGACGGAAGAATCACTCTCAGCCTGAGCAGCCTTGACGGGCACCAGCTCGCGCATACCACCCTCGCACCCTCAGCGCCGTGGCAAGGTTTTGGCGTGGGCGCCGGCATGCTTACGTTCGTGGACCGCAATGAGCTGAAGGGCCTGACGCCAAGCAACACTGTCGAGACCCTGGGGCCGCTCGCCGGCTACACAGCGGGGCCCGTGATCGTCAGCCCGGACGGCCAGCACTGGATGTGGTCCTCCTCCTCGCCGAGTGGCACCAGCACGAACAGCAAGCTCATGCTCGCTACCAGGGGCGCTCCCGATCGCGTCGTGGCGCAGGAGACGTCGGAGCAGAACCACCTTCAGCCCCTTCGCTGGACCGCTGCGGGACCGACCTACGACCGCATCCCGATGGGCATCGGCGGCTACATCTTGTTCGGAGATAGCACCCGGGGCCCGAGCTATCGCTTCGACGTGGTCACCGGCCAGGTGACCCCGGTCCTTACCGGCAGCAACTGCTACCTCGCTGACATGGCCATGGACGGGACCATCGCATGCGTAGGAGGTACGAGCCAGTCAGGGGTGTCCCTTGTCGTCCTGTCGCCGGCGGGCCACGTCGTGGAGGTGCCGCTGCCCAGGCCCGCGTTCAACCAGGAGGGTGCGATCGCGTTCGCGCCAGGCTCGGGCGGTACCACGCTCGTCATCGGTGGCGCAACGGGCGCGGGCGCGGACGGCGCGCAGGAACGGTACGAGACAGACGTGCTCGACGTCGGCTCCCGTGAGATGCGCCATCTTGGCCCGGCCGGGCTCCGCCCGGCGGATGGACCCTGGAGCTGGCTGCCGGACGGCTCCCTGGTGGCCTACCGACCCGCCGGCGCATTCGGTGGAGACCCGGGCATCTACGCCGTCGCGCCTGACGGCACCGCGAGGAAGGTGCTCTCCTCCGGGACGCCTCTCGGTGTGATCGCTGGCTGAGCTCACCGCCGCCGCAAAGCCCGGCGCGGGCACGGGCACGTGGCTACCGGCAGCAGGTGCCCGCGGATCGATCGCGGCGCGACGTTCATCACTTAACCGTCGTCGCCTCGCATTCGCTTGCTGCTGGACCGTGCGGTGCGGGCCGAATACGGCCCGCACCGCCAGTTGGGTGGCATGCTTGCCGTAGTGACGTCGGTGCTCCTGGTGACCGGCCGGGTGGGCGTGGGGAAGACAGCAGTCGTGATGGAGGCCGACCGTCTGCTGACCGAGGCCCGCGTCCCGCACGCCACCATCGCGCTGAAGGAAATAGCTCGGTCATGGCCCGTTCCGGGAGACGATGAGTGGAATGATCAGTTGGCCTACCGCAACCTGGCATGTGTTTGGTCGAACTGCGTGGTGCACGTGGCCGCCGGTGCCGAGCGGCTGCTCCTAGAGCATGTCCTCGAGCAGCGCTCACAACTCCGCCACGTGCAGGCCGCGATACCCGGCGCTGAGGTCACCGTGGTGCGGTTGCGGGCGCCTCTGGCCATCATGGGTGCTGGCCGGCAACGTGCGTGCCATCCGGTGCTACGAGGCGTGCGGCTTCCGCCAAGAGGGCGCCCGCCGTGGGCACGAGCTTTATCCGAACGGATGGAGGGACCTCGCGCGGATGGGCATGCTGGAGACCGATCCGCGTCGCCCCGGCGGAGGCTGAGGAGTGGCCATGCCCAGGGTGCTGAGGCGACGCGCCGACCCGGCTGCTCGGCGACGGAGGAGCGGCCAGCCGGCGATGGAGGAGGAGCAGCTGACCGGCCCCGAGCCCCGAGGACCTGGAGGCGCTTCGAGCCAGGATCCGCGACGCCATCGAGGATGGCCCGGTCGGCCGGCGCAAGGCTGTCCTCCAAGAACTGGTGGCTGAGGTCAGGGTCGAGAGCCGGAGGATCATTCGGCCGACCTTCCGGCTGCCCCTTCGGGCGGTTCTTACGCTCTCCCAAATGGTGGGCGGCCCGGGACTCGAACCCGGATGGGTCACCCCACACGCCCCTCAAACGTGCGCGTCTACCAGTTCCGCCAGCCGCCCAGGCTGGGGTGCCGCGTTGCTGGGCACCGTGCCCGCTAGAGGACTCGAACCCCTAACCTCATGGTCCGAAGCCATGCGCTCTGTCCTTTGAGCTAAGCGGGCGTACCGGCCAATTATAGGGACGCGTGGTTCCGAGTTCGGGACCGACCCGCCGAACTCGGGGACAGCCGGCGGGCAATGGCGGGACAACGGTCGGGGCAACGCCCGCGCAAGTTGCCGAACCGCGCGCCCTGGCCGGTGGGTCGCCTGCCTGGAGGTGGCGCTGATCCTCCTTCTCACCCGCCGCCCGTCCGACGGCCTGCGAGCCTGGTGCGCCGCCCTGATCCTCGTGAGCCTGGGCGCCGGCGGTGCTGAGACGAGCATCACGTATCGGGGATCGGGCTGTCCGGCCGGCGATCCGCCCGGGCCCGCTCGAGCTCCGCGACCCGGTCCTCGATCGCCGTGGCCGGCCCGAGACACCGTACATGACGCGGAGCGGCCGCGTCATGTACGAGTGGTTCGGGTGGGATCGCTGAGGTCCCGTGCCAGGTTCCTGCTAGAACGCCGTTCCAGGCCCAGGCGCCTGCCACCTGCCTGGTGGTGACATTGAGGCGGTTGAAGACGTTGGTCGTGGCGATCGAGAGGATCAAGGCCGCAAGCGCCGGCTCGTCGTAGTGTCGGGCGGCCTCGCCCCAGACCTCATCCGGTACCGGGTCTGATCGATCGCTGAGCCGAGTGGCCGCCTCGGTGAGGGCCAATGCGGCACGTTCGGCATCGGTGAAGTAGGGCGCATCTCGCCAGGCCGCCACTGCGGAGAGGCGCTCGTCAGATTCGCCTGCCCTTCCTGGCGTGGCGTGTGCCCGAGTCAACGCAGAAGCTGCAGCCATTGATCTGGCTCGCGCGCAGGTGGATGAGGTCGAGCGTCGTCTTCTGCACGCCGCCCTTTCCTTTGGCCGAGTGCAGCGCCTGAATTGCCTGCATGGCGTCAGGAAGGATCATCGCCGGGTTCTTCATCCGTGCATGCATGGATTGCTTGCCTCCAGAGTTCTTGGGGTGTCCTTGCCCAACGGGATGCCGGACGTCGGGTTTCGATCCTGATCTACCTGTCACATCCTCGATCTCCTCTGCATGAGGTGGGTTTGTCCGTCATAGATATGACGAAACGCGAGGGAGGAATGTGACCGATGGACGGACTACAAGAACCTGCGTTCCAGCTCGGCGAAAAACGCCGCAGAGAGGCGTTCGAACTCTGTCCCGGTAAGCCTGATGGGGTCGCCGACGTTGAGCTTCACGACTGACCGGTCAGGTGTCAGCTTGATCTGTTTGTCATCACGCATGACGCCGTTGTTGTTCATCAACGAGTCGCACAGGATTCTGACTTCGTTGAGTGGGTTCCCGTCCTTGCCTTCGTAGTTGGCCCCTGGAAGTCTGTGGACGAAGTAGCGGTCGAGGACGAGGGTCATGTTGTTGAAGAAGAGCGCTTCGAAGGATTCAAAGGCAGAGTTCACCTTCTTGTCCGTCGTCGCGCTGGCAGCGGCTTTGACGAGCTTCTTGTACGCCGCAAGCTGCTGATCGAGCGCCGCCTTGCCCTGGTCGATTTCATCCTGTGTGTAGTTCTTGCGGCCGAGCATGGCAGAGCCTCCTTTCGCAGGTAGCTATGGCTTGAGGGCGAACATCGGGTTGCATGGTTGGCTCCCTTCTCTCCAACTGTATGACGAAACGAAGCGCCCGGAGGCTCCTGGCGGCAGGCGTAGGAGCAGGTGGGCCGGGCCAGGGCGCGCTCGAAGGGGAAGGACGCGGTCGAGGGAGGCGCTCGGCCCCCCAGGGCGCTCGCCGACGACCAGCTGGACACCGTGGACGCTCGACCCCCCTCCGAGAACGACCCCGGCCGGTGCCGATGGGCTCTTCCACGGTACAGGTCAGGCGGGCCGGTAGGTGAGAAGCATGACGCCAGTGGTGGTGGCCTGCGAGTCGATCAGCCGCAGCCCTCGCGGCTGGTCGGAGTCGCCGAACAGCCGCTTGCCGCTGCCGAGCACGATCGGGTTCGGCGCGCCGGCGGGCGGCGCCCTCGGCTCGGTGATCGGGCTCCGGCAGGCGCTGCTGGCAGCCGGCTCGGCCTGCTGCCGTGCCCGCTGGTGGCCGGCCTCTCGCGCGTGCGATCGCTGCGCACCGCGCACTCGACTCAGCTGGCGCCTCTTGACTGCGGCGCGACCACCTGCGATCGTGGCCCGCGACGGGCATTCGCGCCGACACGTCATCTACCGAGGAGGGATCCCGATGCTTCGGCACCTGGCGGCGATCTTCGTACTGACCGGAGCGACGCTCGGCTCCTCCGTGGCAGGGGTCACCGGCGTCGGGGCCGACGAGGGCAAGCCGCTCTCCAAGATCGAGCACATCGTCGTCGTCTACCAGGAGAACCACAGCTTCGACAACCTCTACGGCGGCTGGGAGGGCGTGAACGGTCTCGCCGGCGCCGATGCCGCCCACACCACGCAGGTCGGGCAGGGCGCCACACCGTACGCCTGTCTCGAGCAGAACGACGTGAACCTGACATCGCCCCCGCTCCCGGCGAGCTGCACCGACACGACGACCGGGACCGCCTTCGTCAGCAACTTCCCCAACGCGCCGTTCTCGATCGACCGCTTCATCCCGCCGAGCGCCACGACCTGCCCGCCCCCCGGCGTCTTCGCGGCGAACGGCGTGCCGGCTGGAAGCGGCCTCCCCGGAGGCTGCACGCGCGACCTCGTCCACCGCTTCTACCAGGAGCAGTACCAGCTCGACGGCGGCCGGCAGGACCGGTACGTCACCGGCAGCGACGCGATCGGCCTCACGATGGGCGTCTACGACACCCGCGCGCTGCCGGTCTACGCCTACCTGCACCAGCCCGCTCACCCTCACTACGCCATTGCGGACAACTTCTTCCAGGCGGCGTTCGGCGGCTCGTTCCTGAACCACCAGTGGCTGATCGCCGCCCGCACGCCCACGTGGCCCGGCGCGGTCAACGACGGCACGGCGGACGACCTGCACTCGGTCGTGGACGTCAACGGCATGCCGGTCAACTACCCGCTCTACGTCTCGCCGGCCGACGGGACGGTGAGAGACGCCGCGCTCACCGCCTCCTGCAGCCCGGGGCCGGGCCGCGGGCCGACGCCGCCGGGCGTCCTCTGCGGCGACCTCGCGGTGAACACGATCCAGCCGTTCTTCCAGCCCTTCTCACCCGGAACGGCCCTGGCTCGCCGGCTCCCGCCGCAGACCACCCCGACGATCGGCGACGAGCTCAGCGCGGCCGGCCACGACTGGGCCTGGTACTCGGGCGGCTGGTCGAACGCCGACGGAGACGTCGATGCCCCCGGCTGGACGAACGGCAGCGGCCCGACCTGCTCGGACCCGAAGGCCTTCGCCACCGCCACCTGGCCGAACTGCCCGGACAAGCTGTTCCAGTTCCACCACCAGCCCTTCAACTACTTCGCGTCCTTCGCTCCGGGAACGCCAGCGCGAGCCGCGCACCTGCGTGACGAGGCCGAGTTCGTGGCGCTCGCACGCTCGTCGGTGCAGGGCTGCAACCTGAAGCCAGTGAGCTTCGTCAAGCCCATCGGCGAGGAGAACGAGCACCCGGGCTACACGAGCGAGGGCGCCGGAAGCGTCCACCTGGTGGACCTGCTGAAGGCGGTGGAGGACAGCCGCTGCGCCAAGGACACGATGGTCGTCGTCACGTACGACGAGTTCGGCGGGCAGTGGGACCACGTCTCCCCGCCCGGCCAGGGAGGTGTCGCCGGACCACACGACGCCCACGGGCCGGGAACGCGGGTCCCGGCGCTCGTGATCGCGCCGCACCTTCAGGACACCTTCGTCGTGGACCGCGCTCAGCACGACACGACCTCCATCCTGGCGACGATCGAGCGCCGGTTCGGCATCGCGCCGCTGACCACGCGTGACGCGGCGGTGCGAGACCTGTCCACGGTGTTCAGCGCCGGGTCCGGCTGAGGACGGCCGCCGCCCTTATGAGAACAGCCGGCCGATCCAGCCCTGCCACCTGACCAGGAACCGGCGACGCGCCGGGTCGTGGGTCCCTGCGGCGGTCGAAGCCGGCGTGAACGTTCCACGCCGGAGGAGAATGCGGCGCATGGCCCAGCCACCCCTGCGACCGCGCCACTACCCGAGGACCGACCAGCTCGTCCGGCGGACCTTTGCAGACATCGGCAGCGACGCCCACCGGGCTCGCGCGCTCACCGTGCCGTTCACCGAGGCGATGCGGCCCAAGCCGGCCCGGCCGCGGCTGGTCGCCACCGCCGAGGGCGCCATCGCCCGCATGCTCCTGACGATCCCCGCCTACGCGGTCGCGGCCGAGCCGCTGTCGGTCATCTATCGCGGCCTGCTCCAGGAGCTGCCGACCTCGGTCGGCCTGGTGGTCCTGACGCACGAGTCGGTGGCCGACGAGATCGGCCGCTGGCTGACGGAGGCCGGGAGGACGGACACCGCCGAGGTGGTCCACGCTCCCGACCACCTCAACTTCTCGGTCTGGGCCGAGGACGGCTACGTGGTGGTGCGCGACGAGGAGGCGGGCAGCACCGACTTCGTCGAGCCCTTCTCGTTCCCGCGCTACGGTGACAGCCTGGTGGCCGACTTCGTCGCCAACGCCACCGATCTCGACAAGACCCAGGCGCCGCTGTACTTCCAGGGCGGCAACGTGCTCATCGGCGACGACTTCTTCTTCATCGGGGCCGACTACCCGGCGGAGTCGCTGCGCTACCTCGGCACGGTGCTCGTCCCGGCCGCCGGCGAGAGCCCGGCCCAGCTCGTTGACCGCCTCTACCGGGAGTACCTCGACCCGGTCCGGCGGCTGATCTACCTGGCCAGCACGATCCCGGTGCCGGCCGAGCAGCGCCGGTCGATCGAGCTGGACGGGGCGGAGTGGACCGAGGAGGTCTTCGTGGGCAACCGGGCCGGAACCGTCCAGCCGATCTTTCACATCGACATGTTCGTCGCGCTGGCCGGTGGGAAGCGGATCCTGGTCGGGGACCCTCGCCTGGCCGCCGAGCTGCTGGAGATCCCGCTCCAGCCCCACGCCATGGCCGAGGTCTTCGACGACATCGCCAGGTCCCTGGACCGGCTCGGCTTCGAGGTGCTCCGCAACCCGCTGCCGCTGGCCTACGTGGACGATCCGGCCAGGCGGGTCCGGACGTGGTACTTCGCCACCTCGAACAACGCGCTGGTGCACGCCCCCGCGACGGGGCGCCCGGCAGTCTACCTGCCCACGTACGGCCACGGGGCCTGGGAGTCGCTGGCCGCGACCGACCGTCTCAACCGGGAGACCTGGGAGAGACTGGGCTTCGACGTCACGATGCTGGGCGACTTCCACCCCTTTGCCGAGAACCTGGGCGCCCTGCACTGCATCAAGAAGTACCTGGCCCGCGCCTGACCTGCCCCGTGCGGCGGGAAGCGGCCGTGCCCGAGCGGCGGCCCAGACACCTACGGACGCACGGGCAGGCCCGGATTCGGCGTCGTAGTCGAGCGCGTTCGCGCCGAGCCCGGAGTAGCGATGGATCAGCTGGCCGGCCGGCGAGAGGACCTGTACCTCGTTGGCCTGGTTGGCGCAGACGTACAGGTTGCCGCGGGCGTCGAACATGATCCCGTCCGCCCCGTCGAGCTGCCCGCCGACCGTACCCTGGGCGAAGAGCTGGATCTGCCCGGCGCTGCCGTCGGGCAGGACCGGGATGCGGTACACGGCGTCGGTCGAGGTGTTCGCCACGTAGAGGAAGCCCTGGTCGCGGTCGAAGGCGAGGCCGTTGGCCCCGAACGGCGGGAGCCCGTTCGGCTGGAGCAGTGCGCTCTGGGACCACACGGCGCTGCGGGAGCCATCGGGCGCCACCTTCGTGATCGTTCCCGCGAAGGAGTCGGACACGTACAGGTTGCGATGCCGGTCCTGGGCGATGGCGTTGGCGGCCGCGAAGCCCGTCGCGAGCGTCGTCACCTCGTGGGTGGCCGGATCCACTCGCACGAGCCGGCCATGCGGCGCGATGCCGTCGGAGAAGTCGGCCACGTAGAGACCCTGGCCGGGCTCGAACAGCTCGCCCAGCAGGTCGGTCACGCCCGCGGGCCCCGGAGCGATCGGAATCTTGTCCACGAGCATCCCACCGCGGTCGATCACGCAGATCGTGCCGATGGGGCTGGGGCTGAAGGAAGCCGCGTACACGTTGCCGCGCGGATCGATCGCGATCCCCTCAGGGTTGGGACAGTCCGCCTCGAGATTGGGCCCGAAGTTCTGGACGGTGCCGACGGCCGGCGCAGCCGCGGCCACGGACCGGGGCACCAGCAGAATCGCCAGACCGACCATGAGCAGCGACAGGTAGCGCATGACCCTTGCCTCCTCGGAGCCCTCGGGACCTACAGCTCTTCGCGGACGATGCGGGCGCCATCAGCGAGTGCCTTCAGCTTCATCCTGGCCACGATCCGGGGCAGGTTGCGCAGGCCGCAGTCGGTGGTGAGGTAGACGCGCTCCGCCGGCACGACCTCGAGCACTCGCCGCGCCCGGTCCGCGACCTGCTCGGGCGTCTCGACCATCGTGGTCCGCACGTCGATCACCCCGATCGCCACCTCCTTGTCGGGAGGCAGGGAGCGCAGCGCCGCGATGTCCACCATCTCGCGGTTGGCGAAGTCGAGCACGAACTGCTCGACGGGGGCCTCGTAGAGGTGCGGCAGGACTGCCTCGTAGCCCTTCGGGAACAGCCCGGCCAGCCGGTTGCCCCAGGCGTTGCCGTAGCAGAAGTGCCAGGCGATCTTGGCGTCCACGCCGTCTACGCATTGGCGGATGACGTCCACGATCCACGTGAAGTCGTCGTTGTTATGGGTGAACAGCGGCAGCCAGGCGCCCAGGTCCTCGACCTGCAGGAACTTCGCCCCGGCCGCGGCCAGCTCCTTCATCTCGGCGTTGAAGATCGGCGCCAGCGCGTACGAGAGCTCGCGCGGCACGGGATAGTGCTTGAAGTACACGTGCCAGGCCAGGTTGACTGGCCCGGCGCCCACCGAGACCTTGAGCGGCCGTGTCGCGCAGCGGCTGGCGACCCGGTAGAGGTCGGCGAGGCGGATCGGACCGCGCGTGACGGGGCCGTCGTTGACCACTCCACCCCAGTCCGACAGGAGCGCGTTCTCCTTGGTCCACGTTGTCGCGCCGACCACGTTCGGGTGCTCCTCCTTGGCCGGCTGGAAGCCTCCGATGCGCTCGTACATGTACCAGCAGAACGAGCCGATGCCGCCGACGTAGTCGTCGTAGACCATCTGGCCGTCGGTCACGATGTCGAGCCCGGCCTCCTCCTGGTCGCGGATCACGGTCGCCGTCGCGTCCGCGTGCGCCTCGGCATGGGGTGCGTGCTTGAACGCGACCCGCGTGTCGCGGCCGAGCAGCTGGTACGTGTACCAGTGGGGGCGAGGATAGGAGCCCACCATCGTGGTGGGAAGGATGGTGTCCGCGACGTTGCGCATTGTGCGACCTCCTGGATCAGACGATGATCGTCGAGGATCTCGTCAACATGCCTGCGGACCTGCGGGCGGCGACAGCCGGGCGATCGAGGGCGCTCAGCCCGCGGCCGACGCCTGCGGGACGCACCCGTCCCGACGCCAGAGCGCTCGCGAGCGCGTCTCGCCATTCCGCCCTCCTCTCCTGGTCGCTGCCGTCTCTACCCGCAAATTATCATGCGATGCGCTGCCCCTGCAGATGCGACCCGCGCTCCAGCGGCACTGGAGTCCTGGACGCCAGGGGTCCTGCGGCACCATCCCTCCCCCCGTTGGGGGGGCGCTGGAGCGGTACGCCCGTCCTCGCCACAATAGGGGCATGAGTTCGACCCATGTCACCCGTCACATCAACGCGCCACGTGCGGTGGTCTATCGAGCGCTTCTCGATGCGGGCGCGATCGCGACGTGGAGGGTGCCGACCGGCATGACCAGCCGCGTGCACGAGTTCGAGGCCCGCGAAGGTGGATCGTTCCGTATCTCGCTCACGTACGACGCGCCGACGGGGACCGGCAAGACGACCGCGCATACCGATACGTACCACGGCCGCTTCGTGAAGCTGATGACGAACGAGGAAGTAGTCGAAGTGCTCGAGTTCGAGACGACAGATCCCGAGCTGCGAGGCGAGATGACGATTACTACAACGCTTGCTGACGCAGACGGCGGCACCGATGTCCTCGTCGTGCACGAAGGAATACCGAGCGGCGTATCGGCCACCGACAACGAGACCGGCACGCGTATGTCGCTCGCGAATCTCGCCGCGCTCGTCGAGGCGGGCTAGCGCCGGTACGGCGCGCCCCTCAGGCGAGCCCATTGTCTCGCCACGGCCAAGGGGGACGTGTGCCTGCCGTCGCAGGCGCTCGCCGAGCTGCGCGCCGATGAACGGTAGGGCGGCATACCTCGACACGTCGGCGTTCGTGAAGCTGGTCGTCGTGGAGCCCGAATCGGCAGCGCTCCGGCGGCTTCTCATGCGATGGCCCGAACGGGCCTCGGCCACGCTGCTGCGGACCGAGGCCGTCCGGGCGCTGCGACGCTCCGGGCACGACAGCCGGGTGGGAGCGGCTCGGCGGCTCTTCAGCGCCATGCGGCTGGTCCGGCTCGACGAACCGCTCCTGGACCGGGCCGGTGATCTCGATCCGCCCGAGCTTCGCCCGCTCGACGCGATCCACCTGGCGACGGCGCTCGCGATCGGGCCCGATGTCGGCGTTCTCCTGACGTACGACGAGCGCCTCGGCGACGCCGCGCGTCAGCGAGGACTCGTCGTTCAATCGCCCTGCTGAACCGGAGCAGCCGGACGGCCGCGGATGGCAGCTGAGGAATGGTGGGCAGGCCGGGTTTCCCATCAGCCGGCCGCCGCCAAGCATGTCGCTGGTGGTGGCCGGGCAGGCTACCGGGCGGCGGCCAGCCGCCGCTGGCGCTGGTGGTCGATGCTCCAGGCCGCGTAGCGGAACAGGCCCATGGGCCGGTATCGCTCGCGGTGGGCCCGGGTCCGGCCGGCCCGGATGGCCGTGCGCAGCGCGTTCGGTGAGCGGCCGGGGAAGCTGGTGTAGGCGCGGCCGATCGCGTCCAGGATGTGCGCGTCCGAGTTCCCCAGCTCAGCACCGCTCACGGCCTCGCAGAGCCGGTGCGCCATCTGGTTGAAGAGGTAGAAGCCGGGGGTGGAGTTCTCGACCTCGATGGCGTCGAAGTCGAGCTCGGCGGCCCACCAGCCCACGCCGTGGACCAGGCGTCCCCGGGCCTGGCGCTCGGTCCGCCAGAACGGGTGGGCCGCGACCGCCAGCCCGCCCTGGTCGTGGATCGCGGCGATGGTCGCCGCCGCCGACATCCCCGGTTGCACCCGCTTCTCGAGGAACAGGCCCAGGATGTGGCCGTGGTGGCTGGAGACCTCCTCGCCCACGATGACGTGGGGGGCGAGCGGCAGGCCGGCCGCGTGCTCCGCCGCCCGCCTGG
>WNFX01003452.1_pt1 | contig 15773 bp, 18 predicted proteins | sample 5400111 | NCBI WGS metagenome assembly WNFX01 (sample SAMN13153363, study PRJNA577476) | soil metagenome | isolation source: 40 cm soil or saprolite under grassland replicate 1 | place: USA:California | collected 2016-06-15 | reverse complement strand
TTTCGAGCCCGGGCACCAGGCCCGGTATCCGGCCAGTTATGCGGGACGGGACCGCCAGCGGAGGAGCTGGCCACCGTCCCGGTTTCCTGCCGCCTTTCGGCCACCGGCATTCGCTTGTTGGGTCATCGTTCGCCCGCTGGGGAGCTGGGCCTTCCTCGCGGTCGGCTGACCGGCCATCAGGCCGGACCCCAACGGGGTTGCCATGTTGCACATGAGCAAGCCGCGACCGGGCAGGGCGCCTCCTTGACCCCGGGGACAGTGGTGCGCTCCCGACCGGCCACTACTCTCCAGCCGGCACCTGCCGCTTCCCAGCGGCCAGTCCCTACAACCCCGCTGCACCATCCCATCGGCGGGGGTAACCGTCACGAGGCATCATCGGAGGTTCACTCACGTTCGCCCATCAACCCGGCAGCCTCACAACCGCCGGAGCCGGGGAGTCGCTCCCCGCCGGTCTTCTCCTTGCCTGTGGCCCCCGGATGGGACAGGCGCCCTTGGGCTTCTTCCCCGGGCTTCGCACCCCGCAGTCACCCGCGACGCACGCCGAGGCGGAGACAGGCCAACGCGCACTGGCCTGGGTACTACACCTTCGGCATCAGCCGGACCTCCTCAGGTGGCCCCCACTTGCACTCATGCACCCTCATGTCGCACGTAGTCCATGGTGGTCTCCATCACCACCCGGGTCACCCCCAGCGCCCCCAGCCGGTCGGCCAGCACCAGCAGCGACCGCGTCATCGTCGGGTAGGTCCGCACCTCCTGCGCCCGCTTGCCCGACCCCTGCGCACTGGGCACCCGCACACAGCACACCAGCTCCGCCTTGCCGATATCCAGCGCCGCGACCCGCGCGATGATCTCCTCGCTGTCCTGCGTCTCCTCCAGCACCCGGCCTCCTCACCGTCATGGGCCACCACCAGCACGGCCGCCCGCGGGAGCCACAGGACAGGGCGGAATCTAATCCGCGTGCTCGAGGCGACACTGAAGGGCCCACAGCGCGGCTCCCAGCGTCCGACTAGCCCACGGCCTCACCAGCGACCAAGGAGCAACGACGTCAGCGGGCGACCACGCCCGATTTTCACCCCGGAACGGGCCTCCCCGCAGGGAGATCGGAGACTAGCCCGATGCAGACGACGACCACGCCCGCTTCCACGCGGCCATCTGCTGGATCTCCCTCTGCTGGGCGGTGATGATCTGCTGCGCGAGCTCCTTCACCTCGCCAAGAGACCCCGCTCCGAGCTCGGTGGTCGCCATCTCGATCGCTCCTTGGTGGTGGCGCGTCATCATGTCCACGAAGGCGAGGTCGAACCTGGTGCCCTTGAGGCCCATCAGTTCGTCCATCTCGGCCTGGCCCATCCTGCCCGGCATCGGCGAGGCGCCGTGATCCATCTCGCCCATGCCGCTGGCCGGCCTGCCCCAAGCCCGGAGCCAGCCCTGCATCCGGCTGATCTCTGCGCCCTGCGTGGTGGTGACGTCCTTGGCCAGCTTGGTCAGCTCTGGGCGGTCGGTGCGGCCATCGATCAGTCCGGCCATCTCGATGGCCTGCTGATGGTGCGGGATCATGCCCTGCACGAAGGCCACGTCGGCCTGGTTGGGTGGGGGGTTGGCTGGAGCCCCGGAGTTGTTGTCGGCCGCCTTGCCGCAAGCGGCCAGCAACGCCGTGGCGGCAACCGCCAGCGCGATGCGTCGCATCCTTGGTGTCCTCCTCAAGATGTCCGCTAAGTCGGATGGACTCCTGAGCAGCGGCTCATCTCCGGGACACGCACAGCTCCACTGGTGCTCGGGCCCGCGGAAGGCCGCGGTGATGGCGTGGCGGCGCTGCCTCGACCGGTGGGGACGGCGGCCGGATCCTGTGTCTGAATGAGGTGCCAAGCAGCAGCGTGCCGACGATCGCGAGGCAGCTTGCCAACATGTCCACCGCCCGCTCCAAGCCGTGCAGGTCGGCGCCCATGCCCTGGCGATGCGCCGCCGCAACGCCCGAGTGGCTCGCCGCTTCGAGCGGCGCCAACGGCCCATGCGCCTGGTGGCTGTGGCCGCTGAGCATGTACAGGTGCAGAGCCAGGGCCAACGCGACCCCAGCGACGATCCAGCGTACGACACGCCGTAGCATCGAAGCAGTGTACGCAAGACACCGGAGCCCTAACGAAGTCAAGCGCCCATATCAGCAACGATCGCCTGATTCAGCTACAGCATGTCGTATGATGCCACCCGGCCATGTCGCCACGCTTATGCCACCCATCGCTGGCGGGGCCAGCCCTGGTGAGCGCGATCCTAGGAGCAGCGGCGGCTGGCCGGTCGCGCTCGCGGGCGGGTGGACGCCGGCTCCAGGCTGGCGGTGGGTCGGCTGGCCGAAGGACGCAGCTAGTGCAAGGAGCACAAGCCGGCGAGCAGATGCACGACGGTCACGTGCTCCAGCAGCCCCCCGGCGGATGCGACCGCCACGGTCAGCAGTGCCGCCGCTGGCCCATACACCAGCACCCGCCACCTTGCCGAGACCCGCCGGGGCCGGCCCGCCTGCAAGGCCTCGAGGCGCTCCGCCACGGTTGCTGCCGTCACGAAGGCGGCCACCTCGCCGGCCACCATCGCCTCGGTGACGCGGACCAGGGCTGACCGGACGCTCGCACGGTCCGCGTCACTGACCGCGGCCTCCTCGTCAGCCCACCGCTCCAACGCACAGCGCAGCACCGCCGCGCTCCGCCGGACCAGCGGCACCGCGCCGAGGGTGTGCTCCACGACGCTGGCGACCAACAGGTGACGCTGGTGATGGTGACGAAGATGGGTGGCTTCGTGCCGCAGCACGGCGGCCAGCTCATTCTCTGCGAGCGTGCCCACCAGCCCGTCGGAGACCACCACCTGGCTGGGCTGACCAGCGATGCCGTAAGCAAAGAGCCTCCGGCTCGGCAGCACGACAAGGTCGTGGCCCTCACCTGCCCGGTGCCGACCAAGCGTGGGCTCCACCCGCACGGCACGACGGGTCCGGCGCGCCCGCAGCAACTGGCGGGTTGCCATGGTGCCCAGCAGGACCGCCGCGCCAGCGGCGGCCAGACCATTTGGCGCCCCACCCGGCAACGCCGTACCGAGCATCCGCTCGCAAAGATCGGCGAACGCGTGCACGCCCGCCAGATCGAGCACGCTGGTAAGGCCGATCACCAGCAGCGCAACCTCGACAGCGGCCGCGCCGACCGCCAGCAGCACCACGCACAGTCGCGCCCACTCCGCCGGGGGCAGGCGCCGACCGAGCGAACGGGCAAGTGTGGGCAGCAACAGCGCCCCGATGGCGCTCACGAGCAAGACGAGGGTCATCAGCCCTGGTAGCTCCTGAGGAGACGGCGGAGCTGAACTCGATCGGCGGCATCGAGCGCGTCCAGGAAGTGGCCCAGTGCCACCGAGCGGTCCCGGGCTACCTCCAGCACCTCCTCCATCCTGGCGGCGACGTACTGCTCTCGGGTGATCACCGGGTGGTAGGCGTAGGCGCGGCCGTCACGCTGCCGCCGGACCCGCTGCTTCTGCCACAACCGGACCAGCACCGTCATGACCGTCGTGTAGGCCAACTCGTAGCCCTGCTGCTCGAGCGCGGCGTGGACCTCGCCAGGGGTCAACCATCCGCCCCGCTCCCACAGCGCGTCCATGACCGCACCCTCCAGCTCCCCCATCGGGCGCCTGGCCATCCCGAGTCTCCCTCTCGCCGACCTGCCTGCTCCACGGGATCGTACACACCTGCCGTGCGAGCCAGCTCCGGCTTGTCGGCCGGTCAGTTTGCCCACGCCAGCCTCGACACAGGTGAGTCCGAGGAAGTCCCACAGCGGGAGGACCGCCCGGGCGGGCGAAGCCCTGTCGGCAGTGTGCAACGCTGGTGTCCGCGCCAGGGCCAGCGCTGCCGCCGAACAGGTTTGCGTCTGGGCTTGATCGAACCTTGAGGATCGCGCCGGCGTGGCCTTGAGACCAGCGCCGTACTGTCACTCTTGGAAGAATCTAGCGTACGTAACGGAGGGCCGGACGATGATGTGGGGATGGCAAGGCTGGAGCTGGTGGGGATGGCTGGCGATGAGCCTCGGAATGGTGGCCTTCTGGGGGCTGATCATCTGGGGGATCGTGGCCCTCTTCCGCGGTTGGGGCGGAACCTCGACACGGCCGGAGCGGCACGATCCTGAGCAGATCCTGGCCGAGCGGTTCGCCGCCGGGGAGATCGACGAGGACGAGTATCAGCGGCGGCTGGAGACGCTGCGCGCTACTCACCATGGCGCCCGGCAGCGGCAATCCTAGGCTCGGAACACCGGTCAGCGACGTCGCGACGGAGGATGTGAGCGGCAATGCCGGCCACGACCGGCCAGACTCAACGGTTGCGCGACTATTGGGACCGGAGCGCGCCCCGCTACGACCGGCAGATGCGGTTCTTGGACCGCAACCTGTTCGGTGACACGCGCGCGTGGGTCTGCCAGCAGGCCACCGGCGAGGCGCTGGAGGTCGCGGTCGGCACCGGCCTGAACCTGAATTCCTACCCCGATCAGGTGCGGGTGACCGGGGTGGACCTCAGCCCCGCCATGCTGGAGCGCGCCCGCGACCGTGCCCGTCAGCTCGGCCGCACGGTCGAGCTGGTCGAGGGCGACGCGCAGGCCCTCGCCTTGTCAGACAGCTCTTTCGACACGGTGGTGTGCACCTTCTCGCTGTGCTTGATCCCCGATGAGCGCCAGGCCATCACCGAGATGCGCCGGGTGCTGCGCCTCGGTGGCCGGCTGCTGCTGGCCGACCACGTCGCCAGCTCGGTCTGGTGGGCGCGGGCCATCCAGCGGCTGCTCGAGCTGATCACCATCCCGCTTGGCGGGGAGTACTTCCTGCGCCGCCCAATGCAGCACTTACGCCGATTAGGCTTCGAGGTCGAGCGGCAGGAGCGGTTCAAGCTGGGGATCGTCGAGCGGCTGGTGGCCCGCAAGCCGGCCACCCCGGCGGCGTGACACGTCAGAGGGCAGGGCCGATGGACAGCCACGATGCGACCGCTGACAGACAGACGGCGCCGCCGGTGCGGGCGCTGGTGGTCGACGACGAGCCGCTGCTGGTGCGGCTGGTGACCCGCTACCTGGAACGCGAAGGCTTCCAGGTGCAGGCGGCCGGCGACGGCCAGCAGGCGGTTGAGCTGGCCAGGACTTTCCAGCCGGAGGTGATCGTGCTGGACCTGATGCTGCCTCGGATGGACGGCATCGAGGCCTGCCGGCGCATCCGGACCTTCAGCGACGCCTACGTGGTGATGCTGACCGCCAGGACCGAGGAGGTCGACAAGCTGGTCGGCCTTGGGGTCGGCGCCGACGACTACCTGACCAAGCCGTTCTCTCCCCGCGAGCTGGTCGCCCGCATCCGCGCGATGCTGCGCCGTCCCAGAGCCGGCCCGGCGGCCGCCGCGGCCGCCGGGCCGGTGCGCCGCGTTGGCGAGCTGGTCATCGACCCGGCCGCCCGCGAAGTCCATCGCGCCGGCGAGCCGGTCGAGCTGACCCGGCTGGAGTTCGACCTGCTCGAGGCTCTGTCCGAGCGCCCACGGGTGGTGCTCAGCCGCCGCCAGCTCCTGGAGCGGGTCTGGGGCGGTGACTGGTACGGCGACGAGCACCTGGTCGACGTGCACATCGCCAACCTGCGCCGCAAGCTGGGCGACGACCCCCGCCAGCCACGCCATATCCTCACCATCCGCGGGGTCGGCTACCGCATGGGAGGCGTCACATGATCGCGCTGGCGGGACGGGTGCGGGAGAGTCTGGGCGCCAAGCTGCTGCTGGCGCAGATGCTGGTGGTCATCGCTGGCAGCCTGACCCTGGTCGTGGTCGCGCTGGCCGTGGCGCCAGGGGTCTTCCACAGCCACGTCCGCATGGCACTCGGCGCCGTCTCACCACAGACCGCCCGCCACCTGGACGAGGGCCTGGCCAAAGCGATCACCGTCGCGCTCGGCACGGGCACCGGCGTGGCGGTGGCGACCGCGCTCGCGGTCAGCTTCCTGCTGGCCCGCCGCATCACCACCCCGATCCGCTCCCTGGCCCACGCCGCCGGTCAGGTCGCCCAAGGCCACTACAGCGCGCGGGTCCGCCAGACAGCCGCCGGCGGCGACGAGCTGGCCAGCCTGGCCGCCGCGTTCAACATCATGGCCTCGGCCCTGGAGGCCTCCGAGCAGCGTCGTAGCGAACTGCTCGCCGACCTGGCCCACGAGCTTCGCACCCCGCTGGCCACCATCGACGGCTACCTGGAAGGCGTCGCCGACGGGGTCATCGCCCCCGACGACGCGATCCTCCCGGTCCTGCAGACCGAAACGGCCCGCCTTCGCCGGCTGGTCGATGACCTCAACGCCGTCTCCCGCGCCGAGGAGCGCCAGCTCGACCTGCACCCGGTTCGCCGCGACCCCGACAAGCTGCTCACGGCGGCGGTCCAGGCAGCCCAAGCAGCCTACGCCGCCAAGAAGGTCAGCCTGATCACCAAGGTCGACCCGCACCTGCCGCAGGTGACGGTCGACCCCGACCGCATCGGCGAGGTCCTGGCCAACCTGCTCGGCAACGCGCTGCGGCACACCCCATCTGGCGGGAGCGTCGAGGTCGCCGCCACAACCACCCCAGGCGGCCACCTGCAGATCACGGTCTCCGACACCGGCGAGGGCATCCCTCCAGAGCTGCTCGAGCGGATCTTCGAGCGCTTCTACCGCGTCGACCGCGCCCGCACCTACACCCCTGGCGCCGGCGGCAGCGGCAGCGGCAGCGGCCTGACCATCACCCGCGCGATCGTCCAGGCCCACGGCGGCAACATCCACGCGGAAAGCCGCGGCCCCGGCCACGGCGCCCGCTTCCTCGTCTCCCTGCCCGTCGCGCGCGGTCGCTGATCGTTCCCACGCAGCTCATCGAGCCGCTCCCAGCAAATGGCGCCGGCCTGCCCACCATGCGGCGGCGACGGCCACGGCGGCCACGCCGACCCCGACGCCGACCGGCAGCACGGGCAGGCCCGCCGCAAGGGGGCGGACGGTGAACGCGACGCTGGTGGTCTGCGCGGGCTCGTCCCGGTCCGGCTGGTAGGTGAGCGTGAGGCGTGCCCCCAGCGCCCTCATGATCCGCGGATGTCCACGACGGGACGTTCGTCCTAGGAACGCCAGGGCTTGCGGCCCATACCCCCCTGGGGTTTGGGGAGCAGGCTGGTTCCGCTCGAGGGCAGCCTTCGAGCGGCGACCGAGATACCCGCCGCCAGCTGTCTGGCACCGCAGGATCGGCTGGCAGGTCGCTGCCGGAGACGCGGGAAGGCTGGAGGAGGTTGCGATGCGACTGCGGTTGAGCGTGAACATCACGCCTTGGGAGCGGATCGCCCGGGTGGTGGTGGGCCTCACCGGAGCGGTCGAAGGGCTGCTGTTGCTACTGGGCGCACCGACGGCGCTCAGCGGAACGTTGGAGGTACTGCTGGTACTGGCCGGCCTGGATCTTGTACTCACTGGCGCGTTGGGCCACTGCCCCCTGTACCACAAGCTCGGCGACGTGCCGACCTCGTTGCGGAGGGCACCATGACGCAACCGCAGCTCCCACCCCACCTCGCCAAGGAACCGCACAACAACCACAGCGGCCCCGGTAGGAACGGCGGGCACCGCTGGATGATGCTGGCTTGCTGTGTGCCGATGCTGGTCATCGCGGTGGTGCTGGTCGCGACTGGGGTCGCCGGTTCGGGATTCCTGGTCGCGGCGGTCGTCTGCACCGTGATGATGGCGCTGATGATAGGCGGCATGGGACACGGCGAAGACAAGCGAGGCCGGTGACGATCTGGCAGGTCGTCGCCGCTGACTTCGACACCGCCTGGGCGACCGCGCACAAGCGGTGTCGCTTCATGCCTGACCCAGTTCGCGGTCTCGGTGCCAGCATCCCCCGGCGGGCCAACAACTGGGCGGCCATTGCTGCCGGTCAGATGGCCGAGCGGCCCTCCAGGAAGAGGCCGTCCGGCCCTATTGCATACCCCCATGGGGTATTACCTTCTGCGTGGCGTTCCGGATCTGCACAGGAAGGTGGCCAAATGGAGGCGACGAAGACGACCGCAGAGGCCGTCACTGCAGCCGGGGAGCGCTCCCCGGCTGGCCCGGTGCTGACCGCATCCGGGATCGAAAAGTCCTACCGGCGCGGCCCATGGCCGCTGCGCCGCCAAGGCCCGGTCTTGCGCGGCGTTGACCTTGTCCTGCAGCCGGGTGAGGTGGTCGGCCTGGTCGGCGAGAACGGCTCCGGCAAGACCACGCTGATGAAGATCCTCGTCGGCGCGCTGGCGCCCGACGCCGGCACCACCACCCATGCTGGGCGGCTTGGATACTGCCCGCAGGAACCGCTGGTCTATGGTCGGCTGACCTGCGACGAGCACTTCGAGCTGTTCGGCCACGCCTACGCGATGCGCGACGCTGACCAGTTGTCGGCCCGCGGCGACCTCTACACGGCGCTGGGATTCGGCCGCTACGCCAGCACCCGTGCCGATCAGCTCTCGGGTGGCACGCTGGCCAAGCTCAACCTGGGCCTGGCGCTGCTCGCCGACCCCGACGTGCTGCTGCTCGACGAGCCATACGCCGGCTTCGACTGGGACACCTATCAGAAGTTCTGGACCCTGGTCGCCGACCGGCGACACGCCGGCCGCAGCGTCCTGATCATCAGCCACTTCGTCGTCGACGAGGACCGCTTCGACCGCATCATCGACCTGCGCGACGGACGGGCGGTGCCACGATGACCACGATCTCCACAACCAGCCTGTTCGTGCGCCGGTTCCTCACCGACTACGCCCGTAACCCGGTCAACCTCCTGGTCCTGGTGCTGGTCCCGCTGGTGTTCGTAATCGTGGCCGCCGGTTCGCTGGCCGACGCCGCCAAGCTCCTCGGCGGCGCCAGCGGCAGCATCCAGGTGCAGACGGTCACCGCCGGGTGGGCCGCCGGGTTCGTGGCCGCCATCGCGATGTACTTCCAGCTCGCCGCCGCGCGTGACACCGACCGCCGGCTGGTCATCGCCGGCCTGCCCACCACCCGGCTGGTCGGCGCGCGCCTGGCCTCCGGCCTTGCGGTCGCGCTGCTGGCCGGCGCAGCCGCGCTGCTTGCCCTGCAGCTCCGCACCGGCATCGACCAGCCCGAGCGTCTCATTGCCGGCACGCTGCTGTTCGCCGTCATCTACCTGGCGGTCGGCGCGGTCGCCGGCGCGCTGGTCCGCAACCCGGTCAACGGCACGGTGCTGATCCTGTTCGTCTGGATCCTCGACGTGTTCTTCGGCCCCACCATGAGCCCGGACAAGCCGGCGACACGGCTGCTGCCCACCCATTTCCTGTCGTTGTGGATGGTCGACCTGCCGTCCCACCATGGCGGCCGGCTGGGTGACCTCGGCTGGGCGCTTGCCTGGACCCTGGTCGCCGCCGCTCTGGGCTGGGCCGTGATCGTGAGCACCAGCCGGGTGGCGCACCCGCCGCGCTGGCGCACCCGTCCGGGGTCAGCCCGCGACCAGCTCGGCGCAGCGGTGCGCATGGGCTGGCGCGACTGGCGCCGCAACCGGGTGCTGTGGGCGCTGCTGGTGGTCGTCCCCGCGGTGTTCATCTGGCTCGCCGACCAGGTCACCCCCGACGAGATCACCCGCCTCAGGCTGCTGGAGCACGGCCAACGCATCACCGAGGCGTTCAACCCCGCCGACATCCACGCCGGCACCATGACCCCCATCGCGATCGCGTCGCTGGCCGCGCTCGCCGGCCTGTTCGTCGCCATCGACGGCCGCGTCGGCGACCAGCGCCTGGTCCTGGCCGGGCTGCGCGCCGGTGTCGTGCAGGTGGCGCGCCTGGCCGTCATCGGCCTGGCGGGCACGCTGGCCACGGCCGTCTCGCTGGCGGTGGCCGCCGCCGTCTTCGACGCCCGCCAATGGGCGGTGTACACCGCGGCGAACCTGCTGATCGCCGTCACCTACGGGCTGGTGGGCGTGCTGATCGGGTCGGTGTTCGGACGGATCGGCGGCGTGTTCGTCGCCTTCCTGGTGCCGTTCCTGGACCTCGGCATTGCCCAGAGCCCCATGCTGCGTGCCGATCCCGCCGCGTGGGCGGCGTTCCTGCCGGGCTTTGGCGGCATGCGCGTCCTGCTCGACGGTGGCCTCACGCCGACCTTCGACCAGACCCGCGCGCTGCTCATCGCCGCCTTGTGGCTGGTCGGGCTGACGGTCGCCGCCGCCGCGGTTGCCTGGCCTACTGCTCGGCGTGCGGGCAGGCCAGGCCGCGGGCCATCGCGCTGACACAGGCTCCGAAGTCGGCCCCATGCGCGATGGCGTGCTCTGGTACCATGCCCGCCACGTGCTGTCCGAAGTCACTCCCCCCGCCAGGGGCGGCCTGGTGGGCGACCCCGGGTGCGGCTGCGGCCAACACCAGCCCAGCGGTCAGTACCCCCACAGCGACCAGTCGTCGTAGCATCGTGAACTCCTCTCGGTTAGGGACGGATCTATCGCTGACCGTCCTGGCGGGGGCGCCGTCGCAGGCGGCCGACCACGAACACGATCCGTGCGGCGACCAGCGACGCGGCGGCCAGCCCGACGCCGGCGATGGTGAGCAGGACCCCATCCTCGACGCTGGCACCGCCGGCGCCGACGCGATGCGCAAGCGTCCAGGTGGCGCCAAGCAGCACCACCGCCACCACGGTGGCTGACCAGAAGACGATCTGGACCCGGCTGCGCATGGCGATCACATCTCGATATGGCTGACGACGGGTTGCACGGCCGCGTAGACGATCAGTCCGATGATGAACAGCACCACCACCGCCGCGGTGATCGTCACCGGCAGGCGGCGACGGCTGAACGGATGCCGCTCCGGGGAGCGGTCCACCCACGGGACGATCAGCAACGCGGCGAAGATCGCCAGCGTCGCCCACAGGATCCCCGACACGCCGACCCAGTCCTCCACCGGGTAGATCCACAGCAGCGGCCAGGGCGGCTTGGTCACCTCGATCCCCTCGATCGGCGCCGGCCCGTGCGGCGGCGGCAGCAGCACCGCCAGCAGCGTGAGCACGCCGACCACGATCAGGCCCAGCACGCCCAGCTCGGCCAGGTGGCGGGTGAACGGGCGGGTCGGCTGCGCCCCGGTGTCCTTGGTGGTGTCGCGGTGGAACGGGGAGGGGGCCATGCCGTGGCGCTTGACCAGCAGCAGGTGCGCGACCACGGCCAGGGTGAACAGCGCCGGCAGCACGCTGATGTGGACCACGTACAGCCGCAGCAGCAGGGAGACCCCACCGAAGGTGTCGGAGAACCAGAACCCGAAGCGACCGAGCAGCTTGCCGACCTCGATATTGTGCTCCAGCGCCTCCAGCGACTCCTGGTCCCATTTGAGCACGCTGCCGCTGAAGAACAGCCCGGCGGTGATGCCGGCCAGCGCCACGCCGATCATCCAGTTGCCCTCGCGGGGCCGTTTGAAGGAGGCGGAGGCGAACACGCGCAACAGGTGCAGGCCGATCAGGACGATCATCGCCATCGCGCCCCAGTAGTGGAAGGAGCGGATGAAGTCGCCACCGGTGACGCCGGTGATGATGTGGCGCACGCTGGCGTGGGCGGCGGCGGGGTCGGGATTGTAGTACTGGGTGAGGAAGATCCCGGTGGCGACCATCAGCACGAACGTGATCAGCGTCAGGCCGCCCAACGAGTACGCCAGGGTGTTGGCGTGGGCGGGGATCGGGTACTGCAGGCCCTTGAGGCCGAGCCGCTCGTCCAGCGCGTCCAGCGCCCGCCGCCGCCACGTGATGGGCGGCACCGGCTGGGTGGCGGGGCGGTCGACGGTGGTGTCGCTCATCGGATCCTCCAAGCCATCACAAGGCCGCCGAGCGCCAGCACGGCACCGATGGTGAGCAGGACCGGCTTGGCCGTCCCGTGGACGGGCACGCGGCCCAGCGCCAGCTCGTGGGCGGGGGTCGGGCACGGGGTCTGGGGCAGCTTGGCGCGCACCCCGGCGGGGTTGACGACCGGCTGGCCCGGGCAGGCACCCAGCGCCTGCTCCAGCAGCAGCTCGGTCCTTGCCAAGTCGCCGGCTTCCAGGGTGCCCTTGGCCTGCTTGACGCGGGCCAGGTCGACCCCCTCGTGGTCCTCGGCCTCCAGGGCGTCGTTGATCCGGTCGGCGGCCAGATCCATCTGCGCCGGCTGGGTCCGCAGGATCGCGTCCGCGACCTGCACCTGCGTCCGCGCGGGAACCTTTTCCTCGCCCTCGTGCGCGGACGCCGGGGCGGCCAACGCCGCGACACCGAGCCAGGCCAGCACGATGCTGATAAGGAGCGGGCGGAGGGCTCCCTGGGGCCGTGTCATGACGCCCTCCTGTATGGCGGCGGGACGGTTGCTCGCATGGTCTGGCGCTGGCGGCCATCCCCATACCGCCATTCGGCCTGAGTGTGGTGGGACCAACGGGTACCGGCCCATTCGGCGTCGTTCATTTCCAAGGGGCGGCGGCGAGATGAGCAATACCACTGGGGGATCGACCCTTGGCATGGAGGCCGGACCGCAGGGCGCCCTGCACCATTGCGTTTTCCTCTCAGGTCCGGTCGGCAAGGCTGTCAGCCGACTGGCTCAGGTGCCTTGCGCCCGGTGCGGTGTGGCTGCCCAGCCGCCGGAGGCGAGGCTGGGAGGCGCAGGCCCTTGAGGGCCAAGGCGTTGACCGCGACGATGAAACTGGACCCCGACATCGACAGTGCGGCGATCTCGGGGCGCAGCACCAGCCCGAAGGCGGGCTCGAACACGCCGGCGGCGATCGGCAGCGCGATGGCGTTGTAGCCGACCGCCCAGCCGAGGTTCTGGCGCATCTTGCGCAGGGTTCCCCGCCCGATCTGCAGCGCGATGGGCACGTCCAGGGGGTCGGAGCGCATCAGCACCACGTCGGCGGTCTCGATCGCCACGTCGGTGCCGGCGCCGATCGCGATCCCGAGGTCGGCGCTGGCCAGCGCGGGGGCGTCGTTGACGCCGTCGCCGACCATGGCGACCTTGCGGCCGGCGCGTTGCAGTTCGGCGACCTTGGCGGCCTTGTCGCCGGGCAGCACCTCGGCGATCACGGTGTCGATGCCAAGCTCTCGGGCGATCCGGGTGGCGGTGGCGCGGTTGTCACCGGTCAGCATGACCACTTCCACGCCCAGCTCGTGCAGCGCGTCCACCGCCGCCTTGGCGGTCGGCCGGGGCGCGTCGGCGATGGCCACCAGCCCTGCTGCCCGACCGTCGACGGCCGCCACGACCACCGTGCGCCCGCCCGCGGCCAGCTCTTGGCGGCGAGTGCTGAGGCTGCCCAGCTCGACCCCGTCGCGCTCCATCAGCCGCAGGTTGCCGACCGCGACCCGCCGGCCCTCCACGGTGGCGACCGCCCCGTGGCCGGGCACGTTCTCGAACCCGGCGGCGGACACCTGGGCCACGCCGTCCTGGTCGGCGCGGCGCACGATCGCCTCGGCCAGCGGATGCTCTGACTCTCGCTCGACGGCGGCGACCAGGCGCAGCAGCTCCGCCTGGCCGACCCCGTCGGCGGTGACCAGGTCGGTGACCTCCGGCTCGCCCTTGGTCAGGGTGCCGGTCTTGTCCATGACCACCGCCTGGATCCGCGCCGAGGTCTCCAGCGCCATGGCGTTCTTGAACAGGATTCCCCGCCCGGCGCCAAGACCCGTGCCGACCATGATCGCCGTCGGGGTGGCCAGCCCCAGCGCGTCCGGGCAGGTGATCACCACCACCGTGATCGCGAACAGGATCGCCTCACTCAGCGGGCGGCCGACCAGCAGCCAGGTGGCCAGGGTCCCGCCGCCGCCGAGCAGCGCGACCAGCACCAGCCAGAACGCCGCCCGGTCTGCCAGGCGCTGGCCTGGCGCCTTGGAGTTCTGCGCCTCCTGCACCAGCCTGACGATCTGGGCCAGCGCGGTGTCGGCGCCGACCTTGGTGGCCCGCACCCGCAGCGTGCCGTTCTTGTTGATGGTCGCGCCGATGACCTGGTCGCCCGGTTGCTTGTGGACCGGCAGGCTCTCGCCGGTGACCATTGACTCGTCGACCTCGCTGTCGCCGTCGGTGACGACCCCGTCCACGGCGATCTTGGCGCCGGGGCGGACCAGCAGCAGGTCGCCGACCTCGACCTCGGCGGTGGGGACCTCGACCGACTCCCCGTCGCGCAGCACCAGCGCTCGGGGTGGGGCCAGGTCCAGCAGCGTGCGGATGGCGTCGTTGGCGCCGCCGCGGGCGCGCAGCTCGAACCAGTGGCCGAGCAGCACGAACGCGGCCAGCACGGTGGCGGCCTCGTAGAAGACGTCCCCGCCGCCGGTCAGGGTGACATACAGCGAGTACAGCCACCCCGCCCCGACCGCCACGGCGACCAGCACCATCATGTCCAGCGTGCGGGCGCGCAGCGCGCGCACCGCACCGTCGAAGAAGATCGCACACGAGTAGAAGATCACCGGCAGGCTCAGCAGCAGCATCCAGACGTCGTCACGGAGCCCGAACGGCGCCGCCACGGTGAAGCCGAGCACGTCACGGCCGATCGGCGACCACAGCAGGATCGGGACCGAGAAGATCGCGGCGACCAGGAAGCGGTTGCGCATGTCGGCGACCATCGCCGCCATCGACATGCCAGCGTGCCCGCCGTGGCCCATCACCTCCTCCGGCGCGCGCACCGCCTCCTCCGGCGACGGAGCGTGGCCCGCATGCGCGGGCGCTGGCCCGGCATGCGCGGGTGGCGCGGGTGGCTCCGCCGACTGCGGCGAAACCGGCAATGTCGGTTCGGCCGCTCCGTGATCGGCGTGCCCGCCCGACGGTGGATCGGGCTCCAGCATCGGGTCGCACACGTGCGCAGGCACCGACTGCCCAGCGCAGTGATAGCCGCACTCGGTCACCCAGCGGCGCAGCTCGACAAGCGAGGTCACCCTGGGGTCGTAGGTCACCGTCGCGGTCTGGGAGACCGGGTTCGCCTCGACGGCCAGCACACCTGGCCGCCGGCTGAGCACCGCCTCCACCACCGCCTTCTCACTGGCCCAGTTGAGACCGCGGACGTCAAGAACAACCGTGCTCTGCTCCTTGGGCTTGGGCTCCATGGCACTCCCTCCCCCGCCGGCAATCGGCGCATCTCCCCGCCAACCCGTGCCGCTGGCTTAAGGTCTCGCCCGCGCGACTTCCGCGATGGTCCGACTCACTGTCGTAGCCGGCAACTACCGTACACCGCGCCCAGCCTGTGACCGCGGCCGCCGCCATCAGTCCGGCCGCTGACGTCCAAGCGGCGCAGGCGCAGGGAATTGCTGACCACGCTGACGCTGGAGAAGGCCATGGCGGCGCCAGCGATGATCGGGTTGAGCAGGCCGGCGATTGCCAGCGGGATGGCCACGATGTTGTAGCCGAACGCCCAACCAAGGTTCTGCACGATCGTGCGGTAGGTCCGCCGTGACAGCTCGATGGCGGTGGCCACGCCGTCCAGGTCACCGCGGAGCAGGGTGAGGTCGCTGGACTCGATGGCGACGTCGGTGCCGCTGCCGATCGCGATCCCAAGGTCGGCCTGGACCAACGCGGGGCTGTCGTTGACGCCGTCACCGACCATCGCAACGGTCTTGCCCTCGGCTTGCAGGCGGGTGATCTCGCCGACCTTGTCGGCGGGCATGACCTCCGCAAGCACCCGGTCGATGCCGACGCTGGCCGCGATCACGGCCGCGGTGGTGGCGTTGTCGCCGGTGAGCATGGCGACCTCCAGGCCCATGGCGCGCAGGCGCTCGACCTGGTCGCTGGCGCCGGGCTTAAGCGTGTCGGCCACGGCCAGCACGCCGCGCACCTCACCGCGCCAGCCCGCCCACACCACCGTCTTGCCCTC
>WNFX01007075.1_pt1 | contig 15776 bp, 15 predicted proteins | sample 5400111 | NCBI WGS metagenome assembly WNFX01 (sample SAMN13153363, study PRJNA577476) | soil metagenome | isolation source: 40 cm soil or saprolite under grassland replicate 1 | place: USA:California | collected 2016-06-15 | reverse complement strand
GGAAAAGAACATTTCGATCGTGCTCCATTTATAAACTTGGGATGCGCTCAGCGGATGAGTCGCTTTCAACGAGGCGACGAATCGAATTCCACCAGTCGTCGTAAAGATGCGCGATCGGCCAGGCGAATTTTTGATTGTTTATCTGAATGCGCAATTGATCGCTGCCAACTCTCCCAAGTTGCTGGAAGGGAACATCGCGCTCGCGCAAAATCGCTGCCATTTTCCTAAGACTCTCAGGCGCGACGGAAATAACAATGCGCGACTGGGATTCGTTAAACAAAACTGTAGCCGGTTCGCTGTGCGAAGCGTTGCGCTGACCTGGTCGCTCTGCGTGTTTCGCGTCGCCCACAGGGCGACGGCTACAGTCGATCTCTGCTCCAAAAAGTTTTTCCGGGTTAAAACAACACTCAGCCAGCGCGACACCAAGACCGCCTTCAGAGCAGTCGTGCGCATTGTTCGCCAAACCTTCACGGATCAAATCACGTACGGCGTCCTGAATTTTGATCTCATGCGCCAGATCAATATGTGGTGGCGGACCCTCTTTGCGTCCGTGACAGATTTTTAAGAATTGCGAGCCGCCAAGCTCACTTCCGATTTCACCGACGAGGATGATCACGTCGCCTTCTTTTTTGAACCATTGAGTCGTGACGTGCTTTTCATTATCGATCAATCCGACCATTGCGACCGTTGGCGTAGGATCGACGACTCCGGATGGGCTCTCATTATATAATGATACATTTCCGCCGGTGACTGGCGTGCCAAGCATGCGGCAGGCTTCCGCCACGCCTTCAACTGCTTCGCGCAATTGCCAGAAGTTTTCCGGCTTGTAAGGATTGCCAAAATTCAGGCAATCCGTCACGGCGAGCGGCCTTGCGCCGGAACACGTTAGGTTGCGCGCGGCTTCGGCGACCGCGATTTTGCCCCCCTGACGCGGGTCAAGCGCGCAGTAGGTCGAGTTGCAATCGGTGGTCGCCGCCAAAGTTTTATTGGCGTAGCGAACGAAGAAAACGGCGGCATCAGAACCCGGTTTAACAATCGTGCCGGTGCGAACCGTGTGATCGTATTGCCGATAGACCCAGTTCTTTGATGCGATTGTCGGATCGCGCAGGAGTTGGCGCAGTGCTTCGTGTGTGTCGATCTGTGGGAGGTTTTCGATTCGACGGTCGTCTCGACGTGTCGAGACAGGCTTGGCTTCACGCGAGTACAGCGGCGCTTCGTCAGCCAGCGCTTTCGCTGGAATCTCCGCAGCAATTTGGCCATTGTTACGTACGCGCATTATGCCGTCGCTGGTGACGCGACCAATCTCTGCGCAGGGCACGTCCCATTTCTCGAATACTTCACGGACAACACCTTCCTTTCCGCGCCGGGCAATGATCAACATTCGTTCTTGTGACTCGCTCAAGAGAATCTCATACGGCGTCATGCCGGGCTCACGCTTGGGCACTTTGGCGAGATCAATCTCGATGCCACTTCCTGCACGGCTCGCGGTTTCGCAGGTCGAGCAGGTCAGACCGGCCGCGCCCATATCTTGAATTCCAGCAACCGCATTGCGAGCGAGCAGTTCGAGGCAGGCTTCGAGCAATAACTTCTCCTTGAAGGGATCGCCCACCTGTACGGCCGGACGATCTTCGCGCGATTCTTCGGTCAATTCGCGTGATGCGAAAGCCGCGCCCGCAAGACCGTCGCGGCCTGTTTCGGCGCCCACGTAAAAAACAGGATTGCCAGCGCCTTCTGCCGTGCCGCGTGCCAGTTGTTCGTGGCGCAACACGCCGAGGCAAAAAACATTTACCAGAGGATTACCCTCGAAGCTTTCATCGAAATAAATCTCACCTCCGATAGTCGGGACGCCGACGCAGTTTCCATAGTGTGCTATGCCCGACACGACGCCTGTGAAGAGCCGCCGGTTGGCGGAAATTGCGGATTGGCGATTGCGGATTGCGGAACGATTTTGCTCGCGAGCTTCTTTTCTATCCGGAATCGGCGATCCGCAGTCCGCATTTTCAGTGATTGGCCCGAAGCGCAGCGAGTTCAGGCAAAACTCCGGGCGTGCGCCCATTGTAAAAATGTCGCGAATGATACCGCCCACGCCAGTCGCGGCGCCTTGGAACGGCTCAATAGCGCTCGGATGATTGTGACTCTCCATCTTGAACGCGACTGCCCAGCCGTCGCCAATATCGACGACACCCGCGTTTTCTTCGCCGGCTTTGACCAAAATGTTTGGACCGGTGGTAGGAAATTTTTTCAGCTCTTTTCTCGAATTTTTGTACGAGCAATGTTCGCTCCACATGACCGAGAAAATTCCGAGCTCGGTAAAATTCGGCTCGCGACCGAGAATTTTTTTGATCCGCTGGAACTCTTCCGAAGTGAGACCATGCCGTTGCACGACTTCCTCTGTAACAATTGGATCGGCAGGCGGCGTTTTGCGGTTCATCAGCGGCGTACGTTAATGAATTCGCCAGACACGCTCAATGACACAAATAGCAAATAATTTTGAATACCGGCCGCGTGGAGCCGGTCGAACATTCGACGGACATGGGGCGTCCGTTGAACCCATGAGTCACGAACTTGTGGATAAATTAACCATAAACAGGAGGGATAAGAGTGAAGAGAACAATCATTGGTCTGCTTTGCGCGCTGGTGACGCCGATAGTTTTTGCACAAACCAGTACGACGACGACCGAGGAAACGACAACAAGCACAAAACCAGCAACGGCAACAGAAACTACTACAAGCACAACTTACACCGCCGGCACGGTTACAACCTATGAGCCCGGCAAGACCGTTGTGGTCAGGGGTGATCAGGGACCTGTTAGTTTCGCGCTAGGCACAGCAGCGCGAGTTGTTGACGCTGCCGGGAAAGTAGTGACAGCTCCGCTGCGAGCTGGTCAGAAGGTACGTGTTTATTACACGGGGCCTGAGGAGAAACGGGTCGTGGAACGCGTCATCGTAGAAGATTAAGCGAATCTAGTTCGCAAAGTTAAAGCCGCAGGGTCGCACGATCCTGCGGCTTTTTGCTGGTACGGACATCGCGCTGCGATGTGTCTCCGTGGCGCTGCCCCGACCATTTGCGTTTCGAACCCCAATCGAGGAGGTTTCACTCGTAATGGCTTTCGACTTAAAGGAAATTATCGCTTCGCGACTCGGCGAAAATTATCAGCTCCATGAGCGGCACGTCAATCCGACACTGGTGGCGGCGCAGCGAGTGATCGGTTTCGACAAAGTGTATGCGCGCGCGGAAGGCGCATACCTGTACGACATGGATAACCAGCCGTATCTTGATTTTCTGAGCGGCTACAGCGTTTTCAATGTCGGGCGGAATCACCCGATCGTGAAACAAGCGATCCGCGACATAATCGATCTCGACCTTCCAAACATGGTCCAAATGGATTGTTCGCTCTTGAGCGGTTTGCTTGCGGAAGCAATCACGAAACGCACACCGGCCCACCTGAACGCCGTTTTCTTCTGTAACTCCGGCACTGAAGCGATGGAAGGCGCGTTGAAATTCGCGCGCGCCGCCACCGGCAGGAAGCGCGCTGTGTCGCTGGCGAGCGCGTTTCACGGGCTGAGTCTCGGTGCATTGTCGCTGATGGGCTGCGAAAGTTTCACCGAAGGTTTCGGGCCGTTGATGGAAGGATTCGATGTGCGTGTGCCGCTTGACGATATCGAGGCGCTGGATCGTGAATTGCGTTCGCGCGATGTGGCGGCTTTCGTGATCGAAACCGTTCAGGGAAAAGGCTGTCAAACTCCGAAGACCGATTTCTTCGTTCGAGCGCAGGAGCTTTGTCGCAAATACGGAACTCTGTTGGTTTCAGATGAAGTGCAGACCGGACTGGGTCGCACCGGAAAAATGTTCGGCTTCCAACATTGGGATTTGGAGCCCGACATCATCACGCTCGCGAAAACGCTAAGCGGCGGTTACGTGCCATGTGGCGCGATCGTCACGCGACGCGACATTTACCAAAAGACGTTTTCGCGAATGGACCGTTGCGTTGTTCACTCAACAACTTTTGGCCGCAACAATCTCGCCATGGCCTGCGGTTTAGCCGCGCTGGAAGTGATCGATCAGGAAAATCTGGTCGAGCATGCAGCGAAAATCGGCGCGCTGCTGATGGAAAAGATCGATGCGCTGCGCGCGAAACACTCGTTCATCAAAGAAGTTCGCGGCAAAGGGCTGATGATCGGCATCGAGTTTCACGAGCCAAGTGAATTCAAACTCAAGATGGCATGGAAGCTTTTGCACAAAATCGACAAAGTGCTGTTTGCGCAAATGGTGGTGACGCAGATGCTGAGCAAGCATCGCATTCTCACTCAGGTTGCCGGTCACGCGATGGACGTCATGAAAATCCTGCCACCGCTTATCATTGGCGAAAAAGAAGTCGATATGTTCGTCAACGCGCTCGACGACGTTCTGACCGAATGCCGCAAGTTCCCCGGCCCAATGTGGGAGCTCGGAAATAATTTCGTCAAAGCAGCGCTGGGCTCACGCCGCACGCCCGAACCGCGGCCGGTTTCAGCCTGACTCGCAATAGTCTGTCGAGTTGTCGCTGAGCACAGCGGGCCACTACACCTCGACTTTGTCGTTGAGGATGTTTTCTTTGAGGCGTAGATTCCCCAAGAATCGGAGTATCAAATCATGAGCATTGCTGTCGCAGAGGAGAAAAAGACAAAGTTAAATCAGCTGGAGCAGCTGAAGAAGTTCACCAAAGTCGTGGCCGACACGGCGGACTTTGAATCGATCAAGGAATTCCAGCCGCAGGACGCGACGACGAACCCGAGCTTGGTTTATGCCGCCACGCAGAAGAAAGAATACGGGCATTTGCTCGACGAAGTGTTGACTGATCGAAAGAAATCGGGCTTGAGCGGCCAGGCACAGATCGAAGACATCTGTGATCATCTCCTTGTCCAATTTGGGTGCGACATCCTGGAGATTGTGCCGGGCCGCGTATCGACAGAAACCGATGCGCGATTGTCGTTCGATGTTGAAGGTTCGATCGATAAAGGGCGCCGATTGATCCAACTTTATGAAGAGCGCAAAATTCCTCGCGAACGCGTGTTGATTAAGATTGCGTCGACTTGGGAGGGACTAAACGCGGCCGAGCAGCTGCGAAAAGAGGGGATCCGTTGCAATCTAACCCTGATGTTTTCGCTCCCGCAGGCGGTGCGCGCGGCGGAAGCGAAAGTACAACTGATCTCGCCGTTCGTCGGCCGGATTTGATTCTGGAGTTGGCGGGGTGCGATTGCCTGACGATCAGCCCGGAGTTGATGGAGCAGCTCTCAAAATCCATGGATCCCGTCGAACGGAAGCTCGATCCGGAAAAAGCGAAGCAGACGAAGATCGACAAGTTGGAGCTGAACGAGAAAAAATTCCGGCGGTTACTAAACGAGAACGCAATGGCGTACGAAAAAACTGGCGAGGGAATTCGCAAATTCGCGGCTGATGTGGTCAAGCTGGAAAAGTTCGTCGCGTCAAAGATCAAATAGCGATCCACGGATTGCACAGATTAACGCAGATTTAATTTCACAGACTCGGTCTGTGAAATCTGTGGATCAAAGTGGCTTTAATGTTGTCTTAGTTGAGCCGGAGATTCCGCCGAACACGGGCAACATCGGCCGGCTTTGTTTAGCGACGCGCTCAACCCTGCATCTGGTCAAGCCGCTCGGCTTCTCGCTCGCTGATCGGGAACTGCGCCGAGCAGGGCTCGATTACTGGGAGGAAGTGCGCGTGCGCCTGTGGGATTCGTTCGATGCATTGCGGAACGCACAACCGTCGGATACCCGCTACTTTTTTGTGACTACAAAAAGCAAACGCCTGTACTACGAAGTGAGGTTTGAGCAAAATGATTTCCTCGTGTTCGGCCGGGAAACGAAGGGTCTCCCGGAGGATTTACTAGCCGTCAACGTTGATAACTGCATCACAATCCCAATGCATGGAACACGAAGTCTGAACCTGGCTACGGCAGTTGCAATTGTGTTGTTTGAGGCGGTGCGCCAACAGCACTGAGGCCTTGAGCGCGGAGCACAATAATCCAGCGTTTTGTGGCAGCGAAGGCATCCGCAAGACATCGCTCCAACGTTGAATAAATGAGAACCTGGAAAGGTCAAACAACTCAAAAGGAGAAGTTATGAGAACATTCGTCGTTCTAATTTGCAGTCTTGGGCTTGTGAGTGTCGCATACGGCGCACAACAAGAACAAAACAAACAACAGAAGAAAAAGCAGCCGCAAACGGTGCAGCACGCGCCTCAGCCGACCACGGGACATCCGACAGGGGCGGGGGCCGGCCCCAAGAAAACATCAACGGCAGGCTATCAGGGCCACAAGGGCCAAACTGCGATGGGAGCTTATCAGGGGCAGAAGGGCAAGAAAGGGCAAACGCCAATGGCAGCCCACGAGGTCAAAAAGGGACACCCGCCGACGGGTGCCTATCAAGGACAAACAGGCAAGCCAGCAAAGGCTGGAAAAGTAGCAGGACCAGGCAAGCCGACTGAGGCTAGCACCGCGGCCGTTGGAAAGAAGGCGGCAACCGGTAAGGTAGCAACGGCCAAGCCAGTCAAGCCACTTAAGCCGCAACACTTTAACGTTGCAAAACAGCCTAACACCGTAAAGGCTCCGCCTGCGAAGTTCCAGCCGGGGAGACACATTGAAGGAAGTCAACATTGGCAGGGACAGCAATATGCTGTTTTCCGCAATTACAAATCAGAATGGCACGACCAGAACTGGTGGCACAGCCATTACCACAATAACATCACGTGGGTGTTCGGGGCCCCGTATTTCTGGAACGCCGGTTACTGGTTCCCGGCTTGGGGCTACGCTCCCAACGCGTACTACGCGTGGGATGGTCCGATTTACGGGTATAACCATCTGCCGCCAGACCAGGTGATTGCTAATGTGCAGGCTGCGCTGCAACAGCAAGGTTATTACCACGGCGACGTGGATGGTCTCCTTGGGCCGCTGACGCGTGGGGCAATCGCAGACTATCAGCGTGATCACGGGCTCTATACTACGTCTACAATTGACCAACCGACGCTCCGGTCGCTTGGAATGGCATAACGACACTCCTATCATCGAGAAGCCGCCGCCGACTTTTGTTTCGCCGGCGGCTTTTTTTGTTGCAATTGGCTGCGAAGACGACTTAGAAACAATGTTTGCGAAAGCTCCGATCGAATAACTCTTAGCTCGTAAGTGTCTACCAACTCAGAAGGAAAAAACGTATGAGGATATTGTTTATTTTGATTTGCAGTATCGCCCTCGTGTGTCTCGCGCCTGACGTGCAAGCAGGGAAAAAGAAGGAGAAAAAGAGTGCGCACGGCGGCGCTGTTTCGAAACCGTCGAATCAGGGAAAGAGCAAAGGAGCGGAATGGACAAAGTCGAAAGGAGCGGGCAAGTCGAAAGTTCACAACTGGAATAACGCTACATACTCCAAAAAGGGAAAAACTTGGAGCAACGCGAATTACGCCGGTGGGCAAACGTACAAGTACAAGACGAAGGTAAAAGCAAAACACTACGACCTTTCTTACAAGTACAACCCGAAGATCCAGAACGTGAAGTTCGAGAAGAACTATCATATAAATGGCTCCCAGTACTGGAAAGGGGAGAGGTACGCCGCCTTCAGAAGTTATCACCCCGAATGGCATGATCGCTCGTGGTGGCGCAATCGCTACAACCGCATTGTCTTTACCTCCGGCGGCTGGTACTACTGGAATTCGGGATGGTGGTATCCAGCGTGGGGCTACGCTTCGAATGCATATTACGCCTACAACGGCCCAATTTATGGCTATAATGGTCTACCGCCTGATCAGGTGACTGCGAATGTGCAGGGCGCGCTGCAACAGCAGGGCTATTATCGTGGCGAAGTGGACGGTGAGCTCGGGCCGCTCACACGCGCAGCCTTGGCGAATTATCAACGCGATCATGGCCTTTACACGACTTCCGCAATCGATCGCCCGACGCTCGAATCGTTGGGAATGACGTAACCGGACTTCTGTTACTGACAAGCCGCCATGGATTATTCGATGGCGGCTTCTTGCGTACGGATATTAGCTCATAAGCGAGACGCTCTTGTGCTCGCATCGTGTTTGCGGCAGATATGACGGCGAGCGTTCCTCGATGGAAACGACAATTCCACAATTAGTCGCGCGGGATCTTTTTCAATCGTTCCGAATGGGCGCTCGGCGGATCGAAGTCCTGCGCGGCATCTCCATGCAGATCGAACGTAACGAAGCAGTGTTTCTCTCTGGCGCCTCCGGCGCCGGCAAAACCACGCTCCTTTACACATTGGCAGGTCTGGAGCGTCCCGAGTCTGGCACGGTCGAATTCGAAGGACGCCGTCTATATTCTGGCGGCTCCTCCGCGGAGGCGCGTTTGCGCAACAAGAAGATGGGTTTTGTTTTCCAGGGTTATTTTCTGTTACCTGAACTTACCGCATTCGAAAATGTCCTGTTACCGGCAATGATCGGCCGTCGCGCAACAAAAGACGAGGCTGAGGAGAGCCTGGCCTCAGTCGGCCTTGCTGATCGCATGCATCATTTACCGGCAGAGCTTTCAGGTGGCGAACAACAGCGCGTTGCGATCGCGCGGGCGTTGACAAATAATCCCGACATCATTTTTGCCGACGAACCGACTGGAAATCTCGATTCAAAAACAGGCGACGCAATTATGGATCTGCTGTTAAATCTCGCACGCGATCGTACGAAGACGCTCCTCGTGGTAACGCACGATGCTCGTCTGGCGACGCGCGGCGACCGGCAGTTGCGCATCAAGGATGGAGTGTTGCAATGAGAAAGTGGCGGCGACCTGATTTATTTGTGGCTTGAATTGCATCCTTAAACATCAGAGATTTTGATACGATTATGAAAACCACGGATGCGACGGTGTTAGATGAACCGAAGATGCACGAGGCGGTTGCCGCGGACACAATCGAGCCAGCGATTGAAAGCCGGTCGCGCCGGACGACCGGTGTAAAGGAAGCGAAGATTTATATTAACGGAAAATTCTACTCGGAAGCGAACGCCAAAGTTTCCGTGTTCGATCATGGCCTGCTCTACGGCGATGGAATTTTCGAGGGCATACGCTTCTACAACGGACGAGTCTTTCGCCTCGAAGAACATCTTGGACGGCTCTGGGATTCAGCGCGTTCGATCTGCCTGGAAATTCCAATGACGAGGGAGGAGATGACGGAGGCGGTGCTTGAGACCATCCGCCACAATCATTTGCACGACGGTTACATTCGACTGCTAGTCACACGCGGTATTGGCAATCTAGGTTTGAATCCAGAGCAATGTAAAAATCCGAGTGTGATAATCATTGTAGCGAAAATCGCACTTTATCACCAGGACTTTTATCAAAAAGGATTATCCATTGTGACCTGCGCGACGCGCCGAAGTAATCCGGCTTCACTGAATCCGGCGGTGAAATCATTGAATTATTTGAACAACGTAATGGCGCGAATTGAAGCGAACCTGGCCGGTGCTGACGAAGCGCTCATGTTGAACGACGCGGGCAACGTCGCCGAGTGCACGGCTGATAATGTCTTCATCATTAAGCACGATCAAATCTTTACGCCGCCCATCACGGCCGGCGCCTTGCGCGGGATCACACGCTCTATCGTGTTCGACATTGCAGCTGAACTCGGTCTCAGCATCGTGGAGGCTGACTTCACGCGACATGATATTTTCGTGGCCGACGAATGCTTTCTCACGGGAACTGCTGCGGAGATCGTTCCTGTGGTCAAAGCCGATGGGCGCCTGATCGGTAACGGAAAACCCGGCCCCGTCACTACGCGTATAATTGCGCGCTTCCGGGAGATGACACGCGAAACGGGCACACCGATTTTCGCTTAGCGTTGAGCACACCGCTTCTGACGCACAAGATGTTGCGGGAGATATTCAGGGTTGAATGTTTCCAGAATATCGGGGTCTAATTAGCAGAGATGTTGTGCGACGTTTGCAAATGCAATGATGCGACAGTCTTCCTGACGCAGATTCTGGAAGGCAAAATGCACAAAGTGAACCTGTGCGAAGCCTGCTCGAAAGAAAAAGGTGTCCAGGATCCCACGAGCTTCGCTCTTGCCGATCTGCTGCTTGGCATCGGGGCAGCAGAAGAGATCGAAAAGGGAGCAGGCAGCCAAAAATGTCCGGTTTGCGGTTTTAGCCACGCCGATTTCAAAAAAACTGGACGCTTGGGTTGCAGCGAATGCTACGTCACATTTGCAGAGGGTCTGACCTCGCTTTTGAAAGCAATGCACAAGGGTACCGAACATGTGGGAAAATTGCCGGAACGCGCGCAGCGCACCATGGCGCTCAGTCACCGGATGCGCGCACTAACGGAAAATCTGCAAAAGGCCGTGGCTGACGAAAACTACGAGACTGCGGCCTCATTGCGCGATCAAATTAAACAGCTTGAGAGCGAGCTTTCCAATTCGGCATGAAATTCTCGAACATGCTCGCTACGGCTGGAGAATGGCTGCGCGGTGAAGGACCGCATCATCAAGTTGTAATCAGCAGCCGGGTGCGCCTCGCGCGCAACCTGCGCGACCGTCCTTTCCCGGGCTGGGCGAAGAAAGCGGAACGGAATTCGATCCTAGACTTGATCAGGTCGCATGTGGAATCGCTTCCGGAAATGCAGGAATCATTTTCCGAAAGTTTGCAGGACCTTTCAGCTTTGGACAGGCAGGTGTTAGTCGAACGTCATCTCATCAGTCGCGAGCATGCCGCCAAGGGCGGGGGCAGCGCCGTGGTGGTGAATCGGCGGCAAACGCTGAGCATTATGATCAACGAGGAAGATCATCTGCGGATGCAATCGATTCGGTCGGGCCTGCAGTTGAAACAGGCATTTAAGCTCGTCGACAAGATCGACAGCGCGCTCGAGAGTAGATTGGACTTCGCTTTCGATCCGCGCTTGGGATACCTGACCGCGTGCCCGACAAACGTCGGAACCGGCATGCGCGCCTCCGCGATGCTCCATTTGCCAGGGCTTGTCCTAAGCGAGCTGATCAATCAAGTCGTTCAAGCGGTAAGCAAAATCGGTCTCGCAGTGCGTGGGCTTTACGGCGAAGGGACTGAGGCAATGGGCAACCTTTTTCAAATCTCGAATCAGACTACACTTGGTGAAAAAGAAGACGAGATCATCAATCGTTTGAGCAAAGTGATTGAAACAATCATCGAAAAGGAACATGACGCGCGTCAAATCTTGCTCCAGAAAAAGCCGAACACCCTTTGTGACCAGATCGGTCGCGCCTATGGAGTCTTGACCTACGCGCACGCAATGCCGTCGAAGGAAGCGCTGAATCTGCTCTCGATCATTAAGCTCGGCATGGATTTGGGCGCCTTTCCGGAAGACCAGCGTCTGCAGATCGATGAATTGTTTATCGAGACGCAGCCGGCGCATTTGCAAAAAAGCTCCCAACAAAAGCTGAATGCTGAAGAACGCGACCATCTGCGCGCTCAAATCATCCGCGAGCGTTTGAAACTCTTTCCCAAACCTGATATTAGTAAGATGGCGAGGGCGTCGGGCAATGGTTCGACTAACGCGCCATCTAACAATGAATAATTTTACACCGCGGGCTCAACAGGTTTTGGCGCTTGCTCGTAAAGAAGCCGACCGGTTTAACCACAACTACGTCGGCACTGAGCATCTGCTTCTGGGACTCATCAAGCTGGGGCAGGGAGTAGCGGTGAACGTCTTGCAGAAGATGGGTCTGGACTTGGAGACCGTTCGCATGGAGGTGGAGAAACAGGTCGGCTCGGGGCCGGAAACTAAGATCGTAGGTAACGTTCCCTATACGCCTCGCGTCAAAAAAGTGTTAGCGCTCGCGGGGAAAGAGGCCAAGGCCCTGAATCATTCCTACGTCGGCACGGAACACATTTTGCTTGGGCTCTTGCGCGAAGGCGAAGGCGTCGCTGCGAGAGTGCTCAAGAGTCTAGAGCTCGACATCGAACGCACCCGGAATGAAATCCTTAAAGAGCTTGACCCAAACTTCACGCCGTCTGAATCGGAGCAGGAAGGGGTCGAGCCAGCGAAGAAAGACATCAAGACCCCAGCACTTCGCGCATTTGGCCGTGACCTCACTGAATTGGCGAGAAAAGGAGAACTCGATCCCGTAATTGGCCGGCGAAATGAAATCGAGCGGGTGATTCAAGTGCTTTGCCGAAGGACAAAGAACAATCCGGTTCTGATCGGCGAGGCGGGCGTAGGGAAAACGGCCATTGCCGAGGGACTGGCACAGGAAATTGCAAACGGGAACGTGCCCGAATTGTTGCACGACAGGCGCGTCATCACACTCGATCTCGCGCTGATGGTGGCCGGAACAAAATATCGCGGCCAGTTCGAAGAGCGGATCAAAGCAGTGATGGACGAAATCCGCCGTTCCAAGAACGTGATCCTTTTCATCGACGAGTTACACACCATCGTCGGAGCCGGTTCGGCCGAAGGCGCGATGGATGCGTCGAACATCATCAAGCCCGCACTGAGTCGTGGTGAATTGCAATGCGTCGGCGCGACCACGATGAATGAATACCGCAAGTACATCGAGAAAGACGCCGCGCTGGAACGCCGTTTCCAAACGATAAAGGTGGATGCGCCGACGGTTGATGAAGCGATTCAAATCTTGAAAGGTCTTCGCCCCAAATACGAGGCGCACCACAAAGCGAAACTTACGGACGAGGCATTGGAGACTGCTGTCAGATTTTCCGATCGGTACATCACTGGGCGGTTTCTTCCCGATAAAGCGATCGACGTAATGGATGAAGCCGGCGCGCGTGCTCGCATCAATGCCATGACGCGTCCGCCTGACGTGAAGGACATCGAAAAGGAAATAGAAGAGATCCGGCTGGAAAAAGAAGGAGCAATCAAGGCGCAGGATTTTGAGAAAGCCGCTGCGCTTCGCGACAAGGAAAAGCAAACGAAGGAAAAACTCGATGCCATTTTGAACAAATGGCGTGAGGAGCGGGAAGAAAAAGAAGTGGTCGTGACGGCCGACGACATGATGCACATCGTCTCGAAAGTCACTGGCGTTCCTCTCCAGCGCATGGAGCAGGAGGAAACACAAAGGCTCTTAATGATGGAAAGCGAGATGAAGCAGCGCGTCATTGGGCAGGACGAGGCAGTTACCGCTATCAGCAAGGCTTTGCGCCGTTCGCGCGCGGATTTGAAAGATCCAAAGCGCCCGATCGGTTCATTCGTCTTTCTCGGCCCGACCGGCGTCGGCAAAACGTATCTCGCACGCACTCTCGCAGAATTCATGTTTGGTGATTCGGATGCCTTGATTCAAATCGACATGTCGGAGTACATGGAAAAATTCACCGCTTCGCGTTTGATCGGGTCGCCGCCTGGTTACGTTGGCTACGAAGAGGGCGGCCAACTATCTGAAGCCGTGCGACGGAGGCCGTACTCGGTTGTGCTTTTTGATGAGATCGAGAAGGCGCATCCGGATGTGATGCATCTGCTTTTGCAGATACTCGAAGACGGCAAAATTACCGATTCGTTAGGACGCAAGATCGATTTTCGGAACACGATCATCATCATGACCTCCAATGTCGGGGCCGAGTTATTGAAAAAACAAACTGTGATGGGCTTTGGCGCACCGCGCGACGGACATGATTACGATACGATGCGGGACAAGATTCTCGATGAGACCAAGCGCGTGTTTAAACCCGAGTTTCTCAATCGGCTGGATGAAATGATTGTGTTTCATTCGCTCGGCAAGCCGGAGCTGTTGCGCATCGTCGATCTGGAGGTGGACAAAGTGCTTAGGCGCATCAAAGCCAAAGACGTCCATATTGAGTTGAAGGAAAGCGCGAAGGAATTTCTTATCGAGAAAGGATACGATCCGCAGTACGGAGCACGGCCAATGCGCCGTGCGGTGGAGCGTTTTCTCGAAGACCCGCTCGCGGAAGAATTGCTTCGCGGCAACGTCAAACCAGGCGACAAAGTCGAAGTTGAGACGGCCGATGGGAAGCTGTCGTTCCACGTGCCGGAATCGCAACCACAGAGTAACGCCGCTGCGTCGGCGAGCTAAGGCGCGGTACGAAAATCACGCCCGCGGATGGGCGTCTGCGTAGGCTTTCTTCAACCGTTCAACGGTGACGTGCGTGTAGATTTGTGTTGTGGAAAGGCTGGCATGCCCGAGCAAAGCCTGAACACTGCGCAGATCGGCGCCGCGATCGAGCATGTGGGTCGCGAAACTGTGCCGCAATTTGTGCGGGCTGATTGAAATTGGAATGGATGTGTAGCGCACATAACGCTTTAAGACGAGCCAGACTGAACGCACGGACATTCGCGTTCGCGCTTTGTTTATGAAGAGCGGGCCTGCATGTACATTGGCAGCGGCGCGATAGCGCGAGATCGCTTCGAGCGCGGGCAAGCCCACTGGGCAGACGCGCTCCTTGCGGCCTTTGCCGAATACCCGCACAGACTCTGTGTAAGGATCGAGATCGGCCACATCAAGGCTGGCCAGTTCGCTCAGTCGTAAGCCGCTGCTGTAGAACAATTCCATGATTGCGACGTCGCGCAGCGGCATCCAAACTGGGGCGGCACGTTTCTTCGTCTCACGGCTTGGCGCAGTAAGAAGCTCCTCAACCTGCTGACGTGTGAGAACCAGCGGCAGCTTCTTTTCAATTTTTGGCAATTGCACTTCTCGAATGGGATTCCGTCGCAGCCGTTTTCGAGCTGCGAGAAACTGATAAAAAGTGCGGAACGCGGAGAATTGCAGTCGCACGTAGGAACGCGCCTGACCGCGCTTCATAAGCGTGAAGAGGTAATCGCGAAAATCGTCGGCGGTGCATTTTTTCCACGATGTCTTGTTCTCCGCACCGAAAGCACTCAGCGCCTTGCGATATGCCTTGAGCGTGCAGGGCGACGCGTTTCGCTCGTTTGCGAGGTACCGCAGGAACTCCTCGACCAGAGGGTCTTTTTTATCCGAAGCGCGCAGGAGCTTTGTCATCGAAAATGCCGAAGCACGAATGCCGAGTGACGAACGAAGCTCGAAGTCCAAATGACGAAATGATCCTGTGAAGCTAAGCGCCCGCTCGGAGTTCCCATTTGGTGCTTCGTCATTAATTCGTCATTCGTCATTTTATTCCGGTTTTTCCACCACGTAGCGCAGGTCCGTAGCGCTGGCGTTACCGCGAAACTGGCTTCGAAAAATTGGCGGCGGATTGGGGGAAATTAATTCGTAGCCCTTCAAAACGAATTCAGGATAAATACCGTTGCTCGCAGGCTCATAGACTTTGTCGCCGCTGAATTCGCCGTAGAGTTTATATTCGTAATTATTGTCGCTCCCGAATTCGAGGCGTTCGCGGTCGGGCGCGAGTTTCTGTTTTTCATTCAACATCACAAGCTCCGCTGTGCTCCATGGCTGACCCGGCCGCCGGATGTAGCCCCAGAACTTGTAATCGGGCTTGTAATAACGCCGCCCGATAAAATAATCGCCCGCTGGTTCGGCAGCGATGCGCTGCGCCATCTCAATTCTTGCTTGCTGAATTCCCTGCGGCATGGTTTGGCAACTGCTCAAAAACACCGCGCTTAGCAATAGATTGCCCGCAAGCAAAAACTGAATAGCGCATCTCATTCGTTCGATGGACATCTTTTATCGCAGCTTGCCGCGAGGCGCAATTGGAAGCTCTGCCAGCGAAAATTGTAGATACCAATATCCCTGCTTCGCCGGCGTGGCAGGCGAATCCTAAACAACTCTTGCGCTCTGCCGTTCACTGGTCACTAGTCACGGTTAATAATGGTCCGATTCTTCAACGCTCTGGGCGCGCCGCTGCTCTCGTTCTTTCA
>WNFX01003450.1_pt1 | contig 15782 bp, 11 predicted proteins | sample 5400111 | NCBI WGS metagenome assembly WNFX01 (sample SAMN13153363, study PRJNA577476) | soil metagenome | isolation source: 40 cm soil or saprolite under grassland replicate 1 | place: USA:California | collected 2016-06-15 | reverse complement strand
TTGCCCGGCGCGGCACCCAACGGTCGCGCTTCCAGGACTCGGTCACAACGCGCACGTCGAGAGCCCATGCGCGGCCTGATCCGCGCCTGGCACGCCGCCCGCGACGCCGGCCAGCCAGCGATCCCGCCGCACATAGCGGAGCCGCTGCTACGGGAGTTCCGCCACGCCGTGCTCGCCGGGCTGTCCAGCGTGCCCCGCATCCCCGGGCCAAAGAACACCACCGCCCAGCGCCCCGGCCGGGACCTGCTCGCGCCGCCATCGCAGGCACCCCCTGGCACCCGCCGGACCCGGCACCCGCCTGACCAGAAACGGCACCCGTCACCCAGAGCACACGGGGTGAATGTTCACGTCCCGGGCTCACCGAGAATCACTAACCGGCGTCGCGCCAGCCTCCGGAACTGGCTGGCCATCTCGGCCATGCGGTCAGTGCTGCAACTGAATTGCATGCGCTCTGGCCTAAACTGCCGCCTCGACCAATTCTGGCCGACGATATGGTCCGTGTGATCCATAACATCGAGTTCGGTGAGCCGCCAGTGCACTGCCAGCGGAGCTGGATCATCTAGATCCCGTCTAGGTATTTCCTGCCGCCACTGTGCCAATACAAACGCGACGTCGAACTCGGCCCGGCCTTGCTGCTTGGGACCCAGCGTTGTCACATGGCAGCCGGGTCCGATCCAGGCGGGGTCGATGACCGGCCGCGCGCTGTTGGTGGCGAGCACCACGATGTCGCGGCCGCGCGCCGCCTCTTCGGCGCTCGCCGCCTCCCGGGCGTCCAGGGAGAGCTCGTCGCGGGCCCGTCGCGCGAAGGCGGCGCGGCGTTGCCCGTCCCGGCTCCACACGGCGACGTCGCTGAGCGGCCGCACCGCCGCGACGGCCCACAGCTGAGCCCAGGCTTGAACCCCGGTGCCGATCAGTCCCGCTCGGGCCGCGCCGGGCCGGGCCAGGACGTCAACGGCGAGCCCGCCCGTGGCCCCGGTGCGGCGTGGACCGAGCTCGTTGCCAACCGCGATCGCCACGACGCGTCCGGTCTGCCAGTCGTGGGCGACCACCACCTGGGCGCCGGGTTCGGCCGCGAAAGTGTCATAGGAGCGGTAACCGAACCAGCGGCCGCGGCGCGCGCCCGTGGTGAACACCAACCGGCCGCCGCCCACGTCCGCCGACACCCGCGGAGGCGCCCGCAGGACACCCCGCTCGGCATCCACCAGCGCCTGGCGCATCGCGGCGACCGCCGCGCCGGCGTCCAGCCGAGCGCGCACGTCATCATCGCAGAAACCAATGGCGCCAGGCTCACCTGCCTGACTCCTGACTCACAGCCCGGCCAGCGCGGCGAGGCGGCGATCCGCGCGGCGAGCGACCGCACCGGGCGCTTCGATCCGCGACATGACCGTACCCCCGGGGCTTCCGCTTCCGGAACCCGCGCAACTGGCCGATCGGACGAACCGCCCACCGGACCACCTGGCAAGACGACGACTGGCAACAACGCCACGTGCCTTCGCGGTTCTTCGACTTCGGCTACCCGCCCCAGGGGTGGTGACGCGTACCCGCCCCAGCAGGTCGTGACGTGTACCCGCCCCAGCGGGCCGTGAGGTGTACCCCCGTACGTGCCGCGACCGCCGACGTGTCGCGATGGGAGGCCAGTCACGGGCTGCGCACGACCCATTCTGACCAGCTCAGCCGTGAAGATCTGACCGAAAGCGTTGACAAGCGTCAAAGTCTGATTGAAAGTGTCCGTATCAGACCGTTAATCACGATGGGTATCGCTCCACGTCCGTCCGGTAGGTGGGTGTGCTCCCTATGCGCGATCGCCTGGCACCGCATCGCGGGGCGCTCGTCAGCGCCCTTGACAACCCCGGGGGAGGAAGCGGTATGCGCCCACCACGTTTCTGGACCGCGCTGGTGGCGGCCCTGTCCCTGGTCATTGCGCCCATCGCGGGCTGGCCGGGAACGGCGGCCGCGCAGACGACGCAAACGGCGGCCGCGCAGACGGCGCAGCTGCACGGGTTACGCGGTGACTACTACGTCAGCGCCCCAGGGACCTACGATCAGTTCACGACGCTCAAGGCCACCGTGGTCGACCCGAACATTGACTTCAACGACCTCGAGCCGATTCTCGACAGCCTCACCGGTCAAAATGACCACAACACGATCCGCTGGACCGGCCAGATTCAGCCGCTGTACTCCGAGACATACACCTTCTACATGGTCGGGGACAACGGCTTCCGGCTGTGGGTGAACGACCAGCTGATCATCGATCATTGGGTCGATGACTGGGGCAACCCGCAAACGAGCACGCCGATCGCGCTGCAGGCGGGGCAGAAGTACGACATCAAGGTCGAGTTCTTCGAGGACTTCGGCGGCTCGAACCTGCACCTGAGCTGGTCGAGCGCGAGCCAGCCGAAGGAGATCGTCCCCAACTCCGCGCTCTACCTGCCGCCGGGCTTCACCTATCCCGGTCCGCTGTCGTCGACCGTCTCGGCCGACGGGGGCACGGTGGCGCTGGCGTTCGACAAGGCGATGCAAGATCTTCCGGCCGGGGAGATCGCGCACTTCCGGCTTCCGGTCAACGGCGCCGACTGGCCGATCTCGTCGGTGACCCTGGACCCAAGCGACGCGTCAACGATCCTGCTCAATCTGGGCGAACCCATCCCGCGCCAGGCCGGTAACAGCGTCCGGGTGAGCTACGACGGCCAAGGCGGCATCACGACGACCGACGGTTCCGCCGTTCCGGCGTTCAACACCTACGTCCTGAACAACTCGACTTACCAGATCACGACGCCGTGGGCGAAGGACGTCTCGCAAACCCGGCCGCTACCGGAGTACCCGCGCCCGCAGATGACCCGGGAACAGTGGCAGAACCTCAACGGCACGTGGCAGTACTCCGCCGCGGGCCCTGGCCAAGCCCCCCCGATCGGCAAGGGCCTTACAGAGCGCATCCTCGTGCCCTATCCCCCCGAGTCGCTGCTGTCCGGCATTCAGCGCCATGACGACTTCATGTTCTACCGGCGGACGTTCACGGTCCCGGCCGGATGGCGCGTCGGGGATGCATGCCCGCTCGCCGACTCGTGCCGGCGGCTGCTGCTGCACTTCGGCGCCGTCGACTACAAGGCGACGGTTTGGGTGAACGGCGTCCGGGTCGCCACACACACGGGTGGTTACGACTCCTTCGACGTCGACGTGACCGCTGCTCTCAAGGGCGCCGGCCCACAAGAACTCATCGTCGGCGCCGAGGATCAGACCGACAACGCGCCCTACGACGAGCCGATCGGCAAGCAGCGCAACAACCCGGGCGGCATCTGGTACACGCCCTCGTCGGGCATCTGGCGGACGGTGTGGATGGAGCCGGCTCCTGCGGCGCACATCGATCGGCTGGACATGACTCCGGACCTGGCCAGCGGCACGCTGCGGCTCACCGTACGCGCGTCCGGGGTCAACGGCGAGCAGGTCGATGCGGCCGCTTTCGACGGCGATACCAAGGTCGGCGCCGTTACCGGGCAACCCAACACCGTGCTGGCGCTGCCCGTGCCGCGCGCGAAGCTGTGGAGCCCCGACCACCCGTTCCTGTACAGCCTCACGGTACGGCTCGTCGCCGGCAGCCGCCTGGTCGACTCCGTGGGCAGCTACTTCGGCATGCGCTCGGTGTCGGTTGGCAGCGCGGGCGGCCAGCCGCACATCCTGCTCAACGGCACGTTCGTCTTCAACCTGGGCACACTCGACCAGGGCTTCTGGCCCGACGGGCTCTACACCGCGCCGACAGACGATGCGCTGAAGTTCGACCTGCAGCAGGAGAAGTCGCTCGGCTTCAACACCGTACGCAAGCACATCAAGGTCGAGCCGGACCGCTGGTACTACTGGGCGGACAAGCTCGGCCTGCTCGTCTGGCAGGACATGCCGGCGACCGACCCCGGCAAGACGCCAACCGAGGCGGACAAGGCAGCGTTCGAGGACCAACTGCACACGATGATCGAGCAGCACTGGAGCCATCCGTCGATCACCGTCTGGATCCCGTTCAACGAAGGCTGGGGCGAATACGACCCCGCGCGGATCGCCGACCAAGTCAAGGCATGGGACCCGAGCCGGCTGGTGAACGAGGACAGCGGTCAAAACTGCTGCGCCTCGCTGCCGGACCCGCACCACGGCGACATCTACGACGACCACACCTACGTGGGCCCCGGCCACCCGCTGCCCACAGGCGACCGGGCGGTCGTCGACGGCGAGTTCGGTGGTCTCGGTCTCAAGGTGCCCGGCCATATGTGGTTCGGCAACGGGTTCGCGTACGAGATGGAGAACTCCGCAGGGCAGCTGACCGACCGCTACGTCCAGCTGACGACAGAGGTGCGACGCTGCGAGCTGCGGTGCGGCCTCTCCGGGTCGATCTACACCCAGCCGACCGACGTCGAGGGCGAGCTCAACGGCCTCCTGACCTACGACCGGCGCGTACTGAAGGTCGACGCCGCGCGGGTTGGCGCGGTGAACGCCTCGGTGCTGGCAGCCGCCGGTGACGTCCAGAACCCACCACCTCCGCCGCCCGGCACACCAGGTCTCACCGGCGTCGGCTACTGGCCCTTCGAACAAGTCAACGGGACGACGACACCCGACGCCTCCGGCAACGGCCACGACGCGACACTCGTCAACGGACCGACGGCCGTGATCGGCCACAGCGGCAACGCGCTCCAGTTCGACGGGACCAATCAGTACGTCGACACGGGCTCGAGCATCCTCGACACCACCGGCGACTACAGCGTGTCCGCATGGGCCGAGATCGACCACCCAGGCAACGCCTTCGAGACGGCCGTCAGTCAGGACGGCGACAGCGGGCACAGCGAGTTCTTCCTGCAGTACTCGGGCCAGGACCACGTGTTCGCCTTCAGCTACGCCGGCGGGCGGGCGCTCGCGCCGGCCCCGCCGCAAGCGGGAGTGTGGTACCACCTCGTCGGCGTGCGTGACGTGGAAAACAATCAGATGCGGCTCTACGTCAACGGCACGCTCGCCGGCACGACGACCTACTGCCCCGGCGACCCAGCCAGCGGCCACACCGTCATCGGCCGGGCACAGTACAACAACAGCCTGGTTGACTTCTGGGGCGGCAAGATCGACCAGGTACACGTCTACGATCGAGCCCTGTCCGCAGATGAGGTTGCCTCGCTCCACGCGTCGGGCGCGTAGTCTCGCGGGCGCCTGCGGGCTCGCAGGACCGCGTCGTGGACGGTGACCTGGCGGCCTTCGGGGTCGCTGGCGAGACGCGGCCTGGCGTCGGCGACCAGGACCTCCCACCGGTCCGGGTCCAGGGAGTCCGCGATCTCCTCGGCGGTGAAAAACAGGTCGGGCATCGGCGGGCGGGGCACCGTGGTCTGCAGGTCGGAGGGGTGGTGGCCGACGATGAGCAGGGTTCCGGCGTGGGCTACCGCAGTGGTCAGCCGGTCGAACAGGGTTTGGCGCGGGGCCGTCGGCAGCTGCAGGAACTGGGCGGAGACAAGGTCGAAATGCCCCTCCGCTGGTGCCCAGGTGGTGAGGTCGGCGTGTACCCAGCGGATCCGCCCGGCCACGTCCGCGCCGCGGGCTTCGGCCTGCGCGGCGCCGCGCTGCAGCGCGGTGGCGGCGAAATCCACCGCCGTGACCTGCCAGCCTCGCGAGGCAAGCCAGAGTGCGTCGGCCCCCTCGCCGCTGCCGGCGTCGAGCGCTGCGCCCGGGGTCAGGCCGGTGGTCTCAGCCACCAGATGAGGGTTTGGGCGCTCGCTCCAGACCGCGGCGCGGGAGCGGTAGCGCTCCTCCCAGGCCTGCTCGCCGAACATGCTCACAGCGCTCCCTTGCGTCGAGGCGATCGTTGTGGTCGAGGTGCTTTCCCGGTGTCGCGGTCTCACCCACCATGGCTTCGGTTCGCTGGGCGCCATCATGCCACCCACGCCGCCCGGGCCCGCCGCAGCTAGATCGAAAACCCCAATACCCTTCCCGAACGGCTGCGCGAACGGATCGCCGCCAACGCCGCCGCCGGACAGGACGTGCGATCGCCCATGTTCGCAGGAGGCTGGGGGGCGGACATTTCGTCGTCGTCCATCGTTGGGCCGCTCGCGCGTTGTCATCGCCGATCCAGCCGTGGGAATTCAGCAGGTATCCCGGCGGGCATTCTGTCGAGGTTGGACCGGATACCTATTAGCCATTCTGCCTGCTTCGACTCCGCCCGGGGCCGGCCTCGGGCCTCATCACGTGGCCTGAAGGGCTAGGGGATCATCGTCCCTTTGTGGCCAACTGCCCGTCCGACAGTGCGGCCAGGTCCACCTCGTCGAGGGCGGTGACCACGATGTCGGCCCCGGCGGCGGACAGGAGGTCCTCGTCATGGGCCCGCGCGATGCCGATCGCGGCCATGCCGCCGGCCTTTGCCGCTTCGACCCCCGCGGCGGCGTCCTCCATGACGATCGCGGTCTCAGGCGCGGCCCCGAGCTCATGGGCCGCCGTGAGGAACATCTCGGGGTGGGGCTTGCCGTGGGCGAAGTCCCGGCCCGAAACGTCGGCGTCGAAGAAGTCAAGCAGCGTCAGGCCCGGCCGCACCGACGGCGAGGAGATGCCGTGCTCCCGCGCGAAGGTGTCGAGCCGGATCTGGCGCAGGAACAGCTTCGCGTTCTTGGACGACGACGCGGCCGCCGCCCGGATCCCGGCGTCCTTGACGGCGATGATGAACCGCAGCGCGTCGGGATAGGCGGTGAAGTCGCCAGCCTCGATGAGCCGGACCACCATCACCTGCTTGCGCGCCGCGTACTCCCCTACGCGAGCGTCGACATCGGGCACCCCGAAGTACTCCAGGGCCGCCCGCGCGCCGCTCATCCGGGGCTTGCCCGACAACTGCTCCTGGTAGACGTGGGGCGTAAACGCCCCGGGCGACCAGGTCGTCTCGTCACGTATGTCGCTCCACTCCCCCTCCATCAGCTCGCGCAGCGATTCACGCCACGCCTTCTCGTGCGGCGAGTCGACGAGCACACCGTCGACGTCGAAGATCGCTCCCTGGAACGGTGTCGGCACGGGTCCTCCTGTCAGCCCCGGAGCTGCTGCCCGGGGCTCGGGTCCGATTGGGATTCGAAGGTGTACCGGTCCCCGGCACGTAGCTCGCGCACCTCGTCGCGGACGCCAACCCTGACCGGCGGGCTCACGCCCTCCCGGTGGGCTGCCACCGTGACCCGGCCGCCGGCGAACGTCACCAGGATCGGGGTCCGCTGAAACTGCATCGAGAACGACAACCCGTCGAGCTGGCCGGTAAGCCCGGGGTCGAAGTACAGGACACCGTCGCGGATGTGCGTGCCCGCGTAGCTGCGCTGGACGAGGTCGAGCGTCCCGGACATGACGCCCATGTGAATCCCCTCCTTCGTGGTCCCACCCTGGACGTCGCCGACGTCGCTTTCCAGGGCAACGAGGAACCGCTGCCACGAGCTCTCCGGGTCCAGCGCCGCCAAGACCCCCGCGTGCGCGATGAAGCTGAGCGTCGAGCCGTGTGAGGTGCGCCGATCGTAGTAGTCGATGTTCTTGCGCGCCGTGTCCGAGCCGTAGCCGTAGCCCAGCCGCCCGAACAGCCGCCGCAGCTCGTCGCGGGAGAACAGAAAGAACAGCATCACCGTGTCGGCCTGCTTGGCCAGCTTGTAGCGGTCCGGCTCGTCGCCCTCGGCGCGCAGTATCCGATCGAGCCGCTGGATGTTGCCGTATTTCGCGCGGTAGGCGTCCCAGTCGAGCTCCTGGAGCTGCTCGTAGCCCTCGAACTGGCTGATGATGCCGTCGCCGTGGAACGGGACGAACATCCGGCGGCTCATATTCTCCCACGTGCGCAGCTCCTCATCATCAAGGCCGAGCTTGTCGCGCAGCGCCGCGGCTCGCGTCGCCGGCAGCAGCGGGAGAACGTCATGCGTCACGCCGCACAGCCAGGCCACCATGACGTTGGTGTAGGCGTTGTTGCGCAGACCGCCCACCTCGGCGCCCGGGTACTTCTCGTGGAACTCGTCCGGGCCCATCACCCCGTGGATCTCGTAGCGGTCCCGGTCGGGGTTGAAGTGCGCGATGGAGGCCCAGAAGCGCGCGATCTCCAGCATCATCTCCGCGCCGTAGTCGCGCATGAACGCCAGGTCCTGGGTGGCTTGGAAGTAGTGCCAGATGTTGTAGAAGATCGCCGCGTTGACGTGACGCTGATTGTGGCTCAGGTCGGGCTCCCAGCGGCCCGACAGCGGGTTGAGGTGGATGCTCTGGGTCTCCTCCGTGCCCTCGCTGCCGCTCTGCCAGGGGAACATCGCGCCGCGGAACCCCGCCTCCCGGGCCGCGGCGCGCGCCTCGCCAAGGCGACGATAACGGTACAGCAGCAACTCCCGTGTCACCTCCGGCATGCGGAAGTTCAGGAACGGATAGACGTACAGCTCGTCCCAGAACACGTGACCCCGGTAGGCCTCGCCGTTGAGGCCGCGGGCGGGTACCCCTGCGTCCCGGTCCGCCGTGTTGCGGCAGCAGACCTGGAGGATGTGGCAGATGTGCAGCCGCAGCAGGAGCTGCACCCGGTCGTCGCCGGGCACGCGCACGTCGCACCCTTGCCACAGCTCGTCCCAAGCCGAGGCGTGGCGCTCGAACGCCTCGCCGAAGTCGGCATACCGCAGCGCCGACTTCCCCGCCTTCACCAGCGTGTCGCTGATCGCGCGATCACGCGAGGTGTAGAACGCCACCATCTTCTCCACCCGCACCGCGGCCCCCTGCCCGACGTCGAACGCAACGACCTGCTGGATGTAGTCCTCCATCTGGTAGAGACTGCGGCCAACGGCAAGCGGCCCGCGGCCGTCGAACACGCGGGTGCGCGCCGCCTGACTGATGTACAGGTTCGATTGCCGCGTCTGGACCTTCAGCGCGATCACCTCGGACCCGAACGTCCTCGGGCCCGCCGGATCCAGGTGCCGACCCTCGAGCTGCCCGTAGCGTGCCACGCCGTTGTTGGCGACGCGCCCGTCGAGCGCGGAGACAACCTCGACGCGGCCCGACCAGTTCTCCGGCGTGAGCGTCCACTCGATGCCGCCGTGATGCACGTCGGCCATGCTCACAAACCGCCGACTGCGCAGCGCCGTCTCACGGCCGGCGCGGTCGCGGAAGCGCAACTCGCGGATGACCATCGCGTTGCGGATGTCGAACTCGTGGCGGTAGCCGAGCAACTCCACATCACCGAGCCGGAACGCGTCCTCGCCCTCGATGCGCAGCTTGAGCACAAGCCAGTTCGGCAGGTTCACCAGGTCCTCGTTAAGCACGGGACGGCCGCCGAGGATCGTCGTCTCGCGGTTGTAGACACCATGCGCATACGTGCCTGGGTAGTGCACGCCGTCAGCGTCCTCCCACTCCGCAGCGCCCCGCGCGCACAGGAAACCGTTGCCCGTCGAGGTCAGCGCCTCACGCAGCCCCTCCCCCGCCGGATCGAAGCCCTCATACGCAAACGCGAAACCGTTCACCGGCACCTCCTCAGGCCGCGAGACGACCACCCAGCCCGAGACTGAGCAATGATCAGACCCTGTGGATGGCCCTCGGCGGGGTGACGTGAGCGGGCGCACCTTCCCGAGGAAGATCTTCAAGCCGAACTGCTCAGGACCGGTGTTGGCGCGCCGGTTCGGGAAGGTACGCCCATGCTCAAGGTAGTCCACGACGAGACCGAGGCCGACGCGACGACCGCGCCGGCGGCGAGCTCGTCGCTGCTGGATGAGATCGTCCGCGAGAACGGCGAACTCGTCGAACGACCTGACGAGTCAGGAGATGAAGCTCAAGTCGCGTGACACGCTGATCCACTCGTGTTGACTATTTCTCGCCGATGAGTCATGAGTGGCGGCACGGGATCGCTCACCGGGCCGATCAGGCAGTCATGCCCGCCGGCCCAGCCGAGGTGCCGCTGGTCTGCCGGGTCATCTGACTCCGACCGAGAAAATTATCCTCAGAGTTGGTAGATAAGGGGCTGCGAGATGTGCCTGTCATACCAGAATTGCGCTTCGCGCCGCGACTCACACGGCCGGGGCGCCCAGGCCGCGCAGTTGGAATCCGCGCAGCTGAGTCTGGTCTTCCCGTCCGGCGTCCTGCTTTCGACCGCGATATGCTCGGGCCGGAGGCGGAGGTAAGCGTCACTGATTGGCCGCATGAGAGTTTCCACTCCCTCCAAAGCAGGCGAGCACCCGGCCCAGAAGATCGGGTGTTTGGTGTTCAGCGTGCCGCGCGCGGGGATCATCATGGGTCCCGCGAGGTTGCAAGCCGGTAGCAGGACGACGATGTCCGGGCCTTGCCGCCATGACGCGGTGCCGGGGTCCGCTAGGGGCTAGGAGGCGAAGCCGACCGCGCGGGATACTCACCACATGGTTGACGACATCGCGCGGGAACGGGCCATCTATCAAGCGCTCAAGGCGGCCGACGAAGTCGCTGCGGCCCTTCAGGCACACCTCATCGAAGAGCACAACGCTGATCTGGAGCGCGCCGCCGCGCAAAGCACCTTCACCAACTCGCTCAAGCTCCTGCGGCAGGCTCGCGCGCGTCTCGGCCAAGGACTGCGAGCCCTCGAGGCCGACAACATCGCCCAGTCTGATGAGATCTCTCTGCGCAACCCATGACCTCAGCAAGCGCGCGGCCTGGCTGGCGCAAGACGGGCGGCCGCGGTAGGGCGCGCTCGGCCGCGTAGGGGAGCAGGCGCTCGGCTTCCGTGCCACACCCGGACGGCCGTTTTGCAACACCGGCCGGGCTAGGTGCCGACCCACGCGGCCGGGCCGACGTCCGCGGCCGCCCGAGTCCTCTCACTGCCCCGTGCCGACACCGGCGCGGAAAAACTGACCGGTGGTGTCGATCCGGCCGCTGCCCAATCGAAGCACATGTAGAGGACACGTCAGCGGGCCGTCCGGGCCGCGGCGCGGTGGCGCCGCGCCGGACGGCGCTCAAGAAGCGAGGAAGCCAGAAAGAGGACATGACAATGACTCAGCGGAGCACAAAAGCGATGCGGAACGCCTCCGCGAGCCGGCTCGCAGCCGGGGCGAGGCGGAGATCACCGATCCGGTGGAGATCGTCGCGGTGCGGCCGGGCAGTCGCGGCGGTTGCCGCGCTGGCCATTGCAGTGATCGGCCCGCTTGCTGCGAGCGGCGCTACCGCGAGGGCGAGTTCGGCCATCCAGCCGTTGCGGGCCTGCGGCGATCTTGTCGGAGACTACGGCATCCCTGGCGCGGCGACCCACGTCACGGCGGCGACCGTCGTGCCTGCCGCGAACGGCCAACCTGAGTATTGCGACGTGCAGGGCTATGTGGAGCCCGCGGTTCATTTCCAGCTGAAACTGCCGACCACCACGTTCAACGGGCGTTATGTGCAGTACGGCTGCGCCGGGCTGTGCGGGACGATCTTCCCGACGACCTTTCCCGCCTGCGGCGGCACCCCGGGCGGGGATTTCGCGGTGGCCGCCACCGATGATGGGCACGTCGGTAAGGGCGGCGGGTTTCTCGCCATCCTCGACGGTAGCTGGGCAGCGAACGACCAGGCGGCACGCGACGACTACTTCTACCGCGCTCCGCACGTGGTATCGCTCGCGTCCAAGCGGATCATCGCGGCGTACTATGGGTCGCCCCCGGCACGCTCGTACTTCGACGGCTGCTCGACTGGCGGCCGGGAGGGGCTGCTGCTGGCCCAGCGGTACCCACACGATTTCAATGGCATTGTCGCCGGCGCCCCGGCCGCCTTCATGGGCCCGCTAAACGGCGTGTACTTCACCTGGATGGTGCGGGTGAACACCGACGCGCGCGGTGCGCCGATCCTGGCCAGCGCGAAACTACCCGCGCTGCACGACGCCGTCATGGCGGCTTGTGATCGGCTAGACGGGCTCGCCGACGGCCAGATCGACGACCCGCAGGGGTGCACGTTCGACCCGGCAAGCATCCAGTGCCCGGCCGGCGTCGACGACGCGAGCTGCCTGACACCGGCGCAGGTCGACGTGGTGCAAAAGGTGTACAGCGGCCCAGCCGACGCCAGCGGCCACCGGCTGTACCCGGGCGGAGCGCCGCGCGGGTCCGAACTCAGCTGGGACGGCTTTCTCGTCCCCAATCCGCAGTTTGGCTCCATCGCGCCCCTGCCCGACAATTACCTGAAATACCTCGGATACCCGATCGGCGCGCCCGCTTCCTCAGTCGCCGACTTCAAGTTCACACTGGGCGAGTTCAACCGGCTCACGCCGGAGAGCCTAAAGGGAAACGCGCTGAGTCTGGACCTGCGGAACTTCCAGCGCGCAGGCGGCAAGCTCATCATCTGGCAGGGATGGGCCGACGGGAACATATCGGTGTTCGGAACGCTCGACTACTACCAGCGGCTCTGGCAGGCGAACGGCGGCCTGGCGGAAACCCAGCAATGGGCCCGGCTGTTCATGGTGCCCACCCTCTATCACTGCGGCCTTGGCGGCTACAAACTGAACACCTTCGACCCGTTCCCCGAGCTCGTCGACTGGGTCGAGCACCGCCACGCGCCCGACTGGGTGATCGCCAGCGACCAGGACTCGCACGGAACCGTCCTCCGCACCCGGCCGGTATACCCCTACCCTCAGCGGGCGGCCTACACCGGCGCCGGCAGCATCGATGACGCGCGGAACTTCGCGCCCGCCGCGCCGCTTGTCCCGCCGCACGACGTGATCCGCTGGGCCGGCGCCTACCTCTACAGCATTCCCGGACCGGTGGCACCGTCATGACGCTCGCCTTCACGGCGCGGGGTCGGTGACGGTGGTGACCTAACAGCGATCATCCCGACGTTCCATGATGCGCATGGACAAGCACCGTCGGCGCCCGCGGCAGCCGTTATGAAAAAATTCAGCCGAACGGCTGCCGCAGGGTGTCACAGGCCTGCCGTGGCGAGGGGTTAGCTGTTCATGTCGGTGCGGCGCCGTCTTGGCGTGCGGCCGCGGCGGCTGCCAGCAGGAGGGTGAGTTCGTCGACGAGGTAGCCGGTCAGGGCGTCGATGTCAGGTACCAGCTCGCGGCACGCGATGAGTCCGAAGTGCAGACCGCCGCGATAGCCGTGCACGGTGATGTTGAGGCCCTGCCCATCGAGCACCACCGATACCGGGTAGTAGGCCAGCAGCTTCGCGCCGCCGAGGAATGCCTGCACATCGGGACCTGGCACGTTGGAGACAACGAGGTTGAAAGGCGGCAGCCGGTGCAGCAATCCCGTAGCGAAGGCGACGCGGGCGGCGCGCGCGGCCAGCGCTGGCGGGGCGAAGTCGGTGATGTTCTCGACGAGCCCGGGCGGGATCGCGGCGTGCTGGGCCTTGGCGATCCTGGTCGCCTCATGGGCTACCGCTAGGCGCTCCGGCGGGGTCGGCAGATGTGTGGGCAGCGCGGCGAGCATCGCCGACACCTTGTTGCCCATCGTGCCCTTGGCCTGCTCATCGCGTACCGACACCGGAATCATCACGACCAGCGGCGTGGCGGGGAGCGCGTCGTGCTCGACCAGCCAGCGCCGGAGCGCGCCGGCGCACATCGCCAGCACCACGTCGTTGACCGAGACCCCGAACGCGTTCTTGACCGTTTTGACGTCGCCGAGGGCGACGGAGCGGAAGGCCCACCGCCGGTGCGGCGTGACGGGACGGTTGAACGGCGTCGCCGGCGGCCGCGCCGGCGCGGTCGGGATGACCGATCCGTCGCGCTCGCCCATGCCGAGCATCCGGCCCAGCATGGGGCCCGCGACGGACCCGATTGCCGGCATGAACCTGATGAGGTCCCGGGCGAGGCGAACGGTATCGAGCGGGCGCACCGCGGCCGCCCGCGCGGCGCCGGCCAGCATCCGGACCGGGCCAGGCGGCCGCTGCGGCCGGAAGACCGGGATAGACGCCGGCGGGCGGCCCTCGGGCGTCAGATCCAAAAGCAGCGTCAGCACCTCCGCGCCGGAGACGCCGTCGATCGCCGCGTGATGGATCTTGGTGTAGACGGCCTGGCGCTTCCTGGCCAGACCGGAGATCAGGTACGTCTCCCACAGCGGGCGGGTTCGGTCCAGGGGCCGGGAGTGCAGCCGGCTGACCTGCTCGGCCAGCTGCGCGTCCGAGCCGGGCCGCGGCAGGGCGACCTCGCGGACGTGGAACTCGAGGTCGAAATCCTTATCGTCGACCCAGTACGGCTGGTCGAGCCCGAACGGCACCTCAAGCAGCCGCTGGCGCAGGACCGGGACCAGGCCGACCCTCCCGGCGAACAGGTCGCGCAGCACGGCTAGGTCCAGCCGCTGCGGCGCTTGCCTGGGGTCCAGCAAGCAGACCCCGCCAACGTGACCGGCCGAGGTCCGCGTCTCCAGCGACAGGAACGCGGCATCCAGACCCGACAGTTGCCTCATCGCACCGCTCCCAGAACAGCGGCAGCGCCCGGCAGCCCGGTCATCGCTGGTCGGGGTAGAGCAGCCGCAGCGCCCGGGGCGGTGTGAACGGCGCCCACTCCCCGGCGGGCAGCGCCAGCCGGTCCGCGACCACCCACAGCGTCGCCGCGTCGTGGCCGAAACCCAGGTGGCTGCACCTGACTTCGATGTTCTGCCGCCGTGGCCCCGGCGGGTCGATGCAGCCGCGCCAGTCGACGATACCGTCACGGCGGGAGTAGACGGCCGTCGACGGCACCGGCGCCGGTGCGCTGAACTCGGCGGCCGAGATATCGAAATACGCCGCGTGCTCGTGAGCGTGCCGCTCGAACGCCCAGTGGGCACGACTCTGGCGCCGGTCACGGATCGCGAACGGGCTACCGAGCGTGATGACCTGGCGCACCAGCTCAGGCCGCCGGCGAGCCAGCTCGCGGGCGTAGATCCCGCCCAGGCTCCAGCCGATCACCGAGGCCGGGCCGCCGGCCCGCCGGGCCAGCCTCTCCAGCGCCTGGGGCAGACCTGCCATGACGTCCGCCGTCGGTCCCACGTTGCGGCCCAGGCCCCATCCCTGTGGCTGATAGCCCAGGCGCAGCAGGAATCCGCGCAAGACAGTGGTCGACGTATCGCCGGCAAGAAGCCCAGGCAGCACCAGAATCGGATGCCCGTCACCGCGCGGCGCCCGGGCCAGCCACGGCACGGCAAGCCCGGCCCCTGCCAGATCCAGCGCAGTGCGAGCCGGCTCGGTTAGCAGCCACCGCACCGGAGGCGGCCCGGCACGCCCCGCCCGCGCACGCGTCGCCGCTGAGCTCGCCGACGTGCCAGTCGCCATGTGCGTCACCATCGTGCCAGCCAGCGGATCCGGCCGACCGCTCTCGCCCCGGGTGGACGGCTGGCTGATGTCTGAGACTCGTTGCCAACGCTCGGGGTGAGCCGCCGAACCCTCGGGCTCGGCAGAAATAGGTCACCCTAATCCGTGGAGCTTACTATTTGCCTAATTCAAGCGAAAGCGGCCTGGTTGGCCATCGCCAGCCGCCTCAACCGCAAGCGCGCCGGTGCCCGGCGGGGATCTGGCTGTTGGCGTGAGCGATCTCGGCGGTGGCGGGGGCGTTTATGTTTCCTCGTCCGGCTGGCCGTTCTCGCCGGGCGCCACCTGAATGGTCCGTTCGTCGGTGCCGCGCACGACGGTCAGCTCGATTGTGTGGCCGCGTCCTGGCTGGAGCGCGTCGAACAGGTCGTCGATGGTGCGGACTGGCTGGCCCGCGGCGGCTACGATCAGGTCACCTTGTGCGAGCCCGGCGCGCGCGGCCGGGCTGGCTTCGGTTACGTCGCGGATGAGCAGGCCCTCGGTGTCGGGGAGGCCGACGGCGCGGCGGAGCCGCTTGGCCACGACGCGGGGGGCGATCTCGATGCCGAGGCGCGGCGGCGCCGTGGATTGGCCGCGGGCGA
>WNFX01009813.1_pt1 | contig 15795 bp, 14 predicted proteins | sample 5400111 | NCBI WGS metagenome assembly WNFX01 (sample SAMN13153363, study PRJNA577476) | soil metagenome | isolation source: 40 cm soil or saprolite under grassland replicate 1 | place: USA:California | collected 2016-06-15 | reverse complement strand
TCAGCGAATGCATGGTCATGTGCAGGAGCCCGGCGAAATTCGCCAGCGGGCCGCCGATGCCGAACGCGAAGGTGATGATGCCCATGTGCTCGATCGAGGAATAGGCGAACAGCCGTTTGATATCGCGGCGGCGGTAGAGCATGAACGCCGCGAACACCAGGCTGATCAGCCCGAGCGCGATCATGATGCGGCCGACGTCGAGCGTCTCCGGATTGGCGGCAAGCAGCATCTTGAAGCGCAACAGCGCGTAGAGCGCGACGTTGAGCAGCAGGCCGGAGAGCACCGCCGAGATCGGGGTGGGTCCTTCGGCGTGCGCGTCCGGCAGCCAGGCGTGAAACGGCGCCAGCCCGACCTTGGTGCCGTAGCCGACGAGCAGGAACACGAAGGCGAGGGAGAGCAGCCGCGGATCGAAGCGCGCGGCCTCATGCAGCAGGCGGTCCCATGCCATCGCCGGCAGGCCCTGGCCGAGCACCTCCTGGGCCACGAGATAGACCAGGATGGTGCCGAAGAACGCGAGCGCGATGCCGACGCTGCCGAGGATGAAATATTTCCACGCCGCCTCGACCGCCGCGGTGGTGCGGTAGATGCCGACCATCATCACGGTCGAGAGGGTCGCCACCTCGACGCCGACCCAGAGCACGCCGATGTTGTTGGCGACCAGCGCCAGGTTCATGGCGCCCATCATCGCCTGATAGAGCGCGTGGTAGAACCGCAGGAAATTCGGAGTGAGCCGGCCGGTCTCGAGCTCGTGGCCGATGTAGCTCGCGCTGAAGATGCTGGTGGTGAAGCCGATGAAGGTCGTCAGCGTGACCAGATAGATGTTGAAATCGTCGATGAGCAGCACGTCGGTGCGCACGCGGTCGACGAACAGCAGCGACACGCCGGCCGCGAACGTCAGGCCGCAGGCGAGGACGTTGAGCGCGGCGCCCCAGCGATAGTTCGTGACCAGCGCCAGCACCAGCGCGGCGACGAATGGGATCAGCAAGACCGCGTACACCGGCGCGATCACGAGTCGTCTCCGCGGTCGCCGCGGAACCGGTCGAGCGCGCCGACGTCGACCGTGTCGAAGCGCTCGCGGATGCGGAACACGAACACCCCGAACACGATGAAGGCGATCAGGATCGAGAACGCCACCGAGAACTCGACGACGAGCGGCATGCCCTTGGCGCCGGTCGCGGCCAGCACCAGACCGTTCTCGAGCGACATGAAGCCGATGATCTGCGTGACCGCGTTGCGCCGCGTGATCATCATCAAGAGGCCGAGCAGGATGACCGCGAGCGCGAACGCGAGGTCCTCGCGCGCCAGCGGATCGACCGAGCCGGCGACCGGGAACACCAGCATGATCGACAGCGCGACGAGGCCGAGGCCGACCAGCATCACCGGGCCGCCGCCGATCACCTGCTCGATCTCGCGGTGAATCTCGAGCCGGCGCACGATGCGGTGCAGCGCCATCGGGATGATTCCGCCCTTGACCACGAGCGCGATCGCAGCGGTGACGAAGAGATGCGGAGCGTCCTGCAGCTGCGCCTGCCAGGCGACCGCAAGACCCAGCGCGATCGCCTGCGCGGCGAACACGTTCAGGGTCGCGGTGATGCGGTCCTGATAGAGCAGCAGAAAGCTCAGGATCAGCATCCCGGCGGCAAGCAGGTGGGCGATGTCGGTGAACAGCGACATCAGAACCCTCGCGACACGAATTGGAGGAACACGGCGAGTGCCGCCGCCGCGAAGGCACCGCCCAAGAATACCGGGTAGCGAAACACCCGCATCTTGGCGACCAGCGTCTCGCCGATCGGCAGCAGGACGGCAAACAGCAGAATTTTCGCCAGATAGCTCGACAGTCCGAGGCTCACCGCGGTCAGGCTCTTGTCTTGGGTCGCCATGCCGAACGGAAAGAACAGGCAGGCGAGCAGCGAGAAATACAGCACGAGCCTGACCGCCGCCGCCGCCTCGATCATGGCCAGATGCCGGCCGGAATATTCGAGCACCATGGCTTCGTGCACCATGGTCAGCTCGAGGTGGGTGGCCGGATTGTCGATCGGGATGCGGCCGTTCTCGGCGATGGCGACGAACACGAACGCGAACAGCGCGAGCGCCAGCGACACCCGCAGGCCGACCGGCGCGTCGATCATTTGCGCGGCGATGGTCGAGAGCTGCGTCGTCCCCGCCAGCAGGGCAACGGTGAACACCACGAGCAGCATGACGGGCTCGGCCAGCGAGGCGATCAGCATCTCGCGGGACGAGCCGATGCCGCCGAACGAGGTGCCGACGTCCATCCCGGCGAGCGCCAGCGCAAAGCGCCCGGTGCCGATCAGCGCCACGATGGCGATCAGGTCGGCCGACCAGGAGAACAGCAATCCCGTGGCATAGGTCGGGACCAGGGCCGCGGCGACCCAGGTCGCCGCGAAGATGACGTAGGGCGCCGTCCGATAGAGCCAGGACGCATTGGTCGCGAGCACGGCCTCCTTGTGCAGCAGCTTCCCCAGGTCGGAATAGGGCTGCAGCAGCGGCGGACCGCGCCGGCGCATCAGCCGCGCCTTCACCTTGCGGGTGACGCCGAGCAGCAGCGGCGCCACCGCGACGACGAGCAGCATCTGCACGGCTTGCCCGAGGAGATCGAGAATCAGCGCCATGCCGCCACCACGATCAAGAGCAAGATCAGCGCCGAGAACGTGAGCGTGAGATAGCGGCGGATCGTGAGGAATTGCAGCGGATTGAGCCGGTCTGCGGTTTTCATCGCCGCGCGCACCAGCGGGCCGTAGGCGTAGCGCCAGGCGGGGTCGAACACTTTTACCTGGAAATGCCCCGCGCGGGTCTCGCCCGGCGCCGGCATGTCGAGCTTTTCCCTGACCGCAAACACGGTCGATCCGAATACGCGCCGGATCGGCATGGCGAAGCTCGAGCTGGTGTATTCGGTCGCGGGGCTCGACTGCGGATAGCCGCAATCCCAGATCGCGCTCCGGCGCGTCGCGCGCGTCGCGAAGCGGTGGATGAAGATCGCAGTCAGCGTCGCCGAGCTCGCCAGGAAGATCAGGAGGATCATGCCGTTGTACGAGCTGCGGCCCGCCGCGATCGGCACGATCGACAGCCAGGCCAGACCCGATTGCGGCGGCAGCATCTCGCCGACGAGGCCGTGCACCACCGGCCCGAGCCGATCGATGATGAGGCCGGGGAGAATGCCGGCCAGGAAGCACAGCAGCGCGAAGGCAAACATGACGGCGACCGAGATGCGGTCGACCTCCTGGGCGGCCTCCGCCGCGCCGGTGCGCGGCCGGCCCAGAAACGTGATGCCGAACGCCTTGACGAAGCAGGTCGCGGCGAGCGCCGCCGACAGGGCCAGCAGCGCGCCGACGGCCGGCACCATCAGTTTCAGCCCCCATTGCGGCAGCTGCGGGCTCACCAGGATCGCCTGGAACGTCAGCCATTCGGAGACGAAGCCGTTGAGCGGCGGCAGCGCGGAGATCGCCGCGCAGCCGATCAGGAAAGCGACGGCGGTGTGCGGCATGCGGTGAATGAGGCCGCCGAGGCGCTCCATGTCGCGCTCGTGCGTCGCGCTGAGCACCGCGCCGGCGCCGAAGAACAGCAGGCTCTTGAACAGCGAATGATTGAGCACGTGGAACAGCGCGGCCGTGAGCGCCAGCGCCGCCGCCCAGGCGATGCCGTTCTGCTGGAACGCGATTGCCAAGCCGAGCCCGATGTAGATGATGCCGATGTTCTCCACCGTGTGATAGGCGAGCAGGCGCTTGAGATCGTGCTGCATCAGCGCATAGAGCACGCCGAGCACCGTGGTCAGCCCGGCAAAGGCCAGCACGATGATGCTGGTCCACCACGGCGGCGTGCCGATCAGATCGAATACGATCCGCACGAAGCCGTAGACGGCGACTTTGGTCATGACCCCGCTCATCAGCGCCGAGACATGACTGGGCGCGGCGGGATGCGCGAGCGGCAGCCAGACGTGCAGGGGCACGACACCGGCCTTCGAGCCGGCGCCGATGAGCACCAGCATCAACGCGATCGCCGCGACGGCGGGCTCCGGATGCGCGGTTCGCATCGCATCGAACGCATAGGCGCCGGCGGGGCCGGCGAGGAGACCGAATGCGAGCAGCAGCGCCAGCGTGCCGAAGCTCGCCATGACGAGGTAGATATAGCCGGCGCGGGCGTTGCCGGGCTCATCGTGGTGGGCGACGACGAGCGCCCAGGAGGTGAGCGACATGAACTCCCACGTCAAAAGAAACGTGAAGGCGTCGTCGGCCAGCACGACGAGGTTCATGGCGGCCAAATAGGCGGCAAAGAACGGCAGCACCCGCCGCGGCGCCGTTTCGTGCCGGCCATAGCCGAGCGCGTAGAGGCTCGCGGCCGAGCCGCCCAGATCGGCCACGACCAGGAAGAACGCCGAGAGCGCGTCGAGGCGAAAATGCGCGCCGAGCCCCGGCAGGCCGATCGGCAAGGTCAGGGTCGACACCTGCCCCGGGTCCGCTACGAGCCGCACGAGCGCGCCCGCGAGCAGCATGAGCGAGGCGGCGAGGCTTGCCGCATAGACGATCGGCGACGCGCTCGCCGCGCGCCCGAGCGCCACCGCGAGCGCGGCGATGGCGAGCAGCGCTGCCGCGCACGAAAGCGCGAGGATCAGCATTCGGGCTCAGCGGAGTCGGGCTGGAAATCGGTCCCAGCACGGCGGCGGGTGTGGCACGTCAATGGAAGTCCCCACGGGCTCGTCATGCCGGGGCCGAGCCCCGGATCGGCGTCCGGGGCAGGCTCCGCGAAGGAGCCCGGGATCCATGAACAGGGCCAATACCGGATGGATCGGAGTTCATGGGTTCCCGGTTCGCCGCTTTCGCGGCGACCCGGAATGACGACTCAGAGATTTAAGCGGCTCGTTGCTAGCACATGGCAGCGCAAGTGTGGCGGATTTTCAGCGGATTTCCCCATCGCCGTCGGGCGCTCAGATGCTCAGATACCGGTGCCGGATCGACGTTCTTGTCGATCAGCAGAATGGAGAGGCCGGCGGCCTTCAGGCCGGCCAGGCACCGCCAGATCTCCGCGCGCATCAGCGGCGCCAGCCCCTCGGTCGCCTCGTCGAGAATGAGCAGTTTCGGGTTGGTCATCAGCGCCCGGCCGACGGCGAGCATCTGCTGCTCGCCGCCGGAGAGCTGCGTGCCCATGCTCTCACCGCGCTCGGCTAGTAGAGGGAAGAGCCGGAACACCCGGTCAAGCGTCCATGGGTTCCCGGCGCCGGCGCGGTTGGCGGCGGTCGCCACCAGATTTTCACGCACGGTGAGATTCGGGAAAATCTGCCGCCCCTCGGGCACGAGCCCGATGCCGAGCTTGGCAACGCGATAGGCCGGCAATGCGCAGATCTCCAGACCCTCGAAGCGGATCGTGCCGGCGCGCGCCCGCGTGAGCCCCAGGACCGAGCGCACCGTCGTGGTCTTGCCCATGCCGTTGCGCCCCATCAGCGTCACCACCTCGCTCCGCCCGATCGACAACGAGATGCCGAACAGCACCTGGCTAAGTCCGTAAAACGTCTCGACGCGGTCGAGCTCGAGGAGGTTTGCGTCAGCCATGCCGCAGCCTCCCGATCAGGCCGTCGATGCCGCCGCGGGCGAACAGCACGATCAGCAGCAGCATCGGGCCGAGGATGATCTGCCAATACTCCGTCACCCGCGAGAGACCCTCTTCGAGCACCAGGAGCGAGATGGCGCCGAACAGCGGCCCGAACAGCGAGCCCATGCCCCCGAACACGACCATGACGATCAGGTCGCCCGAACGCGTCCAGTACATCATGGCCGGACTGACGAACTCGGTGTGGTTGGCGAGCAGCGCGCCGGCGAGCCCGCACCACGTGCCGGCGATCACGAACGCGGCGAGGCGATAGCGGAAGGTGGGAAAGCCGATCGCCTGCATGCGCCGGTCGTTCGAGCGCGACCCGCAGATGACCATGCCGAACCGCGAGTTGATCAGCCGCCAGGTGAACGCGATGCTCGCCAGCAGCAGCGCCAGGCACAAATAATAGAACTGCGTGTGGTCGGAGAGATTGATCAGGCCGGCGAAGCGGCTGCGCGAATAGATGGTGAGCCCGTCGTCGCCGCCGTAGCGGTCGAGCCCGGCCGCGACGTAATAGACCATCTGGGCGAACGCCAGCGTGATCATGATGAAATAGACCCCGCGGGTGCGCAGCGACAGCGCGCCGACGACGAGCGCGAACAGCCCGGAGACCGCCAGCGCGACCGGCCATTGCACGAAGCCGGATCCCACGCCCTCGGCGGCGAGGATGCCGACCGCGTAGCCGCCGATGCCCAGATAGGCGGCATGGCCGAAGCTCACCATGCCGCCGTAGCCGAGGATCAAATTGAGGCTCGTCGCGGCGATCGCCAGGATGACGATGCGGGTGAACAGAGTCAGCACGAACTGGTCGCCGCTCGCCGCCGTATAGACCGGCAGCAGCGCGAGGCCGGCGACGACGATGACGACGAAGGGGGCGCGGACGTCGAGCGCGGCTCTCATCGGCCGGCGACCGGAAACAGGCCTTGCGGGCGCAGCGCCAGCACGATCGCCATCAGCAGGTAGATCAGCATCGAGGACAGCGCGGGCGCGAGCGTCGAGGCCGCCGTCGAGCTCAACGCGAGGCGGAGCAGATCGGGCAGGAACGCGCGGCCGAGCGTGTCGACCACGCCGACGAACACCGCGGCGACAAAGGCGCCGCGGATCGAGCCGATGCCGCCGATGACGATGACGACAAAGGCGAGGATCAGGATGTTCTCGCCCATGCCGATCTGCACGGTCAGGATCGGGGCGTGCATCAGGCCGGCGAGACCGGCCAACGCCGCGCCGAGCGCGAATACCAGGGTGAACAGCAGCTTGATGTCGACGCCGAGCGCGCCGGCCATCTCGCGGTTGGCGGCGCCGGCGCGGATCAGCATGCCGAGCCGCGTCCGCATCACCACGACATAGAGGAACAGCGCGACCAGCAGCGACACCAGGATGATCAGCAGCCGGTAGGCCGGATAATAGATGCCGAAGATATCGACGGCGGTGTTGAGCGCGGAAGGAACCGGCAGGCTCAGGCCGGCCGGCCCCCAGACTGCGCGAGGTTGACGAGGTCCATGATGCCGAAGACCAGCGTCAGCCCGGCGGCGAGCAGGAACAGCAGCAGGCCGAACTGCAGGCCGTTCAAGCATTGTTCGACCAGGAGCAGCATCAATGGTCCGTCAGGAGTCGGGCGTCAGAAGCCAGGCGTCAGAGGCCCGGGGCCATGTTCCCGGACCCTGACTTCCGACTCCTGACCCCTGGCATCACCATTTCATCGGGCACGTGGCGTGGAACAGATCCTGGCTGTCCTTGAGGATGGTGGCAACCGTCTTGAGCCCGAACGTGCCGTCGGCGTTCTTCACCGTCTCCTGCAGGTAGAAATTCTGGATCGGGAAGTGATTGTTGCCGTATTTGTAGGGCCCGCGCACCGAGGCATAGTTCGCCTTGCGCATCTCGTCGCGGATGGCGTCCTTCTGCGTAAGGTCGCCCTTGACCGCCACCACCGCGCTGTTGATCAGGTTCGCGGCGTCGTAGGCCTGCGCGCCGTAGAACGACGGCCCGTGCCCGTATTTGGCGCGGAAATCGGCGACGAATTTCTGGTTGGCGGGGTTCGGCAGGTCGTTGACCCATTCCTGGGCGCCCGGCACGCCGAGCGCGACATCCTTCTGCAGCGGCAGCGTGGTCTCGTCGATGGTGAACGCGGTGTAAAGCGGGATCTGATCCCTGAGCCCGGCCTGGGCATATTGGCTGAGGAATTGCACGCCGGCGGCGCCGGGATAGAACACGAAGATCGCCTCCGGCTTGGCGGCGCGCGCCTTGGAGAGCTCCGCGGAGAAATCGAGCTGGTCGGGCCACTTGGTGTATTCCTCGCCGATCACCTGGCCCCTGTAGGTGGCCTTGACGCCGGCCAGCATGTCCTTGCCGGCGGCGTAGTTCGGGCCGAGCAGGTAGAGCGTCTTCACGCCCTTCTGCTCGAGGTAGATGCCCATGGCGTGCGGCGTTTGGTCGTTCTGCCACGACGTCGAGAAGAAGAACGGCGAGCACAATTCCCCGGCGATTCGCGAGGGCCCGGCGTTGGCGCTGATGATGAACGTCTGCGAATCCACCGCCGGCTTGAGCGAGGCGAGCAGCACGTTCGACCAGATGTAGCCGGTGATGAAATTGACGTGGTCGGATTGGATGACCTTCTCGGTCTTCTGCTTGCCGACCTCGGGCTTCTGCTGGTCGTCCTCGTAGATCACTTCGACCGGCAGCCCGCCCATCTTGCGGCCGAGGTGATCGAGCGCGAGCTCGAACGAGTTGCGCATGTCGTTGCCGATCACCGCGGTCGGGCCGCTGAAGGTGTCGACGAACCCGATCTTGACCGAACCCTGCGCCAGGGCCGGTCCGGTCGCGAACGCGAGCGCGGCCACAGCCGCAAGCGATGCTTTTTTCATGGGCTCGATTCCTCCCCTTTGGATTCCCAATTTGCACCACGAACCATGCTATCGAGATCAGGATCGTGGATTTGACTTTCGCTAATTCGACCAAAGTCTAGATTTGTACCGGGAATTCCGGGAACTGTCCGCGAACGAGGCAGTATACTGCCGGGTGATGCTCAAGCAAGCTGGCCGGATATGGCCAAAAAGCGCAAAAAACACTGTATAGTGCATCATCGCCGCCAAGGTCGCGGGCGCGTGGAATGCTGGCGCAGAGCGCCGGCCCCGCAAGCCATCTAGAGAACACGGGAGTCCCCCATGGCAACGATCGCCGGCTCGCTCGAGGAGGCGCTCGCGCCGATCGCCGACGGTTGCATGCTGCTGGTGCCGCGCGGCAATGCCGGTGTGGCCATGGCGGCGACCCGCGCACTGGTCCGGCGCGGCGCCAAACGGCTCAACCTCGTCGCGGTGCCGACCTCGGGCATCCAGGCCGACCTGCTGATCGGGTCGGGATGCGTCGAGAGCATCGAGGCGGCGGGCGTGAGCCTCGGCGAGCTCGGGCCGGCGCCGCGTTTTGCCGCCGCGGTGCGCGCGGGCGAGATCCTGGTCAAGGACACCACCTGCCCGGCCTTGCATGCCGCGCTGCAGGCGAGCGAGAAGGGCGTGCCGTTCCTGCCGCTGCGCGGGCTCCTCGGCTCGGACCTGGTGAAATACCGGCCGGACTGGCGCGTGATCGACAACCCGTTCGCCAACCACGATCCGATCGTGCTGCTGCCGGCGATCAAACCCGACGTCGCGCTGTTCCACGCCCCGATGGCGGATGCGGCCGGCAATGTGTGGATCGGCGCGACGCGCGAGCTCATGACCATGGCGCATGCCGCCCGCGCAACCGTCGTCACGGTCGAAACGCTCCACGAGCAGAACTTGCTCGAGGACCCGGTGCTCGCGGCCGGAACGCTCGCGGGCTTCTATGTCGAGAGAGTTGCCATTGCGCCGCGCGGCGCCTGGCCGCTGGCGCTGCCCGGCCATTATGCGCGCGACGAGGCGCACCTTGCCGAATATGCGCGGCTCGCGGCGAGCGCCGAGGGATTTGCCCGCTATCTCGACCTCTACGTCCATGAGCGGCGCGCGGCCTGACGGCGAATTCCGCACCGAGGAACTGCTGGCCGAGGTGATGAGCCGGCTGATCGGGGATGCGCGCCACGTCGCGGTCGGCGCGCAATCGCCGATCCCGGCGGCGGCGGCGCTGCTGGCACGCCGGCGCGGCGGCGGCCGGCCCTGGGTATCGATCCTGGAGAGCCGGACCCACAATTTCTTCACCGACGGCGGACGCGAACTGTTCGACTGCGCCGGCCAGGGCCGGCTCGATGTTTTCTTCCTGTCCGGCGGACAGATCGACGGCAACGCCAACATCAATCTCGTGAGCGTCGGGGATTACCGCAAACCGAAGGTGCGGTTCTCCGGCTCGTTCGGCTCCGCCTATCTCTACTTCGTCGTGCCGCGCGTCATCCTGTTCCGGCTCGAGCACTCGCGCCGCGCGTTGGTCGAGAAAGTCGATTTCATCAGCGCGCCGGGAACGAGCTCGCAGAACGTCTACCGCCCCGGCGGACCGATTGCGCTGGTGACGCCGCTGTGTTTGTTCGCATTCGACCGGGAGAAAAAGCGGTTCCGGCTGCAAAGCGTGCATCCCGGCCACAGCGTCGAGGAAGTGATCGAAAACACCGGGTTCGACTTCGACCGGCCGGCGCAGCTGCCGCAGACGCCGGCGCCCTCGGCCGAGACGCTGCGACTGCTGCGCGAGGTCGTGGCGCCGGAGCTCGCCGATGCATACCCGCGATTCGCCGCGTCGGTATTCGGGATCCCTACTCAGCGTCGTTCCGGAAACGGCGAAGCCGCTATCCGGAATCCATGATCACGAAGCTTCCTTGTCATTCGACAGACAGTGTTCATAGGTTCCGGGTTCGCGGGCTTGCGCCCGCGCCCCGGAATGACGTTGGAGGGAGCAACCGGCGAACATGCAAAACCTGAAAATCGACGGCGAGCGGCTGTGGGGCGAGCTGATGGAGACTGCCGCGATCGGCGGCACGCCCAAGGGCGGCATCTGCCGGCTCACGCTGAGCGATCTCGACCGCCGGGTGCGCGACTGGTTCAAGGTGCGCGCCGAACAGCTCGGCTGCACGGTCGCGATCGACGACATGGGCGCGATGTTCGCGCGAAGGCGGGGGCCGGGGCAGCGCGACGTGCCGCCGATCGCCATGGGTAGCCATCTCGATACCCAGCCGACGGGGGGAAAATTCGACGGCGTGCTGGGCGTGCTCGGCGCGCTCGAGGCGCTGCGCACCCTGGTCGAGGCCGGCTACGAGACGTTCGCGCCGATCGAGGTGGTGAACTGGACCAACGAGGAGGGCGCGCGGTTCTCGCCGGCCATGACCTCCTCGGGCGTGTTCGCGGGCGCGTTCGATCGCGCCTGGGCGGTGTCGCGTCGGGACCGTTCCGGCGAAACGTTCGGCGCGGCGCTCGAGGCGATCGGCTACCGGGGCCCAGAACGATGCGGGGCGCATCCGCTCTCGGCGTTTTTCGAGCTGCACATCGAGCAGGGGCCGATCCTGGAGGCCGAAGCCAAGGACATCGGCATCGTCACCGGCGTGCAGGGCATGCGCTGGTACGAGGCGAGCGTGGTCGGCCAGGACGCCCATACGGGCGCCACCCCGATGCACCTGCGCAAAAACGCGCTCGTCGGCGCCGCCCGCCTGGTCGACAAGGTCGATGCGATTGCCCGCGCGCACCCGCCGCTCGCCGTCGGCACCGTGGGCTCGCTCGAAGTCGAGCCGAACTCGCCCAATGTCGTGCCGGGCGAGGTGCATTTCACCGTGGACTTCCGGCATCCGGAGACCGCCGTGCTCGATTCCATGGAGCGGATGTTGTTCGCGGCGGTCGCGGAGGTTTGCGGACCGTTGCGGCTCGAGGCAACGGCGACGAAGATCTGGGACCAGCCGCCGGTCGCCTTCGATGCGGGATGCATCGCCGCGGTGCGCGAGGCCGCGGCGCAATCGGGATTCTCGGCGCGCGAGATTTTCTCCGGCGCCGGCCACGACGCCGCCTACGTGGCGCGCGTGGCGCCGACCGCGGTGATCTTCGTGCCGTGTCGCGACGGCATCAGCCACAACGAAGCCGAGTTCACCTCGAAGGAGCAATGCGCGGCCGGCGCCCAGGTGCTGCTGCAGGCCGTGCTCAACTACGACCGCGCACTGGCGGAGCGGCACGCGCGCTGATCCAAGGGCTGGCTCGGCATCAATTTTTGAGGCCCATTGCCGCAAGTCTCGCAATCGAAGCGGAAACGGCCGATCAGGAGTTGGCCTTGTCGTTCGGCTCCTTGACCAGCTCCTTGAGCTTGTCGGACATCGGCAGTTGGATGTTGATGCCCTTGGGAGGAATCGGGTTCTCGAACCACTTGGTATAGAGCTTCACGAACTCGCCCGAGCGCATCAGGCCGGTCAGGGTCTCGTCGACCAGCACCTTGAATTGCGGGTCGTCGCGGCGGAACATCAGCGCATAGGGATCGGACGGGTAGGCGGCTTCCAGCAATTTGAAGTCCCCGGGAATCTTTGCGTTCGCCCGGAATCCGGCGACCAGAATGTCATCTTCCATCCAGGCGCTCGCACGTCCGGTGTCGACGAGCAGGAACGACTCGGCGTGATCCTTGCCTTGCATGATGGTGAGGCCGAGTTTCTCCTCATTGTTCAGTCTGTTGACGAATTGCGCGGTATTGGTGCCTGCCGTCACCGCCACGGTCTTTCCTTTCAGGTCGTCGGCCGTGCGGATGCCGCTATCGGTGCGGACCAGCCATTTGAACTGAGGCACGAAAAACGTCACCGAGAATGCGACCTGCTTCTGTCGGGCAAGCTGGTTGGCGGTCGATCCGCATTCGATGTCGACCGTACCGTTGGCGACAAGCGGCATGCGCGTCGCAGAAGTGACCGGATTGTACTCCACCTTCAGGTTCGGTGTTCCGAGCTTGCCCTTCACTTTCTCGATGACGTGCCGACACAGCTCGATGGAAAAGCCTACAGGCTGCTGTTTGTCATCGAGATAGGACAAGGGAAGCGAGCTCTCGCGGTACCCGATGGTGAAGGTCCCGACGTCCTTGACCTTCTTCAGAGTGCCTTCAAGATCTTGGGCGACTGCCGTCGTCGAGACGATACCGAGCATACAGGCTGTCAAGGCGATGCTTGCTGAATTGCGCATTTCTGACCCTCCATGAAACCGGACGCCAGGCGTCCGAACCAAACGTTCAACTCGCTGTCGCGGCGTCGATCGCTTCGCCAAGGCGCTCCACGACCGTGTCCAGCAGCGGCGCCTCCACGATGAAGGGCGGCGCCAGCAACACATGATCGCCGCGCACGCCATCGACCGTGCCGCCCATCGGATAGACCATCAGGCCGCGGGCCATCGCCTCGCTCTTGACTCGCGCGTGCAGCTTCAACCCGGGATCAAACGGCTCCTTGGTGCCGCGATCGGCGACGAGCTCGATTCCTTGGAACAGACCGCGTCCGCGCACGTCGCCCACGTAGGGATGATTGCCGAACCGCTCGTTGAGCCGGCGCGAGAGGTAGGCGCCCTGCGTCCGCACGTTGGCCAGCAGCTTGTCGCGGCGTATCACGCCCTGCACGGCCAAGGCCGCGGCGCATGCAAGCGGATGACCCATGTAAGTGTGGCCATGCTGGAAGGCGCCCGAACCTCCGGCGACGGTTTCGAAAATCTTGTCCTGCATCAGAAGCGCGCCGATCGGCGCGTAGCCCCCGCCGAGACCCTTGGCGATCGCCATCAGATCCGGAGCGATCTCTTCCTGCTCGCAAGCATGCAGCGTCCCGGTGCGGCCCATGCCGCACATCACCTCATCGAGAATGAGCAGAATGCGGTGACGGTCGCAGATCTCACGCACGCGTTGGAAATAGCCGGGCGGCGCCGGCACTGCGCCCAGGCTGGCGCCGACTACCGTCTCGGCGACGAACGCGATGACATGGTCGGCGCCGAGCTCCGTGATCCTGGCGTCCAGCTCCCGGGCCAGGCGTTCGCCGTAAGCTTGCGGCGTCTCGTCCACGCGACGGCCGCGATATTCGTAGGCCGGCGATACATGCCGCGTCTCGATCAGAAGCGGCGCGAATTCCCGGCGCTGCCACTCCCGGCCGCCGACCGCAAGCGCCCCGAGCGTGGTGCCGTGATAGCTTTGCCGTCGCGCGATGAAGTATCGCCGCTGCGGCTCTCCGCTTTCGACGAAATATTGACGCGCCAGTTTGAGCGCAGCCTCGATCGCCTCCGAGCCGCCGCTGACGAACAATACGTGGCCGATGCCGTCCGGCGCGTGCGCGACGAGATCATCCGCCAGCTCCTCGGCAACTTGCGTGGTGAAGAAGCTCGTATGCGCATAGGCGAGCTTGTCGACCTGTTCGCGCATGGCGCGGAGCACGTCCGGATGCGAGTGCCCGAGGCAGGACACCGCCGCGCCCCCCGAGGCGTCGATGTATTCCTTGCCCGCGCTGTCGCGAATGGTGATTCCGTGACCGCTCACCGCGAACGGATAGGAATGTGCGATTCGGCGATGAAGGACATGAGTCATGATCGCGACCGCCTGTTCCGAGGCCGAACCATGAACGTGTCGAAAGCGGTGAGCTGCTTTTCGCTGGCTGCGATGGCGGCAAGCGTCTGCGAGCCGCGGCGGGCGGCGACGAGGGCGGCGAGGCACTCCACCGCCGCGAAAGCAGGGGCCATGGTGTGGAAAAACGACGGAGTCTCGGTGCGCACGATCAGTGTCTCTTCAGCGAGTGCCGCGAGCGGCGACATTTCACTGTCGGTGACGGCGACGATGCGCACCCCCCGGGCGCGCGAATAGCGCGCGGCGTGAACGGTGTGGCGGGTATAGGGCTTGACGGAAATCGCCAGCATCACGTCGGCGGAGCCGATCGTGCGCAGCAGGTCGACGCCGGTCCCGCCGGCGCCGTCGACCAGCACGGACGACGCGCCGAACAGCGACCGCACGTAGTGGAAGATATAGGCGACCGCAAAGCTCGATCGCAACCCGAGACAGAACACCCGCTCGGCGCCTGCGATCAGCTTCGCCGCGGCGGTGAAGCGCTCGATCGATTCCGCCGAGGTCAATGCCTGCAGGTGGTGCGCAAGCGAGGACAGTACATCGTGCACCAGGGCGGCGTCGCCCTCGGTGTCGCGCCGTTGCAGAAGCTCCTCGGCACGCGCGCGGAAGCTTTCCGGCCGCCGCCGCACCGCCTCCGCGTAGAGCTTGCGGATCTCGTCATAGCCCTTGAGGCCGATGCGCTGGGCGAGCCGGGTCATCGTCGCAGGTGCCACGCCGGCGCGGCGCGCCTGCTCGCGCGTGGTCAGGAGCGCGACATCGGCGGGATGGTCGATCACCCAGCGCGCGGCCTCCTGCAATTGCGGCGACAGGCCGTCGAACCCGGACTTCAGCAAGCCGACGAGCGCTGCATCTCCCATGCTCGATCTTTATCGGGTCGCAGCCGTCCCTGCAACAAACGTTTCACATGGAGGCAATCCGATCTGAATGTTTCAGAAAGCCCAATGGACGCGAAACGTGCCGGGTTCCCGCCCTGGCCGGCAAGCTCAAGTCACTCGGAGCCGTCCCGCAAAAATGCGGCGATTTCCCCATCCGCCCTCAGTTCCGCCAGGTCCGCCTCGCCCGGCAAATGCGGCTTGTCGCGCGTCGCGTTCACCATGCACAAAAAGCCCAGCGGCTCGTCGGAGGTGGCGCGGAACTGGTGCCAGGTCCAGGCCGGGACCGTGACGAGGTCGTAGGTCTCCACGGCCCGCACCGCATTGCCGACGAGGCAATGGCCGCGGCCGCGCAGAATCAAGACGCCGTGCATGTGCTCGTGGCGCTCGAGCGAGGAAAAGCCGCCTGACCGAACCTCGAAATAGCGCAATTCCCCGGCAAGGTCCGGGTCGGAAAACAGGATTTGGCGCGACACCGACTTGAACAAGGCCCTTTCGTCCTCCTTGTAGGGAAGACACTCCACTCCCTCCCAGCGATAATCCCGTTGCGCCCTGCGGTGGATCGCCTTGCCGCGCGCGACCGTGCTCTCATCCATGTCCATGCCTCTCGACCGCGGCCACGAAGGCGGCGGTCGCCTCGACCAGGCGCTCGCGCTCGGCCAAGAGCGCGCCGCCGATCAGCAACATCGTATCCTTCCCGTAGAAATCAAGCATCTCCGGAACCCGTTCGAGGCTCATGCCGCCCGCCGGCGTGGGCACGCTCGAGCGCATGCCGTGCCAATCCGCCAGAGCGGCGCGGGCGATCGCCCGGCAGGTTTTTGGCGAATAG
>WNFX01004027.1_pt1 | contig 15804 bp, 13 predicted proteins | sample 5400111 | NCBI WGS metagenome assembly WNFX01 (sample SAMN13153363, study PRJNA577476) | soil metagenome | isolation source: 40 cm soil or saprolite under grassland replicate 1 | place: USA:California | collected 2016-06-15 | reverse complement strand
AAAGGAGTATGTATGGTCGCGCCGAATTCGATCTGCTGAAACGTCGAGTGCTCCATCGGAGCAAGAGAAATCAGGAGCGAAAAGACAAGTACAAGCACCATCAAGGGCAACAGGCGAATCGTCTTCTGAAAAACAGTACAACCTCTCAGCATATCATAACTGACATCAGCAGAGTTGCGTAAGAACCATGATATTAGACAAATGACAAAAGTCCAGGTACCTTTTCGTCAGTTTCGCACCGACAGGCCGTATCTCCTACAAAAAAACTGCTTCCTTCCTCTCAGTTTCCTCTCAGCTTCTTCACAGGATCAACTCAGGTAACTCTACTACACTTCCACTATGGTGAATAGAGAAACGTTCTTAAAAATCCGGCCAGGTTTTCGAGTAGCAAATAGTCAACTTATTTCGGACTCTTACAAATTTAATGTAGGCTGCTTGCTTTAGACAAGATCAGAGCTATATGAAGTGTTCTGGAGGTATCGTCTCATTCTACTTATACAGCAAGAGTTGTTTGCCACAGATCCTGTAAAAGGATGGGCTCCCATCATCTTGCTCATAAGAGCTGTTCCCGGCGCCGCTCGTAGGCTAAGTACATCGTCTCTTGCTGCATAGCGAAAAACCGCTCAGTCAAGAGAAAGCTGTCATGTCCAAGATCATCTCACAGCTTGCTCTCTAAGAAAGAGTATTAAAGCCGCTGTGTATTATACATTTCGGCTCATATGTCAATGATAAATGCCGTTCTCTTGGAGAGCATGTCTACCCTCGAGAATTTCAGTCGCGTTCGTTACTTGGCTGTGAGCCGCCCATCAATGCGAATTTGACGAAAAGAGTCGAATCGAGGAGCATTAGGCTGTACAACAGGAGGCGATGGTCATGAAGACAGCAAGCATATTTCAATCCGCTCAATGGGTAAATTGCTTGATTCAATGGGTTTTCCGCGAAGTCGATTATACACAGCAGCGGCGGGAGGTTGTCGATGATACATGGTGATCACGAATTTCAGTCGGCGGTCGGCGGCGAGGACATCTCCGGTCATCCCGAGCACGGTGCCTACTGGCCGCCGCGACCGTTCGCCCGGGCCCGAGCCTCCGAGGCGATCCAGGACCTGCTCGACAACGCCCACGACGACACGGCCGCAGCGAGGTCCGTGGTGGACCTCCTGCGCCGCACGCTGCGCGAGGCGGGGGAACTGGACGCGTTCGTCGATCTGGCTCGGCACACCCTGCTCGGTGACGGTGCCGCCTTGGCCGATGGGCGCCAGTGGCTGCGGGAGCAGCTGCGTCGGCACACGGCGAGCGCTCAAGTCCATGCGCACGCTCACGGCGCGACTCCCGGTGATCCTGCTGGCTTCGGTGACCCACATGGGCCAGGAGGGCCCGGCGAACTCGGAGCGGAAGCGTGGGTCCACCCTACCGCGGTGCTCGACGTCGCGATCGGCGCCGCGTTCACCGCGTTGGACGCCGACCGGGATCGCGTCCTCAGCACGGTCCAGCAGCGAGTACTCGACGTGGCCCGGTTGCTCGCGGCGTCGATGACTGTCCTGAGCGGGATTCCGCACGACATCGGTGGCCGGGAACGGTTCGACGTGTTTCTCGACCGGCTCGGCGACATTCACCGCTTCGACAACCTGCCACTCGATCTAGCCGGCTGCCTTGGGGATCTTCTCGACGTACTCAGCCGGCCCGGCGGGGCGGTGTCGGGCGCCTCTCGGACGAGCCACGTCGAGGTCGACGACAACACCGACCGGATCGGGTCGGTCTCTCCCGACCCGGTCTGCACTGGCGCGAAGCTGACGCTGACGGCGAAGGCAGGTGAGTCATTCGTGGAGCGGCCCGGCGTCACCGTTGCGTTCGCGCCGTGCGGCCAGCTAGCGACCAACATCACCTGGTCGCCGATGGCGGTCACGGTGACGGTCCCGTCCGCCGCCCGGAGCGGGCCGATGTACTTTGCCCGTCTCGATGCCGCCGCCGGGTCTACCCTCGCGACCACAGCCGCGACCGAGTTCGGTGCCGTGTTCGGCAACTGTCCTTTCTTGGGTGCCGGCGCTGCGACCAGCATGCTGGTCGGCGCCCTGCACGACCCGCTGGCTAACGCCCGGTGCTTCCTCCCGATAGGGGCTGGGGTACTGGTGACGATCGTCGAAGCCCCAGAGATCAAGATGTTTCGGGCGGTCGCACAGAATGGTGCGCCGATCACGAGCCAATCGCTGCCCGGGCCGAACGACCCGATCAGGTTGGAGTGGGAGGTGACCGCGGAGGCAGGCGCCCTCGTCGACGTACGCCTGCTGGCCGGGGGCACCCTGCTGGCCCAGGGTCTCGGTCTGCGCGCCAGTCAGGCTATCCCGGCAGCCGGCGCCACCACGACGTACTCGCTCGTGGTAACCAGCAGCTGCGGTGTGGTCCGCGATGACCTGCTGGTGCCCGTACTGCGGGTGCTGCGGTTCGACCCACCGGACCTCTCGATCGCGCAAGGCAGCGTGGCTACTCTCAACCTGGTGGTGGACAGCGCGCCGCCAACCGACACCTTGATCTTCCTCACCACGGTGCCGGGCCACCCGAGCGCACCGGGCTGGGTCACGATGCTAGCCGGACAGACCAGCGTGTCGCTGAGCTACCCGGGGGTGCAGCCCGGCAAGCCGCACGAGGCGGCACTCACGGTGATCGCGTACGCGCCGCGGTACGCCTCGGCGGTCGGCAGGATCTGGATAGAGCCGCCGCTGGGCACGCACGAGGTCATCGCCGACCAGACCGGTGGCCAGGGTCTCGCTGCGGTCGACGTGGTTGGCGTGCATACCGCGTTGACCTTGGCCGGATCCGTGCTCCTGTTCGCCTACGACGAGTCGCCGTCCACATACGCCGACATCAACACCGGCAAGAGCGCGCTGTGGGATCCCGTCACGAACACCGTGCAGTCAATCCCGATGAGCCGCAATCTGTTCTGCGCCGGGCACGCCTTCCTCGGCGACAGCCGGCTCGTGGTGGCGGGTGGGCAGTCGTCGGCGATCACGGTCGGCGGCTGGATCGGGTCCGCTTTCGGGATCGGCCGTGGCGCGGACCACGACGTGCATATCTTCGGCAGTGGCATGTGGAGCCGACTGCTGCCGGACATGCCCGGCGCCCGCTGGTACCCAACCTGCACCACGCTGCCGGACGGCCGGGTGATGATCGTCTCCGGATATGCCGCGCACGCATACTCGACGCTCAACAGCGACTACGAGATCGTAGACGGCACCACTAACTCGCTGGTGAAGCGGTCCAGCTTCAAGACGCTGCTCCCCTACAACTATGAGTTCGATCTCTACCCGTTCATGCATATCCTACCGGGCCGGAACCTCTTCGTGCATTGTCACGACACGACCTGGCTGCTTCCCCTCGACGGGTCGAACGAGCCGGTGATCGGTGGTCTAGGGTTCACTCCATTCTACAACGCCCAGTCGCCGAACTCCCGCACGTATCCGGGGCAGGGCGCCTGCGTGGTGCTCCCGCTCGACCCGGACGCGCCAACGAAGGCGAAGATCCTAGTGGTAGGCGGAGGCGGCGGCCCGCACGGCACGATCGGACCGACAACGACGGCATCGACCAGCGCCGAGATCTTCGACTTTGATGCCAGCACCGCGCTGGACAGCCAGCCGCAGTGGCGGTTCACGAGGAACAGCGCGGGAAACCAGACCTTCCTCACCAATCCACGGCTGATGGCCGACGCGGTGCTGCTGCCGGATGGCACAGTCGCCATAATCGGGGGTGCTGGCGCCGGCAAGGCCGACAACGCAGGGCCGGCGATCATGTGGATCGAGTCGTTCGACCCGGCGACCGAGGTTTTCAGCCAGCGCACCGGCATCAGTGTGCCGCGGCTCTATCACTCCTCCGCGCTGCTTTTGCCCGACGGCAGCGTCATGATCGCCGGCAGCACCGGCGGGCGCTGGGACCAGTCAATCTCGGGCGGCTCGAACAACGAGTTCAGGATCGAGATTTATCACCCGCCGTACCTATTCCGGGGTCCGAGGCCGGCGTTGCGGCTGCCGACCAGATCCCTGCTGTATGGGCAGTCACTTGCAATCGAGGTGCCCACCGGGGCGAAGAAGATCACGAAGGTAGCGCTGCTACGGCACGGCTCCTCCACGCACACCAACAACATGGACCAGCGATACGTCGGGGTGAAGATCACCGGCAGCACCGAAACGCACGTCACGGTCACCCTGCCGCCCGACGGCGGGGTGGCGCCACCGGGGCCCTATCTAGTGTACGTGATCAGCGAGGACGCGAACAGCGCGCCGGTGCCGTCGGTCGGCGTGCCAGCGATCGTCGGGCCCTGACCCCGATGTCGACCTGGCCTGATATGCGCGAAGCTGCTACCAAGAGCAAAGTGGATGTTCATTTGGCCTGAACTACTTTTCTGCGGCGAGTTTTTGCTTGTCATTTCTCTCTTTGCCCGTTTTGTCTGAGCAGAAAAGTGGTAAAAAGCATGAAGAGCGAGCAGGTTTTAGGGCCAAGAGTGAGCACTTGGCGCGAAGAGTGAGAAGTGGTAATTCGCTGTCCCAGAAAACCGCTCTAGAAGCGGATTGTTCTCATCCGTAGTTGTAAATTCGGGTGGTCAAAGCACCGCTTTCCGTGCTTTCCCTGTACCAGTCTATGTAAAAAACAGGTTTAGGTGTAGATCCCAATATTAAACGGCTCCGTTTAATATTGGGATCTACACCTAAACCAGCACATACTGGAAGAAATCCATATAAGAAAAGTTCATATGCTTAGCGTTTTAAGAGTGATTAAGCAAATTTGATATGACGGGCCATGATAAAGGCTCAGCTAGCTGGCAATTTACGCACTTCGTCTGATGGATCGAATACAAACTGAGAGGTGAGGTTGATGCCCATACATTTCAACGTACTTATACAAGTAGCATCAAATATTAACAAAATTAAAGACTTTATAGAAGGTAAAGAGCTTATTGATGCATTGTCTATACTAGGAGGAAACGCAGTAGAATCAGCTAGGTTTGCGATGCAAATGTCTCAAAAAGCTTATAACAAAGAGGCAGAAGTGGGCAGAATTATTTCCCATTTACAAGATGCTCACGTTGCTTATCGTGCTATATGGAAGAAGTATTCCCCCTTTTACCTTGACGAATTTTACGCTTGGACTAAAACGGCAACACTTGACTTTGCAGTTGATAAGGATATATACGTATTGTGCCTCATGACTTTATGTTATGTGTATCTAAATGAGTTTCAATTAGCACGAGAATGCATATCTCTTGCAAGAGATGCAGTATATGCTTTACTTTTTCTAAGCGGAGAAAAAGTTCCGGGTCGAGGATTGGTAACCGAGCCTAGCAAAATGTTTAGCGCGCTAAAAGCAGGCTATCTAACTAAAGATTTGTATTATAATAATTTAGATATTTTTGCCAAAGAAATTGAGAATGTCATTAGATTGCATGAAAAACCTTGTTGAGGTCCCACATTCCGCAGTTTAGGGAGTGAAAAGATAGAATTGTGAATATGCAGAACCTAGCAGGCGAAGAACCTGCTGATGAAGACCTTGCAGTCCCAGAACCTGGGTTTGCCAGCGTGAACCAATGCGGATATGCAAGAGATCAATGCCCTCAAAACATTGGAAATCCAGCGCATCGTGGGGCGGTTGGTCGGTTTGTTGACCTGATTGGCAATGGTTTGGTCCGTTGCCACCAATTGGCGACGCAGCAGGTGCTCGGCCAGCCGATACACCAACAAACAGAGCACCATCACGAAGCTCAAGGCAATCACCCGCTCTGGCTTCTTGACAAACACAGAGGAAGCCAGAAAAAAGGGATCTTTGAGAAAACGAAACCCACGCTCCACGCCTCCCTGCTCTTTATAGGTCGAGATCACCTGTTCATGAGAAAGGCGTTGCGCGTCGAGGATGTTGGTTGCCACGATGAAGGCCGCTTTCTTTCTGGCCAGAACCGTCACCTCTTGCTGATCCACCTCAAGTTGGGGACCAAATACCAGACCATTTGATCCGGCGTGGCCTCTTGTTTGGGACGGCCTCGTTGCTGATACTGTCCCTGTTCTTTCAAGGTGAACGTAGCAATCAGCCAGGATGGTTTTCCTTTGAGAGCCTTTTCCCATGCGTTTTGCGCATCCGTTTCGCAGGCAAAGGCCTGCTTGGAGAGATGCCAGAGGCGTTTTTCCCACTCCTGCTGGGTTTTCTTCACCTTTTGCTCCATCTGCTCCTGTGTGGCTTGCACCTGGGCGTGCGTTCGCACGATCACCCAACTTTCCTTCCCTTGAGGCAACTCCATGGTGCGTACCACATATTCCCCAGACCCATCTGAGAGCGGTTGCCACCCCCTCGTACACTTCCGCCAGTGCGGTTTTCGCAGCTGAGGAGGTTTCTGGAACGCGACTGATCCACCAGATGTTGGCGTCGTTGTAGCTCTTCATATTGGCTTCGCTGTATCCGCCACTGTCAAAGACGGCTATTCGCTGTTCTTGCTCTTCTGGCAACTGTTCGCGCAACTGTGTCATCACCTCTTTCACTGCGCCACTCAGATGCTCTTTATCGGAGCTATTGCCATCCAGCGGTCGCAAAAAGATGAGAAGATCTCCATCATGGGTGGTGGCGAGCGCGAGCATCCATTGCTTGAGATCGGCGCGATGATCCCGTGAATAGCCGTAGGTGATGGCTAACGGCACAGGATCCCCTTCCTCTTGGTTCGCGTAGTCTCCACTGACCGAGAACGAGGTCGTGTCTATGTGGAGGTGCTGGGCGGCAATGCCGAAGCGGCGACGGGCTTGCAAGGCCAATCCGGCAAACAGCGTGGTCACATCATGCTCGTAGAGCCAATCTAGGGTGCGCCCCAAACAGTCGTCATTGAGCATGTCCGCGCTGATCCCTTCGCCCAGCAAGTGCTCCACTGGTTTGTTCTCAAATATTGAGGCACCAGGTACAGTTGTCGATTGCTGAACCCAAGCCCATTGAGCACCATCGCGACTGTGGCCTTCCCTACACTCACGCTTCGACGGGTTTCTCCTGCCTGTTTATCAAGCCACTGGGCTATTCCCGCTTCCTGACACACCCCGGCCACGATCCCCAAATGATCCAGACGCTCTGTTTGGTACTCCAATTTTTGAGACATTTTTTGACCTTTCCGCTTTTTCCTACCTTACTGGAAATCCTTTTTTCCTTCAACCCTTCTGTGGAATGTGGGCTTGAAACTGCGGAATGAGACATAGAGAATATTGATCGTAATCTGATACGTGGTAGTCTCTACACCACTGCTGAGCCGCGAAAGCACTCACAATGCGCTTGAGGGCAGGCCAGAACTCGATGAACACCCTTTTGTACTCAGATGTAGATTTGTCACACACCATTACCTCTGATGGGTCTATGCGTCAATCCGGCAATACCTCTTGGCAAAGCACACCTGGCCTGTCAGTGTTATTCGGACGGAAAAGTATCATGTACCATATAACTACGCATGAGCTTTTGATAAGGTGGCTCGAGAGGCCCTTGTACACCGCTTGAAGATGGTCATTGCGGTGCATTGAACCCGAAGCCTTATGAGATGCTCGATATCCAACAAAGCCTGCTGGCGAGGAGAGAAATCCAGTTTTTAGGCGCAGAGAAGCAGAAAACGGGCAAACTCAGCCTCAGTTATCTGGTACATGATACTTTTTCGTCAGAAAAACACTGACAGGCCATTTCTCTTCATGGCCCTGTGTTAAGGAAGAAGCCTCGTAGCCGCAAAGTAGATAAGTGCGGCACAGTTTTCGCTTAGAGCGCTTCAGATGTGCCCATCATACGCGCCAGGTCGTCAGCAGAAACTCGCGTGTAGATGGTTGTGGTTGCAATATCGGCATGGCCAAGCAATCGTTGAATGGCTGGAAGCGGCATCGGAGGGTGGTCCAGTCCGTAGGCAGTGGGATCAAGGAGTGCTTTGGCAAACGTATGGCGCAGATCGTGAGGGCCGAGAGGTGAAGAGAGTTTTCAGCCTGACCAAGCTTCGCAATGATCTCACGAATGCCGCGTTCGGCCAGAGGTCCACGCTGACCAAGAAAAAGATGCCCATCTGGCCAGCGACTCCAGGCCGCAACCGCTTCTCCTTGGATCGCTGCTCGTCCTCGCCAGCGTTCAGCCAGATATTCGCGGTGTTTGAAATAGGCATCGAGTGGTTCGCGCGCTTCCTGGACGAGCGGGATCTCGCGATACTTGAGTCCTTTGCCCCGTCGAATAATGAGCAGGCCACGCCTGGATGAGACATGCACATCGGGGATCTGGAGTGCCGCAACCTCCGAGACTCGTGGACCCGCATAGCGGAACAGCGTCGCCAGCGCTAGGGCCAGCCCGTGATCACGACGAACGAGCTGCTCAGCACAACGCCGTACTGCATTCCACTCGGTCTTGGATAAAGCGACTGGGGCAGGTTCCACCACCTCAATCATCGTGAGATGGCGAAACGGGTTGGTGCCATCAAGCGTATCGAAGAAGAGCATAAGGCTGATGAGCGCACGATTGATGGTCGTGGGGGCAAAGCGTTTAGCAAGCAGATGGTCGCGATAGGTTTTTGCATCGGTAGACGTCACCTCGGTTGCTTTGAGGCCGGGGTGTTCATGCTGCAGCCAGGTGGCAAAGCGTCGCACATCCTGGGTATATAATGCAATGGTTTTGGCAGACAGATCGGGACGAAGGTTCAGTTGCTCTTGCCATGCAGCGATCTCATTCCACATGATGGCTCCTTGTTATCGGCACAGTCATATTATCGGCGCAGTTTTTTGAGAGATAGCACCCACAACTCTGCCGATAATATACCACCTGGAGGGTCAAGCTGTGCCGATAAGCCTTCTTATCGGCTTAGTGCAACTGATAATATTCACATTCCACTATAAGTTTGTTCATCGCTGAATTGGGGCAGCATATCGAAATCTGTCGGTTGTACACTCAACGCAGCATGGATGCAAAGCCTTACTGGTAGAGGCTCAAGATGAAATCAGGGGTTACCTTGATATCATGGATTTGCCATGCTTGTGTTGAAGCGAGAGGCAAGGTTTCGTCTCGGTAGGATATAATGGAAAGATCCGCAGCTGTAATGTCAACGATAATTGGCTGCACTGTACGTAGATGTTCCCGAAGCATACCCTCTGTCTTCTTACGAAGCTCATAGCCTGGGAATGGTTGGTGAAGTAGCCCTATTCGGAAATAAAAGTCATTGTCTATGTCGGTGGGGGTGCGATGATAACGATGAATCACATTAAAGGCTTGAACTGAACGCCGAATTTTGTCTAAGGTGGTTGGATAATCCTCACTTTCTTGTTCCATATCACGGGCAGAAACTTCAGAGGCGGGAGATCTCTCTAGGACAGGCCATCCTACGAGGAGAGGGATTGCTGCCTCCACTCCCACGATAGAAAAAGAACGCTCATACGGCCTTTGTCCTTGGCTTGTGAAAGGGTAATCCTTTTTTTGAAACCCTCCTATTTGGACTCGCAAAGGAAAATGACCTCCCTTTCGCAGAAAGTTGAGCAGTCCAGAAACATCCATAGGACGCATCTGATTTCTGTATGTATAGAAATAGCGATTGAAGCCAGCGGAGCCTGGCACTTGTTCTAGGCTTACAAGTGTAGCATGAACTTGGCCTATGTCATAAGGATGAAAGCAATTGCCAAGTATATGAGCAACCTGTTCCTGACATGTAGCAATGAGCGTTGCCAGACAAGAGGGCTTTGGTCCATAAAACATCACTATTGTGGCTTGCTTCATAAATGCTCTCTCCATTCCGCATTCATTACCATATCTCCTAACACTTGTTTTATCGCATTTGCATTAATATAATGCAAAGCAATCAAAAACACTTTCATCGTTATAATCTGATTTCTCTTGAATTATAGGATAATGATTGGATATCCGGGGAGTATTGTTCCTCCCCGGATATCCAATCATTATCCCTGCGTGCTGTGTTTTATATATAGCGCGAGGTTGCGTGCGCATCTGAAGCCTGGAAGATCTATAAGTTGAGATCTTCCAGTACTTTGTCCAACTCTATCCCTTTTTCCCATTGTTTTCGCATATCCGCTGCATAATAGTTAAAGGCTCTAGTAACAGAATTAGCCATTTTTCTGAATTGGACAACGACACCCTCATGCAGCGTTTGGTACTCAGCACGAATTTGAATACGAATCTGACCATTTATTTCTATGGGATTTCCCCTCGGCTCTACATCCCCATCTACCATTACCCCTATAAAAGGTGGCAGTGTTGGCATAAATCTAATATGGAAGTTTTTGTATTGCGGACGGAGTCGCTTTACCTTCTCGATAACATTCATAAGGTCTGGTCGGATCAGATGATTCTCGATATCGCTCAAACGGTCAACATCTGGAGAGTTGGGGTGAAGTACTAGTGTATACAGTTGCCTTCCAGAACTAAGATACTTCTCAACCACTTTAATATCGGTGTCAAATGTCCGATAGAGGCTTGGTCCAGCCAAAGCAATCTCTCGCTCAGCCTGATCATAAAGCTGTTCAGGAGGAAGCGGCTTTAGTTTATCAGTACGCTCTTCGATGTCCGAAAGCCCCAGACTTTCTATCGCATCTAATAGATTTACACCCCTGGCGTTGGTTGTCAGAACACGCCGGAGCCTTTCTTCACTATAAACAGGCATCCCTTGTTGGGCAGCTTTTTTTAATTCTTCCTTAATTCCTGCCTCATCGAATTGTGATTCCCGTGCAGCTGCTATCCATATTTCCTTCGCTTCATCAACAGTAGTAATACCTCCATCCTCAATAAATAGTTTTGCAAGCAATCTGAGCGTCTCATTATTAGGGCTGGAGACTTCCCCATTGAGTATACCATGCACACTTTTAGAATCTTTGTGAATTCTTTGGGCTATGACATGACCATTAAGTTTATTACTCCTGCGTTTATCGTTAATTTTATTCATGTACTTTGTCACTACTACGCTCAGATCAGTCTTTTCCATACTCACTCTCCATTCCTCCTGTTACTGCTTAATCCTACTCCCAAAACTCCCAAAAGTTTTAGGAGAAATATGAGGTTTAATATAATTGATCTCGCGATCGGCATCCCTTATACTTCTCATGAGACAACCAAGGTGACAGATCTTGAGATGCAGGCCGTAGGAAGCTGAAGCAACTCAAAGAAAAAATCACCATTGATTGCCTCTGCAGTTGTTCACGGGCAGGTCGCCACGTGGCAACCCCTTACAAGTTTGTAAGGGTTGCTACAACCATAATACGCCGAAATGTCAAATTTTGTATTCGGTAGAGCGCGATCTGCACTTAAGAAGATACAAGAGGTGCATCGATGATGGTCATTCTCACTTTCTTGCTGCTCGTGGTTGGGATCGCAACATTAGTAGTGACTATTGCCCTACTGAAGGTTACGTCCTCCAACAAGAACCAGGGAAACGAAGACCGCTCGCAACTTCCATAGCGAGCAAAGGTTGAATGCACAAAGCGTCCAGCCTCTAATAAAATGTTGATAACAAATGTATCAGGGTCACTATATTAGTCGATTCAGTGACCCTGATACCACTTCCAAATGGTTCCTCATATCTGAACCATCAAAAGACGCAAGGCTCGCGAATGTGTCACAGAAGCCGTGTGAGAAAATCTGAGAGATAGGGCCTATTCGGCTATTTCTCTTGCCACCAGGCATATTCCTTTGCTACACTCGACTGGATACAGATATGATGTCTTACTGCTGAAGGACGCCACAAAGAAGCTTCGTGTACGCGATAATATTCCACTTGGAGTGGCAAACAAAAGGGGAGATGGATGAAGCGAACATGGACCTCGGAGGAGTTACTCGAACATTTTACCCTCCTGCCAGACGAGTTAAACGCAGTCGGAAATAAGTCGGGGGCAACGCGTCTGGGGTTTGCCGTCTTATTTAAATGTTTCCAATACGAAGGCCGTTTCTTGCGTTCCAGGCAAGAGGCAGCCACTGAGGTGGTACGGTATCTCGCCACCCAGGTGGGAGTCGATGCTGCTCTCTTTGCTCAGTATGTGTGGGAAGGACGCACCATTGAGGCCCACCGAGCGCAGATCCGCGAGATCACGAAGGTACGAGAGTTCCGTCGTACCGATGAAGAAGCACTGCTCACCTGGCTTTGCACGGACATTCTTTCGCACGAGCAGCATCCAGAACGTCTCCGCGAGCTGATTTCTGCTGAGTGTCGAACGCGTGGGATCGACGTTCCAGATGACATCGCTACGCTCATGGAAACCGGATTTGCTTCCTACGAAACGCAGATTTATGCGGTGATCGTAGCACGGCTCGCCCCTGAGATGCAGGATCGCTTGGACGCCCTCCTGGTGGCTGTTCCGGTGACAGAGGGAGAAGAGGAGGAGGAATTACCACTGAACTTGGTGCGCCTCGATCCTGGCCCAGTCGGAGTGGAAAGCGCGCTTTCGGAGATTGCCAAATTGCGCTCGCTGCGTGCCATTGGTCTCCCACCGGACCTGTTTCAAGGATATACGCCAAAGCTAGTAGAACGCTTGCGGCGACGCATTGCCGCTGAGTCTCCTTCCCATATCCGTCAGCATCCCCAGGCGATTCGCATGACCCTGCTGGCGGCCCTGGTCTTTCAACGGACCCAGGAAGTGACCGATGCCCTGGTCACGCTGTTGATCCAGATCGTTCATCGCATTGGCAAACGAGCGGAACACCGCGTCGAAACGGCCTACATCAATGATCTCAAACGAGTTGCCGGAAAAACACGTCTTCTGTATCGAATTGCCGATGCTGCGCTCGAGCATCCTGACGAGCCTGTTCGAGAAGTCGTTTTCCCGGTCGTGAACGAACAAACATTACGTGATCTGGTGGCCGAGTACAAAGCACAAGGGGGAGCCTATCGGCAAAAAGTGCAAGAGGTCATGCGCTCCTCGTATCGCAATCATTATCGCCAGATTCTTCCAGTCCTCCTGGAAGTGCTCGACTTTCATTCTAACAACACCGCCTATCAGCCAGTGGTCGAGGCGCTTGCGGTCGTCCGTGAGTATGTGAGCAGCCGCGTGGCTTGGTATCCCGTCGAGGTCAGTCCTCCCCTTGAAGGCGTGGTTCCTGCTACCTGGGAAAATATTGTCACGGAGAAAGATAGCACTGGAGAGACCCGTGTGAATCGCCTGACCTATGAACTGAGCGTGTTGCAAACCTTACGCGAGAGGGTACGGAGCAAGGAAATCTGGGTATCGGGAGCCGCCCAATTTCGCAATCCTGAAGACGACCTCCCGCGTGACTTTGACGCACATCGGGCGGCCTATTATACGGATCTCAATCTCCCGCTTTCGGCTGACGAGTTTGTGGCTTCTCTCAAAACCCAATTGACGACTGCACTCACCTCATTTGAACGTTTCATAACCAAAAAGCCAAACGATGTGGCGATTGGCACCAAACGTGGGAAAGGCTGGATTACTCTTTCTCCTCTGCCAAAGCAAGCCGAGCCCAAGCATTTGCCTCGCTTGAAAACGGAGATCCTGCGCCGCTGGGGCGTGATTGGTCTGCTTGATATGCTCAAAGAGTCAGCGATGCTCACTGGGTGTCTGGACTGTCTCCAGTCAACGGGGAGCCGTGAAGCCATTGATCCCGAAGTACTGCAAAAGCGTTTACTACTCTGCATGTATGGGATGGGGACCAATATGGGCCTCAAGCGGCTGGCGGGAGTTGACCCCAACATCGATGCGGAACAGTTACGCTACACCCGTCGGCGCTATCTACACAAAGATCACATGCGAGCCGCGATTGCACAGGTCGTCAATGCGCTGTTGCACGCGCGACAGGAAGCCATTTGGGGAGAGACGACCTCGACGTGTGCCTCCGACTCCAAGAAGTTCCACGCTGTCGATCAGAATTTGCTGACTCAGTGGCATGCCCGCTATCGCGGCCCTGGTGTCCTCGTCTACTGGCATGTGGAACGTCGCTCGGTGTGCATTTACTCGCAGTTAAAATCCTGTACCTCCCGCCGCGCGTGGCGGCGATGCTCGAAGGAGTGCTGCGCCATTGTGCTGACATGCAGATCAAGCAGCAGATGACCGATTCTCACGGCCAAAGTGAGATTGGGTTTGCTTTTAGCCATCTGTTGGGGTTCCGGCTTCTTCCTCGTCTCAAACCCATCCACTCTCAACGGTTGGCTGTCTCAGCAGTTGGTGATCAAGAACAGTATCCCCATCTCAAAGAGGTCTTGGGAAAGCCGATCAATTGGGAATTGATCCGCCAGCAATACGATCAGATGATCAAGTATGCCACAGCGCTGCGCATCGGAACCGCTGATGCGGATGCGATTCTGCGGCGGTTTACGCGCAGTAATGTGCAACATCCGACGTACCGGGCACTCTGTGAGCTCGGACGGGTGATGAAGACCCTCTTCCTGTGCGAGTATCTCAGCGACCCTCGACTCAGGCAGGAAATTCAGGAAGCGCTCAACGTCATCGAGCAATGGAACAGCGTGGAAAATGGAAAGCTGCCATGAAACAAGAAGACTGGCGCGGATTGACGCCACTCTTCTATCAACATGTGAATCCCTATGGGCGATTCACGCTCGATCTCACGCAACGTATTCCTTTGTCACTCACCAAGCTCGCCTAGAGCGGTGTACAAAAGGATAGAGCTATGGTAAACTGTCAGCATGAAAGCCTATTCCCAAGATTTACGGCAACGAGTGCTGCGCGCAGTCGATGCCGGACAGAGCCAATCCGAGGTCGCAGAGACCTTCGCTGTCTCGCGAGCCTCGATCAAACGCTATCTCAAACAACGACGAGAAACCGGTCATGTGTTGCCAAAAGCGATTCCAGGTCGTCCTGCCTCCAAAGGAGCCGTGTTGCAGGCGCACTTGAGAGCGCAATTAGAAACCCATCCCGATGCCACACGAGAAGAGCATTGTCGCCTGTTCAAAGCCGAGCATGGCATCGAAGTGAGTACCGCCAGCATCAGTCGCGCCAGGGCGGCTCTGGGTTGGACACGAAAAAAAAGACGCTGAGAGCAAGCGAGCAGAATGAAGCGTCTCGTGCCGCTTGGCGTGAGCACATGGCGTCCTTGCTTAGTCAGAATTTGGTCTTTGTGGATGAGACCGGTTCCCATATTGCCATGACCCCGTTGTATGCTTATGCTCCCAGAGGACAGCGCGCAGTGGGCAAAGTTCCCCGCAATTATGGAGCCATCATGACGCTGATCGCTTCCTTGTCGATGCAGGGCATGGGAGAAGCGCTCATGTTGGATGGAGCGGCTGATGCTGCCGCTTTTGAAGTCTACGTGGAGCAGCTCCTGGCCCCCAGCTTGAAGCCGGGACAAATCGTGATCCTGGATAATCTGAGCATTCATCAGGGACCTCGTGTGAAACAAGCCATTGAAGCCAGAGGGTGCCGCCTCCTGTTCCTGCCGGCTTACTCGCCCGATTTCTCGCCCATTGAAGAGGCTTTCTCCAAAGTGAAGACGTTTTTGCGCCGACAGGGTGCTCGTACGCGGGAAGCACTTCAAGAGGCCATTTCCCAGGTATTGCTGCTCATTACCGCCCAGGATGCTCTCGGTTGGTTTGCCCATTGTGGCTATCCGCCTCCTCTTCTCTCAGAAATGGGTCAATCCTTATGTACACCGCTCTAGAGGCATCACGCGCTCCAAAACTGCGCCGCACTTATCTACTTTGCGGCTACGAGGCTCCTTCCTTAACGTAGGGCCTTGTACGGAACCTATCGGAAACTGGATCTCTTGCCCTTGGGCTTTCTCCACCGCCGCGGCCAACTCAGACCGCAAGGCGTCTATCGTCTCCACTAATCCAATCTTCTCCATAGTTTCCCTCCTGCATTGATGATGACCT
>WNFX01003443.1_pt1 | contig 15805 bp, 17 predicted proteins | sample 5400111 | NCBI WGS metagenome assembly WNFX01 (sample SAMN13153363, study PRJNA577476) | soil metagenome | isolation source: 40 cm soil or saprolite under grassland replicate 1 | place: USA:California | collected 2016-06-15 | reverse complement strand
GCACGTCGATGACCTTCTCGCCGTCGGCGACCAAGCGCTGGGCGATGTGCCGGCCGATGCCGTTACAGCCCTCGATCGCCCAGCGCCGCTGCGGGTATCTGCGGCCGGCGGCGAGCATTGCCCGGTAGCCGGCGGTCGTGGTGGCGAACCGCCCGTGGTCCAAGACCCGTTCCCGGGTATCGATGATCTCGATGGTGGCCGAGTGCTTGTGCGGGTCCATCCCGATGATGACGTCTGGCATGCTGCCTTCCCCGATCCGAGCCTGTCACGATCGGCGAGGAGGGCAGCGCTACTTCGAGCTGGGCAGACCCCTCTTGAGCCACTCCCCGCTGCGGTGGTCGACGGGACGCACGCCAGATGAGAGTCACACCAAACCACAGCGGACAGCCGCGATAAGAGCGTCCCATCGACCACCTCGACCCCAGCCTGGCCGGACCGGGGCCGTAACGCCATTCAACAAGTAGCCGCGATTGGCGCGGGTGTGATTGCCGGCGATCAGGTGGGAACTGGGCTGGTGGTGTCGGCGAGCGAGTGCCACCAGGCGTGGCGGATCTCGGCGGCGCCCCAAGCGTTGGGTTCGATCACGCCGCGCAGTACCACAGGTCGCGGTTGGCGGGTCGAGGGTCGCTCTGTGCCAGGTCGCCGGCGGCGGTGCCGTGGCCGAGGAACCGGCGGTGGACGTCGGCCACCGCGGCGCCGTGGCGTCGGGCGAGCGCGGTCAACGCTTGGTTGAGCGCGGCGACCAATCCGGGACCGTCGGGCCATGCCGGCAGGCCCGCGGTAGGGACTTCGCCGACGCCGTCGCTGGGGTCGTACACGGTGGTGACGACGATGCGGCAGTCGGCGGCGAGCGCGCGCAGCCGACTCAGGATCGCCTCGCCGGTCGCCGCCACCCGCGTAGTCGTCGATCGACATCGAGTCGCCAAGGGCGACGTAAACCGCGGCCACAGCAACCGATCATCGGCTGACAGCCAAACCACCGCCACCGATTTGCGTCGCCTCAGGGCGGACCACACCGGCGCTCCGCCACACCGGGGAGGCACACGGATTTGCCGCCGACCGCGCACTACCCTCCGTCACCACCCGTGGACCAGTCCTGCGCTCGGTCGTAGCCGATGACGGGGCGAGGCCTTGACGCATGAAGATGCTCACGAGTGCAACTTGATTGACGTGATCAACCCCCGCAGGCTGGCGTCGGTCGCTGCCGGACAGCGCTCGTCCGACTCAAGCAGCGCCGTGATCTTCCCTGCCATCGCTCCTCCTGCACAGATGTGCCGGATAACGTGCCGGAGTCGCGCAGCGGCTGGTCGAGGTCATGAGCGTGAGGCTACGGTGATGTACCGGATAACAGGCCATTATCGTGTCCTTCACGCCGCGTTGCCGCCGCTGAATCCCTGTCGACTGCAGCTCAAGGTTTCGGTACGCAGGATGGACCGCGGAGTCCAGCCTGCCCGTTGGCGCCATTATCGGTCAGCCGCGAGTGGGTGCGCGCTACGGCGCGCCCGTGTGCGGGACGTCCTGCGGGCGGAGGTGATGCCGCGCCTAGCCGCTGGCCTCGTCGGGTTCCCAGGTGAGCAGCCGCACGTGGCTGACGGTGTGAACGTGGCGGCGGGCGGCCGCGGCCGCGGCTCTGGGGTTGCCGGCGCGGATGGCGTCGGCGATGCGCTGGTGTTGGGCCAGGGACTTGGCGGGGCGCCCGGGCTGGCGCAGGGACTCGATGCGGCTTTCGGTGATCTGTGGTGACAGTTGCCGGTAAAAGCTTTCGAGGATGGGGCTGTGCGCGGCCGCGGTGACGGCGGCGTGGAAGAGGCGGTCGCCGTCGTCGCCGATCCCGCCGGCCTGGATGGCTCGGCGCATCTCGGCAAGGGCGGTCTCGATGGCGGTCAGGTCGGCATCGGTGCGCCGCGCGGCGGCGAGGTCGGCGAGTTTGGTTTCCAGCGCTTCGCGGGCGTCGAGGATGTCGGGGAGCCGCTGTCTGCGGTCCAGCAGCGTGGCGATCGGCTCGGCGGTCAGGTCGTCGCTGCGCAGGTAGGTGCCGCCGCCGTGGCGGATCTCCAGGAGGCCCTGCACCTCGAGAACCGCGGTGGCCTGCTTGAGGGTGTTGCGGCTGACGCCCAGCCGCTCGGCGATCTCCCGCTCCGGCGGCAGTCGGTCGCCGGCTTGCAGCCCCGCTTCCTTCACGTACTCGCGCAGTCGTTGCACCAGCTGCTCGTACAGGCGCGGTCGGGCCACCGGCCGCAGTGCCTCACTCATTGTGTGCCGCCTCCCGTGATTTCCGCGCCGGCCCTTGACACGACGAGGCCCATGGTAGCAGTCTGCTGTCAGTCAGTCACTGGCTCAGTGGTTCAACCAATCTTGGGAGACGACATGGCCGTCCCGCCCCCCGCCCCGGACACCGCTGTCCGCAGCCAACGCCGCCGCGCGGTCATCGCCAGCACGGTCGGCACGACCATCGAGTGGTACGACTTCTTTCTGTACGGCACCGCCGCCGCCCTGGTTTTCCCGCGGGTCTTCTTCCCCGGCCAGTCGGACTACGCCGGGGTGCTCGCCTCGTTCGGCACCCTCTTCGTGGGTTTCGCCGCCCGTCCGCTCGGCGCCGCCATCTTCGGTCACCTCGGTGATCGGATCGGGCGCAAGGGCACGCTCGTCGCCACGTTGATGCTGATGGGTATCGCGACCTTCCTGATCGGGGTGCTGCCCGGCTACTCCGGTATCGGCCTGGCGGCGCCGATCGCGCTGGTCCTGCTGCGCGTCGTGCAGGGCATCGGGGTGGGCGGGGAGTGGGGCGGCTCCGTGCTGATGTCGATGGAGTGGGGCAAGCAGCACCGCCGCGGGCTGATGGCGAGCTGGCCGCAGCTGGGCGTACCGCTGGGTCTGCTGCTGTCCACGCTGATGGTGAAGCTCATGTCCGCCGTCACCGGTCCGGCATTCGAGACCTGGGGCTGGCGGGTGCCGTTCCTGGTCAGCATCGTGCTCGTCGGGGTCGGCCTCTACGTGCGGCTACGCGTCGATGAGAGCCCGGACTTCGCCGCGGTGAAGACCCGGAAGGCGGTGATACGCCAGCCGGTGTGGCAGGCGATCCGTCGCCACCCCCGGGAGATCCTCACCTCGGCGTTCGTGCGGCTGTCCGAGCAGGCGCCGTTCTACCTGTTCATCACGTTCGTGCTCACGTACGGCACCAAGGAGCTCAGCCTCAACCGCGGCGATCTGCTCAACGACACCTTGATCGCTGCCGTGCTCGGCCTGGTCAGCGTGCCGTTGTCCGGTTACCTGTCCGACCGTATCGGCCGCCGGCTGATGTACGGCATCGGCGTCGTCTGCACCGGGTTGTACGCCTTCCCGTACTTCGGGCTGCTCGACAGCCGCACGTCCGGCCTGGTGCTGCTGGCCATCGTCGTTTCGTTGATCGTGCACGACATGCAGTACGGCCCGCAGGCCGCGCTCATCGCGGAGAGCTTCGGCACCAACATCCGCTACAGCGGCGCCGGCCTGGGCTACCAGCTGGCCTCCGTCATCGCCGGCGGCCCCGCGCCGCTGATCGCCGCCGCCATCGTCGAACGCACCGGATCCAGCACCGGCATCAGCTGGTACATCGTCATCTGCGCCACGGTGTCCTTCGGCGCGTTGCTGCTCATGCCGCGCCGCTCGCCGGCGCCCGCCGCCGTGTCCACCGCCAGCGCACGGGTCGCGACCGCGGGGAGCACCCGATGAACGCCTGGCCCAACTCCGGCGAGCCGGTCGACGGCGCGCTGTCCGGGCTGCGCGTGCTCGACCTGACCCGCATCCTGTCCGGCCCGTTCGCCACCATGACACTCGCCGACCTCGGCGCCGATGTCGTCAAGGTCGAAGACCCGGCCCGCGGCGACGACACCCGGCAGTGGGGGCCGCCGTTCCAGGGCGACGAGGCCGCGTACTTCCTCAGTGTGAACCGCAACAAGCGCTCGATCGCCCTCGACCTCAAAGCACCCGAGGGGCGGCGGATCGCCGAGCGGCTCGCCGCCAGCGCCGACGTACTGGTGGAGAATTTCCGCCCGGGCACCGCGGCCCGCCTCGGGCTGGGCTACCCGCAGCTGTCGGCGATCAACCCGCGGCTGGTGTACGCCTCGATCAGCGGCTACGGCCAGACCGGCCCCTACACGGGCGAACCCGGATACGACGCGATCGCGCAGGCGCTCGGCGGCATCATGAGCGTCACCGGCGAAACCGACGGACCGCCGGTGCGCGTCGGCGTGTCCACCGCCGACCTGGGCGCCGGGATGTGGGCGCTCGTCGGCATCCTCGCCGCCCTCCATGCCCGCCACCGCACCGGCCGCGGCCAGTGGGTCGACGTGTCACTGCTGGACGGGCAGGTCGCCTGGCTGACCTACGTCGCCGCCGGGCACTTCGCCACCGGCGCAACCCCGCAACGGTACGGGTCGGCGCACCCCACCATCGTGCCCTACCAGGCGTTCCTCACCGACGATCGTCATCTCATGGTCGCCGTCGGAAACGACGCCCTATGGCGACGCTTCGCACCCGTCCTGGGCCTCGACCACCTGGTCAACGACCCCCGCTTCGCCACCAACCCGTCCCGGGTCGAGCACCGCGATCAGCTGCTACCGGTCATCGAGGCCGCCCTCGCCACGCGTAGCGCCGACGACTGGGCCAAGCTGCTCGCCGCGGCCGGCGTCCCGGCCGCCCCGATCAACACCGTCGACCAGGCGCTGCAGCACCCGCAGGTGCTCGCCCGCGGCATGGTCGCCGAACTCGACCATCCGACCGTGGGCCGGCTGCGGGCGGTCTCCTCGCCGGTCAAGCTGTCCAGCCATCCGCCGACCGTGCGCACCGCCCCACCAGCGCAGGGCGAGCACACCGATGCTGTGCTCGGGCAGATGGGGTACGGGCCAGCGGCCATCGAGCGGTTCCGCGCCGCCGGGGTGATCCGATGACAGTCACGGTACGGATCGCCCGGCTGCGCGCCGCCGAGTTCCTCGACGCCCTCGTCGACCCCGGGTCGTGGCGAAGCTGGGACGAGCCGATCGCGGCGCCGCGGGACGGCGACGCCGAGTACCACGCCGAACTGGCGCTGGCCCGGGACCGAACCGGGCTGGACGAGGCCGTGATCACGGGGGAGGGGCGCGTCCATGGCCGCCGGGTGGCCATCGTCGCCTCCGACTTCGCCTTCCTGGCCGGCTCGATCGGCGTGGCGGCCGGGGAGCGGCTGTGCCGGGCGGTGGAGCGGGCCACCGCCGAGCGACTCCCGCTGCTGGCGTCCCCGGCCTCGGGCGGCACCCGCATGCAGGAAGGCACCGTGGCCTTCGTACAGATGATCAAGGTGGCCGGCGCGGTAACCGACCACACGTCCACTGCCCTGCCGTACCTGGTCTACCTGCGCCACCCAAGCACCGGGGGAGCCTTCGCCTCCTGGGGGTCGCTGGGCCAGCTGACCTTTGCCGAGCCGGGAGCGCTGATCGCCTTTCTCGGACCGCGGGTGTACGAGGCGTTGCACGGCGCGCCGTTTCCGCCCGGCGTGCAGGTCGCCGAGAATCTGCACGCCCGCGGCCTGGTGGACGCGGTCGTGGCGCCGGACCGGCTCGCCGGCGTGGTGGCGGGCGCGCTCACCGTCATGTGTGCGCCCCGCGCGGCGGCGCGGTCGGTCGGTGCACCGCCCGAACCGCCGGTGCCCCACGTGTCGGCGGCCGAGTCGATCCGGCGCACCCGCCGCCCGCAGCGCCCCGGCGTGCGCGCCCTGCTCACCGTGGCGGCCCGCGATGTCACACCACTGACCGGCACCGGGGCGGGCGAGACCGACCCGGCGTTGCTGCTGGCACTGGCCCGAATCGGGAACGAGCCGTGCGTCATCGTCGGCCAGGACCGCCACGCCGAGGCGCGCCAGCCGTTCGGACCCGCCGCGTTGCGGACAGCGCGGCGCGGCATGCGCCTCGCGGCGCAGCTGCACCTGCCGCTGGTGACGGTGATCGACACGGCCGGCGTCGCCCTGTCCCCCGAGGCCGAGGAGGGCGGCCTCGCCGGCGAGATCGCCCATTGCATCGCCGACCTACTCACCCTGCCCACCCCGACGCTGAGCATCCTGCTCGGGCAGGGGACCGGCGGCGGAGCCCTCGCCCTGCTGCCCGCCGACCGGGTGATCGCGGCGCAGCACGCCTGGCTGTCTCCGCTGCCACCCGAAGGGGCCTCCGTGATCCTCCACCGCACCACCGGGCGGGCCGCTGAGATCGCCGAACGGCAGGGCGTCGGCTCTGCCAGCCTGCTGTCGGAGCAAATCGTCGACCGCGTGGTTGACGAGCGCCCCGACGCCGCCGACCGGCCGGAAGCCTTCCTACGCCGGCTCGGCGCCGTGGTCGAGGCGGACCTGGCGGATCTGGCCGAGCGCCTTCCCGCGACGCGAATCGCCGCCCGCCGTCGGCGATACCGCCAACTGGGTCTCCGTGCGGACGTGCCCGGCACCGCGGCCAACGGGGCGCAGACGCCCCTTCTCACCCGGTCGCAGCCTAAGGAGGGGTAGGAGCCATGATCCAGCCAAGCGACCTACTCACCGCCGCGCGTGCCCAGGCGCTGTTCACCAGTCACCTGTCCGTCGACAGTCAACCCAGCCCCGAAGATGTGCGCGCCGCGATTGCGCATGCGGTACGCCTTCACGGCGGTGTGCGCGACTGCGCCGCGCAGGTGGCGGCCGAGTACGGCGACCACCCTGGGACGGCGGTGCGGCGTATGCGCTGGGCGCTGTCAATCGCCTGTGGCTGTCAGGCCCGGCCGACGCCGAGCCTGCGGAGTGCGCTCATCGCTGCCGGTCGGTGATCGTGCGCCCGTTTCTCGGCGGCCACCCAGCCCGGCGTCGCGGCGCCGCGCCTCCCGCGTTCGCGCAGTCCCGAGGCGCACAGAGGCGCGGAGATGAGCGCCGCATAGCTGGACAGAGTGGTATCCGTGTCGGATCCGTACACCTGATAACGGTCCGTTATCACGTCCTCAGACCATCGACTTCCACCGCTCGCCCGAACGCCATGGCGGTCGCCACGATCGGTCGGCGGGGCGTCCATGATCATGCATGACCGCTTGATGCCAGAAACGCGCGGATCTGCCGCTGTCTCGGCGCGCGCCGTCCTTCGGGGCTCGTCACCGTCCGTGCTGGCCGTCGGCCAACCTCGGCATCCGAACCTGCCGATGTGCGGACACTGGTCGCAGTTGGCCTTGGTCCGGCAGCATGTCGAGCCTCATGTGCGCGGGGCGGCGGGGCCGGGGCGGCCGGGTGTTTTGTAGGGATCAGGCGGGGCGGCCGGTTCGCCAGCGTAGGAGGGCACGGCTGGCGATACCGGCCAGCTCGCCGGTGCCTTGGTGCAGGCAGGTTGGCGTGAAGTCGGAGATGGTCGCGGTGCGGTGGCCGGTGACCGGGTCCCACACGTGTGTTGCTTCGTCCTGCACGGAGTACAGGCGCAGTCCGTCTGAGAAGAACGTGCCGGCTGGTCCGGCGAACGCCGTCAGATGGGCCCCGGACGCGACGCTGGACATCCGTACGCCGGCAAGCATGGCTTCGTCGTCGTCGCCGATTCCGCTGACGGCCAGGGTGGTGTCGCCGACGAAGCACATCCCGCTGTCCCAGTGGTAAGCGCGCTGACACAGCGCGTGTTTCGAGGGGCCGTCTTCGGACTCCCAGACGTTGCCGTCGAGCCATGCCTGAAGATTCCAGACCATGGGGATGCCGACCGGTGACCAGACCCAGCCGTCATCGGCGATCGCCTGGCTGTCGGGGGAGACGTGTAGCCGGCCGTGGAAATAGTCCAGGTAGTGCGGTGGCCGACGGCCGGTGGGTGCTGCTGTCCTACCGGGTACCGCGGGAGCCGTCTGCCCCGCGGATCGCGGTGTGGCGCAAACTCAAACGCCTCGGCGTGGCCCAACTGTCCGACGGTCTGGTCGCGCTGCCGGCCGACGCCCGCACCCGCGAGCACCTGGAATGGATCGCGCAGGAAGTCCGGGAGGCAGGTGGGCAGGCCGGGGTGTGGCTGGCCGAGCCCACCGAGCCAACACAGGAACGTGAACTGGCCACCGAGATGGCCGCCGCCCGGGCCGGCGAATACACGGCCGTGACGGTCGAGGCCGAACAAGCCGCTGCCCTTCCAGCAGCGCAGCGGCGCCGCACCGGGTGTTGCGCGACGCTGAAAATCACCACGGGCGCGGCGTTCACGATGCCGACGACGATCCCGGCGAACCGGACGGCCGGATCGGTGAAGTGTCGCCCATCATCGGCAGGGCGCCGGGAACGCCCGGTCGTTGCACTCCACAACGGGCCTCGCGCGCTCCGCGTGGGGGTTCGTGAGACCGGCGCCATTTGCGGCTCACCAGGTCCCGGTGCCGACATCAGCCACGGTGCCGAGTCACTCTCCGTTGGATATGATCACGGCCGCTGGCGTCCGGGCAGGTACACGCATCTGCCGATGTCAGTGCGTCATGGCCGGGGCCCAGGCGCTGTGCCTGGGTGGTGACGTTGCCGCGGTCGGTGCTGACCGCGGCATGCCAATCCGTCGGCTGGTAGGCGGAGTACCTGGCGGCCGTGCTGGCCGCCCGCGGCCGGGGATCGCTGCCGTAGTGGTCGGCAATGGCGGCGGCGGTGCCGCGTGGCGCACCGGGATCGGGCCTGCGCATGCAGGTGTCACCGTTTCGTCGTGTACCCGATCGGGCGGCGGACGCTGATGCTCGGCTTACGCCCGCCGGTCGCCGCGGACAGTTCTCCTCGACGAGGCTGATACGGCGGCATCGACGTGCCACTGCATCGGTACTTTCAAGCACGCCGGGCGTTGCCTCGCCCGTGGCTAGCGTGGGTGGCTCGTGCGCAGCCAGTCCAGGTAGTCGCCGACAGCCCGTCGGATGTCGTACTCGGGTTGGTAGCCGGTGTCCTCCCGGATGCGGGTGATGTCCAGGTAGATGTCGTGCGGCTGGCCCTGGGGATCGCGGCCCCGGGGCAGGTCGACGCGTGCGTCCGGCACGATTGCCTTGATCGCGTCGACGATTTCCTGATTCGTGGTCAGGCGACCGGAGGCCACGTTGTAGGTGCGGTGACGTAGCGTCGGCACGGTCTGCAGGAGGGCGATGGCCCGGCCGCAGTCCTTCACGTAGCACAGGTCGCCACCGGTCTCGGCGTACGGGGGCGCGTAGAGCGTGGACAGGTCCGGGGCGGTACAGCGCGCGGCGGCGTGCACGAGCTGGGGCGCCGGGAAGAACGGCGAGGTCGCCCGCCCGAATGGACCCCAGATGGCGGAGATGCGCATGTTCACGATCTCGATGCCGGTGGCCGCGCCGAGGTGGTCGGCGAGCAGTTCGCCGACCTTCTTGAACGCCGGGATGACGTGGCCTGAGGTCATCGGCAGCGGCAGGTCCTCACGCAGCGGGCTCTGCGCGTCGACACCGCCGTAGACGCCGATTGTGCTGGCCAGGCTGACACGGGTCACCCCCCAGTTCACGGCCGCCTGGACCACGGTGAGCAGATTGTCGACGGCATCGCGGGCGCCTGCGACGGGATCCTGCACGCCGGGCGGCCAGGGCACCGACCCGGCCAGGTGGACGATGCCGGTGATGTGGTGCCGCTGGCCAAGCGCCAGGAACGCTTCGCGGTCGAGCAGGTCGACCTGCGCCACGACGAGTCGTTTGTCCGCCTCCTCGGCCGCGGCGCCGCGCAGCGTGCCGGCGCGGCGCTGGACGAGTAGGCAGGCCTCGCCTAGGTCGAGCAGTGCGCGGGTGGTATGCGACCCGATGAAGCCGAGCCCGCCTGTCACCACGATCATGGGAGCCCCCTTGGCAAATAGTCACTTGAGCTGACTGTCAGCTCTACTGACGTTCAATGTAGCTGTAAGGTTGGCGAGTGTCCATCGAGGCCAGGAATGAGCCGCAGGTCGAGCATGGCCCGCCACCGGAGCTGACCGACCGGTTGGGCTATCTGTTCAAGCACGCGCAGGCGCGGCTGGCAGAGCTGACCGCCGAGGCATTGGCTCCCTACGGCATATCCGGGCGCGAACTGGCGGTGCTGCTGGTGCTCGCAGGCCAGGAGCCGGCCTCCCAACAGCAGGCCGCGCAACGCCTCGGTATCGACCGCACGACCATGGTCGCCTTCGTCGATGCACTGGAGGGCAAGGGCCTGGTGGCACGCCGGCCCGACCCCCACGACCGCCGTCGGAACGTCGTCGCGCTGACCACCGCAGGCCACGACACGCTGCGCCAGGCGACCAGGGCCAGCGACGAAGCGGAGCGGCGGTTCCTCGCCCCGCTCGCCCGGTCCGGCGCCGAGAACCTCAAGCGGGCACTCGCCAAACTCATCGACATAGAGCGCTAACTGGTACCCGCTGACTGGGGCAGCGGGAGCGCCAGCGCCACCGGGCGACGGGAGATCAGTCGGCGCCTATCTATTCGGAAATCCTCGCGGAGATCATCCGCAATGCCTCTGTGCGTGCAGCACACGACTCTGCCGAGAAGAGTACAGAGGTGTGAATGCGCGACGAGTCACACTGGGGCGTTCACACAATCCTTACTTGTTATCCCGGAATCCACATCACGGCTACCGCCCTGGAGGCCGAACCGCTACCGTTTGGCGCCAGTAAGGGTCTCCGGGATCGGAGTGGTGATGCGAGAATCGCGTGACGACGTGAGCTTCCGCCAGTACGCCGGAGCAGTAGTGCTGGTTGTTGCGATAGTGCCCGCGCTTATTGTGCAAAGCATCTTCGTGGCTGGTGTGGCGTTCCAGTGGGTCGTCGCCTTTAGCGCCGCGGGCTGTGAGTGCGGCTACGACGGCTCATGCATTGGCGATCATGTAGACCTAGTCGTCCTCTTGGCGTGGGCTGTTGCTATTGATTGCGGAGATCGCGATGGGGTTGTTGGTCTCGGCGATCGTTCGACAGGCCAGAGCCGACAACCGGGCTCATCCTCGGTTGCTCTTGTCTCCCTTTCTATCGATTGCGCTAGCAGTAGTGGGCTGTCTTTGCGTACTGCTGCTATTTGCTCAGGGCGAGTTGATCGACCGCTTCACACACAGTCGCTCCATCGCCCTATGTCCGGCGACAACGATCGACTGCAGCCCGGCCGGTATACGGAGCAGGCTCTTCCTGACTTGGAGTGGCATCGCCATCGGCGTAGAAGGCGTGCTAGTCCTGCTGACATGGGCGCTCGCGTCTGTAATTCGGGGCCACTCCCACGAGCAACCTCGGGCGGAGATGCACCAGCCGATGTAGAGTGCCCGATCTGCAAGCTCTCTCGTCGCGGTGCGCGTGACGCACGGATTTGCCGCGATCCGCGCGTTACTCATAGTGACGGTCGTCAGTGCGGCGGTCCGACCGGAACTGCCGATGAGCGGTACTCCTCGGACGGGGTCTCTTCCTCAACGTCCTCGCGGAACGTGCGGTCGTCGCGCAACATGTAACTTGCGAACGGACGAGATGAGGAGGAGACAGGTATCCGCCGCTGGCACGACGAGGGCGGCGACGGCATGGCGCCCCTGGCCGGGGTGCAGTACCAGCCCGGCGACCGGGTCCGGTTCGCCGGGCTGGACTGGCCCTGCGTGGTGGATGGTGACTGGGGCCCGGCCGGTGTGGAGGTCCACACCGACGGCGACCCCACCATCCGGGCTCACGTCACCGACCGCACCGAGCTCCGCAAGATCGAGGATTGATTCTCGGCCCCTGCACGCGGCCCCCGATCGGCATCGGGGCGTTTGCCATGTCGACGCCGATAGCCAGACACCACGCGGCCGTGACCGTGCCGCCAGTCCGTCTGGCGGCCGCCCGGTCGGCGCGTGGGAACCCGACACAGGAAGGCGCGTCCGTGCACCGGAAGCTGTACTTCACCGCCACGATCATCACCTTCGACGGCTGCGACACCAACGCCTACGGCGAAGCCTGCGAACCCGGCCACGGCTACACCGAACGGTCCGGGTGGTGGGATCCGGACCGCTGCTACTGACCGTGCACCACCACCGTGACCAGGTCACCCCGGACGTCTACCCCGACGGGGTGCGGCGCAGCCCCGCCCGATGGTTGGCCGACCGGCTGACCGCGCGGCTGGGCAGCATCGAATCCTTCGACGGCGGCCGGACCTTCTACGGTGCGCGGGAAGCCGCGCACCCCGGCCGGCTGACCGGCACCCGCTCCCAAACTCCGGGCGCGGTGATCGGCGGCGGCAACGTGTTCGGCGACGCCCTCGCAGCCAGCCGACTACGCCAGGCACCCGTCGGGCTCAAGACATTGACCGCTGCCGCGCACGCCCACGGCTTCACCGAGCAGCAACTGACCGACGCCGACACCCTGGCCCCCCGCCACCCGGCCGGCGGCGGGCACGACGGCCGGCGACCGGCCCCAACCCACCCCATGAACCCCGGCACTGGTGCGCGCCAACGGGTTGAGGCCGGCCAGCCGCCGGATCCGCCGGCATCCCGGGACCACCACGGCACGCCCGCACGGGGCGACACCAGCACCCCAGGAGGCAACCGCATGCCCACCGACACCACGCCAGCAGGCACCAGCGGGCCGCAGCAGGTCACCCTGCCGCCGAGCCTGATGCGGGCCGTCACCCTGCTGGCCGCCGACCCGCAGGCGCCACCCATCGCCGCGTTGGAGGCGGCCATCCTGATCACCTTCGGATACGCGCTGTACCTGCGGCAGGACTGCATCGACCCGTGGCAGGTCGCCATCCCCAACGAGCAGTGGACGGCCATCTGCCAGGCGCTGCTCGACGTGCCCACCCGGTCCGGTCTCGCCGGGATCAACCTTGGCCTGGACTGGGTGAACCAGGGCCCCGCCGGCCACGACGGCCCACCCGCCGCACCGGCCAGCTCACCGGTCGAGCACTGGTCCGACGTCGAGCAGTACCCGGTGGTCGACTGGCAGCAGGCGATCGCGGCCGGCGCCACCCGGCTGGGCTACGCCCAATGGGTCGCCGCCATGCGCGGCATCCGACACGCCGCCAGCCCCGCCACGCAGCGGTAACCCACCACTGACCTACTGGACGCCACCGCGGTCGCCGCACCGGCCGCCCACCCGAGAGCGGACCACGGCACCGGCCGTGACCCTCGGCGCGGCCACACCGGTCGCCACCCACCCGCCAGCAGGCACGAGAGCCCCGGCGCGGGCACCACACCACTCCTCGGCCGGCCCGCGCCGCGCGGCCGGCCTCACCCCTGCCCCACCCCGCCATGGGCGACCGGTCGTGTCCTCACGCCCCCGACGCGGGGCTGGGACCTCGCTGTCGACGCGCAGACCGGTGCCACGCGGGATGGGCCCACGCCGCCACCGGCGGCCAGCACCATCGAAGGAGCCACCGTGATCAACCATTCTCCGTTCACGCCGTCGCCTCAGCCCGGCCGCACGGGCCGCCCGCCCTACCGCCGCCCGGCCGGTCCGGCGCCCTGCGCCGTGGGGAGGTCGAAGTCTTCGGGAGCCGTTTCGAAGCGATGCTCGAATGCAGGTTGTAGTCCGATCTCCAGCCCGTAGAATGCGCGGTTGCGTCGGAGTTCCCGCCCGTTGCTGAAGTCCGCATCGACAAGTCGTCTGGTCAGGTGGGCCAATTCCGATAGGCCGAGATGGTCGAATGCGTCGGCGGCGCGCAGGATCTCCTCGGCTGTGCACGTGTCGCGACTGCCGAGGTGCCACTGCTCATGATCCGGCTGTACGGCTTGGCCGGCCGGTTGGCAGCAGCCTGGCTGCCGCGTTACGGGCGAGGATGCCGGCCCGGCTCTTCGGGATCAGCATCGCCGCCACGAGACCGGCGCCGCGCCCCCGGGCATCGGTGCGGCGTCGGTGCTCGGCCTCGTAGCGCCGGAAGGCGGCGACATGGTCGCCCTCGGCGAGGGTGGCGGCTAGCGTACGGGCGCCGGCGATCGCCATGCTCGAACCGTCGCCGAACAGCGAGACCGAGGCCGCCGCATCGCCGAGCAGCACCACCCGCCCGACCGACCATGACGGCAGCACCACCTTGCTGACCGCGTCGAAGTAGAGGTCCTCTGCCCGCTGGGCGTGGGCCAGCAACTCGGGCACCCGCCAGCCGTGCTCCCCCGCGTACGCCTCGGCGAGGATCCGCCGGTGCTGGGCGAGGTCGCGGTGGTCGAAGCCGGGGACGGCGGGGTGCCGGAAGATGAACGCGACGCCCGCTTCGCCGCGGACCGGATGCATCGCGACGAGCCGGCCCGGCGTGTTGTGAAGCAGCACGTCGTGCGGCTCCTCGGGCGGCTCACCGAGCGGTGTGGTGGCCACGTAGACGCCGAGGTGGCGTACGAAGTCGCCGTCCGGGCCGAAGGCGAGCCGGCGCACCGCCGAGTGCAGTCCGTCGGCCCCGACGACCAGTTCGAACCGGCGGGCCGGGCCGGTCTCGAAGGTGACGTCCACCCCGCCCGGGTCCTGGTCGAGCCGGGTGATGGTGTCGTCGTAGACGAACTCGGCGTCGTCGCGGGCCGCCGCGCACAGGATCCGGGCGAGATCGGCACGAGGCACCTCGATCTCCGGGGTGCCGGCCGCGCTGCGCGTGGCCGGCATCGACATCCGACGGCTCAGCCGGCCGGACGAGTCGACGAACCGTATGCCGGTCGCCTGGGTTGCCGCCGCGCGCAGGGCGTCGACCACGCCCATCCGCTCGACCACCGGAAGGGCCGGGCCGCGCACGTCGACCGGGCTGCCGCTGGAGCGCTGGCCGTTCGCGCGCTCGACGACCGTGGGACGGAGCCCCGCGCGGGCTAGCCAGTAGGCGAGGGTCGGGCCGGCCACGCCGGCTCCGGAGATGAGTACCGTCCGCATGACGCTGAGCGTAGATGCACTCGGTGCAGTTTTGCAATGGATGCCGAATGGCACTGGGTGCGGTAACCTGTTTCCCATGTCACTTCGCGACCGCAAGCGAGCCCGCATCCGCAAGGCGCTGGTCGACGCTGCCGTCGACCTGATCGAGCGGAAGGGCTACGAGGCGACCACGATCGCCGACATCGCGGCCGCCGCCGAGATTGGCACCCGGACGTTCTTCAGCTACTTCCCAAGCAAGGAGGATCTGCTCTTCCCGGAGACCGACCGTCGGGTGCGGGTCGCGGTCGACGCGATTGCCGGCCGCTCGCCGGACGAGGAGCCGGCCGACGTCCTGCTGCGCGCGCTTCGCGAGGCGAACGGCGAGAGCGAGGACATGACCGGCCGGCTCGCCGCCCTGCGGATCCGGCTGGCCATGGAGGTGCCCGCGGTCCGCGGTCGCGGCCTGCAACTGCAATGGGAGAGCCAGCGCGAGATCGCCCGGCACCTGGCCGCGGCCTACTCCGACCGCTTGGACGAGGTGAGCGCGGCCGCCCTGGTCGGCGCCTTCGTCGGCGCGGCCACCGGCGCCCTCACCACACTGATGGAGGATCCGGAGCGCCGAGCCGACCCGGCCGCGATCCGCGCGTCATTGCAGAAGGCCATCGACATCGCTTTGCGCCCGTGGGCGCCGCAGGTCAGGCCGTCACGAGAGGGCTCTCCACCGGCGGGCTGGACGCCACCGGCGGGCGCGCCCTGAAACGTACCGTCAGGCGCCGAGGCAGGGCAGGGCAGGCTGTCCGCATCACCGTCAAGGCCAGGGACTGGGGCCGTCACCTCACCGACATCATCGCTGGTAGGTAGCGCACTGTTTTCGGCACGACCGTGCGGCAGCCCCAACCAGGCCCGGTCACCTTGCGTAGCGCGCGACTCGCGGCTACTTGTTTACTGGACCTACGACCGCAGCCCGGCCAGGCTTGGTCGAGGTGACCGGCGGGACGCTCTCATCGCGGCTGCCCACCGGGGTTTGGTGTGGCTCTCATCTGGCATGCGCCCCGCCGGTCACCGTG
>WNFX01003542.1_pt1 | contig 15817 bp, 15 predicted proteins | sample 5400111 | NCBI WGS metagenome assembly WNFX01 (sample SAMN13153363, study PRJNA577476) | soil metagenome | isolation source: 40 cm soil or saprolite under grassland replicate 1 | place: USA:California | collected 2016-06-15 | reverse complement strand
TATTTCTTGCCAGCAAAAACGGAACCATTGACCTTCACATTTTCGAATGGCAAAACATGCTCCTGGTGATAAACTCTTTTTAGTTCTCTATGTTGTGCATCATGAAGGACATCACGCCAGATCCCCTCCGCTTCTCCTACTAAAATCGAATCAGCATGTTGAAGTGCCTCCTCTGGCAGCAACGTTGGATGATGACCACCCAAAATGACAGGCACGCCGCGTTTCTGGAATTCATTCGCAATTTGGTAAGCGCGCCGCGCGGTGAATGTTTTTACAGAAATACCTACAAGATCACGCGGCGCATCATAGTCAATTTCTTCGATGCGGTCATCCAGTGCTTCCACCTCCACATCAGGAGGGGTAATACCCGCCAGGGTAGCAAGTGATAACGGAGTGAGTTGCCAGGATGGCTTCTCGCTAAAGCCACTCGTCTTGATCATAGCGGGTTCAATGAGTGTGATTTTCATTGCCCTCACTCTAACCCTTCACAGCTTCCTTTGATTGTTCTATCGCAAACCACTCTTCCCATCCCGTTGTCTTTTGCAGGATGGCTGGTTTAATATCGCCAAGCCTTTGACCGCGCGAGTGGCAGGCCCTGATATACATCTCCGCGCCGCGCGTCACCTGGAGGATGTGCGCTTCGCCGAGTTGACCAAGTCTCCGGCAGTAGTCGTAGTGAAAGTTTTCGCGCAAAGCAGAGTCGAGTTCAGCAATCAGATAATTTGGTAGCTCGTCGCGTAATTCGATGAAGAGAACATAGTGAAAGTCACCCGTTTCATCAGGAGCAAGCATAGCGAAGACAGGAGTGATTTGATGTTTCTCGAATAATCGTTCAAGCACATTAGTTACGAATTGCTCATTAAGTTTTTCGCCAAAGTAATCCGAGACTCGATCCCCTTTGCCGATGAATTTTAAACACGGGACTTGGTGATAAAAACCTGTCACTTCAACAATGTCATTGAGTTGATAGCGATACAATCCACCGCCAGTTGTCACAATGACGGAATAAGTCTTGCTTCTTTCAAGTTGATGCGCTAAGTGAATTTCTCCATCCTCATCCAAAAATTCAAAGTAATGGGATGTTACAGCCAGCGCGTTCCCTGTTTTCCCAATCAATGGAAACGAGACAAAGGCTTCGGTAGCAAGTAGCCCTTTCGGTTGAATCGTTACATTCGGAAATTGTGCCTGCAACTCTTGGGCATAAGATTTCGACGCGCCGTCTGCCCAACAGCTGATGAGTGTAAGATGTTGCCAAATAGAGGCATAGTTATTGGATTTGATCTGAGAGAGGTTTTTCGCCCGCCGTTGATTGCGTGAAAGCTTTTTTAGCAAAACATTACAGATGTGCGGATCAATCAGAGCAGGAGGAGTGAGTGTGCCATCAGAAATATCCTTCAATAATGACTCCCACCATTCAGAGAGTGGAGCGAGAAGCAGTGTAAGAAACGTTGGATTCCAAACGGAGATCAATCGCAGATTCTCACAGTGCAGGAGAAAGAGTAATGTGACATAACGAAACGTATTTATATCTGAGATGTGCTTAACTAGATTTGGAAGGGCGAACACGGATTCGGTCAATGCACCAAGTGTGCCAAGATATACACTATCCTCTTCGAAGCCAATTGGGATTCCCGCGCGCGTTTGGCGGCGTCCCTCCGTCAGCGGGGAAATGCTCCAGTACGCTGGACCAGACTTAAGAGCAGGATAATGCATGAAGAGATCTGTAATCCAGGCTGAGAGTCCGCGTCCAAACTCCGATTGAAGAGTCCGTGTATAGGGAATCATCTTCGATGCGGTGGTCGAACCACTGGAGAGTTCAAACATTTTCACAGGTTCAGTGGTCAATACGTTTTGCTCACCCTCTGCAATGCGTTCAATGTAAGGAAGATAATCATCATATGTAGTGAATGGAAGATTAGAAAAGTGCTGTGCAACATAGACTGTGTCGCGATTGCGCGCGAGATAATTTTGTAAAAGGTGTTCTTGTGTTTCGGCAACGTCCTCAGCGGCGCGCTGAAATTCGCGTGCCGCGCGGCGTGATGAGATATGCCACAGATGGTTGAAAAAAGAAGCATTCATCTCGCCATACGCCTGCCAGCGGCAGTAAAGTTATCAGGATGGATACGCGTGATGCAGATCAATTCGTCGCCAATCATATGACCGGGATTGCGCTCGATATAGAATGCAATGTGCGAATCCTGCAAGCGTTCATCTGTGACCTGAGCCACACCTTCACGTAGAGGCGTTGCCCCATTTTGAAAACGGACAATGCCGAGATCTGGGTAATAGTCCGCGCCGAATCGTTCACACGCAAGCTGATCCATCAGGGCCTGCATATAGGGAGGCGTGGGTTGGTCGTAGCGTGGGAAGAATTCCTTGTAAAAGACTGTGAGGAAGCGATACGTTTTGTAGCCCGATGAAATGAGAAGCCAGTACAATGGTTGGGGCATGTCCGCAGATTTTTCCAGCACGGTATGGATCCAACTGTGCGGGAGTTCAGGCGTGCCCCAGTATTCTTGTCGTATGATGGTATCGCCCGAGTAAACCACGCTGATGCGCTGATCTTCAAAGCTCGTTTCATAAAGGGCTAGCGTGGAGAAACCCTGGACCCTGTCGCATTCCGAGTCACGCAGGAGAATGACCCAGTTCTTGTTGTTGAGGTCGCGTTCAAAAATTTCCATATTCGCATTATCAAAATTCTCGCTAAAGACGCGGAACATAGATTGTATCTCGGGTCCGAGTAGATCGTTGCGCGATATGGCAAAACTTTTCAATCCTGGGACCATTGGCTGTACCATTACGGGGATGAAACAAGCGGTTTGTCAGGGTTTGGGCGTGGAAAAAGCTGCAAGAAGACCGGTAGGTGTCTTAAACCGCGCACTTGGAGACGCCCCGTGAGCATAGCCGCTAGTGGATGCCGTATGTCTGAGAGGATCTCAATGAGAGTTTCAGGTGTTGCAGTAAGGATTATGTCAGTCCGAGGGGGCGCAGCTTCTGATTCCGAGATGAAACATTCACCATGCGAGACCTTGATGATCCAACACCCGCCCCCTGCACCAGTGACGATCAATGCAGCTGAAAGGTCCACTTTGGGGGCAAGTGTGTCGTTCAACAAAGGCAGCAGTGACTGAAGGATGGAGTCGACAGCACCATGAATAATACATGGGTTCATTTTCCAGGGAGTAAATTTGAGACGTAAACATAACTGCGTGAAATGCGCCCAAGTATGCTGGCGACAGAATCCCAGCGTATATCGTACAGTCCGCCATCCGGCGAATCCCGTCAGCGGGAACCAAACAGGCTGATCGAGGTCGGTATCATTAAGTGGAGCAACCGCGTGGCGAATAGCATCCCTGCTTTTTCTCATCTGCTCCAATGCAAGTTCGACTGAATCAGTGCGCCGATATTCTGCCAGCATTCGAGCGTTCCATTCATTGAACTGGCGATGAGTGCTCATGAATATCTGTTTTTCTGGAGGCATGAATTTGCCGAAAATAATCCCGTCGGCAACGACCGTGCGATCAACATAGGCAAGATGGCGGGGCACATCCGCATACTCCCAATGGCGGCCGAATTTAGCGGGCCACTTCGATTCGGGTATTTTGGCGAACACCTCGTCGCAATGACTCCATAACTCTTCGAGTTGCGCTATCAGTTCGTCCAGGGCCATCATGAACTTTCCCTCGGCGAAAAACCAGTAGCGACTGGAAGGGATTTCCAGTATCTCACCCATTCGATGAATACATGGTCTGCATCCGGCAACAACACACCGAGTTTGAATTTCAAATCACGCATCACAACAATATCATCCTTGAGGAAAGCGACGGTCAATTTATGCATCACAGCCAGCACAACCTGCCGGAGTCGGCGTGGCAGGAACGGCGTTGTCCGTTTTGCAATAACGTTCAGGATGTAAACCCGAGTCCGTTCAGCGCTAATAGGCAGAATCGTGAACAGGATGCGGGAGTCTGTGCGGGCATTATAGGCAAGGATGTTATTTCCTCCCCAGCAATGTGCGCTCAAATCCACTGTATCAACCCCCATACGACGCAGGAGGCGATCATGAAATTGTCGGCCCTCCACACGCGCACGAAAACGAACGCTCATGTGATTTGGGGCTATACTGGCAAGCGAAGGCGATTCGATCAGGGCGCGATGGTGGACTGTAGAAAAATGCTGACTGTCAAATGTGTTTGAAGCAAGCACCTGATACGGGGTATCGAATTCCATCGAGAATGCCCAGCTGTAAAGATCATTATCGCTGTCTTCAAAACAGGGATACGAAAACGAAGGAGTGCCGCCCAGGAAGGCAAAGACGATGCCATAGTGTTCTTGACATATGAAAGATGCCTGTCGGGCTCGCGCCGGGACGGTTGCCACCGCGGGAATGTGCTCGCAAACGCCCCGGCCATTGTACTGCCACTCGTGGAGCGGACATTGCAAGCGCTCTCCCACCACGCGCCCGCGTGATAAGTCCGCGCCCATATGTATACACTGCGAGTGTATTGCACCCACCCGGCCGCCTTCCGTGCGAAAAACCGCCAGAGGTATGTCGAATGCTTCGACCCGAACGACCCAACCTCGTTTCACTTCAGATGAACGGCAGAGTGGGTACCAGGAAGTGGGGAAATAAGAGTTGGTGCTGGAGGGTGTTATCTTTGTCATTCATGCTGCCTTTGTCGAAATCATGGCGCCACCGTGACACTGTCCCGCCACTTCCAAAACCATCTAAGCCCAGCCAGCCAACCAGACAGGGAATTTTGCTTCTCTGCCTTGTGCGATTGGCGTTGAAGGACCATGATTTGTTGAGGCGTAAGCAGATAACGGCGATTGGGCTTTCCAAAATACCCGGGGACTAACAGCCACTGTTCATGTGTAAAAATGACAGTTAACTGCTGAGTCTCATTCCCTTGCGGGTCCAGCAGTGCTTGTTGCCAAAAGGGATCGATCCTGAAGAACTTGAGCAGAGCACGATTTCTCATGATCGGCATGGAGAGCGCGGCAGCCAACAGAGGCTGGGTGAGAAAGGAAACGATCCGATATTCCTCCTCGATGTCAACAATATCATCGGAGAACACTGTCACCAAGTTGCGGATGTTTTGGCTTTGTAAAGGGATGATAAAGTGGTCAGTGTACAAGTTGCTTAGGTTAAGCCCAAACCAACCCGAAGCACTTTTGCGTCCGTGTTGATGCGGAGGAAAACCAGTGACCACCTCCACGTCAGGATCACGATTCAGAATCGTGAACTCCTCGCCAGTATCGGTAATCTTCAGACGCACAAGGGAGAAGGCCTCGATGAACCAGGCCCGAACAGATGGCTTTTGTGCCAGCTGTTGGAGAAGCAAAAGATTCTCACTCATGATATTCTCCTTTCTATGTTGAACGGTTTCTAACTGATCCACTCTTTCCTGTATGAACAGTCTGCGCATGGGAAAATTTCATCGTATCGTGCCTGTTTCATCAGTTCGCGAATTTCCGCAATACGTGGGGAGTTATAGACTTCTCGCAGGGATGACTGCCGTACATTTCCAAGCCATTCACGGTTTTCCCAGTCGTTGGCACATAAGGGAACATCTCCATTTTCTAGAATATGCATGATACTAAAGGCATGTGGACAGAGCCCTTTATAATACCTTTGCCCCATCACCTTGCGCAATCGCCTGATGAAGAAATTTTTGGGCAATTCAAGCAAATCGTACCCTTTCAAAGTTCCTGAACGATTGCTTATTTCAAAGCCAGCTACATTCAATCCGCGTTTTTTCCAGTATCTTCGAAATGCCGGATATTCAGCTTCGTTTCCTTTTTGGATGATGAAGCGCAGAAATATGTTTATTTTCGATAATAGAGGAGAGGCGAGCATTGCATTCAAATTCTGCCTAATATGTTTCCAGGACAATCCTTGCATAAGCCGATTGTATGTTGCTTCAGTGTATGCGCTAAGACTGATGGTTAAGAGATCAACGCCGCTGTTAACCAGTCTTTCGAATCGGGCAGGTGTAAGCGCGCTCCCATTTGTCACCAGTTCCACTACCTGATGCGGTTTCGCAAGCTTTTTAAATTCGCTAACACGTTCTTCAAGTCGTGCGTCAAGAAGAGGTTCATTTTTCGACATCGGGACAAAAACCTTGAATGTTTTCTCGGAGGCGCATTCTTCAGCTATCTTGGTATACAACTCGTCATCCATAACAACGCGCGGCTGCAGATGAATCGTGTAAGGATAAGGGCACATGGCACAAGAGGCGTTGCATCGGTTGATGGTCTGGATTTGCAGCACCTCAGGGAAGAGATATCTGTCCCCCGCCAGCCAGGAATTAATATTGTTCATTGTAATCCAGGCGTTGCGCAACATGTAGTAAGTCATGCCCGCTATATGCCCTGTGCGCGGATTATCTCGTCCGGTTCTTGAGTAAACGAATGGATACAGGCGAGTAAGAAACCATTCACATACTCCAAGGCCCAGCAGAATAAGCATGTCAACAATGGCTGTCATAGCACTGCGATCTCCATGCCGGGAATGCGTTGATCAAGATTTGTCATGAAGACGTTTCCATCATCCCAGGTGACCAGATAGATTTGACTAATGTAAGTCAATGGGCGATAACTCCGGACGACCTTACGCAAGGGATTTGATTCAGCCAGCCCGATCATAAAATAATTGTATCCGCGTGCTAAATTTTCGTTGTAGACCGCGCGCAAGAGCGCTGCAAATATTTGAGGGTTATCCCCATCAATGGCGAGATGGCTGGCATACGAATGACGGAGTGGCGTATTCGGTTCAGGCAGATAGGGAGAGAGTCCGAATGGCGCGAACGCATTCAGGATTCTTCGCCAGCGTGCCAATGCACCTGAATATCCACGCACGACGGTTTGTTTGAAAGCCGTTTGATCCCAACAGGCAAGACATCCCACCACGCGGTCTCGCTCAAGGGCAAGGAAGAAATCAGCGGGAGTCAGATTTGAGGCGAAGAGGGAGTCACAGGCCCAGAAAGAAGCGAATTGTTTGCGAGCGTTATTGCGGTTGATACAATCCACGATTTCATTTCCATATTTCTTATCTCCACGCACAAGTCGCAGTGGATGCGGTAAAGACAATGCGCGTTTTCTTCTCGTGCGATAAATCGCATACGTGAACATGCGCGCATATTCCTGAGCGCATGGATAATCGGGCAAACTTGATGTCAACAGTTTACGCGCAGGAAGGTTATCTTCGATAATGCTCATTAGATAAAACGGAGCACGCCCATCCGCATGAAGTTCGCGATATAACTTGAAGCCTTGTGCCAGTCCACGCGCCAAATATAAGCCTTTCCCATATCTCGGATGGATTCGCAACTGACTCATATATCCAATGTCCTGCACAACGCCATTGACGAACATCGGGCGCACCGAACGATTGCCAACACCGATAACTTTGCCGCTTTCCATCTCATGCGCGACAAGGGTTTGATGGAACCTGCCTTCGATGAGAGAGGCGTTAAAGTAATTTGGCTCGCGCTCGAATGAAAGTGAGATCGAGCCTGGCATCGGATTCGCGCGCAGGAGGCGTCGCAAGCCGGGATCATCTTCCGCACGGGCGAGTTCAAACTTGAGGGATGGCATGTGACTCATCCAGGGGAAGCACAGGCAACGGCTCGCCTCTCTCGCGGACCTTGAGCAGTTTCCCCTTAAATGATTGGTCTCCAAGTGGATAGAAATCCCGCTGGCGTACTTCTCGGCGAAACATGGCGTTGATTCCGTAGAAGTGCCACCACATCGCAGAGTTGGCGCGGTTGACCGAGTCCACGCTTCTCTTCCAAATATTGCTCCAACTGTAGAACTCGGCGCGTGCCTCCACACAGCCGCGCTGCAATCGTTCCGGAGTCATGTACGCGGGTTGAAAGGGAATCATGTTATATGAATAACGCTCATCGAGCCACCAGGTTTCATAAAGCAGTCGTCCCTCCTCTTGTAAACGTTTATAAAGCGGCGTGCCGGGAAAAGGCGTGAGGTGATTGAACGCGGCGATGTAAAACTTATGTTGCAGGGCAAAATCAACGGTTTGCTTGAAACTGAATTCACGATCTTCATCATAGCCAAAGATAAAAGTGATATACAGGCGGATGTTGTATTTGCGAAGATTCTCCAATGCTTTTTCATATCCGCCTTTCATGGTATTGAAACCTTTACTCATCTTCCTCAAGTTGTCTGGGTTAAGCGATTCAAATCCGATCAACACGCCCTGACATCCACTTGAGGCGATGAGCTGCAAAAACTCCTCATCATGCGCGGCATTGATGCTTGCCTGACTCACCCAGCGGATCTTGAGTCTTGCCAGTTCACGGAAGAATGCCTTGGCCTGATCCATGTTGGAGGTGATGTTATCATCCACAAAAAAGATGAGTGGTTTATGGCGCATCCGTTCGAGTTCTTCCAGAATATCATCTACAGGCCGGCGCGTCTGCGTATGGTTAAAGACCGTTTGCACCGCGCAAAAGTCGCATACGAAATGACAGCCGCGTCCCGCCTCCACCAGTCCAATAGGAAGATAGCTTTTGCCTTTGTAGATGGAACGTTCAGGGCGCAGGTTGGAAAGAGAGGGGCGAATGGAAGACCGGTAATAGGGTTGAAGCGCATGGCTGGCCGCATCCTGTAGGACTTGATTCCACACCGCTTCGGCTTCGCCCACGACAACTGAATCGGCATATTGAGAGACTTCTTCGGGACAGAGCGTAGCATGGAAGCCACCCATTACGACAGGCACGCCGCGTCTGCGATATTCACTGGCAATTTGGTAGGAACGCTTGGCAGTATATGTTTCCACACTGATAGCAACGAGGTCAGTGGGTTCGTCGTACGGGATGTGTTCCATGCGATCATCATAGAATCTAATGTCCACATCGCGCGGAGTTAAGCCAGCAATCGTGGCGGGTGGAAGCGGCTCCATCTGCCAGAGGCGAATATATGGCTGACTAATCCGACGCCCAATACAAGGATGGATGAGCGTGAGTCTCATGATTGGCGCGACCTATCCATTGCTAAATCAAACTGTGTGGAGGTTTGTGGTTGAAGTTGCCCGATGATCCAGTCACAGTTATAGAAATCATGCAAGTGATGCGAATAAAAACGATAACCCATATTCGCTACCCACCATACCGGTGTTTGGATACGCGACTTGAGATAACGCCTTGCCAGGGCATTGTAGGAATAAGTATATTTCCATGCTGTTTCGTGACCTGTGTATAACTCCGCAGGAGTCATCAATTTGGGCTGGAAGACAACGTGTTGGGCATCATACAGTTCCCAATTCTTGGTGAGGATGCGTCCCTCGGCTTCAAGTCGCTTGTACAGGCTCGTGTTGGGAAACGGCGTGACGATGGCATAGCGCGGCAGGTCAATGCCTGCTTCAATAGCAAACTTGGCGGTCTGCATGAAAATATCGGGCGTGTCATGGTCCATGCCAAAGGTAAAGCATGCCATGAGGGTAATACCATACTTGTGCAGGAGAGTGACCAATTCTTTATATTGGGCAGGGGAGTTGAATCCCTTTTTCGATTGCTTCAGATTTTCTGGGGTGATTGATTCAAAGCCCATTAGCAAGCCAGTGCAGCCGCTGCGCGCAGCCAGTTCAAGTAGAGGCTTATCTTTTCCAATTAGAGTCGTTGAAAGACCAAACCAATTCACTTTCAAGGGGATCAGTGCTTCGAATAGTTTTGCGGCATATCCCTTATCTGCAATCAAGTTTAGGTCAATGAAAATAATTTTGCGTGCCCAGTGTTGTTTGATGTCCGCAATGACATCCTCAACAGGTTTCAGATAAGGCTTGATTCCCCAAGCGGTGGGAACAACGCAAAAATCACAGCTATGGACACAGGCGCGCGTCGCCTCAAAGACATGTGTCGTAAGGAAGTGATGAGCCTTCATTAACTCGCGGCGTGGGAAAGGTCTGTTGGCAAGACTCAGGTTTGGACTTTGGGTGTAGCGAGGCTTCATCTGTCCAGAAACAAAATCATGTAGGAGCTGGGGCCACGTATCCTCCGCATAGCCCACGACAATTGCATCGGCATGAGGCTGGGCATCTTCGGGAATCAATGTGACGTGAGGTCCGCCTAATACAACGGGTATGCCGCGTCCGCGAAAATGATCCGACAGTTCATAGGCACGCTTCGATGATCCTGTGATGACCGTCATGCCGATCAGGTCCGCTTCTAGCTGGAGGTTAACTTCTTCGATGCCCTCATCAATGATTTCGATTTGGGCATTCAGTTGAGATGGAACGTACGCGGCAAGCGTTGTAAGAGTGAGTGGAGCATAGCGTAAGTTCTTCTTGAAAATCCCCCCACGATGGCGGTAGAGGGGTCCTTTGGGAGAAATCAGAACGAGTTTCAAAATTAGCCTCCTTGTGCTTACAATCCAACAAAGACTCAATTGTGTGTAGAATATTATTTCGGCGAATTCTCTTGCTGCTTAACAGGAGATAATCCGTAATGGAGTGATTGTCCATTCAAACTTTTAATCTCTTGAGGAGCTATTTTCTTGTCAGACTACGCGGCAGCAATAACAACCTTGTCTAGTGCTTTAATTAGATTTTATCCATGATGTCATTTCTTTGGCTCTGAAGTTTTTGTAACTGACCGAAACGCTTGAATAAAAGTAGTATATAACCTATTTTGTCTAATTACAATATTAATGATTTCTTGTAATTGCATACTCTTTACCTTGAGATTATTAAATCACACAGCTAAAATATGAGTAAAGAATAGTGTCCGGTATAATCGGACAAGGCACTTGTCTATGTCCTTTGCTTGTGCCATACTAATCATGACTTGGAGGCGCTATGACCGAACCTTCCTCGTTTGCCACTCTCCCTGAACGGCAAATTCCCGATGAACAAGTAGAAGAATATCGCAGCTTTTACGTCGAACTGCTCGGATTTGTCCCACCGCGTATTCAAGCGCGCACGGACCTGCTCGCGCGAGTTGATCCGGAACTCCTTGCTATGCAAGAGGAAATGCGGCGTCATTGCATGTATCCTGACTGCTTCGATACCAAGACAGCTCAACTTATGCTGTTTGGTATGTTGCTCGTAAATTTACAGGATGCGGCAAAGCTCCACGCGCTCGGTGCTTATCGAGCAGGTGCCACCTTTGAAGAATTATCCGCGGTAGTCAACTTGGCTTTTTTGTTTCGAGGATTATCAGCCGCCAATTTAGGAGCCGAGATCCTGCAGGGCATTGCCAAAACCGAAAAGTCAACAGGGCAATCCTGAAATGCTTCAAACAATTCAAAAAGCCAGCGAGGTTCTTGCACTTTTCGACCGTGAACATACGGAGTGGGGTGTACGGGAGGTAGCCAATAAACTCAATACTGCCAAGTCGAGCGCGCATGATTTGATGTCTTCCCTCGCGCAAATTGGCTTTTTGCAAAAGACCGATGATGGACGTTATCGTCTTGGCTGGCGTCTGGTAACGATGAGCGAGACTCTGCTCACGACCACGGAACTTCGCAAGGAAACACGTCCTGTCATCGAGGAGTTGGCTGCGCAATATCAGGAAACGATTCATCTGGCGGTGCTTGACGATACACAAGTAGTGTATGTAGATAAACTCGAAGGCCGGCAAGCGGTGCGGGTCGAGCTAACTTCCCTTGGCGCGCGCTTGTATGCTCATTGTTCGGCGTTGGGAAAAGTTCTGTTGGCATATACTTCTGAAGAGAACGTCAGACGCATCATCCAAACAGCAGGCTTGCCGCGCTTCACACCAAACACCATTACGGATGAAGAAGAGTTGCAACAAGCCTTGTCTAAGATTCGGAAGCAAGGTTATGCTTACGACCTCGAGGAAATCCTGCCCGATTTATGTTGCGTCGGCGCGCCGATCCACAACTATACCGGCGAAGTGATCTCTGCCATCAGTATGTCGGTCCCAGCCTATCGCTTCCGCCGGTCCCAAATAGAATTCCGTGATGCGATTGTGCGTGCTGCAAGGACAATTTCTTTGCGCCTCGGATATTATGGTTCTTTATGACGATGGATACTTCAACGAACAACAAGGTCAAGGTTGCCATTCTTGGCTCCGGCAATATCGGCAGTGATCTGATGTTTAAAATCCTGCGCGAACCGGGTCATATCGAGCTGGCTTTGCTCAGCGGGATCGAGCCGCAATCTGAGGGATTGGCACTCGCACGATCATTAGGAATCAACGCCAGTCACGATGGCATTCAACCGATTTTAGATGACCCAGAGATCCGAATCGTTTTCGACGCGACCAGCGCCCATGCCCACGTCCGTCACGCGAAACTATTGAAGGATGCCGGTCGCATCGCCATTGACCTGACGCCGGCTGCGCGCGGACCTTATGTGATCCCCCCTGTAAATTTGGGCGCGCATATGGATGAACAGAATGTCAACCTGATCACATGCGGAGGGCAAGCGACCATCCCGCTTGTTTATGCCGTTTCACGCGTAACAAATGTTCCCTACGCTGAGATGATCAGTACAATTGCTAGCTTGTCTGCAGGTCCAGGCACGCGCCAGAACATTGATGAATTCACTTTCACAACCGCGCGCGGCATCGAGGTGATCGGTGGCGCAAATCAAGGGAAAGCCATCATCATTCTTAACCCAGCTGATCCCCCAATCTTGATGCGGAACACTATTTATGCTCTCTTGGAAGAAGATGTGGATCGCGAGGCGATTGTCGATTCGGTGGAAGAGATGGTCACTGCTGTTCAGGCTTACGTACCTGGTTATCGTCTAAAAAATGAACCGGTCTTTGAAGTCCGCGATACGGCCGAGGGCCGCAAAACCTTGATCGCCATGTTGTTGGAAGTGACCGGTGCCGGAGACTTCCTCCCCTCTTATGCAGGCAATCTCGATATCATGACTGCTTCGGCACGGCAAGTAGGGGAAGTTTTCGTCCAGCGTATTCTTAGTCAGGAAAATAAATCATGAAAGCGCCTCGTCTTACTGATACAACCCTTCGAGATGGTTCGCATGCCATGAGGCATCAATTCACTCGCGAACAGGTGCGAGATGTGGCGCAAGCTCTCGATAAAGCCGGGATACCCGTTCTTGAAGTGACCCACGGTGATGGACTGGCTGGTTCTTCCATTCAGTATGGTTTCTCACTGACAAATGAGATGGATCTCATCGAAGAGGCGCGCAACGCTGTTACGAACGCCAAGATCGCCGCACTTCTTTTGCCGGGCATTGGCACACGCAAGGAATTAAAGGATGCCATTGCGCGCGGCATTCAAGTAGTTCGCATTGCCACCCAATGTACCGAGGCTGATATTTCCCAGCAGCATTTTGGGATGGCGAAAGAGATGGGGCTCGAGGCGGTTGGGTTTCTCATGATGTCCCATATGCGGCCCCCGGAATTTCTCGCTGAACAGGCGCTGTTGATGGAAAGTTATGGGGCAGATTGCGTTTATGTAGTGGACTCAGCCGGCGCGCTCCTGCCTGATGGCGCGGCGGCCCGCGTGCGCGCATTGAAAGAGGCGCTCAAAATCCAGGTTGGGTTTCATGCTCATAATAATCTCGGTTTGGGTGTTGGGAATACGCTCGCAGCTGTAGATGCAGGCGCTGACCAGGTTGATGGCACACTGCGGGGTTTAGGTGCTGGAGCCGGCAACACAGCCACTGAACTCATCGCTGCCACACTCGATAGACTCGGCTTCGAACACGAGTGGGATGTATTCGGTCTGTTAGATGCCGCAGAATTTGTCGTTGCTCCATTCATGCCGTTCCAGCCGTTCCCGGACCGCGATTCGATCGCCATTGGTTATGCCGGCGTGTATTCAACCTTCCTTCTCCACGCCAAGCGACTCGGCAAGCAATACAACGTGGACCCGTTAGAGATTCTCGTGGAATTGGGAAGACGTAAAGCCGTCGCTGGACAGGAGGATTGGATTTTGGATGTCACTTTGGAATTAGCTAAACAAAAATAGCCAAAGGAGATTTACTATTTTTAACCAGTCAATTTTTCTAAACACAAAGTATACAAAGGTCACGAAGGAATTTAGCTCGCAAAAGCGTAACCTCTTTTCCCCTTTGTGTACTTGGTGTCCTTCGTGTTTAGGAAGTTTTTGTGCAAAATGGGAGAATCCAAAAGGATAAAAGTTTATGGCGGTCTCCAACACTCAAGTGAAAACCGGTAGTTACCAGACGTATGCCAACATCAGCGGGGAGGACAAAGCGGATGCCATTCTCTTCCTGCATGGCTCGGGACCGGGCGTGACTGCATGGTCCAACTGGCAGTTCGCGCTGCCTGCACTTGGTGAACAGTATCATTGCATTGCGCCAGACCTGGCTGGCTTTGGTGCGACAGAACATCCCAGGGATTCACCTCAAGGGATGCGAAGCTGGATGCGTCTGTGGGTGGACCAGTGTCTTGCCTTACTGGACGCGCTGAACATAGATAAGGCTCATGTGGTTGGTAATTCCATGGGAGGCGCGATCGCATTGCATCTCCTGATGGATGCTCCGCAGCGCTTCAATCGGATTGTGCACATGGGACCGATTGGAACGCCTCATCAGATCACCGCCGGGCTGGATCGCTTGTGGGGTTTTTACGATGACCCATCCGTGCAGATGTTTCGCAATCTCATCCGCTGGTTTGTCTATGATGAATCATTTCTCGCAGACCGGCTTGATTCGATCGCCAAGACTCGCTTCGAAGCCGCGATGAACCCAGATGTCCAGCGCTCTTTCAAAGCGATGTTCCCCGCGCCGCGTCAGACCGCGATTGACGATTTGGTCGTGCCCGAAATGGCTCTGCGCCGCATGAATCATCCCACGCTGCTCGTCCATGGCCGAGACGATCACATCGTTCCCATGGAAACAAGTCTATATCTACTTAATCATTTGCCCAAGGCACAACTCCATATTTATGGTCAATGCAGTCATTGGATTCAAGTTGAATATGCCAAGAGTTTCAATCAACTGCTGGCACAATTTTTCAGTGGACAAATTTAAAGAGAGACTAGAGATTAGTCTCCAGTCTCTAATCTCCAATCTCTGAACCTCTAACAATCACCATGATCACCCCTCCTTCCTCCATTGAATTCCTCGCTGAGCGTCTTGATACCGCCTGGCGCACGCACGCGCCGATTCCACCCATCACTGAAACCGAGGGCATCACCGACGCGAACACTGCCTATGCCATTCAAACACACTGGACGAATATGAGACTCGAGCGCGGCGAAAAAATTGTGGGTCGAAAAATTGGTCTGACAAGCCAAGCGATCCAGCAACAACTAGGAGTCAACGAACCAGATTATGGGACGCTGTGGGGATCAAGTTTTTATCCGGCCAATCATGGAAAAGTCGCGACGGAGGCTTGCGCGATGGGCATCGAAATCGTTGCCAGCCGCATCGCAGACTGGAAAATCAAACTGGCAGACACCATCGCCGATAACGCATCATATGGCGGTTTCACATTAGGACCTTGGGATAAACAGATGCGCGAAGCAGACCTCGGCGCGCTTGCCATGACTATTCAACAGAATGGCACACTCGCTGCAGAAGGATTGGGAGCTGCCGCGCTGGGTCATCCTGCCACGTCTACCGCTTGGCTTGCGAACAAATTGTTGGAATTCGGAGTTTCACTCGAACCCGGAGATATCGTTATCTCTGGTGGCATTACAAAAATGCTTCCAGTGAAGGCAGGTGATGAATTCGTCTTTTCGTTGACAGGTCAACCTTCATTGAAGGTCACATTTTCATGAGGAAAAATGATGCACACCGACATTGCCCAACTCGTAAGCGTTGCGCTGTACTCTCCAAAACCGGATGAATCGGTCGCGTTTTTCCATGACATGCTGGGTCTGGAAATCAGTC
>WNFX01003438.1_pt1 | contig 15819 bp, 14 predicted proteins | sample 5400111 | NCBI WGS metagenome assembly WNFX01 (sample SAMN13153363, study PRJNA577476) | soil metagenome | isolation source: 40 cm soil or saprolite under grassland replicate 1 | place: USA:California | collected 2016-06-15 | reverse complement strand
AGCCGTAGCCCGCCTGATGCCGGTGCGTGCGCCGGTGACGAACGCGACCTTGCCCGCGAATGGTTGCTGGCTGCTCTGTGTCAAGGTTAGTTCTTCCTAAATATGTGGGCCTGGGGAGTGGCGCCGCCGCCGGGGGGCGCTGCGCTGCAGGTCGGCGGTGGCGCCACCCGGGGCTGTCTGGTTCAGATGGTCAGGAGCGTCTTGATCGCGCGGCGTTCGTCCATGGCCTTGTAGCCCTCGGCGGCCTGGTCGAGCGGCAGCGTCAGGTCGAACACCGCGCCCGGGTTGATCGTCCGGTTCTCGATGAGCCCGATCAGCTCGGGCAGGAACCGGCGAACCGGAGCGGGGCCGCCATGAAGGTGGACCTCGGCGTAGAACAGTTCCTCGCCGGGCAGCTGGACGTCGTGCGCGACGCCGACGTAGCCGACGTGCCCTCCGGGGCGGGTGGAGCGGATGGCCTGCATCATCGATTCCTGGGTGCCGACGGCCTCGATGACCGAGTGCGCGCCGTACCCGCCGGTCATCTCCTTGACCCGGACGACGCCTTCATCGCTGCGCTCGGTGACGATGTCGGTCGCGCCGAGCTCCAGGGCGAGCTTCTGCCGCGGCTCGTGGCGGCTCATCGCGATGATCTGCGCCGCGCCCAGCTGCCGGGCAGCGAGGACGGCGAGCAGTCCGACCGCGCCGTCGCCGACGACCGCGACGGTCTTGCCGGGGCGGACGTCGGCGGCGACGGCGCCGAACCAGCCGGTGCCGAGCACGTCGGAGGCGGCCAGCAGGCTTGGGATCAGGCCGGGGTCCGGCTGGCCGTGGGTGGCGACCAGGGTGCCGTCGGCGAGCGGGACGCGCAGGTACTCGGCCTGCGCGCCGCCCGCGCCGACGTATTCCAGGTGGGCGCAGCGGCTCTGGTAGCCGGCCTGGCAGATCTCGCAGGTTCCGTCGGAGGCGAAGAACGAGCCGATGACGAAGTCCCCGGGCCTGACGTTCCGTACCTCGCTGCCGACAACTTGGACGACGCCGGCGTACTCGTGTCCCATCGGGGTGGGCTGCGTCACCGGGTCGGTGCCGCGCCAGGCCCACAGGTCCGATCCGCACACGCAGGTGGCCGACAGGCGGATGACCGCGTCGGTGGGCTGGATGATCTTCGGGTCCTCGCGGTCCTCGACGCGCACGTCGCCCGGACCGTAGATGACTGCTCCGCGCATGATCGCGGTTCCTCTCAGCTTGGCTCGGCTGCCTCCGCGGCGGCCTTGTACTGCTCCTCGGTGACGTGTTCCAGCCATGTGGCCCCGTCGCCGCCGTCCTCGGTGCCCTCATACAGCGCGATGTGGACCATGAAGGCATCAGGTGCGGCGCCGTGCCAGTGCTCCTCGCCCGGCGTGGTGTAGACGACCTGCCCGGGGCGGGCCACGATGACCGTGCCGTCGCGGGTGCCGATCAGGGCGGTGCCCTCGGTGATGTAGAGGGTCTGGCCGACGGCGTGGGAGTGCCAGGCGGTGCGGGCGCCGGGGGTGAAGTGGACGCAGCCGCAGGCCATCCGCGATGGCTCGGCCTTCCGCGTGTGGATCGCGTCGATGTACACGTCACCGGTGAACCACTGGGCCGGCCCCTTCCGGGTGGGCTGCTCCGGCTCGATGTGCATGTCCCTGTCTCCTTACTGCTCGTCTGGGTGTCCGGTGAAGACCTGCCTGGCGACGGTCATCGCGGACATGGCCTTCGGCCATCCGGCGTAGAACGCCAGGTGGGTGATCGCCTCGATCAGCTCGGCCTCGGTCACCCCGTTCTGCTTCGCCAGGCCGAGGTGGTAGGTGAGCTGCGCGGTGCTGCCGCTGGTGACCAGGCTGGCGACCGTCACCAGGCTCCGGTCCCGCGGTGACAGCTCCTCGCGTTCCCAGACCTGGCCGAACAGCACGTCGTCGGTGAGCCCAACCAGGGCGGGCGCGAAGTCGCCGAACATCTTCGCCGCGCCTGATGGTTCCCTGTCTTGCGTCATTGACTCAGTGCCCTTTCTGCTGTCTCACCTGGCGGGTGCCAGGCGGAGCGTCGTGCCGGCCGCGGTATCGGCGGTCATCGCCTCGGTGTAGGTGCTGCCGTAGCGGGCGTACTTGGCCCGGTAAGCGTCGTCGATCGCGGCGCGGACCTGCTCTGCGGGCACGGTGGCGGTGACGTCGCGGTCGATGCCGGCGGCGCTGATGTGCGCCGTGCCCTGCGTGCTCGCGTGCCGGAACCAGGCGCCGTCACGGCCCCTGTAGGAGCGGACATAGATGTCATCGCCGGCCCGTACTACCCAGATGGGGACGGGCGGGCGGAGCGTGCCGTCCGGACGCCGCGTGGTGATGTACAGCTCCGCGGCCGAGCCGATGGCGTCGAGCTCAGTGTGGTTCCAGGTACTCATTCTCCGGTACCTCCTTGTTCGCCAGGTGGGGAGCTGATCCGCAGGCTCACGGCCGCGGCGGCCAGGGCGACCGCGGCGGCGATCAGCAGGCTGACCCGCATGCCGTGCATGAAGGTCGCCCGGCTGGCGAGCAGCGCGCCGAACACGGCGACCGCAAGCGCGCCGCCGACCTGGCGGCTGGTGTTGAACACGCCGCTGGCTACCCCGGCCCGGCCGCTCGGAACGGCGTGCAGCAGCAGCGCCATCACCGGCGGCATGACGAGCGGCCCGGCCAGCCCTGGCAGCATCATCAGCGCCGACAGGACAGCCACCGGCACCGGGGCGGGCAGCAGCCCGATAACTACCAGGCCGACCGTCATGGCCAGCAGCCCCGTGGTGACCAGGACGCGGGCGCCGAGTCGCTCGGCCAGCCGGGCGGTGAACGGCGTCAGGACCGCGCCGGTCAGCATCATCGGCAAGAACGCGACCCCGGTGCCGAGCGCGGACAGGCCGCGCAGCTGCTGGAAGTACAGGCTCATCACGAACGGCAGCCCGTAATAGCCCACCATGAACGCGAACCCCGTCACCACCGCGATACTGACGATCCGCGAGCGGAACAGGACCAGCGGCATCATCGGATGCCTGCCCCGCGCCTGCAGCACGCCGAACACCGCCAGGCCCGCCACGGCGACCGTGAAAGCCGCCAGCACCCGCGGCGCGGCGATGCCGGCTGCGCCGGCCTCGATCGCCCCGTAGGTCAGCCCGCCCATGCCCGCGACCGCGGCGGCCTGCCCGGCCCAGTCAAACGGCACCTTGTGACGCGGCGACCCGGCGGTTCGGGCCAGCAGCGCGAGCCCGGCCACCCCGGCAGGGACGTTGACGAAGAAGATCAGCCGCCACGACACAGACGAAAGCAGCCCGCCGAGGACCGGGCCGGAGGCAGAGGCAGCCACCCCGCCCATCGCCCACAGCGCCACCGCCCGCGCACGCCTGACCGGATCGGCGTAAGCAAGGCCGACCAGCGCCATCGATGACGGCATCATCACCGCCGCGGCCCCGCCCTGCACGAACCGCGCGGCCACCAGCGCGCCCAGCCCCGGCGCGAGGCCGCACCCGGCCGACGCCGCGACGAACACGGCCAGGCCAGCCCCGAACGCCCGCCGCGCCCCGATCCGGTCCGACAGGGCCCCGGCCGACAGCAGCAGCGCCGCGAACATCAGCGTGTACCCGTCAGCCACCCACTGCAGGCCGCTCATCCCGCCCGCCAGCTCGCGGCGGATATCCGGCAGCGCGACGTTCACGATCACCGCGTCCAGGGTCACCACGAAGAACCCGAGCAGCGCCGCGGCCAGCGGCCACGCCGGAGCCGGCCGCCGCCCGGCCTCTGCGGCCCGCGTCACGGAAATCGCTGACGTACTCACGCCGCCCAGGCAACCAGCACTGGCGAGGATGCGGGAGGTCGCGTTGTCCCTGGTCATGACAGAACCCCCCTCACCCGCGCGAGGCCGCGTAGCGTGGACGGCGTGACCAGCAGTAACCGGGCCGACGTGCGTGACTTCCTTGTCACCCGCCGCGCCAAGATCACACCGGAGCAGGCCGGCCTGACGATCTACGGCGGCAACCGGCGCGTCCCCGGGCTGCGCCGCGAAGAGGTCGCGATGCTCGCCGGGGTCAGCGCCGACTACTACACCCGCCTGGAAAAAGGGAACCTGTCCGGCGTCTCCGAGACGGTGCTGGAGGCCATCGCGGGCGCCCTGCAGCTGGACGAGGCCGAACGGCTCCACCTGTTCGACCTGGCCCGCGCCGCCAACACCAGCCCGGCCCGCGCCGCACGGCGCCGCGCGCCCCAGCAGGTCCGCCGCGGCATCCAGCTCATCCTGGACGGCATGACCGGCACCCCCGCCTTCGTCCGCAACGGCCGCCTCGACATCCTGGCCGTCAACACCCTGGGACGCGCCCTGTACTCACCAGTGTTCGCCAGCCCCGGCCGCCCGGCTAACCTGGCCCGGTTCCGGTTCCTCGACCCCGCAGCCCGCGACTTCTACCCCGACTTCGACGACTCCGCCCACACCACCGTCGCCCTGCTGCGCACCGAAGCAGGCCGCGACCCCTACAGCAAACCCCTCACCGACCTCATCGGGGAACTGTCCACCCGCAGCGAGGAGTTCCGTGCCCTGTGGGCCGCCCACAACGTCCGCCTGCACCGCACCGGCCTCAAGCACTTCCGCCACCCCGCCATCGGCACCCTCGACCTCATGTTCGAGGCCATGGCCCTCGAAGCCGACGAAGGACTCACCCTCACCGCCTATGCCGCAGAACCTGGCACGCCCTCCCACGACGGACTCAGGCTCCTCGCCAGCTGGGCCGCGACCAACCATCACGAAGACGCCGATAGCAACCCGGTGAACCACCCCGGCGGCTCTCCGGTGTAACCCGAAGGCCTCCATAAGCGACGGACCCTGACACTGAAAACCAACCCGGAAAGACCCCCGTAGTCAGCAGCCGCCGATGCGAGGGACCAGTCCGGGCCGATGACGAAGTGACATAAGCAGGGCGCCCCGTAGGTCGCGTACCGGCGCGCCTGCCGCCGCCCCGCGCACCCTTTGCCGCTCCAAGGCCACATGGCGCGCCGACAAGTGCAACACCACCAGGTGCAACACGGGGAATTTCCGGGGAAGGACAGCGAGCGGGATCCCGCCGTCGTGTAGGCAGAGATCTCGTCGAAATAGACGACGCCGAAACGAGGCAGCTTGCGGGTACATGCTGAATCCTGCCGACAAGTCCGGCCTGACCACGGTCTGTAGTCGGCCGGCCGGCAGCTCGGCGCGCGCACTCGGCTCGATATGCATTCCAGGCTGATCAGATTCGGCTATACGGACGCGGCCATAGCTGGTGGTTACGCGCTCGTCAGGGTGCCGATGTCTGCCGTCTTGTAACTGTCTTCTGCGGACCAGCGGCCGAGCCATATGCCCGGGTCGTCATCGGCTGGCGTGAACTGCTCGCCGCGGTAAAGGTGGTCAATGTAGTCAGAGCGTTCTGGCACGGGCAGGTGCCAGCCGTCGAGGCCCGCGAATAGGTCACCGAACGCCTGGGCGAACCGGGCAAGCGGCTCGTCTTGCCGTGCCATCCCGAAGTGGAGCGCGTACGGCAGCAGTTCTGCGGCAAGTGCGCTGCCCTGGGATTCCGGGTGCAGCAGGTCGCGCCGGAACGCGAGGATGCAGCCGGCCAGGGCGACTGCGGCCTTGCTGGTCGCATGGTGGCGCGGATGGCCGTGGAACCAGCCGCGGCGGACGGCGTCATCGATCAGCTCGCTTCTGGTCTGGTCCAGCACGGCCCTGGGCAGCGCGGGCAAGGCGACCGTGCCGGCTTGGCCGACCAGCCCGCGCAACAGGATGCGCTCGTAGCCGGGCAGCGACCCGGCTCCCTGAGATGACGCCGTGCCCAGCCGTGGAGTGAGCAGCCAGCCGCCACTGTCGCCGGGCGGGGGTTGCCCGAGGTCCAGGTGCCCGCGGACCGCCAGGTCAACCAGCGTGGCCGCGACGTCCCCGAGGATCACCCGCCCGGCGCACACCAGGCCGACCTGCCCTGGCCGCAGCCCATCCGGCGGCGCGGGCGCGTGCGGGTCCCCGGCAGTCACCCGCTCAACGTACGCGAACCGGTACCAGCCAGCGGCACGGCCATCAGCCCGGCGGCCGGCCGGCTCGCGGCAGCGCCCGGTGGCTGGCGGTCTACGCCCACGCTCTCCGTGATCATCGACTGCCGCCTGAGTGCGCCCATCTGGCTCGTTCTGTGCGGGAACATCGCGCTGGTCTCGCAGCCGCAGCCGTGTGCAATAACCGCCGATATGGTCGGCCGGTCGCGCGGTGACGGCCTGTGCGTCGTGCACGCCGATCGGGCGCTTCGGCGCGCCTGCAGGCCGGCTGCTGCTTGCGAGATCCCGATCGACAAAATGTTGTCTATGCGGCGGTTGTGACTGGCGTTGCAATCCCGAGATCGTGGAAGAGGGCCTGCATGCCGATGCGGAGGGTCTCGTAGTCGCGGTCGATGGCGGTCCAGTGCGCGGGCTTGCGGCCGCGGCGGGGGCTGCGGATTCCGGCGATGACGGGCGCGATGATCTGGTCGCGCAACGCGAGCAGGGCGGCGATAGTGCGGGCCGCGTCGGGCGGGATGTGATAGCGGCGGGTGTTGGCGGGCTTGACGGCGAGGTTCTTGCCGCGGAGCTTGCGCAGGTCGTAGGCGCCTTGGCGGATGGTGTAGTCCGCGTGCTTGTTCAGTTGCCGGGCCCTGGCGGTGAACTCGGCGACGGTGAAGCCGTGTGGTACGGCGGCTAGGGCCAGCGCGGCCGACAGTGCGGCGCGGATCCTCGGCTTGTTGAGGTCGATGCCGCCGGTGCGGGTGGCGCCGAGCCGGGAGGGCAGCGGCAGCTCATCGAGGGTGGCGTCGGCGATGAAGGCGATGTCGGCGCAGTCGAGTGTGGTCGCGAACCGGTCGGTGATGCCGGCCAGCCGGGTGATGATCTCGGGGAAGTTGTCGATGCCGCGACGGCAGCTCAGCTCCCTGGTGTTGTGCACGGTGGCCTCGAAGCGCAGGACGTGCTCGCCCTTGGTGTAGGCCTTGCACTGGAGCAGCCCGAAGCGGATGCGGAACCAGGTCAGGCCGTACTGGGAGTTCTCGATCACGATCTCCTGCGCGGGCGGGCCAGCCGCACGGTTGTGGTGCGGCCGGTTTTTCAGGCCGAACAGGGTCCGCAGGGCGGGGATGTCCAGCCGGGACCGGGTCCGGTCGATTACCCGGTCGAACAGGTCTTCCATCTGGGCCCCGGAGCGGAACAGCAGGTTGCGGCTGTACTCGGCCTGGTAGACGGTGTAGCTGTAGCGGAACCCGCTGCTGGCCTGCTCGGCCAGGTCCAGGCCGAAGCACAGGCACGCCGTGTAGATCCACCGGTCGCAGACCTGGCCCAGGCGCCCTATAGCCGCATCCTGCGACAAGGCATCTGCGACCCGGGCCAGGCCCTGCGGATCCGCTATCTCAGTAAAGCAGTTCCCCTCCTTGGCAAACCCGATCCCGGCTGCCCGCGCCCGCGCCGCGACGTGCTCGTGGCCGTTGAAGATGACCTGCGCAGGGAACGGCGGGTGCCCGGACATCTTGATCGTCACATGACCCCACTGGGGATCGATGATGTGGAAGCTGTAGTGGTTGACGTAGGCGGTCTTCTTCGCGATGTTGCCGATCACCCCGCTGGACGGTGAGCGGCGGACCTCCCAGACGCCGGCCGGCGCCTTCGCCACCAGGACGAGGAACACGCCCGTGCCCACCTGGTGGGTGGCCAGGTACTCCCCGGCGATCAGGTGCTTGCGCTGCCCGGACTTGCAGTAGATCACCGGGACATCATTGGCCTGGCCCCACGCCTTGACCCGGCGGGCGAACCGGCCGGCCATGCGCATCAGGTGCGTGTCGTCCAGCTGGTCGTCGAAGCCGTCGTGCCAGCGCCGCCACCAGGTCCGGAACCCGCCCGGGTTGTGCCCCAGCGGGAAGTAGGCGTTCAGCACGATCCGGTCCACGCAGTCATAGCTGCCGGTCAGCAGGTCCCCGTACCGCTCGCAGAAGTCATCAGCCACGCACCGAAGGTGCCAGGCTCACCGCGGCCCGTCAGCCGAACTGCCCGAAGGGCCACTCTTTCCGGGCGAAGTCCCGGACGGAGCGTAGAGGACTTGGAGCCGCAGGCCGGCTCTGGTCCGCCGCTGACTGGGTGGCGGGTTTCCGGTGGCGCTGCGGCAGGGTTTGGCATGTCCGGGCGAGGAACTGCCTGCCCGCCTTTGATGGGTCATCATCCGGCCTATGCGCCCCATTCGTGGGCGGGGGCGATCGCCATCGCCATGCAGTGGCTGCGGGTGAATGCGGCGGCGCCGCCGAGCCCGGCCGGTCCAGCGCGGCAGTACCCCGCCTGCCGCGGTCACGGCCGCCATCGGGTCTCCTGTTAGCCGGTCAGCCCCGGCGCCCAGAACACGGTGGCGCGCATGCCGAGCGGCTCGAAGATCCGGGTCCGGTACACCCGGCAAGCGGCTGTCCGGCCGCCCGGGCAAGCAGCACGCCGAGCACCAAGGCACTCGTGTGCCGCGGCGGGCCTGCACATCCCGTGGCGCCACCACCACCAGGGCCACGCGTTCGCGGTGACGTTCGGCGACGCGGATGGCGGCCTGTCGGCGGCCCGCTTCGACGGCCAGTTCCGGGTCGGAACCACGCCGAGCATGCGGGTCGGCGACTTCCCTATCATGCCGAGCGCGGGGTTCGCCACGAATTTCGCCCTCGATCAGCCCAGCGACTACGCTGCCCGGCTTGAGGTAGACGGCGCCCGAGCTGGCACGCTGGCGGTTCCGCGCCGTGCAGGCACCTGACCCGATGGCGGGTATCCAGGCGGGCGGCGCGTCCGCTCCCCGCCGCCGGGCACGTAGCCTCGGTCCGGCCGCCGGCAGAAGTCCGGACAACCGGTGACCGGCGGGCGACGTCTACATGTCGGCTGGGTTTCCTAGGGGGTGGGACATGGTGAGCACGCGGGCCGCCTGGGCTGGATTGACGCTTGCCGGGATCGTATTGACGGGCGCCGCGGCGGCTGGTCCCGCAGGCGCGTCCGCTGCGCCCACGACGGCGGGGAGAAGCTGGCTCAACGCCGTGGCGGCGACCTCGGCCCGCGACGCATGGGCCGTGGGCGAAGCCGGCGGCGGCACGCAGGACCTGATCCTGCACTGGAACGGCACGGCCTGGAAGCCGGTGCCAAGCCCTGATCGCGCTGGCAGTGTGCTGTCCGGGGTGGCCGCGGTGTCCGCGCGCTGCGCGTGGGCGGTCGGGCTGACGCGCCATCAAGAGCCGCTGATCCTGCGCTGGAACGGCACGTCCTGGCGGCGGGTGCCCGCGCCGGCGCCGCCGGGAGGCGGCTGGCTGTTCGGCGTGACGGCGCTGTCCGCGCGTGATGCCTGGGCGGTCGGCTATGCCGGGAACCAGGACGCCGGCGTGACCAGGACGCTGATCGTGCACTGGAACGGCACGAGCTGGAAGCGCGTGCGCAGCCCGGCGGCAGCAGGCTCCGAACTGCTCGCAGTGGCAGCGGCGTCCGCGCGGAGCGCATGGGCGGTCGGCACGCCGCCCGCGGGCAGCACGCCGGTCACCCTGCACTGGAACGGCATCTCCTGGAGCCGGGTGGCCAGCCCGGCGATCTCTGGCGGCGGAGTGCTGTCCGGCGTGTCCGCCGCCTCAGGCAGGCTGGTCTTCGCGGTCGGCACCGCTAACTTGGCCTCGTACTCGACGCTGGTCGAGCGGTGGGGCGGCACGCGGTGGAGCCGGGTGCCAAGTCCCAGCCCGGCGGCCAAGGGCGGCAGCCAGCTGTACGGGGTGGTGTCAGCCGCCTCCGCGGGCCGTACCTGGGCGGTCGGTTACACCGGGACCCGCACCCTGATCCTGCGCTGGAACGGGACGGCCTGGAAGCGGGCGGCAAGCCCGACGCCGGGTCGCGGGGCGACGCTGAACGGCGTCGCCGTCGTCCCGGTCCGGGGCGCCTGGGCCGTCGGCGAGACTTTCGCGGGCAGGACACTGATCCTGCGCTGGAACGGCAGCGCCTGGCGGCGGGTGCCGAGCCCGTAGCGGCCCGGCAGCGCCCGCGAGAAGGCTAGGCCAAGCTTTCGCCGTCATGCAAGGACGAACCTGACGTCCCCGGCCCAGGCAATGATTTCACGGCCAGCACTCCTGCCCACCAGACCAGCGCACGGTCACTCGGGCTGATCTTGATCCACATCCAGCCGCGCAACGAGGGCTCGATATGTGCTGTCGAAGTGCCTCGGTTGTGGCCTGGCGGTGATGTCCAGATCAAGTCGTTCGGTGTGCTATCCGGGCATGCCAATACTGTCGTTGAGCACGCAATAACTACGCGATTTATGCGCGTCATCCGGAGCATCGGAACGCCGGCGTCTTGGTGAACGCTGGCGCAGCGTCCGGACCTGGGTCTTCCCCGGGCGCCTTGCCGGACCTCGCCGCATCGCCGTTGCCGGCCCTTTCCGGTCATTTCGGTTCTCCCTGCTGCCCGCGAACTTACGTTCCGGCGGAACCGGCATGCGGTGTTCCGGGCCGGATTTAGCGGCCTCAGTAAACCAGGCTGTCACCTGGGGAGTCCTAAACATTGGATCACCAATGCGCTGCTGGTGATCCGGAAGTATCTGCCGGCTCCGCCGGCGGAGAAAGCAGGGCGTCATGAGAACCACCCGGCGCGTCATTATCCTTGCGGCAGGAGCGATCTCCATGAGCGTGGCGGCAGCCGCTAGCGCCGCAGCTTTCACCGGGGCGGGCGCTGCGGCGCCGGCGTGGCCGGCGGCTCAGGGCTGGACTACGGGGGTCCGGCCGCCGGGCGCCGGGGACGCCTCAGCTGTCGGGGCGGCCGGGGCGGCTGGCTCGTGGGGCCGGGCGATCGAGGTGCCCGGCCTGGGGGCCCTGAACAAGGGCGGGTACGCCCAGGTCGACTCGGTGTCGTGCGCCTCGGCAGGCAACTGCGCGGCCGGCGGGGTCTACTGGGACCGCCACGCTCAGGAACAGGGGTTCGTGGCCGCCGAGCGGAACGGCATGTGGGGCCGGGCGATCAAGGTGCCCGGCCTGGCTGCCCTGGGCGGGGGCGACGTTTTCTCGGTGTCGTGCGCCTCGGCGGGCAACTGCGCGGCCGGCGGGTCCTACATTCCCAACCGCCACGGTTATTTCCAGGGGTTCGTGGCCGTCGAGCGGCGCGGCGTCTGGGGCCGGGCGAGCGAGGTGCCCGGCCTGGGGGCCCTGAACAAGGGCGGGCTCGCCTTCGTCTTGTCGGTGTCGTGCGCCTCGGCGGGCAACTGCGCGGCCGGCGGGAACTACGCGAGCCGCCACGGTCAGCAGGGGTTCGTGGCCGTCGAGCGGCACGGCCGCTGGGGCCGGGCGATCGAGGTGCCCGGCCTGGGAGCCCTGAACACGCGCGGGGACGCCGTGGTCAACTCGGTGTCGTGCCCCTCGGCGGGCACCTGCGCGGCCGGCGGACAATACTCCAATCACCGTCACCCCGTCACCTCGCAGGGGTTCGTGGCCGTCGAGCGGCACGGCCGCTGGGGCCGGGCGATCGAGGTACCCGGCCTGGGGGCCCTGAACAAGGGGAGCGCCGTGGTCAACTCGGTGTGGTGCGCCTCGGCGGGCAACTGCGCGGCCGGCGGGAACTACAAGGACAGCCACGGTCACCGGCAGGGGTTCGTGGTCAGCCAGCGGCACGGCCGCTGGGGCCGGGCGATCGAGGTGCCCGGCCTGGGGGCCCTGAACAAGGGGAACGCCTACGTCTGGTCGGTGTCGTGCGGCTCGGCGGGCAACTGCGCGGCCGGCGGGAACTACAAGGACGGCGGCCACCATCAGCAGGGGTTCGTGGTCAGCGAGAAAAACGGCCGCTGGGGCACGGCGATCGAGGTGCCCGGCCTGGGAGCCCTGAACACGGGCGGGAACGCCGGGGTGTTGTCGGTGTCGTGCGGCTCGGCGGGCAACTGCGCGGCCGGCGGGGCCTACACCGACAACAGCGGCCTGCAGGGGTTCGTGGCCGCCGAGCGGGACGGCCGCTGGGGCACGGCGATCGAGGTGCCCGGCTTGGGAGCCCTGGACGCGGGCGGGGACGCCTTCGTCGACTCGGTGTCGTGCGCCCCGGCGGGCACCTGCGCGGCCGGCGGGGACTACGCCGACTCTCCCGGTCACTTCCAGGGGTTCGTCGTGAGCCAGACCGTATAAGGCGGGCGCGGGCAATGGCACCCGCCGGCTCGGCACCCCGGCCAGGACCATGACCACGTGCGCAACACGACACGAAGCCCGCCGGTAGCGCGGCCCCAGGCCACGATCCGGCACGACCCCTCGTTTCCCGGCCTGCCGCACAGGCCGGCGGCCCTGGCCGCCAGGATCAGGCCGTCATCTAAGACGGTCACGACATCCGCACGCCACGTGCCCGATCCAGCGGCACGCCAGTTCACCCGGACACGCTCGGCGTCGGCAACCCTGACGGCCAGCAACCCGACATCACGGCCCATAACAGGCGATCTGTCGTCATCAATCACGCTGTGTGCGATTTCCGCAAAGCGCGCCGAATCGGCGATCTGTATCCTCATTCCGCCAAAAGCCTAGTAACCGTGTGTCACTGGCCTTGGCGCTGTCACAGAGCAGCGCGTGCTGCCGGGCGTCGCTTCACCGAGCCGACTGCAGGTGCAGATGAAGCTGCGGCGATCTGCTCAGGCCGGCAGTGATGTCACCGGAACCGCGAACCTGAGATCAGCCTGGGTAATGCTGGATCTGCGCGTGATGCCCCGGAGCGCCGGCTAGCTTGGCGTCATCGGTCAGCAGCGGCAGTGCGAGGCGCTCAGCAAGCGCCACATACATGGCGTCATACGCCGTGACGTTGTCCCTCAACTCGAACACGCGGGCCTGCAACGGCCGCATCGGGTGGCGGACGATCCGCAGCCCGGCGTAATCAGAGAGCATCAGCTCGGCCCGGCCGGCCGTAATGCGGATGTTCGACTTCGTGGTGATCGCCAGGCCCCGGATAACGCTGGACACCTCCGCGTCAATCAGAGCCGGAGCGTGAACGATCCGCGCGAGCCGCTGGCGGAGCAGTTCATCGCCACTGACGTTGGACAGCAGCCGGACGATGACCGAGCAGTCAACGACCATGGTCACCGGCGGCCATCCCGCGCAAAGGACCGCAGATCATCAATCGTGTAGCTCACCGGCTCACGCGACGCGATACCGGCCATCACGTCCTCGACCGGCGGCATCGCGGCCTCCTGGGTCAGCAGATCGCGCAAGTACGCGGCGAGAGACTGGCCGCGCGACTCCGCCCGGGCCTTGAGCGTGGCGACAACCTCCTCAGGAAGATCGCGCACCTGAATCACAGTGGAGCTCATAACCCAAGGATAGCCCACTTGCATGCACGATGCATGCGCCCGGAGGGTGACCGGATCGAAGCTCTCCCCGGTGCCCGGCCACCCACGCCGCCGACCGAAGGGCCGCGAAAGAGGACCGTGACCGAGCCGACGGCGACGGCTTCGCCGCGGGGCGTCCTATCCGGCTCGCTCCTCGGCTACGTTCGGTAACGGACTGCCGGAGTCGGACCCCGCGCGCCGTGGAACGGCTCGTGCCGTTGACCCTGTCGACCGGCGGACTCGGGCCCTCCGCCTCACTCTGCGGCGCGGGGGACCGCGTAGTAGCCCCACCTCGTGCTGATTACTCGTTTCGCCGGCTTGAGCCAGCGCTGGATCTACGGCATACCGCCGGACGGCCTCGCCCCACGCCCGCTTCTCCAGCACTACCGGAGTTAGCAAATGCGCCGAGGACCCCGGCGAGCCCGCCACCGGGCACTGCGGGACACTTCCCCGTGCTTGAAGATCAGCGGCGGTCAAAGGGCGTTGGCATGCACGCGCTGCCGAACAGGATGAGCTGATCATTGAGGATGCCCGGCAATGGGTATGCATCCGGAACCGGCGACAAGGAGGGCGTTATGACCACGGCTCGGGGTCCGTATCCAGCTCAGTATCCTGTTCAGTTCGCGGTCGAGTACCCGGACCGGCCGCTCAGCCGGCTGACCTCGTTCTTCCGGATTTTCGTGGTCATCCCGATCGCGATCGTGCTCGGCACCGTTTCCGGCGCGACCTGGGAATCCGCCGGAAGCACCTCCGCACTCCACCACTCCACCACGTACTACGGCCCCGCGGGCGCGGGCGGCCTGCTGTTCTTCGGCCCGCTGCTGATGATCTTGTTCAGGCGAAAGTATCCCCGGTGGTGGTTCGACTGGAACCTGGAACTGCAGCGCTTCCTCAACCGGGTGTGGACCTACCTGGCCCTGATGAACGACAGTTATCCGTCCACCGACGACCACCAGTGGGTCCAGCTTGACTACGCCTATCCGAACGCGGCCACGGACCTCAGCCGGTGGCTGCCGCTGGTCAAATGGCTGCTGGCCATCCCGCACTACATCGTGCTGTTCTTCCTGGAAATCGCCGCGTTCTTCGCGGTGATCGTGACCTGGTTCGCGATCTTGTTCACCGGCCGTTATCCGCGTGGCATATTCAGCTTCGTCGAAGGCGTATTCCGCTGGCACAACCGGGTCGCTGCCTACGCGTTCGTCCTGGTCACCGATCGGTACCCGCCGTTCAGGCTGGCGCCATGACCCAGTACCGCAGGGCGATGAGGTATTCGCCGATCGCGTCGCGGCCGCATCTGCGGTGGCGCGGGTGACTTCGCAGGTTCCGGCGTGCCCATCGGCCATCTGCCACAGATGGGCTGCGAACTGTTCAAAGCCGGCGGGCCTGTCAGCGAAGTGGGGCGCAGAGCGCCCGGTGACCCGCCGCCGCCACGGTAGCGGGCAGCCGGCGACCAGGGGATCACCGGCGAGCACGCCGGTAAGCCGCCCGCGAGACGCTGCGGTGACGCGGCGTGCGTCGGCGTCACCATGCGCCCGGGTCAAAGCCTGCCGCGAGAAAGATGCCCCCGGGGGAGTCGTGCAGTTCCCTGCCGCCTGCTGCGTCGCGTCGCAGGCCCTCCTGGGCGTATTCGACCAGCAAGTCGCTGACCGGCAGGTCACGTGCGCCCCGATGGCCGAACCCCCGCGGCGCGTCCCCGCCGCGGGCAGTCTCGAAGTGGAACCTGGGCACGCCGGTCGGCGTATACCCAGCCCGCAGCATTCACCCGGACAGGAGCCTGCACGTATACCCCGCACCGACCGTATCGGGCCCTTGCTCGCTATCCGGTTGCTGTCATGCCGGTCAGGTCGGCGCTGACCTGCCACAGCCGGGCGGCAGCTGTGGTGTCGCAAGAGGCCGTGCTGGAGGTCTTGGGTTTGCGGTTGGCGTAGTACCGGCCGGTAATGCCCTCGACCTCGGGTGAGGAGGCGAGGTAGACCGGGGTTTCCGCGCCTTGGGCCGGGGTCTTCATGAACAGGCGCGCCACGCCGATCACGATGGTCATGTGCGCCGCCTGGTCTTCGGCGCCGAAGCCGGTGCGCACCACGCCGGGATGGCACACGGTGGCGGTCACGCCGGTGCCTTCCAGGCGGCGGGCCAGCTCGTAGGTGAACATCACGTTGGCCAGTTTCGACTGGCTGTAGGCGCGCTGCCCGGAGTAGTTCCGCTCGCCCTGCAGGTCGCCGAAGTCGATGCGGCCGCTGGCGTGGGCGCCGGAGGAGACGGTGATGATCCGGGCGGGAGCGCTGGCGGTGAGGCGGTCAAGCAGCAGGCTGGTCAGCAAGAACGGCGCGAGGTGATTGAGCGCGAAGGTGCGCTCAAGGCCGTCGGCGGTGATGTGCCGGTGAGCCCAGAACCCGCCGGCGTTGTTGACCAGCACATCCAGCCGCGGGTAGGCCTCAAGCACCTGAGCGGCCAGACGGCGCACCCCGGCCTGACCTGACATGTCCGCGGCAAAAG
>WNFX01005987.1_pt1 | contig 15826 bp, 15 predicted proteins | sample 5400111 | NCBI WGS metagenome assembly WNFX01 (sample SAMN13153363, study PRJNA577476) | soil metagenome | isolation source: 40 cm soil or saprolite under grassland replicate 1 | place: USA:California | collected 2016-06-15 | reverse complement strand
GGCGTAGCTGTTGCTTTGTCAAGTTAATTTTCGAAAATACTTCTACTATTTCTATGGAACAAAAATATATTTTCTGTAGAGAAAGTAACTACATAACTCACAGTCTGGTCATTCAAAGTGGTTGGTCAAAATGGTGGTGAGCAGCATTGGCCAATCTACAGATGGCGAATTCGTTCATCGCGTTATCCCATTCGTCCTGGAGCGCATGCTTTGCACTGGTGAGGTCATCAATCTTTCGCTGCGAAACGATAAACTGCAGTGGATTGAGACGCATTGCTTCAGCCACAAGGGCACCTATGCGATTGTCAATTTCCAGAGTTTGCTGTTCGAGGCTTTGAATCGTTTGCATGATAGGTTCGCAATCTGGTTGTAACATCGTTCAACTCCTTCATGAGTCCTTAGACACGGTCTCACGCCAGTGAGCAAGCTGCGCATTTAGCAGGATATCTCGCTGGATTTCTTCATCGGTACGAGTGCTAACCGCCATGTTGCCTGTCTCCTTTCCATGCTTTGCGGTTTTGTCGTATGCTCTCTGCCAGGCTTTTGGCCTGACAGCCTAATTACCACAGTGATAGGTAGTGTTCTGGTTTCACCGTACCAAGTGTACGTTGCCCCCGCTGCTTTGTCAAGTATATTATCTCATCTACTATTTATATGGATCAAAAATATATTTCCCATTGAACAAAGATACAGATACGCCTGAGAAAGTGCTCGACTATGCGCTACCTGGAAATCAAGCGCAGTTTGGGGCTCGAAGACTGGCGCAAAGCAGCATAATACTCTTACAATATGAGAAGGGTTGATGAAAAAGAAGAGTCCCTAGCAAGTTAAGAAGAGAGCATGAAGTACGAGGAATTCATTGAACAGGTACAAAAGCGCGCTCATCTCGCTTCAGAGAGCGAGGCAGAGCGTGCCACACGGGCTGCACTTGAAACGCTCGCGGAGCGTATATCGAAGGAGGAACGCTTTGACGCGGCTTCTCAACTGCCGAGAGGACTCGCACTATACCTGAAACAGCCGTTTCTCGGCCCTGGGAAGCAGCCAGCCCCAAGTCATACGAGAAACTTTTCTCTCGACGAGTTCTTTCAACGTATGAGTATACGAGAAGATGTGCCGCTCGCAACCGCCCGTGAACATGCTCATGTTGTGATGAGCGTACTGGTTGATGCTTTGTCGAGGGGTGAATTTGAGGATATTCGCGCGCAGCTACCAACCGAGTACTACTATGAATTCTTTGAAGGGAGGTAGGGGAAGCATGACCCTGCTTCCTGGCCGTCCTCTGTTGGACACTTAGAGGCGTGGAAACTGTATAAAACGGGAGGAGAAGAAACATGCCAAAAAGACATCAACAGCGACCAGCCAAAGAGATACATGGTCGCAATAATCCAGAGAAGAGTACGGTTGTTACGACCGGGGAATATAAAAAGAAAGAAACCTATCAAGAACAAGCACGAGAGCACGAGAACCCCGCCAAATTGCCGCAGAAAGCCAAAGTTCCTCCAAAAAGAGTGATTCCCCCGGAGGTGACGACAAAGAGACAGGACTCGGAGGTCATGATGGAAGAGGGGGAGCGTCGGAGCGGCAGCGACTCGAACGCGAAAAAGCCTCGCAAGGATTCCAGGCTACATGAGGAACCAGAGAGACAGCCAGAACCTAAGCCTGCTCGGGTAGACGACTTTGTAGAGGATCTGAGGCCGGATAATTTTGCAGGAGCGAACTACAGTCTGCGCTCTGAACCGCAAGATATAGGGCTTCGGGCTAGTGATATCAAGGAGCTGCACGAGAAGCTGGCTGATCTGACCCATGACGAACTGCGCGAGATCGTGATCGTGCCACTAGGAGAGCGCCTGGAGCAAGGGGCAAAGTACATCGATCTGATGCACCTGGAGCGAGGTGAGTTCGTTGCTACGGCTGATATGGTTTCTGACGAGGATCACTACTATGTCCCTAAGAAGCACACAGATTATGTACTCTGGAATCGCCTCAGACAGGTAAGCAACCCGGCACGTCTCGATGAGTCAAGAGAGATGCAATAGACGGTGGGTTCGCACTAATCTGGAAGCGATACGGGTAGTCACCATGCGCTGGATAGACCACGGCTTGTAGTCCCAGGATGCGTGCTGCAAGCCGTTGTTCCTCATACGTTGGGGTATATGAAGGATCAGTCAGAAACGGACGAACAGTTGTCGCCCATGTTTCAAACTTCGTGAGTTCTTCATCAAGTGCAGCTTTCGCCTCGTCTTCTTCTTCTACGTCCAAAAGCATGGCTTCTGCCTCCCGCCTCTGTTTTTCAAGCTGCTTCATACGCTCAGAAATCTCAGCGAGCGCGTCATCATCGGTACATTGTTCGGCGAGGGTATACAGATTTCTCATCCGCCGCGAGATTTGCGAAACAGTCTTTTCAATCGAATTCCGTTCTTCGCTTGAGAGCGTTTGCTCTCGAAGTTGTGTCACGCGCTCCCGCACGTGCTCCGGGTGCGTAAGTACTTCGACGATTTTCTCCCATCCGGCTTCGTCCAACGCACGAAGGGTAATGACGGTGCTATGGTGGTGTTCTCTACCGTTTTTTCCATTCTTGACATAACATGAATAGGAGGTGTTGTGGCGGGTATCAGTTTGCGCTCGATATTTGACTGCCATTTTCCCCCCGCAAATGCCGCAGACACAGCGGGAACGGAGTAATCCTAACAGGTTCGGGTGTTTGTTATTGCGCAGTACCTCTGTTTTGTTAATCGTCAGTTGTGCTTGTACTTTTTCAAACCGCTCTGTGCTGATAAGCGGGGGAGTGATATCGGACAATGTGACCCATTCTTCCGGTGGTCGCTTGATAGTTTTACCTCTCTGGCGTGTGGTTTTATTCACAATCGTTTCTCCGATAGTGGTCGCTTGATAGTTTTACCTCTCTGGCGTGTGGTTTTATTCACAATCGTTTCTCCGATATACGCACGACAGGTAAGAATGCTGTAAACTGTTGACTCCCGCCAAAATGCTTCTTTTGCTTTCCAGGGACGCGAGGGGTAGAGCCGCACGAACCGGTGAAAAAGTCAGGAGAGCTTGAAAAAGCAAGAGCCCATTGGCATACTGTAGCCTATGCAAACAAGCTCAGAGCCAATGGACACGTTGAAACAATTTTGCCCGAACGAGGCGTGTTCTGCAAGAGGCAAAATCGGAGCGGGCAATATCACCATCCATGATCGCCAGCGGCAACGCTCTCGGTGTAAGATCTGCAAACGGACCTTTAGTGAGAGACGTGGAACCATGTTCGAGGGCTTACGCAAGCCAATGGAGCTGATTGTTATCGTAGTGACCCTGCTGTCCTATGGGTGTCCGGTTCAAGCCATTGTGCATGCCTTTGACTTGGATGAGCGGACGGTGGCCAGTTGGCGCGATCGTGCAGGGGTCCATTGTGAGCAGGTCCATCATGCGTTGATCGAAACTGGAAAGCTGGATTTGGTGCATGTGCAGGCTGAGGAGATCCGGGTCAAGGGACGGAACCTGATTGCCTGGATGGGATTAGCCATGATGGTGTCCACTCGGCTTTGGCTGGCTGGAACCGTGAGTGTGACCCGAGACAAAGGGCTTGCAGACGCGTTGATGCAACAAGTCCGCCGAGCAGCCCAAACCCTGCGCCCTTTACTCGTTTTGACAGATGGTTGGGCGGCCTATCCCAACAGCATTCGACGCGCCGAGCCTCTCTAGAAGTGTGGCCGCACCTCTGCATTGGAACTGTCATCAAGCGAAGGGAGAACAAGCGGGTTGTAGAGATCACCCGCCAGATGGCTCACGGTCTGCTTGAGCAGGCAGAGCAGTTGCTCCAACTCTCGGGTGGGGTGGTGGAGCGATTGCCGGGTTGTCTGATGGATTGGGCGAATCACTTCCCGATATCATATTAAAGTGAGTTCCTAATTTGGTACCAGCAGGTCTGCTTGTCTTCCCCTCACCAAGTATATAGCGTGATTAATATCTTATCAAGTATTTATATTATATCATCAACTATTTATATGAACAAAAACATATTTTCCATAGAAAACATGTTACGCGAGAAGTGCGGGCCCCTCTCACAAGAAGCCCCCTTGCCGCGTTACCAGCCGAAAATTGTTACTAATACGACAACCAGGATGCCGGCGAGAACAATTGGTGCGGTAAGCAGCAGGAGGCGCAGACTTGGACCAGGCATACGGAACCCCACCAGTGTAGCCAGGAACATAGCAATAGCAGCCGGTGAGCCTGCAACATGCCCCCTACTTAACTGCTGGCCTACTAGCACAGAGGAAGATGCTGCGCTCGCCACTGCGCCTACTACCACTATGACCAGAAAACCAATGGTTCCAAACAGGCGATTGGCCAGCCCGCTAATCACAGTTAACGAGAGAAACAGCATGCTAAAACCAAGCACCGAACGCAACTCAAGGGGAGACTCGAGCCGTCGCTTCTGCGGGGCTTCTTGCTCAAGCTGCTGGGGGGCCTCCTGTTCAAGATGGTGAGATTGCTTTTGCTTTGACCTCCTGCCGCCCAGGAGGTCAAATAATGCCACTATTCCGGCTGCCAGCATCATGGGCACCAACACTATCACGGTGCTCGTGCTTGCTCGAATGCCTTGTGGGAAGGAGAAGATGACGACCAGTGCGCAGTTGCGTAGAATCATTGCCAGGTCGGAGAGCACTACATTCGTTGGCGCTTCGGCGACAGCAGTTGCATCATCTCGCACCTCTTGTCCCAGGAGTGCCACCGTCGCCGCACTATTCACTAATCCACCCAGGATTGCGCTATAGCGTATTCCGCGTGTGCCAAATTGCCGCAGCAGCACATAGTTGGCAAAGCTTAAACCCGACACGATCACGACGGTAAGCCAGACCGAGCGCGGATTAAGCACTTGCCAGGGATCGATAAACCGGTCTGGAAGCAGCGGATAGATGACCCCCGTAATAAAACCAAAGAGTATCGTGCTGCGAATCTCGGCCACCGTCAATTTGCTGATAAATGTGATTAACTCCGTTTTCCAGGCGAGCAATGCGGTGACCACGAGTGCGCTGGTGAATGCGAGAAAAAAATTCCCCATCCCGATCACTATGCCCAGCACATTCGCTGCCGCCAGGGCGAGGGAGGTCGTGATCTCCAGGGGCTGCTCGTTCCTCATGGCATATACATTGACCAGAATCAGTACCACCAGCACTATCCCGACTTGCACATACGCCAATGTGGGGGAGACCAGCCAGGAGAGCGTACCAAGCAATGTGGCGATGGCGAAACTTCTCACACCGGCTTCTTTATGTGCCCATGTGCGTTCCAGTCCGATGAGCATGCCAATACATGCCGATGCTGCAACTTTCGCTGCCAGCAGTAAAAGTGCATCCATTCCTATTCCTTGACTATCAGGTTCCATCCGGCGTCGTGTAAACCTGACCACCATCATCTTGGCACCCGTGCAAGGGTCGTCGCTTCGCGGTTGGTCCAGTAGCCAGCTTCACGTAGTCCTTCGATAGGGGGGAGACGCGGGTCTGAGCCAGTCGCTATGATTATGTGTGGCGCTTCGAGGGTGTGTCCGGCGACCTCCACTCCTTTCCTTGTCAATCCGAAGTCAATCCCTTTTCATTGAGGATGTTCCACACTTTCTCCGGCGTGATGGGCATATCGATATGCCGGATGCCCAGGTGAGCCAGGGCATCAACGACGGCATTGACAATCGCCTGTGGTGATCCAACTGTAGGAGACTCCGCGACTCCCTTTGCGCCGATAGGATGATGCGGCGATGGCGTTACGGTCCTATCCGTCTCCCAGCGCGGTGCCTCCATCGCGGTAGGGATCAGGTAATCCTGGAAATTCCCGCCCTGGATGTTACCATTCTCATCATAGGAGAGTTCTTCATACATCGCCGGCGCAAGTCCTTGCGTCAGGCCACCATGTACCTGTCCCTCGACGATCATTGGATTGATAACCGTGCCGCAGTCATCTACCGCCATGAAACGCCGGATATGTACCTCTCCCGTCCCCCGGTCGATGTCGACGACACAGATATAGCTGCCGAAGGGAAAGGTGAGGTTAGGCGGGTCGTAGTAGTTGACGGCCTCCAATCCAGGCTCCAGGAATGGCGGGTGATTGGTATAAGCCGCAAACGCTAACTCCTGGATAGTCTTGCTCTTGCCGGGCGCTCCTTTGACAAAGAAACGTCCAGGCTCCCATTCGAGGTCCTCTTCGCCTACCTCCAGAAGATAAGCCGCTATCTTCTTCGCTTTGTCCCGCACTTTACGCGCCGCCAACGCCGTCGCCGCGCCGGCAACAGGGGTGCTGCGACTGCCATAGGTACCCAGACCATAGGGAGCAGTATCAGTATCCCCGTGCTCGATGTCAACGTCGTCGGGCGACATGCCTAATTCGGCGGCGATGATCTGGGCAAAGGTGGTTTCATGGCTGTGCCCCTGCTGCTGTGCCCCGATACGCGCCAGCGCTTTGCCTGAAGGATGAACGCGAATCTCGCAGCTATCGAACATCTGGATGCCCACAATATCGAAATGCTTGCCAGGACCAGCGCCGACGATCTCAGTAAAGGATGAGATGCCGATGCCCATGAGTTCACCGCGTGCCCGCTTTTCTGCCTGCTCACGGCGCAATCCTTCGTAATCGATCTTCTTCATCGCCAGCTTGAGCGCGGCCTCGTAGTTCCCGCTGTCGTAGGTCCAGTTCAGCGCGGAGCGATAGGGGAAAGCTTCGGGCTTGATGAAGTTCTGCATGCGCAGCTGCGCCGGGTCTTTCCCCAGGTCGCGCGCAAGGGTGTCCATCATGCGCTCGATCAGAAACGCGGCCTCGGTGACGCGGAAGGAGCAGCGATAGGCGACGCCGCCAGGGGCTTTGTTGGTATGAACGGCATCGACCTCGACAAAAGCGTGCTTGAAGTCGTAGGAGCCGGTGCAGATATGGAACAGGCCCGCAGGGAACTGCCTTGGCTGCGCCGCAGTATGAAACGCGCCATGATCGGCGAGCGTGTATACACGCAACGCCTGGACGTTGCCTGCTTTGTCGGCGGCAAGTTCCGCGTGAATGTGGTAATCACGGGCAAAAGAGGTGCTGCTGAGATTCTCTGAACGGTCTTCGATCCACTTGACCGGTTTGCCCGTCTTGAGCGTTGCCGCGATGGCACAGATATACCCTGGATAGAGGGGAACTTTGTTCCCGAAGCCGCCCCCAACATCCGGGGAGATGACACGAATGCGGTGCTCTGGAAGGCCAGAGATCATGGCAAAGATGGTGCGATGCACGTGCGGCGCTTGCGAAGTCAGCCACACGGTGAGCTTCCCCGTCGCCGCGTGATAGTCCGCGACACAGCCACAGGTTTCAATCGGGGCTGGATGGATACGCGGAATGTAGAGATCCTGCTTGACGACCGTGCCATTGGCCGCAGCTTCGGCAAAGGCGGCATCCGTCGCCGCGCGGTTGTCTACCTCCCAGTGGTAGATCTGGTTAGTCGGCTGCTTGTCTTTTTTATCGGGACGCAAGAGCGGCGCGTCGGGATCGAGCGCTTTGCGGGGATCGACAACCACGGGCAGGGGTTCATCATCGACCTCAACCGCGGAGACGCCATCGGCGGCGGCATAACGGCTGGTGGCGACGACAAAGGCAACCTCCTGCATCTGGTAGAGCACGCGGTCTATAGCCAGCACCACTTCTGTGTCACCGGGGAGCGTCGGCATCCAGGCCAGTCCAGCAGCCTCCAGGTCCTTGCCTGTAATAACAGTCACCACGCCTGGAACTTGCAGGGCTTGACTGCTATCTATGTGCTTGATAAGCGCATGGGCAGAAGAACTGCGCACGATATCACCGTAGAGCATGCCCGGCAGTTGCACATCATCGACATACTTTCCCTGCCCACGAATGAAGCGAGCATCCTCTTTACGCTTGTACGCCTCTCCCAGGCCATGTGTATGTACCGCAGTGGACATTATTCGCCTCCCTCACCGGAGCTTACCGGAACTTGCTCAGATGAACGCATTTTCTCAGCAGCATACTCAATGGCTTTGACGATGTTGACATAGCCAGTGCAACGACATAAATTTCCTGAGATGCCCTCACGGATCTCCTGCTCTGTAGGATTGGAGTTGCGGCTCAAAAGCGCTATTGCGGTCATCATCATGCCAGGAGTACAGTAGCCACAATGCAGGCCGTGTTTCTGGTAGAACCCCTCCTGGATGGGATGCAGTTTCCCTTGCTGCTCAAGCCCCTCAACAGTCTGGATCTGGCGACCATCAGCTCGCACGGCAAACATCGTGCAGGACTTGGTGGCCTTACCATCAACGAGGATCGTGCATGCACCACAAGAGGTCGTGTCGCAGCCAATATGTGTACCGGTCAAATGCAAACTATCACGTATCCAGTGGACGAGCAGCATGCGAGCATCGACATCATCCTCGTAGACAGTGCCGTTAATGGTGACGCGGATATGATGGTTGCTCATAACTATTCTCCTCCTGTGGCACGAGCAAGCGCTTTTCGCAGCGCACGAACGCAGAGCGTCAGGACCATTGCGCGCCTGTACTCGGCGGAACCACGCCTATCGCTCCCGGGCTGCGAGGCGTCGGCAGCGAGATCAGCAGCCTGATGGATATGGGCATCGTCTAAGGGCTTGCCAAGCAATGCCTGTTCAGCATTCCTGGCCTTGATGGGAGAAGGTCCAACATTGGTGAGACCAATGCCCGCGTATGTGACAAGTCCTTTCGGGTCGAGCGTTAGATAGGCAGCGACACCCGCGGTGGCATAATCGCCAACTTTACGCTCAAGTTTGAAATACGCGCCACCACTACGCTCAGCAGGAGCAGGAATGCGAATCTCTGTCAGGATTTCGTTGGATTGAAGTGTCGTCTCAAAAGGAGAGTCGGTAAAGAATTCATCGATGGGGATAACGCGCTTGCCGTTAGGTCCCTCGGCTACGACACGCGCTCCGAGTGCCAACATAGTCGCGGGATGATCGTTAGCGGGATCGGCATGAGCAAGATTTCCCCCGACAGTACCCCAGTTACGCACCACAGGATCGGCCACACGTTTTGAGGTATCGCGCAAGATCGGATAGCGATTGTGGATAAGGGAAGAAGTTTCCAATTCCGCTTCGCGAGTTAATGCGCCGATATGCAGCGCGTCGTCCGCCTCTCGAATGTACTCCAGTTCAGAAATACGAATAATATCGATGAGTAGGGATGGAGCGGCAAGACGGAAGCGCAAGAGGGGAATGAGGCTCTGGCCTCCCGCCAGGATTTTGGCTTCGTCGCTATGTTGTTGTAATAAGGCAACAGCTTCGGGAACGCTGTTCGCCGCCACATAATCGAAGGAGCTGGGGATCAAAGTTTCACCTCCTCATTGTTGAGGCGCAATGCTTGCGCTTCATCAAGAAACGAGCGAAACCACGGCTTCAGCAGAACGCTTCAGAGCGGTCGCTCCGCTTGAGACCAGCTGGGACAACAGTGCATACCATGAGTGGGTCTGCAACTGCTCTGAGAGAAGACTGCCCGTTTATTACAACGAGTCTTCTTGTCTTCACCACACGAAGTATACGTCGCCTGTAGTGACTTGTCAAGTATTTATATTATCTCATCAACTATTATATGAACAAAAATAAATTTCCTATAGAAAACATGTCGTGCGAGCATTGCAAGCCCCCCACAGGAAGTCTTATGGAAGCTGCGCAGGTTGGGGAGTGGGCTCACTCCCTGGTGACTCCCTGCGCCAACGGGGTGAGTCTCATGTTAGATGCGTTGATGGCAATCCGGCTCATGGTTCTCGCTGCTCATTGATCTTCTACCAGCGCATCTGCTATCATAGATGCAAGGAGTTGGAGAAGTGGTATGGGTGCTCTTGTCACCCCCATACCACCTCACACAGGCGTTGATCCGCGCGGGGTACACCATCCCTGCTTTAGGATACAGGTATCTACTGGGGAAGTCACTCGATATCATACGACATGTCACTTCACTTTGCTGTACATTCCTGTTCTCCTGGAGGTCACGCAAGAAGTGCATGCCGATGAGGACCCATATCTACAGAGAGCGAGACTACGCCTTCGGTCAGGCCATCATCACGCTGCGCACAGCCATCGGTTTGACGCAAATGGCACTGGCCCAGTTCCTCGGGGTCTCACGAGGAGCTGTGCTGGGCTGGGAGGCGGGCAGTAGTTATCCCAAAGCCGAGCACCTCAAACAGTTCATTGCCCTCGGTGTTGGGTGCCAGACCTGGCCTTTCGGGCGCGAGGAAGAGGAGATCCGCGCGCTGTGGCGAGCCTCGCACCAGAAGGTGCTGCTGAATGAGCCGTGGCTCTCCACCCTGCTGGGGGAGCGTCCTCCACCGCTCCCCGGCGGCGCCCCTGAGCCGATCGATGGAACCAGACCAGTTGACCAGCCGGTGGCTGGGTCTGCACACGCACGACAGGTGGACTGGGAGGACGCGCTAGATGTCCCGAGTTTCTATGGGCGTCAGACAGAACTGGCCCTCCTTTGGCAGTGGGTGGTGCAAGAGCGCTGCCGGGTGGTGAGCGTGCAGGGCCTGTGTGGCATCGGCAAGTCGGCCCTCTCAGTCACCTTCATGCACCGAGTGGCAGAACACTTCGAGGTGGTACTCTTTCGCTCCCTGCGCGATGCCCCCTCCTGTGAAGCGTGGCTTGCGGACTGCCTGCAGGTGCTCTCCCCCCCTCCCGGCAGCCACTTGTCTCGGAGCCCCAGAGCCTGCAAGAACGCCTCAGCCTCCTGCTTGAGCGCTTGCGGGCGCGGCGGACGCTGCTGATGCTGGACAACCTGGAAGCCGTGCTACAGGAAGGAGAGAGCGGGGGCACTATCGCCCCGGCTATGAGGAATATGGGCATGTGCTGCGGCGGGTGGGCGAAACGGCGCACCAGAGTTGCCTGCTGCTGACCAGCCGCGAGAAACCGGCCAGCCTTGTACCACTGGAGGGCACGCGCTCCCCTGTGCGCGTGTTGCGCCTCGCCGGGCTGGAGCCAGACGCCTGCGAGCAACTGTTCGCAGAGAAGGAGGTGGTGGGCACCCCAGAGGAATGGGCGCGGCTCGTCGAGGCCTACGCGGGCAACCCGCTGGCCTTAAAGGTCGTGGCCGAGACCATCAAAGAGATCTTCGCGGGCGAGATCGGCCCGTTCCTCAAGCAGGGCACGGTGATTTTCGGCGGTATCCAGGAGTTGCTCGCCGAGCAATTTGCACGGCTCTCCGTCCTCGAGCAGACCGTGCTGCTTTGACTGGCGATTGCGCGTGAGCCGCTGGGCATAGATGAGTTGTTCGCGCTGCTGGCCTTACCCCTGCCTCAGGGGCAGATGATTGAGGCCATGGACAGCCTGCGCCGCCGCTCGCTCATTGAGAGGGGAAAGCTACCCGGCAGCTTCACGCTGCAATCGGTGGTGCTAGAGTACGTGACCGGGCTGCTCATTGAGGAGGCGACAAACGAGATCAAGCAGCAGAAGCTCGATCGCCTTATAGAGCATGGGCTGGAACAAGCCGGAGCCAAGGAATACGTGCGGCAGACGCAAGAGCGGCTCATCGTAGCTCCGATTCTGGCACGCCTGCGCTATGTGTACCCTGGGCGAACCGAAATGGAGGAGCACCTGCTCGCCCAATTGCGCGAACGGGCGGATGATACTCAAGGCTATGGACCAGCGAACCTGCTCGCGCTGCTGCGAGAGCTTCGTGGGCATCTGCGCGGCCTCGATCTGTCGCATCTCTCTATTCGGGGGGCGTATGTGCAGGGGGTCGAGATGCAAGATGCCACGCTCTCCGGGGCTACCCTGCGTGACACCGTCTGGACCTTCGCCATTGATGCCACCTGGGCGGTCGCCACAAGCCTCAACGGGCAGTACTGGGCAGCTGGCAGCAGGCGCGGGGAAGTACGCGTCTGGCGGCAGGCGGGTCGGACCCTGCACCTGGCCTGGCAGGCACATACCGACGGGGTGCAGGACCTCGCCTTCAGCCCCGACGAAGGCCGACTCGCCAGCGGGAGCTGGGATGGGACGATCACGCTGTGGGAATTGGAGCGTGGGGCCCCGCTCTGGACCGCGTGGCAAACCAGTAGCATCATCAGCCTGGCCTTTGCCCCCGATGGACGGAGGCTTTCCAGCAGTGGGAATGATACGACCGTCAGACCCTGGGACGTGGCAAGCGGGCGTTGTCTCCACACACTTGAGGGGCATACCGAGCGGGTACATACGGTGGCCTGGAGCCCGGATGGGCATACGGTGGCCAGCGCAGGCTTTGATGCCACGATCTGGCTCTGGGACGTGGAGCGAGGCAGCTACCAGGCGGTGCTGCAGGGGCATAGCGACACGGTGTATAGTCTGGCCTTCACCCCCACAGCCACCGCTTGCTCAGTGGTAGTGAAGATGGCACCCTGCGCGTGTGGGACGTGGCACATGGGCAGTGCGCGCGTCTCATGCAGGGGTACGCGGTCTGCCTCTACGACGTGGCATGGAGTCCGGATGGCAAAAGACTCGCCAGTGCCAGCTCTGATAGGCTGGTGGTCGTCTGGGAGGTGACCGGCGCGACGACGCCCAGGGTGTTGCGCGGACATGGCTTGAGCGTGGAGGGAGTGGCATGGAGTCCGGATGGGAAGACCCTGGCCAGTAGCGGGTGGGACAATGCCATCCGGCTGTGGGACCCGACCACCGGGACCTGTGTCCAGGTCCTGCGGGACGCCGACCACCCAGACAACATCTTCAGGGGCGTGGCCTGGAGTCCAGATGGGCGGTGGCTTGCCAGCGGGAGCTATGTGCATGGGGTGCAGGTGTGGGACGTGACGGCACGCACACAACGTTGGATGAGCCGCGCGCACCCGGCTGTGATCCGTCACGTAGCCTGGAGACCGGACAGCACACGCCTGGCCAGCGGTGGCGAAGATGGCAGCCTCTACGTGTGGGATGCAATCGACGGCACGCTGCTCCAAAGGCTGCGAGGGCATCGTGGCATGGTCACGAGCGTGGTGTGGAGTCCGGATGGCACCAGGCTCGCCAGTGGTGGCGGAAGCAAAGGCAGTGGAGAATTGTTCCTGTGGGATGCGAACAGTGGGGAGTGCCTGCACACTTTTGCCGACGTCCCAGGCACGGTGCTGGCCCTTGATTGGAGCCAGCACGGAGGTTTGCTGGTCAGTGGAAGCAGCGACGGGACGCTGCGCTGGTGGGACGTACAAAGTGGGGAGTGCGTGAGGATACGCGATGGGCATCAGGGGGCGATCCAATCGCTCAGGATCAGCCCCAATGGCCGTCAATTGGCCAGTTGCGGCGATGATGGAGCCATCATGATATGGGGTCTTGAGAGCGGCGAGCTGCTGCGGACGCTGCGGCGCGACCGGCCCTACGAACGGCTCAATATTACAGGAGTGAAAGGGCTCACCAAGGCCGAGATCGCCACGCTGCGAGCCTTGGGAGCGATTGAGAGCGCACAGCTCCTCTGATAGAGCTACATTGGCACTGAGGAAATTACTAACCAGCGCCCGCGGTTTCAGCAGTCTGCAACTTCGTCCTGAGACAATCGAAAAATTGCCCGGTGAGTTTCTCCGCGGTCTGATGGAGAAGACGTGCTCCGACGCTGGCAATCGTCCCGCTCACCGTCACCTGGGCAGTCCAATCCATGCGCGTGTGTTCAGCGTCAATCGCAGTGAGATTCATCCTGGCGGAGAGGTCAGCCGTACTCCCAGGCGCTTTTCCGCGTCCTTGCACGACCATCAGGTCGGGTTCATGTTTCTCTGGTCGCGTGACATCCAGGGTGAATTTCGCTTTCACCGGTCCAACGCCGACGGAAATGACCGCTTTCCAGTGTTCATCTCCCAGTTCTTCCAGGCTTTGAAAGCCCGGCACGCAGGCTGCGACTTTATGCACATCCATGAGATACGCCCAAACCTTTGCAATGGGGGCAGCAATCGTCTCAGATCCTGAAAATTGTTCCATCAATATAACCTTTCTACTCGATTAATGGCATCCGCACGGAGTCGCGCAACTTACCAGGTCTTCTTTTCTTCACCACATAAAGTATACGTCGACTGTAGCTATCTGTCAAGTATTTATATTATCTCATCAACTATTACTATGAACCGAAAATATATTTTCTAATGAAGAGTGGCCCGCGAGGGAGGCAATTCTCGCACAGGAAATCCCATTGTCGACAGGTGATACAGGGAAAATGCTCGCACAATGCTTCTCTATAGAAAACTTATTTTCGGTTCATCAACAAAATTTATTTTTGTTCATATAAATAGTTGATGAGATAATATAAATACTTGACAAAACCCTTAGAGACGCTATATACTTCGAGGATAAAGAAAAGAAGGCCTCGGTGGAACATCGGAACAAAGGAAGGGGCAAACTATAAGGAGCACCCTTATTCCGCAACATGAGCAAATATATGAGCATAGTCAGAGCAGCACAGAGAGCTGCAAAGGAGCCCCGGAGCTATGAAAGCTATAAGTAGTAATGTAGGACCCGACGTGAAGCCGGTGAGGACGAACATTCCCGCCAGGATGGATCGTCTTCCCTGGAGCCGGTGGCACTGGCTCGTGGTCATCTCGCTGGGCATCACCTGGATTCTCGATGGACTTGAGGTCACTATCGTCGGTTCTATCTCTGCTGTGCTCAAGGAGCCGCAAACCCTGCACCTCTCTGACGTGCAGGTCGCGTCCGCCGGCACCGCTTACCTGTTTGGCGCCGTCCTGGGCGCTTTGTTCTTTGCCCGCCTTACCGACATGTATGGGCGTAAAAAGCTCTTCATGATTACCCTGGCCGTCTACCTTCTCGCTACAGTAGCCACGGCATTATCCCCCAACTTCATCTGGTTCACCGTCTGCCGCTTCCTGACAGGCGCGGGAATCGGCGGGGAGTATGCGGCCATTAACTCCGCTATTGATGAGCTCATCCCGGCGCGAGTTCGTGGCCATGTGGATCTCGCGATCAATGGCAGCTGGTGGGTCGGCACAGCGGTCGGCGCCGCCTTGACGGTGGTGCTGCTCAACCCACACCTCTTCCCGGTGGACGTTGGTTGGCGACTCTGCTTTGGTATGGGCGCCATTCTTGGACTGGCAATCCTGCTCGTGCGGCGCTATGTCCCAGAGAGCCCGCGCTGGCTGATGATGCATGGACGCTTCGACGAGGCGGATCGGGTTGTCGGCATGATTGAGTACGAGGTCATGAGGGAGGAGCATCTTCAATCATTGCCGGAGCCACAAGATTCCATTATGATTCGCCCAATCGGCACGGTAAGCTATCGTCTAATCATTCGCGCCATGTTGAAACAGTATCCCACGCGTTCGCTCCTCGGGTTTTCGCTCATGGTAGGTCAGGCCTTTCTCTACAACGCGATCTTCTTCACCTATGGCCTGGTGCTCACCACCTTCTATCACATCCCGGCAGGCAACGTTGGGTTGTACCTGATCCCGTTCGCCATTGGCAATATCCTTGGGCCACTAACCCTTGGGCGTCTGTTTGATACGATCGGTCGTAAACAGATGATCAGTTTTACCTATATCTTCTCGGGGGTCCTGCTTACCATCACAGGCTGGCTGTTCGTGCAGGGCATCCTCAACGCGACGACGCAGACCATCTGTTGGTCGATCATCTTCTTCTTCGCCTCCGCGGGCGCGAGTTCGGCCTATCTGACGGTGAGCGAGGTGTTCCCGCTGGAGGTCCGCGCCAATGCTATCGCTCTATTCTATGCCATTGGCACAGGAGCCGCTGCGCTGGCTCCAACGCTGTTTGGCGCACTGATCCAGTCCGGCAAACCGGTGGAGATCTTCTATGGTTATTTGCTTGGCGCCGCGTTGATGGCTGCTGCAGGCATTATCGAGATCTTCTTCGGCGTCAACGCGG